>Ga0209181_10001128_pt1:0-42500 | contig 47410 bp, 42 predicted proteins | sample MAT05_FD_187208 | JGI IMG/M metagenome (GOLD analysis project Ga0209181, IMG submission 187208) | Freshwater microbial communities from Lake Fryxell liftoff mats and glacier meltwater in Antarctica - MAT-05 (SPAdes) (version 2) | ecosystem: Environmental > Aquatic > Freshwater > Ice >... | reverse complement strand
AGAGCTGGTTGGCGGCGGCGACGACATGGTCGAGCAACGACGTGGCCGGGACGGTGCCGTGGTGGGCGGCGATGGCCTGGCAGATGCGGGGCGCTTCACCGTGCTTGCGGGCGATCTGCGCGCCGATGTCGGCGTGGTCGCCCTCGTGCTCGTGATCGACGCCCTTGCCGAGGTCGTGGAGCAGCCCGGCGCGGCGGGCCATCTTGACGTTGATGCCGAGCTCGCCCGCCATGATCCCGGCCAGATAACCGACCTCGACGGAGTGGGCGAGCAGGTTCTGAGCGTAGGACGACCGCATCTTGAGCTGGCCGAGGATGCGCACCAGCTCGGGATGCACGCGGTGCACGCCCAGGTCGAAGACGGCCTGCTCGCCAGCCTCGCGGCACACTTTGTCGACGTCCTTCTCGGCCTTGCGGACGACCTCCTCGATCTTGGTCGGGTGGATGCGCCCGTCGGCCACCAGGGCGCCGATCGCCAAGCGCGCGATCTCGCGGCGCACCGGATTGAAGCACGAGATCGTGATGGCCTCGCTGGTGTCGTCGATGATCACGTCGATGCCGGTGGCGGCCTCGAGCGCGCGAATGTTGCGGCCCTCGCGGCCGATGAGGCGGCCCTTCATATCGTCCGACGGCAGCGGCACCACGGCGACGGTGCGCTCGTGGACGAACTCCGACGCGTAGCGCTGGATCGCGGTGGCGATGATGGTCTTGGCGCGGGCTTGGCTCTCGCGCTCTGCGTCCTCGGTGATGCGCTTGACCTCGACGGCGGCCGCGGCGTGGGCCTGCGATCGGATCGACTCCTCGAGGCGGGCGCGGGCGGCGTCAGCGGTGAGGCCGGCGACGTCCTCGAGCCGCTGCTTGGCGGCGGTCTGGGCCGCCTCGGCCTTCTCGAGGGCGGCGTCGACCTGCTTGGCCTTGCCGTCGGCCGAGCGCTCGCGCTTGTCGACCTCGGCGCCCCGGCGCTCGGCGTCCTTGCGGGATCGCTCGAGATCTCGCTCGCGCTGGGTCAGCGCCTCTTCGCGCTTGCTGAGCTCGGTTCGGCGGGCGCGCAGCTCGTCGTCGAGCTCGGCCTTGCGCTTCTGGGCCAGCTCCTGACCGGCTAGCTCGGCGGCGCGGCGCAGCTCGGCGGCCTCGGCCTCGGCGGCGCTGCGCAGCTTGGCGACGGTGGCGTCATTGGCGGCGGGATCGGACGCGGCGCCGCGGCCGAATCGAGCGATCAGCAGGCCCGCGATCGCGCCTCCGATCGCGACGGCGATCAACAGGACGAAGTTCATGACGGCGATCCTTTGCGGGCAGCGCCAGGTGCGGCGCCCGGATGCAACGCGACCTCGGTCGCGATCGAGTGGACGGGGCAGTCGAGAGCGTGATTCGGGAGCTCGTCGACGAGCTGCAGCTCGAAGGCGAGGCCGAGGCGGCGCGCGGCGGGCGCGAGGGGCAAGGTGGCGTCGTAGTGGCCGCGGCCCCAGCCGAGGCGGTGGCCGCGACGGTCGAACAGGAGCCCGGGGATGACGATCGCGGCGAGCTCGCCGCTGTCGGCGATGGGCGCTGCCGCGTCGGGCTCGGGGATCCCAAAGCGACCGGGGGTGAGCTCGGTGCGCGCGACGCGATGGAAGGCCAGCACGCGGGCGCCGCCGACGACGCGCGGGTAGGCGAGGGCGAGCCCCCGCTCGACCAATATCGCGGCCAAGGCATCGGCCGAGATCTCACTGGAGATCGCGGCGTAGAGCCCGACCAATGCGCCGGCGGGCAGATCGGCCAGGGCGGCGGCGGCGTGGCCGGTCGCGGCGGCGGTGGCGCTGGCGCGATTCGCAGGCGAGATCGCGTCGCGATCGGCGCGCGCACGCCGGCGCAGCGCGGCGGTATCGAGCTTCGCTGAGGTCACGTCGACCGGCTCAGCCCGCACGGGGCCCCGAGTGACATCGGCGCGTTAGCGAGGGCGGCGCGCCGATGGGCATCAGCGCATCATACTTTCGGAGGTGCGCGGATCAAAGCCGCCTGGCCGCGTGATCACGTCGCTGAGTGGGCCGACCAGACGATGTTGGCGATCAGCCGGCGCGCATCGTCGGCGAGCCGGTCGAAGCGGAACCCGATGCCGACGCTGCCGTCATCGCGGCGCGCCACCTGGCCGGCCAGCGACAGCCGGGCGTGCGGCAAGCGCACGTCGATGATGCGTCGGTGCCGATGCGGTCGCCGGGCACCCCGGAGAAGAACAGCCCGAAGCGCGACAGGTCGGTGACGGTCCCCTCGGTGGTGACGCTGCTGGACCGGTACGTGGCGATCAGGCGCACGGGGACGCGGTGCGCCAGGCGACGATCACTCACGGACGCGGCCTCGTTGGGCGGGCGCGATGGCGTGGGCGGGAACGATGAGCGACCTCGCCGGGCCGACCAGGGAGCCGCCGACTTGCGCAATCTCGCGGACTTCGCGGCGATCACGAGCGGGCATCGGCAAAACCACAACAAGCCGCGAAAGGTTTGCGAAGGAGCCGGGGCGGCAACCTTGCCGCCGCGATCCTTGCAAGTCGCCGACGAATGGGGCAGATTCCGACGCCCCCGGGCTGCGGGCCCATAGCTCAGCGGTAGAGCAGCGGCCTTTTAAGCCGTTGGCCGAAGGTTCGAATCCTTCTGGGCTCACATCACCTTCGACCCCATCGTCTAGAGGCCTAGGACACCTGCCTTTCACGCAGGCGACACGGGTTCAAATCCCGTTGGGGTCGCTTTTTTCGTCCTAGCAACGTATCGGAATCGCTGTGGATTCTCAGGGCACACTCCGGAGTGTAGCCACCACTGTAGCCAGGACTGTAGCCACCGCCGTTCGCGGCGATTTGTTGATCGCGCGCAGCCGGGGCGGCCGCAAGTGGTGGCGTGGGCAGGGCGGGCGCGATCGCCTGCGTGGCAAGCTCCAGCGCCTTCGGGACCGCAGCGAGCTTGGCGGGCCAGGGGGCAGGAACCGTGAGGCGCAGCTTCGAGATCTCCTCGCAGGTGGTCGCCCAGGGGAACGTCGTGTAGTCGTCGTACTGGTCACCCTCGCCCGGTGCGTGATCGGGCGCAGGACTTCGGACCGGCCGCCGTCGGAACTAGCAGGCACATCGCTCGCAATGTGTAGAGCGCGGTGCGCTGACGCGTGGCCGCTCAAGGAGAACCCGCTCCAGACCAGCCAGGATGGCGACAACGTCGGCGACGAGTGCGACCTGTGCCCGGAGTTGGCCGACGACGACAACCGCGACGACGACGGTGACGGTCTGGGCAATCCGTGCGACGGCGACGACGATGGCGACGGCCTGGTCGACGCGGTCGACAACTGCCCGGAGGTCGCGAACCCCGACCAGCTCGATCGCGACGGCGACGGGCTCGGCTTCGCCTGCGATCACGACGAGCAGGTGGCGTGGTTCGGCGAGCAGCTGGCGTGGCGGGGCGGGCTCACCTCGGTCGGCTCGTTGCGGGTCGACCCCCACGCGCCCCTGAAGTTCGAGATTCCGGTGTGCTGCCTCGAGGAGCCATGGCCGAACGGCCGGGACGTAGTGCTCGAGCTCGCGACCGGCGGCGTGGCGAGCGCGATCCGGATCGTCGACGACACGGGCCGCACCTTCGGCAAGAGCCTGGTGCCGGCCACTAGCCACGCGGTGCGCTTCGCGCCGGCCGCCAACACCGGGCTGCGCCGGGCCGAGGACGCGTTCGACGGCGCGCGCCGCGGCCACACCCGCCGCTACTTCGTCGAGGTCCGGACCGAGGCGGCGCCCGGCATGTCGGTGCCGATCACGATGCGCGCGCGGTCGGGGAGGGGCAGCGGCGCAGGGCGGTGCGGCTCAGCGCGATCGCGAGGCCGACGACGACCAGGCCGCCGAGCCAGGCCAGGATCCGGAGCCACGGGCGCTGGAGCGTGGTCCCGTGGTGGGCGCAGCCGATGCATATCGCGAAGGTCGTCGCGCCGCCCTCGGCTCAGCTCGGCGTGTGCAGCAACCTCCGGTGGTTCGCCGGTGTTTACGGCAACTTCGACGAGAACCGGCTGGTCGAGCCGGCCCCGGCGCCCCGCACGTAGTGGGCGTGACTCGCCGGAGGGTTTGTGGCATGGTCCGCGCCGCAAATCGGTTGACTCGCGTAGACACGGCACGGCATGAACCTTCTGTCGAGCTCCTCGGTATCCCCGAGGAGTTGGAGTGACGGCTCAGACCGGCGGGTCACGGGGCGACCCGCAATTTCGAAAGGTCTTACGTCATGGCATTCGTTCAAGAGTCCTGCATCGTCGGGGGCAAAGAGATCACGATCGAGACCGGCAAGTGGGCCAAGCAGGCCGGCGGCGCCATCCTCATCCGCTCGGGTGAGACGGTGGTGATGGTCACCGCGACCGGCTCCGCGCTGCCCCGCGACCTCGACTTCATGCCGCTCACCTGCGAGTACCAGGAGAAGTTCTACGCGGCCGGCAAGATCCCGGGCAGCTACTTCCGGCGCGAGGCCCGCCTCACCAACGAGGAGACCCTGGTCTGCCGCCTGATGGATCGCCCGTGTCGCCCGCTGTTCCCCAAGGGCTGGTTCATCGACACCCAGATCATCGCCAACGTCATCAGCTTCGACAAGACCCACCCGCCCGACGTCCTGGCGATGACCGGCGCGTCGGCGGCGATCACGGTCTCCGACCTGGTGTGGGACGGCCCGCTGGTCGGCATCCGCGTCGGCTACATCGACGGCAAGCTGGTCGCCAACCCGACCTTCGCCGAGCGCAAGAAGTCGTCGATGGACATGATCGTGGCCTGCACCAAGGACGCGATCATGATGGTCGAGGGTGAGATGCACGAGGTCGGCGAGTCGCTGATCATCGACGGCATGCTGTTCGCTCTCGAGTCGGCCCAGCCGCTCATCCAGCTGCAGGAGCGCCTGCGCGCTTCCAATGGCAAGCCCAAGCGCGCGTTCACCAAGCCGGTCGCCGACGAGGCGCTCTTTGGCAAGGTCAAGGACCTCGGCCTCGAGCAGCTGGCCAAGGCGATGGCGTCCAAGGAGAAGAAGAAGCGCTCGACCGCGGTCAGCGAGGCCCACAAGGCGGTCGCCGACGCCCTCACCGCCGAGGGTCAGCCCTGGGCTGGCAAGCGCAAGGAGGTCGACGGCGCCTGGTCCAAGCTCGTGAAGAAGCACGCGCGCGGCCAGACCCTGGCCACCAAGAAGCGCATCGACGGCCGCGCCCTCGACGAGGTCCGCCCGATCACGATCGAGGTCGGCGTGCTGCCCAAGGCCCACGGCTCGGCGCTGTTCCAGCGGGGCGAGACCCAGGCGCTCGCCGTGGTCACGCTCGGCACCAAGTATGACGAGCAGAAGCTCGACACGCTCATGGGCGACATCAAGAAGCAGTTCTACTTGCACTACAACTTCCCGCCGTTCTCGACCGGCGAGGTGAAGATGATCCGCGGCCAGTCGCGCCGCGAGGTCGGCCACGGCTTCCTCGCCGAGCGCTCGGTCGCGCGGATCCTGCCGCAGTACGAGGACTTTCCGTACACGGTGCGCGTGGTCTCGGAGATCCTCGAGTCCAACGGCTCGTCGTCGATGGCCTCGGTGTGCGGCGGCTCGCTCGCGCTCATGGACGCTGGCGTGCCCACGACCGCGCCGGTCGCCGGCATCGCGATGGGCCTCATGAAGGAAGGCAGCGAGTACGCCATCTTGTCGGACATCCTGGGCGACGAGGATCACCTCGGCGACATGGACTTCAAGGTCACCGGCACCAAGCTCGGCATCTGCGCCCTGCAGATGGACATCAAGGTCGATGGCCTGACCCGCCAGATCCTCGAGGAGGCGCTGGCCCAGGCCAAGCGCGGCTACCTCCACATCATCGAGGAGATGAACAAGGCGCTGCCGGCCGCCCGCGACGAGCTGTCGGCCAACGCGCCGCGCATCATCACGGTGCAGATCAAGCCCGACAAGATCCGCGACATCATCGGGCCGGGCGGCAAGACCATCCGCGCTCTGGTCGAGCAGACCGGCGCCCACATCGACGTGTCGGACACCGGCGTGGTGTCGATCGCGTCGTCGGACGCCCGCAGCCTCGAGCAGGCCCAGGCGCTGATCAGCGGCCTCACCATGGAGCCCGAGGTCGGTCAGTACTACTCGGGCATCGTCAAGCGCATCATCGAGATCGGCGCCTTCGTCGAGATCCTGCCCGGCACCGATGGCCTCCTGCACATCAGCGAGATCTCGAACGAGCGCATCCGCGCGGTCGAGGACGTCCTCAAGGAGGGCGACGAGGTCGTCGTGAAGTGCGTGAAGGTCGACCGCGACGGCAAGATCCGCCTGTCGCGCCGGGAGGTCCTCGAGGCCAACCCGGGTCCGGACGAGATCAACAACTTCGTCGTCTGATGAGCGCTCCGATCGTTCGGTTCGTGAAGTTACGAGCCGACGCGATCGTGCCGGCGTACATGACGGCCGACGCCGCCGGGCTCGACCTGGCGGCGGCGATCGACGCGCCGATCGAGCTGGCGCCGGGCGCGCGAGCCGCGGTCGGCACCGGCCTGGCCATGGAGCTGCCCCGCGGCTTCGAGGGCCAGGTGCGGCCCCGCTCGGGCTTCGCCAAGAAGCAGGGCGTGACCGTGCTCAACGCGCCGGGGACGATCGACGCCGACTACCGGGGCGAGCTCGTGGTGATCCTGGTGAACCACGGCGGCGAGGCGGTGACGATCACGTCGGGGCTGCGGATCGCGCAGCTGGTGATCGCGCCGGTGGTGCAGGCCCGGCTCGAGGTCGTGGCGGCGCTATCGGAGACCGCGCGCGGCGACGGCGGCTTCGGCTCGACCGGCGCGTGATGGAGGTCGGCGACCGGCTGCGCGATCGCTTCGTCGTCGAGCGTGCGCTCGAGGCGCGGGCCGGGCGGGGCCGGTGGACGGCCCGCGACGAGCGCGGGGCCGGCGAGGTCGAGCTGTGGACCCTGGCGGTGGGCGACCCGATCGGGTGGCTGGCCGCGATGGCGAAGGCGCGCGGCGTGCCCGGGGTGCGGCGCGTGCTCGAGCATGGCTGCGACGGGCACACCGCGTGGGTCGCGTACGCGGCGGCCCAGCCGGGGCCACGGGTCGGCGCGCCGATGCCGTTCGAGCACGTCGTGGGCTGGGTGCGCGCCGTCGCGGCGGGGCTCGAGGCCGCCCAGCGCGCGGGCTGGATCCACGGCGCGCTGGTCGTCGACGATGTGGTGCGGGTCGGCGCCGAGCTGCGCGTCGGCGGGGTCGGGGTGTGGACCGGCTTGGACCGCGCGGCCTGGGGCGACGAGCGCTGGCAGCTCGCGCCCGAGGTGCGCACCGGCGGCGCGTCCACCGCCGCGACCGACGTCTGGTCGATGGCGCTGGGTGCGGCCCGGCTGGCCTTTGGTGATCACGGCGCTCACGAGGCGCTAGTGGCCCGCGCCAAGGAGCGCGGCGCGGGGATCGGTGCCCTGGTCGAGGCGGCGCTGGCCGACGAGCCGGCCGGGCGGCCCACCGTCAGCGGCTTCGTCGAGGCGCTGGTCGGCATCGCGCGCGAACCCCAGCGGGTCGAAGCGATCGAGGCGACGGACTCGGTCGAGCCGACGATGGTCGAGGAGCTCGACGCGGTGACCGTGGTGCGATCGGCGCCGTCGGCTCCGGTGCGGATGGTCGCGGTGTCGGCCCGCGCCGAGCCGCCGAAGGCTGCCCGGCTGCAGGCGGTGTCGATGGCGGCGCCCGCCAAGCCGCGCGTGACGATCCGCCCGATCTCCGAGGCGATGCCCACGGCGTTTTCGACGCGCGAGGGCGCGCTGGGCTACCTGGCGCCGCCGGCACCGCCACGGGTTGCGGTGGGTCCGCGACCGCTGCGGAGCGCGATGGCGACGCGGCTCGGCGTCGCCGCGGTGGCGATCGCGGCGGTGCTCGCGCTGGCCCTCGTCGTCGCGCTGTTGCGGTGACGCGTGGGTTGGCCGCTACGGCAGCGCGATGCGACTGCCCGAGCCGTGGCAGCTGTTGCAGTTGCCGTCGGTGGCAGGGCTGGTCATCTGGACCGTCGTCGGGCACAGGCTGGCCTTGGGGCGCAGCGGCAGCGGCGAGGTCGCGCTCTCGAGCCAGAAGTTGCCGTTGCTGGCGGTGATCAGCTTGCGCGGCATACCCGAGCCGGGGATGGGCAGGAGGATGGTCGCGCCGACCCTGGGCGTGGTGCCGCCGGTGGTGGTGTAGAGGGTGCCGGCGACGACGAACTTGGGCGCGCCGCCGGTGTTGCCGTCGTGGCATCCCGGCGCGATACAGCCGAGGCCGGGGTTATGGTGACCGTCCGGTGCGGGCGTGACCAGGCTCTCGCAGGTGGCGTTGCCGCCGCCGTCGCCGCCACCACCGCCGTCACCGCCACCGCCGCCTCCCGCGTCGATCTGGACATCGTCGTCGTCGCCGGGGAGCTGGCCGTTGGGGTCGCCGACCGTGCAGGCGGCGGCGAGGGTGGCGGCCAGCGCCCAGCAACCGGTGGTGAAGATGGTGTGATGCGCCATGAAGACCTCTACCCGCTCGCGGTTGCTGCTTGGAGACTTGACCACGTCACGCCTGCCAGACTTCCGCCTGCCAGACTCCCGACTGCGTCAGTGCAAGGCTCAGGCCCAGGGTCGCGTGGGTTCGTAGGCAGGTCAACCGCCGTGACATGTCGGTGAAACATCGCTGCCGCCCCGGGGCGGCAGTGGGAGATCAGGGATCGCTTGCTGCCCGCGGTCGGCAGGTGGGGAGGCGAGTCGCCGCACGTGGGTGGCTCTGGCTCCACGGTTGCGGGTTTGGAGGGTCTCGCCAGCGGCCCGGCAGGTGCAACTGCGATTGGCGTGCGCCACCTCCACCTGCCGTCCTTCGCGTTCGCGTCGCTCGCCATCTTCGCCGTCGGCTGCACCGAACCGGGGGTCGGCACAGCTGGCCAGGAGGTCATCGGCGGGACCCGCAGCGCCGCCGGCAGCTTCCCCAGCGTGGGCGCGCTCTACGACGAAGACGCCCAGAGCTTCTTTTGCACCGGCACGCTGATCTCGCCCGACACCGTTCTTACCGCTGGTCACTGCCTCGCGGGCGGCGGCCCGGTGCCCAGCTTTACCTTCGACCGCGACACCCGAGGGCCGGTGACGACCGTCGCGGGCGCGTCGGTGATCGTCCACCCGATGTTCGACCTGAACCGCAACCTGGCCGAGGGTCCGTCGCAGTATTACGACCTCGCGATCCTCAAGCTCGCCGAGCCGGTGACCGACGTCGAGCCGATGATCGTGCCGAGCGTCGCCGAGGCCGCCGGCCTCACCGCTGGCACGATGCTGACCCTGGTCGGGTACGGCCAGACCGTCGACGGCAACCCCGGTAGCGGCGGGGTGCTGTTCCAGGGCGACGCGCCGGTCATCGGGTCGAGCGCGAGCGAGCTGCAGATCGGCACGCCAGGCGCGATCCAGAATTGCTACGGCGACTCGGGCGGGCCGGCCTTCGTCGACCTGGGCAGCGGGCTGCGCACCGTCGGCATCGTGTCGCGCGGCGCCACCGATGACGCGGCCTGCGCCACCGGCGGGCTCGACACCCGGGTCGATTTTTACCTGGGCTGGATTCGCCAGCAGGCCGCGGACGTGTGCGTCGGCGGCGAGGCCTGCGCTGGCGCCGTGGTGCCGCCCACCGAAGCGCCGGGCGGCGAGAACCCGGGCCCGGGCCCCGGCACGGATCCCAGCGATCCGTCCGACGACGCCGAGCGGGCCGGCGAGATCACCGGCGGCTGCTCGACCGGCGCGGGCGGCAGCGCGGGCGGCAGCGCGGGCGGCGCGGCCTCGCTGGCCGCCATCGCGCTCGGCCTGGCGCTGGTCGGACGCCGCCGCCGCGGGTAGGCTGCGCGCCGTGGTGCGCCGTGACGACGCCGACGATCCCGCGCGGAAGTTCAACCAGATCGACTCGTACGTCTGGCAGCGACTCCGAGCCCTCGTGCGCAAGCGCAAGGGTCGGAACCTGCGGCCCGGCGAGATGAAGCGCTGGACCCGCGACGCCTTCGTCCTCGAGCTTGGACTCCATCGTCTGCGCGGCACGGTCCGCTATCCCGGCACTCGTACGATGCCGCGCCCTGAACGACCACCGGTAAGCCGTGTGCGGGAAATCCGCACGCACGGTTTGAACGGGGGTCTTGCTACAGCCCGCCCAACCGGCGGAGGAAAGTAGGATCTACCAATGCCCGCGCTGGTCTGCACGCTCCCCCCCGAGGCTGTCGCGTTCATCGCCGGCGGTGGACGCGACGTCGACAGCGAGCGCATCGCCGCGGCCAAGGCGCTGCCGGCCGGCGCCGCGGTCACGCTCGAAGACGATCGCGGCAACGAGGTCGGCCTCGCCCTCGTCGACCCCGACAACCACCGGCTGCGCGTGCTGTCGACGCCGGCCGACGGCTTCGCGCAGCTGGGCGGCGCGGTGCTGGCCTGGCGCCTCGAGCGGGCGCTGGCCTGGCGCAAACAACTCGACCTGCCCGGCGAGGACGCGACCTATCGGCTGTTCCACGGCGCCGGCGACGGCTTGCCCGGCTTCACCTGCGATGTGCTGGGCCGGTTCGCGGTGCTCTACGCCTACGCGCCGGCGCTGGTGCCGTGGGCGCGCCAGCTGGCCGAGGCGGTGCGCGGCTTCACCGGCGTGCGCGGCGTGGTCGTGAAGGTGCGGGCCCGGGCCGGCGCCAGCTCGGTCGAGCAGGAGATCGTCGGCGAGGCACCGCCCGAGCGTTACGTCGCCGCCGAGCACGGCGTGCCGATGGAGATCCATCCGCTGGGCGGGCTCAACGTCGGCCTGTTCACCGACATGCGCGAGGAGCGCCAGCGCCTGGGCCGCTTCGTCGGCGGCGGCGCGGTGTGCAACCTGTTCTCGTACACCGCGAGCTTGTCGGTGGCCTGCGCGCGCGCCGGCGCGTCGTCGGTGGTGAGCGTCGACACCTCCGACGGCGTCGCGGCCTGGGCTCGCGGTAATTTCGGCCGGGCCGGCCTCGATCCCGACGACAAGCGCTGGCGCTTCGAGACCGGCGACGCGGTGCGCTTCCTGGCCCGCGCCGAGAAGGTGCGCGAGCGCTACCGGCTGATCGTCATCGACCCGCCGACGTTCTCGACCGCGCGCGGCGCGCCCTGGACCCTCGATCGCGACTATCCGGATCTCATCGCCCAGGCCGCCGTGGTCGTCGAGCCCGGCGGGATCTTGTGGCTGGCCGCCAACACCACCGAGCTGGGCTCGCTGAGCCGGCTGGTCGTGAAGGGCCTCAAGCAGGCGGGGCGCGACGGCGCGGTGATCGCGCAGGGCGGGTTGCCGCCCGACTATCCGACCGTCGCGGCCCAGGCCCGCGACCGCTACTTGCAGATCGTCGTCGTGCGCCTCGGGTAGCGGTCAGTACGCGCAGGTCGAGATCGAGTCGCGGGTCACCGCCTCGAGCCACCCCAGCTGGGTATCGGTGCGCGTGTGGATCCAGCGGCCCGCCGAGGCCGAGCAGAAGCCGCTCGGGCCTTCCTGCCCCTGGGTCACGCCGCCGATGCAGTCGCTGTCGACGCCGCCGAGGAAGGCGGGGCCGCCGGAGTCGCCGTAGCAGGTCGCGGCCTCGGTGCCGGGCGGCGACGTGAGCGCGGTGTCGAAGTAGAAGAAGTCGTCGGTGACGGTGTCGATGACGTTGGTGCCGTAGCGCTTGAGGCCGTCCTGGCCGCTGGTCGCCGTGGTGTAGCCGAAGCCGACCAGCGTGATCGGGGTGTCGGCCACGACGCTGGTGGCGAGGCGGGCCCGGAACCGACGGCCGACCTTGTCGCTGGTGCTGATCACGGCGAGGTCGTTGGCGTCGGTGGTCGGATCGTAGTCGGGATGGCGGGTCGCGACGCCGACGAAGCCGCTGCCGCCGGCGAACTCGATGCGGTAGCCCCAGCCGTCGGTCACGCAGTGGGCGGCGGTCAGCACGCTGCTCGAGGTGATCAGCACGCCGGTGCAGGCCGGCGCGGTCGGCGAGGTGTCGGCGGTCAGGAGCACGCGCGCCACCGACGGGTGGCCGTGATCGACGAGGCCGTTGACGATCTCGCCGTCGCCAGTGCCGAGCGCGGGCTCGTCGAGGGCGCAGCCTGACAGGGACAAGGCGAGGAGGGACGCGGTGGCGGTTGCGGCTTTCATGGGGCTGACTTGACCGCGCCGCGATCGCGCGAACAAGGGGGCGGGGGTTGGCGCCCGGGCTTACGGTGCCGAGCGGGCGAAGGCGGCGTCGAGCCAGCCGTACGAGGCCGAGATGCTGGCGCCGGCGAAGACCTCGCCCGAGTCGAAGCGCAGCTCGGCACCGGCGCGGATCGCCGAGGCCCGCGACAGCTGCCAGGTCCAGCCGGCGCCGCCGCCGACCAGGAAGCCGAGGTCGGTCGACTCCTCGAGATCGTCCTCGCTGGCGACCACCTCGGCGTGGACGTCGAGGGTGCCCATGAGCTCGCCGTGCTCGGCGTGGACGAAGCGACGCCAGGCGCCCCCGGCCTCGACGCGCCAGGGCGCCGGCGTGGTGTCGTCGGTGAGGATGCGATAGCGGGCGTCGAGGTGCCCGATCGCGTCGCTGGCCAGGCCGAGCTGGCGGGCCGCGGTCGCGCGCACCATCGCGAGCTCGGTGCGGCCCTCGGGGATCATCAGATCGTCCTCGCGCATGAGGTACTCCTCGCCGATCTGCAGGCTCACGTCGAAGCCGCTGGGGCGATGGTCGTAGCTCGGGTCGCGCAGCACCTCGAGCAGCGCGTAGGTGGTGCCGGCGTCGGGCTCGCCGAGCAGCACGCCGGCGTCGCGCAGGATCGCGACGGTCGCGGTGAGCTGGCGGTACGCGGTGCGATCGCGGCGGGTGTCCCACCACGCCGACTGCAGACGCGCGGCGAGATCGTCATCGATGGGTCGGCCCAGCGCGCGGGCCTGCTCGAGGAGCGCTTCGAGCTGCCTCACCCGCAGGCGCGGGCCGACGTCGAGGACGCGACCGTAGCCGCCGCCGATGGCGACGCCGAGGTCGGTGGCGAAGCGGCCGTCCTTGCTCGCCGGATCTTCGTCGCGCGTCACCCCGAGGTAGGTCGCCTGCACCGCGAGCACGCCGCGGCCGATGCCGTAGACGCCGGGGCCGACGTAGGCGCGGAACTCGCCGTTGCCGTCGACGTTCACCAGGGTCGCGCGTGAGGTCGCGGCGCCCTCGGGGTTGAGCAGCCCGGCGATGAGCCGCGCGCCAACCCCGAAGCCGTACGCGGTCTTGTCCTGCTCGAGGCGCTTGGCGTAACGGCTCGACACGTCGAGATCGACGACGGTGCGGTCGCGCACGCTGTCGTAGTCGAGGCTGGCGGCGCCGATCGCGAAGGTGAGCTGCTCGGTGCTGGCGAGGATCTGGTCGCTCCAGCGCGCGCCGCCCGGCACCGCCGGCTGCGGCGTGCCGAGCAGATCGCTGCCGAGGCCGGTCGGCGCCGGGGTGGCCTCGACCGGCGCGAGCTCGATGGCGGGCGTCGGCGTCGGCCGGATCGGCGTCGGCGCCACCGGGGTGGCGGTCGGCGGTGGAGGAGTCGGCGGGGGAGGAGTCGGCGGGGGAGGAGTCGGCGTGGCGGTGGTGGCGGTCCCGGGCTTGGCGCCCAGCTTGGCGAGCGCCTTGCGGGCCAGGTCGCGCTGGCCGCGATCACGCGAGGCGTCGCCGACGATGCGCTCGAGCACGGGGATGGCGCTGGGGTCGCCCAGGGCGCCCAGCCCGGTGATCGCGATCTCGCCGATCACGTCGAAGGACTCGTTCTCGGCCAGCTTGAGCAGCGGCGCCACCGCGCGGCGATCCCCGCTGGCGGCGAGCTTCTGGGCCGCGCCGCGGCGCTGCTCTTTCCAGGTTGGTCGGTCGACGCCATCGGGCTGCTTCTCGACCAGCGCGATCCAGCCGGCGACGTCTCCCGCCTGGGCCCGCACCGGCGCGACCCACACGATCGCAGCGGCGGCGCCACACGCGGCAGCGAGGAGCTGCGCGCGACGCACTAGCGGTCCCCGTAGGTGAAGCAGGCCGGGCGCTGGAACGGGTGCGGCGAGCCGGGCGCGCGCAGCTCGTCGCAGGTCGACGACGCGATGCACGCGATGATGAGCGTGGCGCGCGCGGTCGGCGCGCCCTCGAGGTCGTTCAGGCAGCGGCCCCAGTCGAGATCGTTGGGCATGTCACCGTCGACGGGATAGCTGCCACATTCAACCAGGCGCGAGCAGGCGCCCTCGGCCGTGGTCGCGCTGTCCTCGCATCCGGCGAGGGCGCCACCCGACGCGCACGCGCCGCGCGCGCCGTCGGTGTCCTCGAACCCATCACAGGCGGCGCCAGCGAACGCGAACGCGACGGCCAACACAACGGGAGCACTTCTCATCGCGACGATAGTAGCTGAGGCTTGCGTGGGCGCGGGCGCGCCGGCACCCTTGTCGCCCATGGGAGCGCGCGTGGCCGCGGCGGCGGTGGTGACGTTCGCGGGGCTGGCCGGGCCCGCCGCGGCCGACCCGCGCGATCGCGAGCGCGACCTCGTCATCGGCGCCGATCTGAGCACCAATACGCTGATGGTGATCGGCCTGATCGGCGACCAGGGCACGGTCGGCGCCGTCGGCCTCACGGCCTATGCCTTGGGCGGCCCCATCGTCCACGCGCGCTACCGCCGGTGGACCGAGGCCGGTCAGAGTCTCGGTCTTCGGGTCGCCGCGCCTGCGCTCCTCGCCGTGCTGGGCTGCACCACGTTCGGCGCGTGGAAAGGCGGCCTGGGCGGCGATCCTGACGACGCTTGCCTGATCGGCGGCCTGGCGGGCGCCGCGCTCGGCATCATCGGCGCCGAGCTCTACGACTGGCAGGTGCTGTCGATCGCTGACGACGACGCCCCCTGGCCCGAAGCTCACCTGCTCAACTTCGGAGGCTCGTTCTGATGCGGCCTGTCACGGTGCTCGTCTCGCTCTCGCTCTCGCTCGCGCTGCTCGTCCCTACCGCCACCGCGTCCGCCGAGGACCACGCCGACGGTCGCCCGGACCGAGCGTCGGTCCTGGTCTCGGACGTCGTCGCCGATGGGCTGGTCGTCAGCGGGCTGGCCGCGGACAAGCCGGTGCTCGGCCTGCTCGGCCTCGGGGTCTACCTCGCCGGTGCGCCGATCGTCCACGGCGCGAAGGGCCACCGGGATCGCGCCGTGCTCAGCGTCGGAGTGCGGGTCGCCGCGCCCACGCTGCTCGGCTACCTGGGCTGCAAGCTCATCGGCGACCGCTCCAACCACAGCCACAGCTTCATCCCCAACCGCTTCGGGTGCGCGCTCGGCCTCGGCATCGGCGTGCTCGCCGGCGGCGCGGGCGCCGAGATCGTCGACTGGCTCTTCATCTCGACCCCCGACCGCGGCGTCGCGCCGTCGTCGCGGATGTTCCTGCTGAGCGGCTCGTTCTAACCTGGGTTGGTCAGTCGCGCGGGCGTCGCTTCAGGCGGGTGAGCGGCACGTCGAAGCTCGCGGCCACCAGCTCGGCGACGTCGAGGACCTGGACCTTGTCGTCCTGGTTGCGCTGCTTCACGCCGTCGGTGATCATGATGTTGCAGAACGGGCAGGCCACCGCGACCGCCTCGACGCCGGTCGCGAGGATCTCGTCGGTGCGGTTGAAGTTGACGCGCTCGCCGTGCTCTTCCATGAACATCCGGCCGCCGCCGGCGCCGCAGCAAAAGCCGTGTTGCTTGTTGCGGGTGAGCTCGGTGACGCCGCCTGACGGCTCAAGCGCCGACAGGATGTCGCGCGGGGCGTCGAACTCCTTGTTCCACCGGCCGAGGTAGCAGCTGTCGTGATAGGTGACGGTCTCGACCGGCGAGCCACCGACGGTGAGCTTCTCGCTCTTAATCAGGTGGTCGATGAGCTGGGTGTGATGGACGACCTCGAAGTCGGCCCCGAACTGCGGATAGTCGTGCCGCAGCGTGTGCAGACAGTGCGGGCAGCTGGTGACGACCTTCTTCACGCCGGCGGTCTTGAGGGTCTCGACGTTCTGCTCGGCGAGCATCTGGAACAGCAGCTCGTTGCCGGCGCGACGCGCGGGATCGCCGGTGCAGCCCTCGTTGTGGCCGAGCACCGCGAAGTCGACGTTGGCGGCGCGCAGCACCTTCACCATCGCGCGGGTCTGCTTGACGATGCGGGCGTCGAAGGCGCCGGCGCAGCCGACCCACAGCAGGTACTCGGGATCCGGGTGGTCCTCGATGGTCGGCACGTCGAGGCCCTCGGCCCAGTCCATGCGCTTGGACGCGGCGATGCCCCACGGGTTGGACTGCCGCTCCATGTTCTTCCAGGCGCGGGCCAGCTCGCCAGGAACCTTCTCCTGCTCGAGCACGAGGTTCTGGCGCATCTGGATGATCTTGAGCGGGTGCTCGATGAAGACCGGGCACACCTCCTGGCACGCGCCGCAGGTCGTGCACGCCCACAGGGTGTCCTCGGCGATGCGGCCGCCGGTCATGCGCGGCATGGTCTCGGAGCGGGCCTTGGCCGAGGCCAGGTCGTCGCGCGCCGCGATCAGATCGGGCGCCTCGTGGCCGGGCGCGGCCAGGCCGGCCCGCTCGGCGTAGGCGGTCAGGTCGACGACGTTCTTCTCGAGGGCGACGATCTGGTCACCGAGCGCGACCCGGTCGAGCATCTCGTAGCGCACGTCGTGGATGAGCTGCATCGGCGACAGGTTCTTGCCGGTGGCGTAGGCCGGGCAGTAGTTCGTGCAGCGCGCGCACTCGGTGCACGCGTAGGTGTCCATCAGGCTCTTCCACGAGAACTGGTCGTAGGTGCCGACGCCCCACTGCTTCTCGTCCTCGAGATCGACCTTGGGCAGGTCGAGGGTCCGCGTCGACAGGTTGCGCGCAAAGATGTTGGGCAGCGCGCCCAGCAGGTGGATGTGCTTCGAATACGGCAGGTAATTGAGGAAGGTCAGCAGGAGCAGGATGTGCAGCCAGTGCGACAGCACCTCGCCGCGATGGGCCGCCGCCGCCGACAGCGGCGCCAGCCAGTTGCCCACCACCTTGGAGATGATGAGGCCCTCGGGCATCACCTCGCCGCGCGACAGCGCGTGGGCGGCCTCGTAGCCGTGGACGAGGAAGTGCGTGATCATCAGCGACGCGATCGCGCCGAGGATGAGGCCGGCGTCGAGGTTCATCGGGATCAGCGCGGGGCGGACCACGATGCGGCGCACGAAGGCCCACATGATCATCAGCAGCACGATGAGCGTGAAGACGTCGATGACGCCAGCGAGGGGCCGGTACAGCAGGCTGGGCAGCCAGCGGTTCATCGCCAGCGCCGGGACCACGCCGGCCACGATGGTATCGACGGTCGCGATCGTGATGACGAGGAAGCCCCAGAAGATGAACAGGTGATGCTTGCTGGTGCGGTGGCTCGGGCCTTCTTCGGCGACCTTCTTCTGGCCGAAAAAGTAGATGCCGACCGAGACCAGGCGTGCGGGGATCTGATCGAGTCGCGGCCTCGGGTCGGCGCGACCGTTGGCGAGCGCGCGACCGAAGATGCGGATGGTCCTGGCGAAAAACGTGACCGAGGTCGCCAGGAGGATGACGAACAAGAACGTGTTCATGCGAGCCTCGATGTTCGTGTAACACGCCGCGTCGCGGGTGTCTCGGGGCGCCGGTCAGCTGAGAAAGTCGCGCACGCGCGCCGCGATCTCGTCGGGCCGCTCGAGCGTCAGCGCGTGGCCGGCCTCGGCGAGGACCACGACCGTGGCGCTGGGCCGCTCGGCGATCAACTCGTCACGGGCGGCCGAGCCGACCAGCGGATCGTCGGCGCCAAACAGCAGCAAGGTCGGCGCGTGCACGTCGGCGAGCCGGTGCGCGGCGCGGTGTCGCAGCGCGGCCAGCGCCATGGCGACCAGGTTGCGGTGCGTGCTGGGCGCGCGTCGCAGCGCGGCCTCGATCGCGGCCATGCGTGCTGGATGCGTCGCGCGAAACTCCGGGGCGCTCATCTTGCGGACCACGCGCGGCACCGCGTCGCGGATCGGGCCGACAAAGCAGCGCGCGTAGCCAAGCGCGTGGGTGATCGCGCGCGACGAGATCGTCGTGGGCTCCGGCAGCGTCGACGACAACACCAGGCGCCGGACCCGGGTCGGCGCATCGATCGCGAGCCACGACGCGGTCATCCCACCCAGCGACTCGCCGAAGACATCGGCGCGATCGATCGCCAGCGCGTCGAGGAGCGCGCGGGCGTCGCCCGCCATGTCGCGGGTGGTCGCGCGCAGCGGGCCGTCGCTCGACGCGCCGGTGCCGCGGGGATCGAAGGCGATGACCCGGTGGGTCTGGGCGAGCGCGTCGGCGAACCGATGCCACAGCGGCATCGCGCCGACCATCCACCGGCACAGCAGCAACGGCGGCCCGTCGCCTCGGGTCTCGTACGCGAGGTGCCCGCCGCCGGCGAGCGTGACAATGCCGCTACTCATCGCGCAACTCCTCGAGGGTGGCTTGCATGGTGCGCTGGACCCGGGTCGCGACCGCGAGGTCGTCCTCGGCGGCGCCCGGCGTGATCGGCGGCAGGATGCGCAGCCGGATCGGAAACGGCAGCGGCGCGTAGGGCAGCCAGGGTCCAAGCGCGAGCCCCCACGGCAAGGCCAGCGCGATCGGGAAGCGCTGCAGCCGGGCCCAGCGCGGCATGCCCAGCCGCTGCGCGATGGCGGCGCCGTCGGTGACGATGACCGCGCTCCGGTGCGCGCCGTACGCGACCACCGGGACGATCGGGGCGCCGGCTGCGCGCGCGACGCCGACGAAGCCGGTGCGCGGCACGATGACGACCTCGTCGCGGCGCGCGAACGATCGATACGCGTCGAGATCGCCGCCTGGATAGACCAGCACCTTGCCGCCCGCGGCGAGCACGCGCGCGGCGTTGGTGCGGGTCGCCCGGATCGCGCCGACCTTCTGCAGCACCCGACCCAGCGGCCGGAGCTGACGCATCGCGAAGTCGTGGGCGAGGGCGTACAGCGGCGCCTCGGGTCCCAGCGCGCGCCACAGGGTCGACAGCGTACAGGGCAGATCAGGGCCCATGATGCCGCCGTTGTGGTTGCCGACCAGCACCGCCGGGCCGACCGGCAGGTGCTCGGCGCCGTCGGCGATCAGCCGCAGGTAGTGCGTGCTGAGCCAGGCCAGCGACGGCAGCACGCGGGCGATGAACCGGGGGTCGCGTCGGTCGAGGGCGTCGGGATCGAAGGCGGTCGGCACTACGAGCTCACGACCTCGTCGCGCAGGTAGTCACGCTTCTTGCCGGCGAGGCCGCACGCGACCCGGGCCGCGTTCCAGCCGGCCGCCAGCTCGCCGTCGAGGCCGAGGTTGGGCAGCACCTGGGTCGACGCGATGGTCAGGTTCTTCACGCCGCTCGCGTAAGGGGCGCCGGCCAGGCCAGCGCCGCCGTCGAGCCCGGCCGCCCACACCTCGGGCAGGCGGGCGGGTCCGCCGCGCGGCGGATCGTAGCCGCCGCGTCCACCGGGCACGACCGGCGCGATGCCATCGTAGGGCGAGTGCATCACGATCAGGTGGCTCTGGGCGTAGGGCACGATGTCCTCGAGCCGCTCGAGCACCTCGCTGCGCAGGGTGCGGAGCGCGGACGCGGTGGGCGGCTCGCGCGAGCCAGCGACCGCCGGGACCACCGCGGTCACCGTGATCACGGCGCGGCCCTGGTCGTCGGCCTCGGCGGCGTGGATCGCCAGCGCGTTGGCGCCGGCCAGCGGCCGAGCCACGTCGTGGACCGCGAGCACCATGGGCGCCATGCCCTCGGGGACCGCGGCGGCGTCGACGACCAGGTTGAGGGCGTAGGTCCAGCCCGCGATGGCCGAAGCCTCGGCCAGCTCGACGATCCGCTTGGGCGGCTTGTTGCCAAACAGCGGGACCAGCTCGGCCAGCGGCAGCGCGCTCACCACCTGGCCGGCGCCCAGCTCCTCGCCGGTGACTAGCTTGACGGCGTTGATCTTGGTCCAGCCCGACACCAGCTCGAGGGCGGCGCCGGTGCGCAGCTCGCCGCCGGCCGCGATCAGCTTCTCGACCAGCAGCTCGCGCAGGCCGGTGCCGTCGCCGCGCAGCGCGGGCGCACCTTGTCGCCACAGCTCGAGGGCGCGGGCGATAGCGAGGGGCGGCGGATCGAGCGCGCGGCCACCGGCGGCGGCCGGCAGCGCGGTGAGCGCGGCGAGCAGCGCCGAGCCGCTGCCGACCACGGTCTGCCACCAGGCCGCGGCGGCCTCGGTGGCACGCGCGGCCTGCTTGACCGCATCGCGCCGCTCGAAGAAGCCGACGCCGGGGAACGCATCCTCGCCGCACAGGAGGGCGTCGCCCAGCTTGGCGACCTCGGCGGCCTGGTCCCAGGCGGCGAGGGCGGCCTCGGGGCCGCCGGGCAGCTCGCGCACCAACTCCTTGGCCTGGATCTGGGCGTCGCTGGCGAGATCGAGCCGGGCGTCGGGGCCGACCACCTGCGCGGTGACCCGGACATCGCGGATCCGCCGCTTGAGCGCGTGATCGAGGCCGAGCTCGCGGATGATGCGGGCCGCGGCGCCAAGGCCACGCCCGGGCAGGATGCCGGCGGCGGTCGGTAGCTTGAGCGCGCCCAGCGAGTAGCGCGCCGGGCGATCGTCGGCGCCGAGCACCAGCGTGCGCAGGCCGCGCCGCGCACACAGCGCGCCACAGGTGAGGGCGGGCAGGTCGTCGCCGAGCACGATCAGGTCATAGGAGTTGGTCGGCATCGGCACCGCCCTCGGCCTCGGGCGCGATCGTGACCCGCCGACCTTCGCACGCCAGGCGACCGCCGGCCAGCGCGCGGACGACCCGGGGCAACAGGTCGTGCTCCTCGACCTGGATGCGGCGGTGCAAGCTGGCGGCGTCGTCGCCGGGCAAGACCGCCACCGCCCGCTGCGCGATGATGGGCCCGGTGTCGACCCCGTGGTCGACGAAGTGGACCGTGACCCCGGCCAGCTTGACGCCGTGGGCGAGCGCCTGGGCCGGCGCGTCGACGCCAGGGAACGCCGGCAGGAGCGCCGGGTGGGTGTTGACGATGCGGCCGGGAAACCCGCCGACGAAGGTCGTGGTGAGCACGCGCATGAAGCCGGCCAGCACCACCGCCTCGACCTCGTACCGAGCCAGCACCGCGAGGAGCGCGCGCTCGAAGGCGGCGCGATCGCCGGCGAAGGCCCGGTGATCGACGACGTGGCTGGGCGTGCCGGCGGCGACGGCCAGGCCCAGCGCGGGCGCGTCGGGCCGGTTCGAGATCACCACCGCGATCTGTGCCGGATTCAATCTACCGGCAGCCTGGGCCGAAAGCAGCCCACCCAGGTTGGTGCCGCGTCCCGACACCAGCACGCCCAGCTTCACGCAGGCTCTCCGCGGTAGCGCGACGACGCGCCGGCGCCGCGCGCCACCAGCTGGCCGACCGCGCGGCCGGCCCAGGGCGCCAGCAACCCGAGCGCGCGCGTGGCCTCGGCGGCCGGCACGACGATGATCATGCCCAGGCCCATGTTGAACGTGCGGCGCAGCTCGTCGTCGGACACGCCGGCGCTGGCGATGAGCTTCATCACGCCGGGCACATCCCAGGTGGTGGGGTCGAGCTCGACCGCGAGGGCGTCGTCGCCGAAGATGCGGGGTGGATTTTCGACCAGGCCGCCGCCGGTGATGTGGGCCGCCGCCTTCCAGGGCAGGCCGGCCAGCGCCTTGAACGCGGGCGTATAGATGATCGTCGGGGTGAGCAGCGCGTCGGCGACGGTGGCGCCGCCCAGCTCGGGCGGCGTGGCGTCCCAGGCCAGCCCGAGCACCTCGAGGAGGGCCTTGCGGGCCAACGAGTGGCCGTTGGAGTGGAGGCCGCTCGAGGGCAGGCCGATCACGACGTCGCCGGCGACCAGCTCGGTCGCGCGGGGTCGCAGCTCGCGCCGCTCGACGACGCCGACGCAGAAGCCGGCCAGATCGTAGTCCTGGGCGGCGTACAGCCCGGGTAGCTCCGCGGTCTCGCCGCCGACCAGCGCGCAGCCAGCCTGCTTGCAGCCCTCGGCGATGCCGCCGATGACCCGGGTCGCGACCTCGACGTCGAGGCTGCCGGCGGCGAAGTAGTCGAGGAAGAACAGCGGATCGGCGCCGGTGACGAGGACGTCGTTGACGCACATCGCGACCAGGTCGATGCCGACGGTGTCGTGGCGGCCGGTGGCCAGCGCCGACTTGAGCTTGGTGCCGACGCCGTCGGTGCCCGAGACCAGGATCGGCTCGTCGAGCCCGGCCGGGATGCGACAGAGCGCGGCGAACCCGCCGATGCCGCCCAGCACCTCGGGCCGCATGGTCGCCTTGGCCAGGGGCCGGATCCGATCGATCAGGCGGTTGCCCGCGTCGATGTCGACCCCGGCATCCTTGTAGGTGATGGCCATCGACGCGGATGTCGCACGGCGGCCCGCCGAAAGGAACCGGGACCCGGCGAAAAGACCGGCGAGTCGCCGCGCTGGCTTTGACAGCCGCGGCGGCCCGCACCATCATCGGCGCCGTGTCCTCGCGCCTGCGCCTCGACGTCGTGATCCCGGCCCGCAACGCCGAGCGCACCCTCGGCGACGTGCTCGACCGGGCCGCGCTCCGCGAGATCCGCTCGCTGGTCGTGGTCGATCGCGGCTCGACCGACGCCACCGCTGGCGTCGCGCGCGATCTGGGCGCGGTGGTGCTGCGCGAGCCCAGCGGTGGCTACGGTGCGGCCTGCTTGCGCGCGCTGGCCCACTTCGCCGCGCAGCCCGAGCCGCCCGCGGTCATCGCCTTCGCGCCCGGCGACGCCCAGCTGAGCGCCGACGATCTGGGTCGGCTGGTCGCGCCGATCGTCGACGGTCACGCCGAGCTCACGATCGGCGCCGGTCGCGAGCGTTGGGTCCGCGATCGCGTGCTGTCGCGGCTCATCGACACGGTCTACGGCCACCGCTTCGGACATCCCGGGCCGGTGCGAGCGGTGCGCTATCCGGCGCTGGTGGCGCTCGGCATGAGCGACCGCGGCGCGGGCTGGGACGTCGAGATGCTGGTCCGCGCGCTCAAGCTGGGGCTCGGCATCGTCGAGGTCGACGTGGGCGGCGGCGTCGGCAGCGACGGGCGCGGCGGCGTCAAGGACGCCTGCATCGCGGGCGGCCGCTCGCTCTTTCACATCGTGCGCCACGCGACGGTCCGGTAGCGAAGGAGCAGCACGTGAGCGAGAACCTGATCGATCGCTTCGCCCGCGACTACCAGCCCGGCGACGTGCTGTTCCGCGAGGGCGACCCCGGCGACGTGATGTACGTGGTCCAGGCCGGCTCGGTCGAGATCCGGCGCCACGTCGGCGATCGCGAGCGCGTGCTGGCGGTGCTGCCGCCCGGCGAGTTCTTCGGCGAGATGGCGATCATCAACGAGCGACCGCGCTCGGCGACCGCGATCGTGCGCGAGCCGGCCCGGCTCCTGGTCATCGAGGGCCGCACCTTCGAGGCGATGCTGCGGGGCCGGGTCGAGATCGCGGTCCGCATGATCAAGACCCTGGCCGGCCGCCTCGAGCGCGCCAACCAGCAGATCGAGCTCTTGCTGCTGCCCAACGCCAACCACCGGGTCGTGCAGTGCCTGCGCATGATGGCCGACGAGCAGCTCGCGGCGGCCGGCGGCGGCAGCCCCGACAGCCAGGTCTACTTGCCGGTCGATCTCGCCGGCCTCGCGACCCGGGTCGCGCTCGCGCCCCACGAGGTCGAGGACGTGCTCGCGCGCCTCGCCGCCGCGCAGCTCGTCACCACCGCGGCGGCGGTCGGCATCGAAGGGCCCGGCTACGTCATCCCCGAGGTCGGGCGCCTCCTCGAGTTCCTCGAGTTCCTCGAGCTGCGCGACCGCTTCGGCTGAGGCTGCGAGCGCGAGCGAGCCCGCCTCGAGTTTCGGTTGCGAGCCGGGGCCGCCATCCCATTTCTGACCAGTTACCGTGTCGGGGGGCCAACGGTCGGCGAGTTGCGCGCGCGGTCGCGGCCCGGGGCGGCAACGACTCGGGCGGGCGCGGGGCGGTCGGCGTGAACCCGGCGACGATACGGTCGGGCGCGGCGGTCAGCCACGCAGCGCGATCAGCGCGGGAGATCGCAGCTCAACGACCTGCTCCGCGACGTGATGCGGCGCGACGACGCGTCCGCGCCGCTCCTGATCGGCTCGATCCGCGCGTCCCCGCTGGTCGACGCACTGGTCGCGATGGGGGCCGCGGGCGAGCTGTTGCCACCGCGCGTGCTCAAGCTGATCAGGGCGGCGTCGGCGTGGACGAAGGGTAGGTCGAGCCAGGTCGCCGAGAACGCGACCGAGTTCTCGGCGCTGCGCGCGTGCGCCGGTCTGGGCGTGGCCGGCGGCCAGCGCCGCCAGGACGATCGCCTCGGCGGCAGCGCCCGGCCACGGCCGGCCCACCGGGTTGATCGCGAGCACGACCTGATCGGCCTGCTGCTGCACCGAGAGGCGGGCGCCACCCAAGACGGCCGAGCTCATGCGTTGGAGCCGGGCCAGGCCGTCCGCCAGCGACGCCGAGGCCCGGATGGCGTAGCCGGCGGGACCGACCCAGCGCGGTTCGGCGAGGCGGATCCCGACCTCGCGCCCCACCCCCGGCCCGAGCAGATCGGTCGCCGCTTCCCACAGCGCCCTCCGGCTCGGCGCGTCGCGGCGCCCGAGCTCGGCGTCGAGCTGCGCGCCGGACACGCCGGCGTCGCTCATCACATCGAGCAGCGCGCGATCGAGCGGGGCGGCCGGCGCGGTGGTGGACACCAGGGGGGAGGTGGGGGCACCATGAGGTTGGAGCGTCGAGCCTATCGCACCGCGCGGGCCGCCGCGCGCGTCGATCATCGAGGCGTCGCCCCGACGCCCGCGGCCCCCGATCGGCAGGCGCGTCACTTGCTGCCGGTCGCCGCCGATGGCGCCACGCTCTTGGGCCTCACGCGCCACGCTCTTGGGCCTCACGCATCACGGCCACCCGCCCGATCAAGACGTCTATCCCCGCGCTCCACGCACCGGGCTCTCAAAAAAAACCCAACGCGCTACGCGGCGGCGACGCCGTCGCGGATATCGACGAGCTTGCGGACCAGCCGCGAGATCTCGTCGTTCTTTCCGTGGACGACCGTCTCCAACTCGGGGGCCATCTGGCTGAGCTGGGCGGTGAGGGCGGTCGCGCTGGTGCCGGTGAGCAAGGGCGAGATCACCGCAGCGATGAACGTCCCTTCCCAGATCTCGCGGACCGCATCGGCGGCCGTCGTGGCCTGCACGACCTTGAAGCCTTCAGCGTCGAGCGCGCGACTGATCTCTTCGCGCTCGGTCTCGATTTCGTGAATGATGAGGATCGAAGACGAGGACATCGCAAACCTCACGGGCTGACGGCACAGGGTGCGGTCGCTAGCGCCATCCGGTAACCCGGCGTTCGGCGTGCGATCCTGTAGCAGACCTCGCCAGGATGCGCGAGTGCATCGACGGTGCAAACCGTCGCAGGGCGTCACTGGGGAGCGCTGGCCGCTGGGATCTCGGTAGATTACGGGCAGCTATCCGGACGAACCCGGCTCGCCGCCAGCCGCGCGATCCCCGCCCGCGCGCTTGCAAGCGCGGTGGGCTTTGGGTATCCAGACCGTCCCATGGCCTGGTGGTCCCGCACGAGCGGGCTCGAAGTCGAGCCCAAAAAGTCCGTCCCGAAGGGGATCTGGATCAAGTGCGAGAAGTGCACGGCGACGCTGTACGAGCGCGATCTCCTGGAGAACTTGCGGGTGTGCTCGTCGTGCGGCCACCACCTCAAGATGAGCACCAACGACCGCATCGGCATGATGCTCGACGGTGAGTGGGTCGAGCACGACACCAAGCTCGAGAGCTCGGACCCGCTGGGCTTCCGCGTCGACGGCAAGAAGTACAGCGATCAGCTCAAGGCGGCCCACAAGAAGGTCGGCGCCGGCGACGCCTACCGCGCCGGCACCGCCACCATCGGCGGCATCCCCGTCGAGGCCGGCTTCTTCGTCTTCGAGTTCATGGGCGGGTCGATGGGCTCGGTGGTCGGCGAGAAGATCACGCGCCAGTTCGAGCGGGCCTATGCCCACCGGCGCCCCGCGATCTTGTTCTCGGCCTCGGGCGGCGCCCGGATGCAGGAGGGCGCCCTGTCGCTCATGCAGATGGCCAAGACCTCGGCGGCACGCTCGCGCCTGCGCGAGGCCCGGGTGCCGTACATCGCGGTGCTGCTCGACCCCACCACCGGCGGCGTCGCGGCCTCGGTCGCGATGCTGGGCGACGTGATCTTCGCCGAGCCCGACGCGCTCATCGGCTTCGCTGGCCCCCGCGTCATCGAGCAGACCATCCGCCAGCAGCTGCCCGCGGGCTTTCAGCGCTCGGAGTTCCTCCTCGAGCACGGCATGGTCGATCAGGTCGTGAAGCGGGCCGACCTCAAAAACCAGCTGGTGCGCGCGCTGCGCTGGTTCACCCAGCCGCCGCCGGGTCCCGACCTCGCCGACACCATCGACGAGGCCGAGCACGTCGACCGTGACGACGACCTACCCTGAGCTGCTGGCCCGGCTCTACGCCGCGCGTCGCGCCGGTGTCGTCCTCGGGCTCGAGCGCATCACCGCGCTGCTCGCCCGGCTCGATCATCCCGAGCGCCGCCTCGGCACCGTGGTCCACGTCGGCGGCACCAACGGCAAGGGCTCGACGGTGGCGATGGTCGCGGCGGTCGCGCGCGCCGCGGGCCGGCGGGTCGGGGTCTACACCTCGCCGCACCTGGCCAGCCTGCGCGAGCGCTTCACCGTCGACGGTGCGCTGGCCAGCGAAGACGCGGTCGGCAGCGCCGCCGAGCGGGTCGCCGCCGCCGGGGGTGACGAGCTGACGTTCTTCGAGCAGGTCACCGCCATCGGGTTGGTGGTGCTGGCCGACGCCGAGCCCGACCTCACGGTGCTCGAGGTCGGGTTGGGCGGCCGTCTCGACGCCACCAACGCGGTGCCCGCGCCGATCGCCGCGGTGACCGGCGTCGCGCTCGATCATCAGCAGTTCCTCGGCGACACCTTGCGCGCCATCGCCGGCGAGAAGGCCGGCATCTGGAAGCCGGGCCAGTACGCGATCATCGGCGCGGCGGGCGAGGCCGAGGCCTTGCCGTGGTTGGCGCTGGCGGCCTGGTCGGCCGGGGTCAGCGAGGTCCGCATCGTCGAGCCCGACGCGCGCTCGCCGGCCACCGCGCTCCTCGGCGCGCACCAGCGAGCCAACGCCGCCTGCGCCGACGCGTTGGTCGACGCGCTGGTCGCCCGCGGTGCGCTGGTCGCGCCCGCCGAGGTCCGCGCCGCCGGCTACGCCCAGGTCGTACATCCCGGCCGCCTCGACGAGGTCGTGCCCGGCCTGCTGCTCGACGGCGCCCACAATCCGCACGGCGCGGCTGCGCTCGCCGCGTACGTCGCGACCCGCCCCGAGCGGCCCAAGGTCCTGGTCGTCGCGGTCAGCGCCGACAAGGACGTCGACGGCATCCTGGCGCCGCTGGTGCCGCGCTTCGACGCGGTGATCGCGACCCGCTACGATCAGGCCCGCGCCCTCGAGCCGGCCGCGCTGGCGGCGCGAGCCCGGGCCGCCGGCGCGCTGTGCGAGACCGCGCCCGACCTGACCGACGCGGTCGATCGAGCCCGGGCCGCGGTCGGCCGGGGCGGGCTGGTCGTGGTCGCCGGGTCGCTGTTCGCGATCGGCGAGGTGCGCCCGCGGTTCGCGCCGATGGCGATCGATCCGATCCGGCTCAGCGATCCGTCGACGCCGGCGACCTGACCGGCGCGGGCAAAGTTGCTCGACGGCGTGGGGCCCCGTAGCATCGTCGGATGCGTGGCATCTCGATCGGGCTGGTTGCGGCACTGTGGTGCGCGGGTGCGGGCGTGGCGGCGGCCGCGCCCGGCGTCGACGGTGCCCGCCACCGCGAGGGCGAGTACGGCGGCGTGAGCCCCGAGGGCCCGCCGGTCACCGACGCCAAGCACAGCCGACCCGCCGCCAAGACGCTGGGCTGGATCGGCTTTTCGGCCAAAGCCGGCGCCGGCGAGGTGTTCTTCCAGGCCGCCCAGCCGTTCACCGTCGGTCAGCGCGTCGAGGGCGGCGCGCTGGTGGTGTCCCTCGACGGGCTCACCAAGCTGGGTCGCAACACCCGTCGGCCCCTCGACACCCGCTTCTTCGACTCGCCGATCGCGCGCATCAGCACCCGGACCGTGCGGGCGACCCGCGGCAAGCAGGCTCACCGGGCCGGGGTCGAGGTGCGCGTCGCCTTCAAGCAAGCCGGCGCTCTCGGCGAGGCCCAGGTCCGCACCGCGCAAGAGCCGGACGGCCTCTACTACGCCTACCTCACCTTCGCGGCCACGTCGTCCGCGCCACCGTCGACCAGCGCGCCCGCCGCGCAGCCCGAGTAGCTACTCGATCTCCAGGCCCGGGGCCGGGAAGGCGCGGGTAACCTCGGTGACCTCGCCGCGGATCGCCGCGAGCGCCGTCGGATCGCCGTGGTGCTGGGCGACTCGGTCGATCCATCCGGCGATCTGGGTCATCTCGTACGGACCCATGCCGCGGCTGGTGACCGACGGCGTGCCCAGGCGGATGCCCGACGGGTCGAAGGGCTTGCGGGTGTCGAACGGGATCGAGTTGTAGTTGCAGACGATGCCGGCGACGTCGAGGGCCTTGGCGAGCGGCTTGCCGCCGACGCCCTTGCTGGTCACGTCGACGAGGACCAGGTGGTTGTCGGTGCCGCCGGTGATGACCGCGAAGCCGCGCTCGACGAGCCCGGCCGCCAGGGTCTGGGCGTTGGTGATGATCTGCGCCGCGTAGGCCTTGAACGCGGGCGTCGCGGCTTCCTTGAGCGCGACCGCGATGCCGGCGGTGGTGTGGTTGTGGGGGCCGCCCTGCAGGCCCGGGAACACCGCGCGATCGATCGCCTTGGCGTGGGCCGCGGTGGTGAGCAGCATGCCGCCGCGCGGGCCGCGCAGGGTCTTGTGGGTCGTGGTCGACACCACGTCGGCGTACGGCACCGGCGACGGGTGCACGCCGGCCGCGACCAGGCCCGCGATGTGCGCCATGTCGGCGACGAAGATCGCGCCGACCTCCTTGGCGATCTCGGCGTAGGCCGCGAACTCGATCGTGCGCGGCACCGCGGTGCCACCGGCAAAGAGCAGCCGCGGCTTCTCCTTGCGCGCGAGGTCGCGGACCTCGTCGAGATCGATGCGGTGGGTGTCGCGCCGCACGCCGTACTGCACCGCGCGGAAGTACGAGCCGCTGATCGACACGCTCCAGCCGTGGGTGAGGTGGCCGCCGGCTGGCAGCCCCAGCCCCAAGATGGTGTCGCCCGGCTTGCAGAACGCGAAGTACACCGCCAGGTTGGCTGGCGAGCCCGAGTAGGGCTGCACGTTGGCGTGGTCGGCGCCAAACAGGTCCTTCGCGCGATCGATGCAGAGCTGCTCGATGCGGTCGATGTTCTGCTGGCCCTCGTAGTAGCGCTTGGTCGGATAGCCTTCGCTGTACTTGTTGGTGAGCACGGTGCCGGTCGCCGCGAGCACGGCGGACGACACGTAGTTCTCCGACGCGATGAGGCGGATGGTGTCGCGCTGGAGCGCCTCCTCGGCGGCGATCAGGTCGGCGATCTCCGGGTCGGTGGCGCGGATGACGTTGGCGGCGTTCGACATGAGGCCCGTAGACTACCTCACGGTCGCGTGACCGAGGGCAGCTGGCGATGCTACACCAGCGGCGTGTATCACCCGTCGCGCGACGAGTTCGTGCGGGCCGCGGCCAGCGCCAACTTGATCCCGGTCTATCGCGAGCTGTGCGCGGACAGCGACACCCCGGTGTCGGCCTACGCGGCGCTCGGCGGCGGCGACTACAGCTTCCTGCTCGAGTCGGTGGTCGGGGGCGCGACCTGGGCGGCGTACTCCTTCGTCGGCGTCGCGCCGCGCGCGGTGCTGGTGTGCGAGGCCGGGGTCGCCCGCGTGACCTGGTTCGACGTCGACGGCGGCGGGGCCGCCCGGACCGCCGAGTGGGCCGCGACCGATCCGGCGGCGGCGCTGGCCGAGGTGATGGGCGAGCTGCGTCCCGGCCCGGCGCCCGGCCTGCCGCGCTTCTGGGGCGGCGCGGTCGGCTGGATCGCGTACGACTGCGTGCGCGCGTTCGAGGATCTGCCCGGCCGCAGCAAGCCCGGCCTGGGCCTGCCGACGCTGTGCATGGCGATCACCGACACCGTCATCATCTTCGACAACCTCCGCCAGACCATGAAGATCGTCGCGACGCCCTACGTGTCGCGGCCCGAGCGCGCCGAGCAGGCCTACGACCGGGCCTGTGCGCGCATCGACGCGATCGTCGCGACCTTGCGCGGTCCGCGCACGCCGATGAAGGCGCTGGCGCCGGGCCTCGGCGCCACCGCGAACCAGCCGCGCTCGGCCTTCGCGCGCGCCGACTTCGAGGCCGCGGTCGATCAGATCAAGGAGTACATCCTGGCCGGCGACGCCTTCCAGGTCGTGCTGTCGCAGCGGCTCGAGGTGCCGCGCGATGGCGTCGATCCGCTCGACGTGTATCGCTCGCTGCGGGTCATCAACCCGTCGCCGTACATGTTCCACCTGGCCTATCCCGAGGCCACGGTCACCGGCGCGTCGCCCGAGACCCTGGTGCGCAAGGACGGCGATCGCATCTCGCTGCGCCCCATCGCCGGCACGCGACCGCGGGGCGCGACCCACGACGAGGACGTCGCGCTCGCCGTCGAGCTGGCCCACGATCCCAAGGAGTGCGCCGAGCACCTGATGCTGATCGATCTGGGCCGCAACGACGTCGGCCGCGTCGCCCGGACCGGCACCGTCAAGGTCACCGAGCAGATGCAGATCGAGCGCTACTCGCATGTCATGCACCTGGTCAGCCACGTCGAGGGCGAGGTCGCCGACGGCAAGACCTGGCAAGACGTCCTGCGCGCGGCGTTCCCGGCCGGCACGCTGTCGGGCGCGCCCAAGATCCGCGCGATGGAGATCCTCGACGAGCTCGAGCCCACCCAGCGCGGCCTGTACGGCGGCGCGGTCGGCTACGTCTCGTACACCGGCAACCTGGATCTCGCGATCGCGATCCGGACCCTGGTCACCCAGGGCGACACCATCTACGTACAGGCCGGCGCCGGCATCGTCGCCGACTCGGTGGCGGCGGCCGAGTGGGACGAGACGATGAACAAGGCGCGAGCGGTGCTGCGCGCGGTCGCGATGGCGCAGCAAGAGGACGACGCGTGACCCTCCTCCTCATCGACAACTACGACTCGTTCACCTGGAACCTGGCCCAGTACTTCGGCGAGCTGGGCGCCGAGGTCGTGGTCGAGCGCAACGACGCGCTGTCGCTCGACGGCATCGCCGCGCTGGCCCCGCGCCAGATCGTGATCTCGCCCGGACCCTGCACGCCCAACGAGGCCGGCATCTCGATGGACGTGATCCGCCGGTTCGCCGGCCACACCGCGATCCTCGGGGTGTGCCTCGGCCACCAGTGCCTGGGGCAGGTCTACGGCGGCCGCATCGTGCGCGCCCGCCAGGTCATGCACGGCAAGGTGTCGAAGGTCTTCCACGACGAGCGCGGGCTGTTCGACGGCGTCGCCAATCCCTTCGTCGCGACCCGGTACCACTCGCTGGTCATCGAGCCCGAGTCGATGCCGGCCGAGCTCGAGATCACCGCCAAGACCTGGGATGACGAGATCATGGGCGTGCGGGTCCGCGCGCTGGCTGGCACCGCGACGCCGGTCGAGGGTGTGCAGTTCCATCCCGAGTCGATCATGACCACCGTCGGCAAGCAGCTGCTCGCCAGCTTCTTGCGAGCCAGCGGAGGCGCGGCGTGAGCGAGCGCGTGCGAGCCGCGATCGCGTCGGTGATCGCGCGCCGCGATCTGGGCGCCGCCGAGGTGGCCGAGGTTTTCGGCGACATCATGGACGGGCTGGCGACCTCGGCGCAGATCGGCGGGCTCCTGGTCGCGCTGCGCTGCAAGGGCGAGACCGCCGACGAGCTGGCCGGCGCGGCGCGGGCGATGCGGGCGCGCGCCACCCCGCTGGCGGTGCCCGACCCGGCGCGCGCCGTCGACACCTGCGGCACCGGCGGCGACCACTCCGGCACGGTCAACCTGTCGACGCTCGCCGCGATCATCGCGGCCGGCGCTGGCGCGATCGTGCCCAAGCACGGCAACCGCGCGTTGTCGTCGCAGGCCGGCTCGGCCGACGTCCTCGAGGCGCTCGGGGTCGTCATCGACGCGCCGGTCGGGGTGGTCGAGGCCTGCCTGAGCTCGGCCGGCATCGGCTTCGCGTTCGCGCCCGCCTTCCACGCCGCGACTCGTCACGCCAGCGGGCCCCGCAAGGAGCTGGGCACCCGCACGATGTTCAACCTGCTCGGCCCGCTGACCAACCCCGGGCAGGTCGCCCACCAGGTCGTCGGCGTGTATGACAAGGGGTGGTGCGCGCCGGTCGCGCGCGCGCTCGGCTCGCTGGGCGCGCGCCGGGCCTTCGTCGTCCACGGTGACGGCGGGCTCGACGAGATCGCGGTCAACGGGATGACCTGGGTCGCCGAGTGGACCGGCACCGCGGTGAAGGAATACGCGATGGTGCCCGCCGATTTCGGCATGGCTGGCGCCGACCCCGCCGAGCTCGCTGGTGGCGACGCCGCGACCAACGCCCAGATCCTGTGGCGCGTGCTCACCGGCGCCGACGCCGCCGATCGCCGGACCCCGAGCCGGGCGGTGCGCAAGGCCGCCCTCATGACCGCCGCGCTCGCGCTCCACGCCATCGGGGCCGCCGAGAGCCCCAAGGCCGGCGCGGTCCTGGCCGGGCGCGCTCTCGACGACGGCCGGGCCGCGGCCGCGCTCGAGACCTGGATCGCGGTCAGCAAGGCCGGGCGCGCGTGAACCTCCTGCAAACGATTCTGGCAGTAAAGGTCGACGAGGTCGCCGCGGCCCGCCGCCAGCGCTCCCTCGAGGATCTCACCCGCGACGCCCGAGCCCAGCCGCCGGCCCGCAGCCTGACCGCCGCGCTGCGGAGGCCCCTCCACGATCCGCGGGCTCAGGTCCGCGCCCTCGCCGAGATCAAGCGGGCCTCGCCGTCGGCCGGGCCGATCCGTCCCGGCGCCGATCCGGTCGAGATCGGGCGGGCCTACGCCGAGCACGGCGCCGCCGCGATCTCGGTGCTCACCGATCGCCAGTTCTTCGACGGCGCGCTCGAGTTCCTCACCGCCGTGAAGGACGCGGTCGCGGTGCCGGTGCTGCGCAAGGACTTCGTGGTCGACCCCTACCAGATCGTCGAGGCGCGCGCCGCCGGCGGCGACGCGGTGCTGCTCATCGTGGCCGCCCTCGACGACGTCCGGCTCGCCGAGCTGCTGGCGGTCGCTCACGAGCACGGGCTCGACGCGCTGGTCGAGGCCCACGACGAGGCCGAGGCCGCGCGCGCGCTCGCCCTCGGCGTGACCTTGCTCGGCGTGAACCACCGCGACCTCCGCACCTTCACGATCGACATGACGCTGACCGCGCGTATCGCCGCGACCCTGACCGGGGACGTCGTGCTGGTCGGCGAGAGCGGCATCAAGACTCGCGCCGACGTCGAGCGCCTCGGCGTCGCCGGCGCGCACGCCGTGCTGGTGGGCGAGGCGCTGATGCGCGCGCCGTCACCGGGCGCGGCCCTGGCCGAGTTGATCGGGAGCCCGTCATGACCGCCATCAAGATCTGCGGCGTCGTCCGCATCGACGACGCCGCCTACGCCGCCAGCCTCGGCGTCGACTACCTCGGCTTCAACTTCTGGCCGCAGTCCAAGCGCGCCACCGATGCCTACCGTGGCAACGCCGCGGCCAAGAGCGCGCGCGTCGCGTCCAAGACCGTGAAGATCGTCGGCGTCTTCGTCGACCAGCCGCTCGCCGAGATCCTGCCCATCGCCGAGAAGCTCAAGCTCGACGTGGTCCAGCTCCACGGCGACGAGCCGGCCGCGCTGGGCCAGGAGCTCGCCGCCCGCGGCTACCAGGTCTGGCGCGCCTTCGGCATCGAGCGCGAGGAGGATCTCGATCCGCTCGCGAGCTGGCCGGCCGCCGGGTTCGTCCTCGACTCCAAGAGCGAGGGCCGCGGCGGCTCCGGCAAGCCCTTCGATCACGCGCTGGCCGCGCGCGCGGTGGCCGCCGGTCACCGCATCGTCCTCGCCGGTGGCCTCGACTCCCGCAACGTCGCCAACGCGATCCTGCAGGTCGCGCCGTTCGCGGTCGACGTGTGCTCGAGCGTCGAGATCTCGCCCGGCGACAAGGATCCGCTGAAGGTCTTCGCCTTCATCGAGGCCGTCCGTCGCAAGATCAGTTACCTGAAGAGGTAGTCGTATGATCCTCGCCACTCCGCATGATCCCGGGCCGCGTGGCCGCTTCGGTCCGTACGGCGGCCAGTACGTCGCCGAGACCTTGATGCCCGCGCTCGGCGAGCTCGAGGCCGCGTGGCGGGTCGCCCGCGTCGACGAGGCCTTCGGCGACGAGGTCATGGCGCTGCTCACCGACTACGTCGGGCGACCGTCGCGGCTGTACCGCGCCCAGCGGCTGGGCGCCGAGGTCGGCGCCACCGTGCTGCTCAAGCGCGAGGACCTCAACCACACCGGCGCGCACAAGATCAACAACTGCATCGGCCAGGCGCTGCTGGCCCGCCGCATGGGCAAGCGGCGCCTCATCGCCGAGACCGGCGCCGGTCAGCATGGGGTCGCGACCGCGACCGTCGCCGCGCTCTTTGGCATGCCGTGCGACGTCTACATGGGCGCCGAGGACGTCGCGCGGCAGTCGCTCAACGTGTTCCGCATGAAGCTCCTCGGCGCCCGCGTCATCGCGGTCCAGAGCGGCACGCGCACGCTGAAGGACGCGATGAACGAGGCGATGCGCGACTGGGTCACCAACGTCGACGAGACCTTCTACATCATCGGCTCGGTGGCCGGCCCGCACCCGTACCCGTGGATGGTGCGCGAGCTGCAAGCCGTGATCGGCCGCGAGGCCCGTGAGCAGACGCTGGCCGCGATCGGTCGCTTGCCCGATGCGGTCGTGGCGTGCGTCGGCGGCGGGTCCAACGCGGCCGGCATCTTCGCCGGCTTCGTCGACGATCCGACGGTCAAGCTGGTCGGGGTCGAGGCCGCCGGCGTCGGCATCGCGAGCGGGCGCCACGCCGCCACCCTCGGCGCGGGCCGGGTCGGCGTGTTGCACGGCTCGAAGTCGTACGTGCTGACCCACACCGACGGCGATCGGGTCGGCCAGATCGCCGAGGCCCACTCGATCTCGGCCGGCCTCGACTATCCGGGCGTCGGCCCCGAGCACGCCGCGTGGCACGACGAGCGGCGGGTGCGCTACGTGGCGCGGACCGACGACGAGGCCTTGACCGCGCTCCAGCGCCTGGCCCGCACCGAGGGCATCCTGTGCGCGCTCGAGACCGCCCACGCCATCGCCGCGCTCGACGAGCTGGCCACCGAGGTCGGGCGCGACGGCGCGATCGTGGTGTCGCTGTCGGGTCGTGGCGACAAGGACATGATGACCGTCGCGGCGCGGCTGGGAGTCGCGCTGTGACCGCCGCTCGCCTGCGCACGCGCCTGGCCGCGGTGGCCGCCGCGGATCGCGCCGCGCTGATCGTGTACTTGACCGCCGGGGACCCATCTCCGGCCGCGACCGCCGCGATCATCGGCGCGGTCGCCGACGCGGGCGCCGACGTCATCGAGCTCGGGGTGCCGTTCTCCGATCCCAGCGCTGACGGTCGCGCGATCCAGGCCGCGATGGAGCGCGCGCTGCGGGCCGGCGGTGGCCTGGTCAGCGCGCTGGCCGCGGTCGCCGAGGCGCGGGCCGCCGGCGTCGAGGTCCCGATCGTGCTGTTTGGCTACTACAACCCGATCTTCGTCCACGGCGTCGACGGGTTCGCGGTAGCGGCCGCGCGCGCCGGCGTCGACGCGGTCCTCACCGTCGACCTGCCCATCGACGAGCTCGACGAGCTGGCCGCGCCCCTGGCCAAGCACGGCGTCGGCGTCATCCCGCTCATCGCCCCGACCTCGACGCCGGCCCGCATCGCGCGGGTCCGCGCCCTCGATCCCGCGTTCGTCTACTACATCTCGATCACCGGCGTGACCGGCGCCGCCTTCGACCTCGCCAAGGTCGGCGCCGATCGCATCGCCGCGATCCGCGAGGCCACCGGCGCGCCGGTCGCGGTCGGCTTCGGGATCAAGACCGCCGCCGACGCCGCCTTGGTCGCCGCGATCGCCGACGGCGTCGTGGTCGGCTCCGCCGTCGTGCAGTGCATCGCCAGCGCCCCGGCCGGGACCGAGGCCGCCGCGGTGGGCGCCTTCGTCGCCGAGCTCCGGGCCGCCATGCCGCACGCTGCCCGGCCCGGCGCCGCCAGCTAGCTGCGCCGCCGCGCGCGAAATCACCTGTCGTGGCGTAGTCGGACCGCGCGGATCAGCTCGCGCAGCTCGGCGTCCTCGACGACGGCGGCGTCGCGAGCGATGGCGGCGGCGTGCTCGCCGTGGGCCGGCGTGGGCGCGCGGGGCGGCGGCGGCCGGCGACGCGCGAGCTCGAGGCGCAGGCGAGCCAGGTGATCGTCCTCGGAGACCAGCTTGCTCGAGCCAAAGTGCAGGCGGAGCTCGCGCACCAGCGGCGGATCGCCGATGCCAGCGTTGATATCGGCAATGACCCGGTCGCGGAGCTGCCGGAGCTCCTGCATCCACGGCGAGCTCTTGACCCACACCGACAGCACGCCGTCGCGCAGGCCGTCGGGGGCGGTGACCCGCGCGATCGTCGGCCCCACCAGGGTCGCCCACTCCATCAGGACCCGGTGCGCGCGCAGCGCCGGGGTCAGGTGATGGACGTCGACCAGCTCGCGCAGGATGGCCTCGACCGGCGCCACCCGCTGCGTGCGCGGAAATTGATCGCGGGCCACTACTCGGCGATGAGGCGGCGCACCAGCTCGCGCAGCCGGCGCGCGCCGTCGCCGTCACGCGACACGAAGCGCAGGCCGGTGCCACCCGACGGTGTGTGGTAGCTGACCCGGCACGCCAGGCTCATCGGCGCGGCCGCGCCCGGCGGCACCAGCTCGAGGATGACCTCCTCGTTGAGCGGGATCGGCGTCGCGGTGACCAGCATCGCGCCGCCAGCGCTGATCTCATTGAGCGTGCTCTCGAGCAGATCGATGGCGGCGCCGACCCGGTAGCGCACGCCGACCGTGACCGGGAAGCGATCGTGGCGGCGGCGCGGCACGTCGGTGCGCAGGCCGTCGAGCGCATCGTCGATGAACTGGCGCTTGTGGTGCTCGCCGTCGGCGAAGTGGATGCTCGCGCCCGCGCGGACCCGCAGCCGGGGCAGGGCTGGGCGCCAGCTGTGGACGGCGCCCTTGAAGACGACCTTGTTGGGCAGTGCGGGCGCGGTCACCTCGACCAGCACCTCTTCGCCGTCGCCGACCCGGTCGGTGGTCGGCACGAAGAGCGTGCCCGGCACCACGCCGCCGTCCACCATCGTCCGCCATTCATCAGCGCTGCGGACGCGCAGTCGAAGTAGCCGCATGCGCGGAACCTAGCACAGGCGGGCGCTTTCCCCGGATACCGGAAACCGCGAGATCGCTTAGGGCCCGCGAATGGACAAGTCGATCGATGATCGCGGTCGAGGCGCTCGGATGGCAAGGCGACGGTGAGGACCGCAGGGGAGCATCCTCGACGGATGTGACCCGAGGACCGGAACCGGCAACGCAGCCAGCCGGGATGGATCGGCCGCGAGAACGGTCGACTTGTTCGTTCGCGGGCCCTTACTTGCCGAGCCGCAACTTCCAGACTTTGCTCATCGCCTCGACGAAGATCTTGCGCGACATCTTGGACTGGCCGATCCGCCGGTCCACGAACACGATCGGCGTCTCGACCACGGTCAGCCCGGCCTTGAGGGCCCGGTACTTCATCTCGATCTGGAAGCTGTAGCCGTTGGACGTGATCGCGCCGAGATCGATCGTCTCGAGGGCGCTGCGCCGGTAGCAGATGAAGCCGGCGGTCACGTCGCGCAGCTTCACGCCGAGGATGGTGCGGGCATAGAGGCTGCCACCGCGCGAGATGAGCTTGCGCTGGAGGCCCCAGTTCTCGGTGCCGCCGCCCTCGACGTAGCGCGAGCCGACCACCACGTCGGCGCCGGCTTGGGCCTTGGCCAGCATGCCGGCGAGGTACTTGGGATCGTGGCTGAAGTCGGCGTCCATCTCGAAGAGATAGTCAAAGCCGCGCGCGAGGCCCCAGCGGAAGCCGTCGAGGTACGCGGTGCCCAGCCCCAGCTTTCCGGGCCGGTGCATCACATGGACCCGCGGATCGGCGGCGGCCAGGCGATCGAGAACTTCGCCGGTGCCGTCGGGCGAGTTGTCGTCGACGAACAGGAGCTCGCCGCCGGCCAGCGGCGGGAGGAAGTGCTTCACCACCTCCTCGACGTTGCCACGCTCGTTGTACGTCGGGACGATGATCAGCGCGCGCTGCCGGACCTCGGACATCGTGCGCACTCTAACCGAATCAGCCGGCAAAGCCTCGCCAGCCTCGGCGCTGGCGTTGACGAGATCTGGTATGGACGGGCGATGCCGGCAGTCGCCTCGGTCGACGGCGTGATCACCGCGCTGGCCGACGCCCGGGTCCCGGTCACCGATCGCGGCCTGCTCTTTGGCGACCACGCCTTCGAGATCGTGCGCGGGCTGGGCCCGTGGCTGGTCGACGGCGAGGCCCACCTGGCGCGGTTGACCGCGTCGGCCCGCTCCCTCGGCATCGTGGCCCCCGAGCTGGGTCGACTCGCCGACTGGATCGCGGCCGCGGTCGCGGCCAGCGGCGAGCCCGACACCGCGATCCGCATCGTGTGGACCCGCGGCGACGGCACGCGCCTGCGGCCCAGCGCCGGGGCGCCGCCGCGCGCGATCATCATCGTCGAGCCCTCGACGGCGGCGCCGAGCGGCGACCCCAGCGGCGACCCCAGCGGCCCCGACGGCCTACGCTTGGTCTCGATCGCCGTCGAGCACGCCGGCCGCACCGGCGCGCTGGTCCCCGCCACCGCCAAGACCGGCAGCTACCTGGCCAGCATCCTGGCGCTGGCTCGGGCCGCCGAGCTGGGTGCCGACGACGCGCTCCTGGTCGATCCCGACGGCCGCGCCCTCGAGACCGCCACCTCCAGCCTGTTCGTCGTCGTCGCCGGGCGCGCCATCGTCGCCACCGGCGCGGCCCTCCCCGGCGTGACCGCGGCCCGGGTCGCCGCGCTCCTCGGTGAGGTCGTCTTCGCGGCGGTCGACGCCGCGACCTTGGCCGCCGCCGACGAGCTGTTCGTCACCAGCAGCCGGCGCGGCGTGACGCCGGTCGTCGGGCTCGACGGCCGCGTCTTCGCGGTCGGCCCGACCACCCGACGCGCCATCGATCGCTACCAGCGATGGCTGGCCGCGCGCATCGCGCCGCCTGCGCTATAGTCCGCGCGATGGCTCGTCGTGATACGCGCACGCTCCGCGACGACGCCGCCCAGGCTGCGGCCGACAACAAGCCGCGCCGCGCCGTCGAGTGCTACCTCGCGCTCGAGCAGGCCGAGCCCAACGAGCCCAACTGGCCCAAGCGTGCGGCCGAGATGTATCGCCGCCTCGACCGCCCGCGCGAGGCCATCTCCGCGTACGAGCGCGCCGTCGATCGCTACGTGCAGGGCGGCTTCATGGTGCAGGCGATCGCGGTGTGCAAGGTCATCTTGCAGCTCGACCCGGCCAGCGATCGCGCCAAGCGGCAGCTCGCGTCGTTCAGCGAGCAGCACGACGCCGGCCGCAGCCAGGCCGCGGTGCTCTCCGATCGCCACCACTCGCTGCACGCGCTGCCGGCCGTCGAGATGCTGCGCGCCGCGATGGCGTCGCCGACCGCGACCACGCCCTCGGCGATCCCGCGGCTGCGCCCGCAGACCACGCCGCCGTCGGTGGTGTTCACGCGGCCGACCGATCAGCTCCGCACCCTCGAGCCCGATTCCCAGCTGCTCGAGGCCATCCCACCCGAGTACGAGCTGACGCTCGAGGCCGAGGGCACGCCGCCGGCCGACGCCGAGCTGGCCGAGCCCGGTCGCCTCGCCGACGAAGATCGCTCGTCGGGCTCGATCACCCTCGATCGCGGCATGCCGCTCGACTCGGTCGACTTCGCCGGCATCATGCCGGGCGCCGAGCGCGAGCTCGACCATCACGGCGACTCGTCGGGCATCATCATCATCCCGCTCGACGACGACGCCCTGTTCGACGATAGTCCGGCCATCGAGATCCACGCCACCACGGTCCGATTTGGCACGCTGGGCGACGAGTCTTACGCCGCGATCGAGATCGAGCCGGCCGACGAACCCGAGGAGCTGTCGATCGACGATCTCGAGGAGGTGCCGCTGCTCGCCGAGCCCAAGCTGTACTCCGAGTCGGCGCGCAAGGCGTTGGCCGCGACGCCGCTGTTTGCCAGCCTGTCGCCGGGCGCGCTCGAGTCGCTCATCGATCACCTGGCGCTGGTCGATCTGGTCGCCGGCGACGCGCTGTTCCGCGAGGGCGACCCCGGCGACACGCTCTACGTCGTCGTCGAGGGCGAGGTCGCCGTGATCACCGAAGGGCCGCCTCGGATCGAGGTGTCGCGCTTGGGGCCCGGCCAGTTCTTCGGCGAGGTCGCGCTGGTCACCGAGCAGCCGCGCTCGGCGACGATCGAGGCCACGATGGTGACGCAGCTCCTCGCGATCGATCGCGAGGTCATCTCCAAGCTGGTCGCCCAGCACGCCGACGTGCTGCCGGTGATCCTGCGCTTCCTGCGCGAGCGCCTGGTCGATCGGCTGGTCCGCACCCACGCGCTGTTCGCGCCGTTTGCCGACGCCGACCGCCGCGAGCTGGTGAGCCACTTCAAGTTCCTCGAGATCGAACCAGGCACGACCATCTTGCAGCAGGGCGTGCGCGCCACCGGCCTGTACGCGATGCTGGCCGGCAAGGTCGACGTGATCCGCGACGGCGCGCGCATCGGTGACCTCGGTCCCGGCGAGCTGTTCGGCATGACGTCGCTGCTCACCGGCGCGCCGTGCGCCAAGAGTGTGCGCTCGGTGCCCAAGTGTCTCGCGCTGTGCCTGCCGGCGTCGGACTTCCGGGAGATCATCATGACGCACCCGCAGGTGCTGTCGTACATCGGCGAGCTGGTCGAGGAGCGCGATCAGGCGCTGCCGACGATGGCGGCCGGCGGCCCGCGGCCCACGCTGGTATGAGCGACGACCGCGCGCGCCTACGCCAGCGCCTCGGCGCCGACGTCAAGGTGGGCCTGGTTCGGGCCTGGGCCCGCGCCAAGCAGATCGTCGGCAGCGATCCGACCACGTCCGACGACGACGACCGCATCGTCGACGAGGCCGCCGAGCGCGAGCTGGCCAAGCACGCCGGCGCGATGAAGGGCGGCGTCGCCAAGGTGGCTCAGCTGCTCGCGTACACCTCGAGCGGCGCGCCGGCCGAGCTGCGCGCGCTGTGGGACTCGGCGCCGTCGGAGGCCCCGGCCGCGATCGCCGGCGTCATCGAGGACGATCTGGGCGCGCCGCCTGAGCGCTTGTTCGCGCGCTGGGATCCCGCGCCGATCGCCGCCGCGTCGCTGGGCCAGGTCCACGCCGCCCGCGGCCACGACGGCACCGAGTACGCGGTCAAGGTGCAGTACCCCGGCGTCGCGAACGCGCTGGCCGCCGACGTGGCGTCGGACGGGTTCGTGCGACGCCTCGCCGGCCTATCGATCGGCCGCGAGCTGTCGGGCGAAGCGCTGGCCGCGATCCGCGCCGCGGTGGTCGGCGAGCTCGACTACGGCGCCGAGGCCGACGCGCTCGATCGCGCCGGTGCGGCCTGGGCCGGCGACGACAGCATCCGGGTGCCGGCGGTGGTGCGCGATCGCTCGAGCCGGCGCGTGCTGACCATGACCCGCGCGCCCGGCCTGCCGCTGGCCGAGCTGCCCGACGACGCCACGCTCCACGCCGAGGTCGCGACCACGATCGTGCGGTTCGCCTGGGGCTCGCCGCTGGTCCACGGCTTCTTCAACGCCGATCCCAACCCTGGCAACTATCTCGTCGAGCGCGGCGGCGACGGCCACGCCCGGGTCTGGTTCCTCGACTTTGGCTGCACCGTCACGCTCGACGCCGCGGCCATCGCCGGCGATCTGGCGATCTGGCACGGCATCCTCGACGACGACGCCGTGGCCGGCGCCGAGCGCTTCCGCATGGCGCTCGCCGAGCTCGGCGTCCTGCGCCGCATCGACTCGCTGTCGTCGACCTCGCACCGCGACTGGGAGCGCGCGCTGGCCGCGCCCTTCGCCTCGTCGGAGCCGTTCCGCTGGGACCGTCACTACGCGGGCGAGCTGACCGAGGCCACGCGCCGCGTGCTGGCGTCGGGCGGGCTCACCATGCCGCCCGCGGTCACGCTGTTGTGGCGTCAGCGGATGGGGGTGGCCTCGGTGCTCGGCATGCTCGAGCCGCGCGCCAACTTCCGCCGCGCCCTCGCGCGCACGCTGGGCACTGGCAAGAAGGCGCTGCGCTAAGGGCCCGCGAAGGAACAAGTCGACCGTTCTCGCGGCCGATCCATCCCGGCTGGCTGCGTTGCCGGTTCCGATCCTCGGGTCACCTCCGTCGAGGATGCTCCCCTGCGGTCCTCACCGTCGCCTTGC
>Ga0209181_10001127_pt1 | contig 47456 bp, 46 predicted proteins | sample MAT05_FD_187208 | JGI IMG/M metagenome (GOLD analysis project Ga0209181, IMG submission 187208) | Freshwater microbial communities from Lake Fryxell liftoff mats and glacier meltwater in Antarctica - MAT-05 (SPAdes) (version 2) | ecosystem: Environmental > Aquatic > Freshwater > Ice > Liftoff... | reverse complement strand
CCGATCTGTCTGGGCCGCTTCGTGTTTTCCGGTAGCCCGAGCAAACCACCCATGAGCGAGATATCCGCCAGGCCCAGCCGCTGGAAACGCCGCTGATCATCTGGGGAAGTGCGCTCGTCGTGCTCCTTCTGTTGGTCGCCTTCCTGCTGCCGTATTTCCTGAAGCGCTACATCGAAACACACAGCGAGGAATGGATCGAACGCAAGATCACCATCGACCACATCATCCTCAACCCGTTCACCTTCCGCTATGCCGTTGCTGGCGTTACCGGCTACGAGCCCAAGGGCGATGTGGTCTACGTTTCTTGGAAGGATATCCATGGTCAACGAAGAAGCGCCCTGCGGACCATCCCGCAAGGCGCTTCGTTGAGATCGGTCGTCCGTGTTACTCCACCACCACCCTCTTGTACATCGCCCGCTCACCAGCATCAATACGCAGCACATAGGCTCCGCTAGCCAGTCCAGCTACGTGCACCTGATGCGTGGTCGCGGTGGTGCGCTCGGTCAATACCAACCGTCCATCGGCGGCGAACATGCGCAGTGTTGCACCGGCAGACAACCCTGACACGGTGAGCACATCGCTCGCGGGTACAGGGAACACGTTGATCCCTTCTGTGCCGATGTCCGTGATGCCAGTTGTGAATGGGTTCACGAGTTGGCAACTGGTGGCCCAGCACGTGTCCTGTGTAAGTTCGTTCCAATACCAGGTGGAGAGGCACACCTCATACGGACCGGGTGGCACGAAGAGTTGGGTGTGGATAGGCTCGTACGCCTGGCTTCCGTCGGGGAAGGTCCAGACCACGCCCAGTGTGGGGGTGATGAAGTTGGCCACGAAGATCACCGTATTGTTCTGCACCTGATAGGTGAAGCTGGCGGTATAGTCGGGGTCGCAGCCCTCTCCAGCACCATTGGCCGTCACCATCATACAGAACTCATCCACGCAGGTGATGAGCCCTCCGTTCTGGCCTTCATAGATGCTCGTCGCCACTAAACATACATTATACGTTCCAGGAAGCTGGTAGGTGTGGAAGGGCTGCGGATCGTTGCTCGAACCGCCATCGCCGAAGGTCCAGGCGAAAGTGGTCTGGAAACCGGTGCCGGATGTGGTGTTGGAGAACTGGATGCCGTTCGGCGAAAGGAAGGTAGTGAAGCCAGCATTGAAGTTGGCGCATGGGTCACCAGGGCCGATCACGGTGATGGTAGTGCAGGTCTCATCTATACAATCGCCGTGTGTCACTGTTAAGCAAACAGTGTATGTGCCGGGTGCAAAAACGTGATCAGGTTGTGTGTTGTCGCTGGTGCTGCCATCGCCGAGATCCCACAGGTAGTAGGCGGGAATGTCGATCGGGAGCAACTGCGAGCAGTTCTCGAACAAGTAGGCCCCATTCTCGAATGGCTGCGGTTCGAAGCATGCGACCAGGTCGTCGCAGAAGCCACCCGCATCACTCACCACCACGTCGACGCAGGTGCTGTCCGAACAGTTGCCGTAGTAAGCGTTGAGACACACCGTGTAGGTGCCGTTCGCCTGGTATACATGCTCTGCATTCGTTACTGTGCTACCCGCGCCATCGCCGAAGTCCCAAACCATCTGCGTGCCGTTGGGTGCTTGCGAACAGTTGTCGAAGAAGAATGCACCGGGTTGTGGTAGGTCGTTCGTCACGAAGCACGCTTCGAGCCCTGTGCAAGGGTCTTCGCCCACAGCAAGTACGCTGCATGCCTCATCAATGCAGCCATTGGGCCATGTGGTGATCAGGCATACGTTGTAGAATCCCGCCTCTGCGAAGGTGTGTATCGGCGAGAATTCGGTTGACGTGGTGCCATCGTTGAAGAGCCATACGAAGGTTGAATTGAGCGAAGGCGAGGAGCAATTGTCGAAGAAGAAGCCGGTGGAGGACAATTGCGAAGCTTCGAAACAGGCCTCCAGCTCGGCACAGGGTTCGACATTGCCGACGGTGATCAACTCACAATCCTCCGTCCAGCAGGTGTCTTGTGTGGACTCGTTGTAGTACCACCCCGAAACACACGCATAGTAGCTGCCATCCTGGGCGTAATGGTGCTCAGTCGTTGGCCCAGCGCCTTCGGTGTTGTCGCCATAATACCAGATAAAGTTGGTGCCTGCGATGTTGGATGTGGCGATGAAGTACACGTTCCCATCGGCTCCGGCGTTCCATGCCATTTCAACATCGAAGTCACTGCTGCACGGGCCACTACCGCCGATGACCACCTCCATGCACTGTTCATCCGTACACGTGATCGTTCCCCCGTTCACTCCGGTGTAGGTGCTGGTCACCAAGAGGCAAGCCGTGTACGTGCCTAGTCCCGGGTAGACATGGCCACCGGATGTGAATGTGCCGGTAGTTCCATCTCCAAAGTCCCAGAAGTAACTCGTATTGCTACCCACGCCCGTTGTGGTGTTGATGAACACAACGTCCAGAGGCGAAGGGTTCACAGTGAAAGAAGCGTTGAGCGTTCCGCAACTGGTCGCACCAAAGGCGATCACCGATGTACAGTAGGTGTCCTGGCAGGTGATGGCTTGTCCGTTGGGATCGAATACAATGGTGAATACGGTGAGGCACACTTCGTACGACCCCGATGTCGCGTAAGTGTGGTCGGGATATTCTTCGCTGCTCGTGCCGCCATCGCCGAATGCCCAGGAATATGTTGTTGTAGGACCAGTACCGCTGCTCGCGTTGTCGAACTGGACATGATTTCCAGTGACCACTGACCCGAAGTTGGCCATGAGGTTTCCGCAGACCTGGTCTTCCACCACGATCGTTGTGCAGGTTGTCCGGTCACAATCACCCCAAATAGCGCTTAGACATACCGTGTAAGTTCCGGGCTGGGCATAGTGATGTTCGCCATTCACCGAGTTTCCACCCGTGCCATCGCCATAGGACCATTCGAATTGCCCCCCGACGGTCGAACAGTTGTCGAAGAAGAAGCCGTTGTTCGCCAGTTCGCTTGACACGAAACAGGCCTCCAGCCCACCGCATGGACCGCTGCCCTCGACCACGACCTGCTCACAATCCTCGACCCAACAGGTGTCTCCGGTGGCTTCGTTCCAATACCATCCCGAAACGCAAACACCATACGTACCCGACCCATCATACGTATGCTCAGTGGCCGCCCCATAACCCTCGCTACCATCACCGAAGTACCAGATGAAATTCGTCTGAGGGAATGTGGAGGTGGCGTTGAAGAAGACCGATCCACCTCCGCCAGCGTTCCAAGCCAGCTCCACATGGAAGTTGTTGCTGCAAGGTGTCGGGTTGCCCACGGTGATGAGCGTACACGTGCTGTCCGAGCAATTCTCCCAGTATGCCGTGAGGCAAACCTCATAGATCCCCGGTGCGGCATACTGATGTTCCCCGTGCTCCGAGGATGACGAGGCGCCGTCACCATATGTCCATACATATTGGGTGCTGGCCGGGCCGGAAGAGCAATTGTCGAAGAAAGAGTTGCCCGAAGGCAGCACACTGGGCGCGAAACAGAAATCGAACGGGCCGCAGCCACCGGGCTGTGCGAAAGTTCCGAGAGCGGAGAGGGCAAGAAGGGCGGTGATGAGGAGGCGCATTGATGAGGGGGTTGGTGCTCATTGGACGCCCCCTCGCCCCCAAAAGCTGCCTAGGCATCTATTCGGGTTGTAACCAGCGTCTTAGCCGTTTCTGCAGCAAGGGCAGGAGCACGAAGACCAGCGTTGAGGTCAAGATCCCGGTGATGATAAAGGTCCTCGGCATCAACGGCAGCCGCATCAGCAGCGGACCAGCGAGCCACCAACAGCAGTATGATGGCGGGGTGTATCGTGATCCAGACGAGGAGCGCGGTCATCCATCGGGTAGTTGGGGTTGCGGGTATTGGAGGCAAAGGTGCAGTGCGTGTTGGTGAATGTCCCCGATCCTGCTACTTTTGCCGTCCCTTAACGGGTACCTTCCCTGGTAGCTCAGCTGGTTAGAGCACATGACTGTTAATCATGGGGTCGCTGGTTCAAGTCCAGCCCGGGGAGCAACAAAGAGAGCCGCGGATGCGGCTTTCTTTTTAACGCAGAGGCGCACAGAGCGTTGAGAACCATACTCCCGATCCGAATTTTGGGCCCCGGGCGATCGACCCCTCTGCGAAACCCTGCGCCTCCGCGTTAAAACACACTCCCCATGCAACTCATCACCGTTGGCACCGTCGCTTTCGACCGTATTGAAACTCCCTTCGGCGTGGCCGAAAAGACCGTTGGCGGCGCCGCCACCTATATCTCCTTGGCTGCTTCGCTCTACTTGGAGAAGATGGGCCTCGTGAGTGTGGTGGGCGATGATTTCCCTGAACCCGTTATGCAGCAGCTCCGCGATCGTGGCGTAAACCTCGATGGGCTTGAAGTGCTGAAAGGCAAGGAGAGCTTCTTCTGGGCCGGTCGCTACCACTACGACATGAATTCGCGCGATACGCTGGAGACGCGCCTGAACGTGTTGCTGGAACTGGACCCGAAGTTGCCTGCGGAATACCGCAAAGCACCCTATGTGATGCTCGGTAACTTGGACCCGATCGTCCAAGGCAAGGTGCTGGATCAAATGGACCAACGCCCGGCCTTGGTGGTGATGGATACCATGAACTTCTGGATGGACAGCGCCATGGAGAAGTTGAAGGAGGTGATCGCCCGCGTGGACATCCTTACCATCAACGATGCCGAAGCGCGCCAGCTGAGCGGCGAGCACAGCTTGGTTAAGGCTGCTGCGAAGATCCTGGAGATGGGTCCGAAATACTTGGTGGTGAAGAAGGGCGAACACGGAGCGTTGCTCTTCGGTCAAGGTCGGGTGTTCTTCGCGCCGGCGCTACCGTTGGAGGACATCATCGACCCGACCGGGGCTGGTGATACGTTCGCCGGTGGCTTCATCGGCTATCTGGCCCGTACACAGGACCACAGCTTCGACAACTTGAAGCGCGCTATTATCGTGGGCAGCGCCTTGGCCAGTTTCACCTGCGAGAAGTTCGGCATCGAACGACTGATGGAAGTCAGCCGCGAGGACGTAGATGACCGCGTGCAGCAGTTCGTGGAGCTGGTCGACTTCGATATCGAGCTGGTGGAGGGTTAGGCTTGCTTCTGGACCACTCTTTGCGAGTATCGTGCTCCGCGCCATCCAACGGACGATCTTCGTTCGATCGAATGGGGCAGAACCATTATCCAGCTTTAACGGGGATCCGTGCCCTTGCCATTTGCATGGTGTTCGTACACCATTACGGGCCTACTGTCCCAGCGCTTCAGATCCCTTTTGTCCGGGCGATCATCGGTCAGCTGTTCACTGGTGTGGTATTCTTCTTCGTGCTCAGCGGCTTCCTCATTGCCGACCGCTATTTCGATACCGCATTGACGCATTTCCGGAGCTACATGATGCGGCGCGTATTCCGGATCATGCCAGTGTATGCCCTTCTGACCCTGTTGACATTCGGGGTTTTCATGGTGCGGGGGGATGCCCCGCTCCCAGCGCTGTTGTTCGAATTGGTCGCTAGCCTCTCATTTCTTCGTGGCTGGTCCGATGAGTTGTGGGCCACCGGCATTCTGCAAGGCTGGTCGCTCACGGTTGAAATGACCTTCTACATTCTCGCACCGCTTCTTTTCGCGTTGATCGCATGGAGAAGATGGATGCTGATCGCTCTGCCGATCGGCTTGATAGCGCTGGGTGTTGTGCTTGTGATCCTATGCGATGGGAAAGCACCGCTCGGCTTCATGGATTCTTTCGACTTCCTTTTCGGTATCACCTTTCTCGGACGTTGTACCGAGTTCTTCATCGGCATCACCGTCGCCCTGTTCCTTCGCCGCAACGGCCCGAAACCGTTCCGCTTCGCCACGTTGATAGGAGGTATAGTCTGCCTCGGATCGATCGGAATGGCAGCGTATCTGGATGTGGATTACGGGGAGCCGAGCGGCGTGCTCATCCATAACCTTGTGCTACCGACTGGCGTGGGCATTTTCTTCTGGGGCCTATTGACCGAGGGGACATTGGTGCGCAGGATCCTTTCTTCCTCCATAGCGCTGCTCATGGGTCGAACATCGTACGCGTTCTACCTGATCCACTTGGGGGTGGTCTTTACGGCGGTGCATGCTTTAACACAGAGCTTGGTGCTCTCGTTCGTAGTACTGCAAGTTGCGGCGTGGCTGTTATATCGAACAGTTGAGGAACCCCTTGCGCGGTGGTCGCATCGGCGATCTCACGTGCAGGAGGAGTTACGTCCCAGCGCACCGACCATGAACTGAAAGGAAGATCACGCCATCCGCTTCGCGACCTCGTCCCAGTTCACCACGTTCCACCAGGCAGCCACGTAATCGTTGCGCTTGTTCTGGTACTTGAGGTAGTACGCGTGCTCCCAAACATCCAAGGCCAGCACGGGTTTTCCCATCAACTCGCTCACATCCATCAAGGGGTTGTCCTGGTTGGGTGTTGAGCCGATCACGAGTTTTCCATCCTGCTCCAGAAGCCACGCCCAACCGCTACCGAAGCGCTTCATGCCCGCATCGGTGAAGGCGGCTTTGAACTTCTCGAAGTCACCGAAGCCCGCATTGAGCGCGTCGAGGACCTTCCCTTCCGGCGCTCCTTTTCCACCGGGACCCATCACCTGCCAGAAGAAGTTGTGGTTCCAAACACCGCCCGCGTTATTGCGCACTTTTGCGCTGTACTTGCTCACGGTCGCAAGCAGTTCATTCTCGTCGGAGGCGGAAACACCTTCCGCCACGATCGCCTCGTTCACATTCTTCACGTACGCAGCGTGGTGCTTGGTGTAGTGGATCTCCATGGTCTGTGCATCGATGGAGGGTTCCAGCGCATCATAGCCGTACGGCAGAGCGATCTGTGCGAGCACCAACGGCGCCGATGCTACACGCGGCACATGCTCTGTAGTGCTCGCTTCGGTGTCGGGAACAGCGGAGGTGTTGCAGGATGCTGCGTTCGCGAGCAACGGTCCTGCGATAAATGTGCCCACCGTTGCCTTCAACGAACGGGAAAGGAATTGTTTGCGGTCCATGGGTTGAAGGTAAGGACGTACGCTCCCTTCATGTTGCAAAGATCCTGTGAATTCCTGGGAGCAACAAGCTCAGGCGAAGCTCACCAAAAGTTGCCCTTTCTCGACAGGCTTGCCCTTCTCCGCGTGGATAGTCGCCACCACAGCGTCGCCGGGAGCTTTGATCAGGTTCTCCATCTTCATGGCTTCCAGCACGAGGATCGGATCGTTCTTCTTCACCGCATCACCTGGTTTCACCAGAATATTCAGCACCATGCCTGGCATCGGCGCCTTGATCTCCTTCACTTTCAGCGCCGTTTTGTCCAAGCCTAAGGTTTGCATCAGACGTGAACGGTCATCCTGCACCTGCACGGTATACGTATGTGCGCCGATGCGAAGGCGGACCGTGCCGCTCTCTTTATCCTCCTTCAGCACCAACACACGGTGGCTGCGGCCGTTGCGGACCAGGCTGAATGTGGAAGCACCGGTGCGAACGAGGTCCACTGCGGTTTCCCCTGCAGGGGTCCACGGTGCGGAAGGCGAAGTGCGTTCCAAGGTGATAGGACCTTCGGCGCTGTTGATGGTGGCGTAGAGCTTGGCCATATGTCGATTCCGCGGTGAATGGCGGTCAACGAAGATAGGGACGGGTGTTAGAGCAATGTTCCACCGAGCGCTTCGTAACCTTCGTCAACACCCAACACACTTTGATTGCGCGCGGCAACAGCGAGCTGATCGCAGAGCTCGTTCAAGGGATGGCCGCTGTGCCCACGGATCCACTGGAACTTCACATTGTGTTTCCGGAAAGCGGGTAGGAAGCGCCGCCACAGGTCGGGGTTCTTCATTTTGGCGAAGCCTTTCTTTTCCCAGCCGAAAAGCCAGCCTTTTTCCACAGCATCGACCACGTACTTGCTGTCGCTTACAACGGTAACGTCCATGCCGGGGCTCTTCAACGCTTCCAACGCGGCGATCACGGCCAGCAACTCCATGCGGTTGTTCGTGGTCATACGATAGCCGCCCCAGATCTCCTTGCGGTGTTTGCCGCTTTCCAACACGGCACCGTAGCCGCCGGGGCCTGGGTTGCCACTGGCCGCGCCATCGGTATGGATGGTGATCTTCATGCGTTCCACAGGGTCGCAAAGAACGCAATACACACGTGTTCCTAGGAATGCGGGAACAGTTGGGTGATGTTCGCAGCGAACAACTTCACGGCGATGGCGAGCAGGATCACACCGAAGGCCTTCTTGATAACGATCAAACCCACACGACCGAGCAATCGTTCGATCCGCGAGGTGAGAAGCAGCACCAACAACACAGGGACCATGTTCAGTAGGATCGCGATGAGGATGTTGATCGAAGCAAACTCAGCACGCAACGAAAGGATGGTGGTGATGCTACCTGCGCCAGCGATCACGGGAAAAGCCAAAGGCACCACGCTGTAGACCTTGTTATCGTCCTTGCCATCCGTGAGGCCAGGTGCGGAGAGGTCTTCCTTGAACAAGCGCACGCCGAGTATCATCTCCAAAGCGATGAAGAACAGCACCAAGGAACCGGCGACAGCAAAGGAGCGCACATCGATGCCGAGGATGTTGAGAATGCCTTCACCCAAGAAGAGAAAGGTGATCATGATCCCTAGGCTGACGAGCACGGCCCTTGCCGGATAGATCTTGCCCGCTTTCTGCCGCACCTGAAGCACAAGCGGAATACTGCCTACCACATCGATCACCGCGAAGAGGATGAGGAAGGCCTTTCCGATCTGGGTGAGGTCGAACATGATGGCAAAGGTGTGGAATGCGCCTTTGGCCGCTTACCTCGGGCTGCTAGCTCGTCGGCGCAGGTCGTCCGGTCGTCACCTGTGGTGGCCGCGCGTGACCCCAAGCTGCTCACGCTAAGGAGCGAGCAGCTAAAGGCCAGCAACCAACTGCGGGATCAACCGCTGTATGACCTCCGGATAATGGGCATGCTCAAGCCCATGGATCCGCGCAGCCAACGTCTGGCGTGTATCGGTGGGCAGCACAGGACATTTGAATTGCGCGATGTGGCCGCCCTCATCGAACCGTTCGTTCACGTAGTGGATGGTGATGCCGCTCTCGGTCTCCTTCGTTGCGATCACCGCCTCATGCACATGATGGCCGTACATGCCCTTACCACCGTACTTGGGCAACAGCGCCGGATGAATGTTGATGATGCGATCCGGGAATGCGCGTACCATTTCGGCAGGGATCAAACGCAAGAAGCCAGCAAGGACCACCAGGTCCACCCGTTGGCCGAGGAGTTCGTATTGCACGGTCCCATCACGCAACTGCGAGCCATTGAAAAGGTAGCATGGTACGCCGCTATCCCACGCCCGTTGCACCACGCCCGCTTGGGGCTGGTCAGTCGCCACAAGAACAATACGGGCTTGTGGGTGGCTACGGAAATGGTCCATCAGCCGTTGGGCATTGCTACCGTTCCCGGAGGCCAAAATGGCGATGCGGACCATGTCGCGAAGATGCATCGCGGAAGGGGTAGGTAGCGGAACTATTCCAAGTGAATTGGGCTTACCCCTTGATAACCAATTAGCTCCAGAGGAAACGAGGCGATCCGCAGGCTGTGAAATACACCTTGGAAACTGGAGTTGCGCATGTGGAAAATGTCTTTCCTTTGCACCCTGTTCAACCAATAACGCAAGGACATGTCGGATATCAAGTCAAGGGTCATCGCCATCATCGTGGACAAGCTCGGAGTAGATCAGGGCGAGGTCACGCCAGAAGCGAGCTTCACCAACGACCTTGGCGCTGACAGCCTCGATACCGTCGAACTCATCATGGAGTTCGAGAAAGAGTTCAACATCGCTATTCCCGACGACCAAGCCGAGAAGATCCAGACCGTGGGTCAGGCTGTGGACTACGTCGAGAAGAACGCGAAGTAATCTCGCACCGTATGGAGCTCAGACGTGTGGTCGTCACCGGTCTGGGCGCGCTCACTCCCCTCGGTAACACCCACAAGGAGTTCTGGGAGGGATTGGTAAGCGGCCGTAGCGGAGCTGCGCCCATAACGCGCTTCGATGCAGCCAAGTTCAAGACGCGCTTCGCCTGTGAGGTCAAAGGGTTCAACCCCGAGGATTTCATGGACCGTAAGGAGGCGCGGAAGATGGACCCCTACACCCAGTTCGCCGTTGTCTGCGCCGATGAGGCCATCAAAGACAGCGGTTTGGACTTAGCAGCAGCGGACCGCGAACTCATTGGTGCGATATGGGGCAGTGGTATCGGTGGGCTGAAGACGTTCCAAGATGAATGCATCGCCTACGGAAGAGGTGATGGTACGCCGCGCTTCAATCCGTTCTTCATCCCCAAGATGATCGCGGACAGCGCAGCAGGGCTGATCACCATGCGTCATGGCCTCCATGGACCGAGCTACGTGACCGCCAGCGCTTGCGCCAGCGGTAATAATGCCATGATAGATGCCTTCAACTACATCCGTCTCGGCACCTGTGTGGCCGTGGTAACGGGCGGAAGTGAAGCCGCGATCTACGAAGCAGGTGTGGGCGGGTTCAATGCCCTGCATGCGATGAGCACCCGTAACGATGACCCAGCGACCGCATCGCGCCCGTACGACAAGGACCGCGATGGTTTCGTGCTCGGCGAAGGTGGAGCGGCCATCATCCTCGAAGACTTGGAGCACGCGCTGGCCCGTGGTGCTCGCATTTATGCCGAAGTGATCGGTGGAGGCATGAGCAGCGATGCCTACCACATCACCGCTCCGCACCCCGACGGACTTGGTGCCGAGCTGTGCATGAAGCACGCCATGCGCGATGCCAACATCGTACCGTCGGATATCGATTACATCAACACCCACGGCACCAGCACACCCATGGGTGATCCGCAGGAGGTGAAAGCGATCCAGCGGTTGTTCGGTGAGCACGCCTACAAGCTGAACATCAGCGCTACGAAGAGCATGACCGGGCATTTGCTCGGTGGAGCCGGTGCAGTTGAAGGGCTGGCGGCGATCATGTCCGTTTACGCGGATATCGTTCCACCTACGATCAACCATTTCACGGACGATCCCGAGATCGACCCGAAACTGAACTTCACCTTCAATGTTGCGCAAAAGCGCACGGTGGACGTTGCCATGAGCAACACCTTCGGTTTCGGAGGCCACAACACGTCGGTGGTCTTTCGCAAGTACACGGCGTAGCTCTTGATCAGCAGCCTCTTCAACCGAGCGCGCAATCCTGAGGAGCGGAAGGTCCGCGCTTGGTGCCGACAAACCCTTGGCATCACCCCTGGCGATCTCCCGCTTTACCGACAAGCGCTGCGCCATGTGAGCGCCGTGGCCGAGGACCGCCCCGACCTGCCCGACAACGAACGCTTGGAGTTCCTGGGCGATGCCGTTCTGGATGCCATCATCGGCGACCTGCTCTTCAACAGCTATCCGGATAAGGGTGAAGGATTCCTGACGCGCATGCGGAGCAAACTGGTCAGCCGCACGCAACTGAACACGCTTGCGAAACACATCGGCATCGAGCGCGTCATCGAAAGCAATTTGGCACGCGCCCACGAATCATCCGTTCCTGGGAATGCGCTTGAAGCCTTGATCGGGGCGCTGTTCATGGACAAGGGCTTCGAGCGCACACGCAAGGTGGTGGTGAAACTGATCAAGGCCCACTTCGAATTGGCCGAGATCGAGAAGGAGGATCGCGACGGCAAGAGCCGCCTATTGGAATGGGGCCAAAAGCGGCGCAAGAAAGTGGAGTTCGTGGTGCGTGAAGAAGGCGGCGCTGGACGCGGGAAGCATTACGTGGCGGAGGTCCACATCGAGGGCCAAGTGCGGGGGACAGGACAAGGGGCCAGCAAGAAAGTGGCCGAACAGGATGCAGCGCAAAGCGCTTTCCGGGGCATGCGGTCCCGCAGACCACATCCCGCAAAAGCCCCTGCCGATAATTTGTCGATAGTGCCGCGGCCACCAGAGGGCCCTCGCCGCCCACCACGTTCACCACGTCGTGGGCCGTCAGGGAAGCCGCCCGCCAACAAGGACGCTTGAAACAGGCGCTACGGGCAGCCTGTGTATCGGGGCCCGGCATGGCTACCTTTGGCCTTCACCTGCGAACAATGGTGCTCCGGCACCTACTGGAACTTCCCACGATCATGGCTAAACTGAAGCTCGATCTCGAGCCCGATCCTGCCGTTACGGTGATCGGTATCAGCAGCCATGTCCATGACTACCGGCTATGCTGGTCCATCAACCGATCCGTCGGGCTGGAACTCACGCGGCGCAGGATCGATATTTCCGAAGAGAACAATGGTATTCTTGCGCGCTATTCCGCCTACGACCATGTGGACGAATCGACACAGGCGCGCTACACACTCGTGAACAACCACTGTGGCGATGGCATCCTATTGAAGGAACATCGCCAAGCCGATTATTTCCTCGTGGTGGACAATGAACTCGCCGAAAGCACACCGGACCTGTTGGACCGCGTGCGCAAGGCCGACTTCGTACTCACCGCATTCCCGCTTCCCTTCGAGCAGCTCCGTGCGGGACACAAATTGCTGCTCTGATCCCTCTCGAATGAACGACCCGAAGACCAAGATCGTGGCCACCATCGGCCCTGCCTCATCCAGTAAGGAAGTGCTGCGCGAAATGATGTTGCACGGCATGGATGTGTGCCGCCTCAACTTCAGCCATGGCAGCTACGAGTTCTATATCGAGCTGATCCGCACCATCCGCGAATTGAACCAAGAGCTTGGCCTTAGCACCGCGATCCTCGCGGATCTTCAAGGCCCTAAAATGCGCGTTGGTGAAATGGCCAATGGCCCTATCGACCTGATCGAGGGCAGCGAATTGGTCATCACCACCGATCCTGTGAAGGGCCGCCAGGGCCTTGTCAGCACAAGCTACAGCCAGTTCCCGAAGGATGTATCGAAAGGCGAATTGGTGCTGCTGGACGACGGCAAGCTCCGCTTGGAAGTGATCTCCACCGATGGGATCAGTACTGTGACCACACGGGTGATCCATGGTGGAACATTGAGCGCTAACAAGGGGCTGAACCTGCCGAACACGAAGATCAGTTTGCCCAGCCTCACCGAAAAGGACCGCGAGGACCTGCAGTTCGCGTTGGACCACGACGTGGATTGGGTCGGCCTCAGTTTTGTGCGGGGTGCCCGGGACATCATCGAGCTGAAGCACATCATCCGCGCGCAGGATAAACATGCCCGCGTCATCGCCAAGATCGAGAAGCCCGAAGCCTTGTTGGAGATCGACGCGATCATCCGTGAGAGCGATGCGTTGATGGTAGCCCGTGGCGATCTTGGTGTGGAGATCCCGATGGAGAAAGTGCCGCTGGTGCAAAAGGACATCATTCGTCGCTGCCTAGTCCATCACCGTCCAGTGATCGTTGCTACACAAATGATGGAGAGCATGATCACCAACATCACACCCACCCGTGCCGAGGTGAACGACGTGGCCAACGCGGTGCTTGATCACGCCGATGCGGTGATGTTGAGCGCAGAGACCAGTGTTGGAAAGTATCCCGTGGATGTGGTGAAGGCCATGAACAAGATCCTGCTGGAGATGGAGACCAGCGAGATCATGTTCAATGTGCCACAGCCGGAACTGGAAAAGGACGAGCGCATGATGACCGATGTCATCTGCATGGCCAGTGTGCAAATGGCCGCAGCGATCGACATCAAGGCGATCGTGACGATGACGCACAGTGGTTATACCGCGTTCAAGATCAGCAGCATGCGGCCCAAGGCGCACATCTTCGCCTTCACCAGCAACCGCTCCATTCTCAGCATGCTCAACCTGGTATGGGGCGTGCGTGCGCAGTACTACGACAAGACCGTAAGCACGGATCACACCATCGCGGACATCAAGCACATACTGCGTGCGAAGAAGTTGGTGGATAAAGGTGATCTGCTCGTGAACGTGGCCAGCATGCCGATCGCCGAACAGGGCATGAGCAACATGTTGAAGTTGAGCCCGGCTTGATCGAGCGTCGTTTCCCCGCATGGAATTTCGGAGGAACAGCGATCATCAGAGATGACGGTTGACAAGATCGTGGAAACACTATTCTGCGCTTCTGTGATGTCGGCGGACCACACCTATACCTTGCCTCGACCGACGAACCAGCCACCGCGCATCGATCGAGCCTTCGACCATTGAACGGTCCATCCCATGCGCAGCGGCACAAACGCAACACGCATGAACGAACGCGCATGGGACCGAGTAGCGGAGACTTTCGAGCAGGAGATCTTCAACGTACCGGCGAACGATACCAAGGGCTTTATTCAGCATTGGGTGGATCGCCTCGCCGTGCCCGATGCCGTTGCAACGGATCTTGGTTGTGGAGTGGGCCGCACGTTACCGCTGCTGGCCGATCGGTTCTCGAAAGTGTATGCCGTTGATGTGAGCAGCCAGTGCCTCGCCGTTGCCGCTGCGGCTTGTCCGGACTACTCCAACATCGCATACGTCCATGCCGATCTTTCGCAGGATAAGAACGGTTATCCGGCGGCCGATGTGGTGCTCTGCATCAACACGTTGTTGAATGCCGCTTTGGAAATACGCGAACCTCTTTTCGAACGCACTTGCCGCAGCGTGAAGAAAGGCGGTCACTTGCTTTTGGTCGTGCCTTCGTTGAACTCAGCACTGCTCACCGCATACCGGCATTTGCAGTGGAATTTGCGCGACGGCATGGACCCGAAGAAGGCCCAGCTCGCTGCTGCACTGAATGGCAAGGGTCTGGAACATGGCATCGTCCATATCGAAGGCGTGCCCACGAAGCATTTCCTGCGTGAGGAACTCGAAGCTACACTGGCCGATCGCGGCTTCATCGTGGAAACGATCGAGAAACTGGAATACCCGTGGAAAACCGAGTTCGATGCGCCGCCCAGGTGGATGAAGGCGCCGTTCCCCTGGGATTGGTTCGTGGTGGCGAAGCGGAGGTAGAGGCCGTTCAGGGCCCTGAAGCACGTCCCAGCAACAGGTCCATATAGAAGCCGGGCTTCTTCAATCGCTCGCGCATATCGAGGTCCGTGAACATGCTGCTGATGGTGTCGGCGAGGGCGGGGTTCTTGTTGGCGCGGTCCACCACGAAGTCGAAGAGCCACGCTTGGTTCGCCATCTGTTGTAAGCGCGTACTGATCGCAAGTTCCTTTCCAAGGCGCTTCCAAACGCGCTTGTCGTAGGCGACCAGTCGTGCCGCGCTCGTGTTCCTTTCCGTCAAGGCCTCCGCAGCGAGATCAGCAGCGTATACACCGCTGATCATCGCATGGCTGATGCCTTCGCCCGTGAAGGGGTCTATCAAATGTGCCGCATCACCGATCAGCAAGAAACCATCACCGCTGATCGGACGGCGTTTGCTGGCAAGAGGCAGCCCCATGCCTTGGATGCTTCCTTCCAAAGTTGCTCCGGCAAATCGATCACGTAGCTGTGGATGCGTCGCAAGCAACTGTGTCATCAGCGCCTTCAGATCCACACGGCGTGTCTTCACCACGTCGCTGCGAAGACCAAGACCGACGTTCGCTCGCCCACCGGGAAGCGGGAACACCCACAGGTAGCCGGGCAAAAGGTCTTTCAGGAAAATGAGTTCGATGAAGCCTTGCGGATCGAGGTCTTTGACGCCGCTGTAGTACGCACGAACACCCGCTGCATGGTGTCGTGGTTCCATCGGAAGTCCCGCCACATGCCGTGCGAAATGAGAGTTCGCACCGGAACCATCGATGATCAGCCGTGCAATGATCACGCGGCCGTCACTTGTGGTGATATGCCAGCCGTGCGTGTTCCGCTGGAACGACTTTGCCGGAGAGCCTTCCAGCGTCGTGATACCAGCTATCGACTTGGTGCGCTGAAAGAGCAGGTCATCGAACTGCTCGCGTGGCAGGATCACGCCCGGGGCTTCACCCTGACCTGTATTGCGCGAGAAAGGGACGCGCAACGCACGACCACTCGGCGCCACGAACGTCACACCCCAACTGGGCATGGCGCGGGCATGGCGCTTGACGGCCGCAGCGAGGTCAGGGTCCAGCCGTTCCAACGTGCGCATCACTTTTCCGCTGAGCGCATCGCCGCACACCTTGTCGCGGGGGAATACAGCCTTCTCCAGGACAACGGAATGCACTCCGTGTTCGACCAACTGGAGGGCTGCGGAACAACCGCCCGGCCCACCGCCGAGGATGCAAACATCCGTGTGCAGGGACTCGGACATCGGTGTGATCAACTGCGGAACGTGCCGGCCGTGAACTGGTCCAAGAACCGCACATCGTTCTCCCAGTACATCCGTAGATCAGGTACCCGGTAGATCAACTGGGCGATGCGTTCAACGCCCATGCCGAAAGCGAAGCCGCTGTATTCCGTAGGGTCGATATCGCAGTTCACTAACACGGCAGGATCCACCATGCCGCAGCCCATTATCTCCACCCACCCGCTGTGTTTGCAGATGGTGCAGCCGGAACCGCCGCAAATGCTGCAGCTCATGTCCACTTCGGCGCTCGGTTCGGTGAAGGGGAAGTAGCTGGGCCGCATGCGGATGCTGACATCCGGACCGAACAGGCTCTTGGTGAAGTAGTCCAGTGTTCCCTTCAGGTCCGCGAAGCTCACACCCTTGTCCACGTAAAGTCCTTCCACTTGGTGGAACATGCAATGCGCACGGGCGCTGATGGCTTCGTTGCGGTACACTCGACCAGGCGAGATGGTGCGGATGGGTGGCTTGGAACTTTCCATTACCCGGACCTGTACGCTGCTGGTATGGGTGCGCATGGCGAGGTCACCGCGATCAACGAAAAAAGTATCCTGCATGTCGCGCGCAGGATGATCCGGCGGAAAGTTGAGTGCTCCGAAGTTGTGGCGATCATCTTCCACTTCGGATCCTTGGCTCACAGTATACCCGATCCGGCCGAAGATGTCCACGATGCGCTGCCGCACGATCGTGATCGGATGCAGGCTGCCGCTGTACTCGGTGAGCGACGGAGCGCTGAGGTCGATCGCCGGACCGCCGGATGGACCGCTCTCCTGCACGCCTGCTTTCAGTTCGTCGATACGGGCCTGTGCGGCTTGCTTCAGTTGGTTGAGGCGCTGGCCAAGCAGGCGCTTCTCCTCAGAGGCTACCTGTTTGAAGGCATCGAACAGTTCGGTTACTGCTCCGTTCCTGCCAAGCATGGCCACCCGGAACTGTTCCACCTCCTCGGCCGTGCGGGCCTTGGCTTTTTCCATTTCCGCTTCTAGAGCGGATACGCGTTCCAGCAAGCTCATTTCATTATGCGCATGAACATTCGAATATCCGTTAACGGCCGATCCAATTGGTTGCACGGCAGGGTCGCAATGGCATCGATCACTTCCAAGCCCTCCACGACCTCGCCGAAGACCGTATAGCCACCATCCAATCTGGGCTGGCCACCCAGTTCGGCGTAAACGCGTCTATCCTCGTCCGTGTAGCCGAAAGGGGTTCCTAATCGAGCGTTCCGTTCGGCCACCTCGACCAGTTCGGTAGCCTCGTAGGGCACGCCGTGAACAATGAAGAACCGCGACCCATGGGAGCGTTTTGCCAATTCCGGAGTGTCGCCTGACGGTGCGGCGGCCAGCGCGCCTTTCTTATGGATGAGGCCCGGAAGCACTTCCAGAGGCAGCCCCGCCGTATCGGTATCGATCCCCAGAGGAACCCCGGCCGCAGCATGTTTGCTGGCCGGATCGCCCGCCTCCACGGCAAATCCCGGCACAACGCGGTGGAACAGCAGGCTGTCATATTCACCGGCTTCCACGTGTGCCAGAAAGAGATCCCGGTACTCCGGGGTCTCATTGTACAGTGCTATGATCATGGTGCCAAGCATGGTCTTCACCTCGACCAACGGCCTGAAGTCGTTTGTGGCAGCCGCTTGGGCGGCAGCCGCCTTAGGCAACCAAAGCCCGCAAAGGATGGTCATGAGCAGGGTAAGGCACCATTGCCCGTGGATCATGCGCTTGCTTACATTTGACATCCTTCTCTAGGCCCTGTCCGCCAAGGCCCCCAAAAGTAGCCCAATGACCACAACCACCTTACGCCGCGTTCTTACCAACGCCCTGATGGTCGCCGTGCTTGTTTCCATTTCTACGGCGTGCAACAAAGAGGACCCCACTACGGCTGTGATCACCGTGCAGGATGCCGATGGTTATCCCGTGGCCGGTGCTTATGTCCGGTTGTTCGCCAACCCGGCGGTCCCTTTGGCAGATCCCAATCGGCTTCGGCAAGAGGCTATGACCGGCGCCAACGGTAAGGCCGAGTTCGATTATTCGGGCTTCTACGAGCAAGGGCAAGCCGGCTTCGCCGTTCTCGACATCCTCACCTTCAAGGATACCATGTATGCCGAGGGCATCATCAAGATCCTGGAGGAAGAGACCAACGAGGAGACCCTCGTCATGGAAGAGATCCCGCAGTAGGGTCACGCGGTCTCGAAGTAGCCGAGTACGGCCTCCTTCATCAACCGTTCCTGCTCTTCCGAGGCCAAGGGCGGCAGTTCCTTCACCCGTTCGAAGTGCGGCCATCCATCCGCATCGCGCCCTAACTCTTGGTAATAGCCATATGGCATCAGCACCACGCAGATGGCGATGTGCATCAGCGCCACTTTTTCATCCTTCTTGAATTCACGTGCATGCTGGCCCAGCTCCTGCACACCGATCAGGAACAGGATCGCGTTCAGGTCGAGCGTTCCCGCGTCGAATCGCTTGGACAGGGTCGTTACCAGATCGCGCCAGCGTTTTTCGAATGCAAGGTCCACGGAATAGAGGTCTTTTGAGAGGTGCTTGGATCGGAGCGCGAATGTAGGCCCTCCAATTAGGGCGTCACACAGTGGTCCTTGGACAGTGATGCACCCTTTCGGCTGTGCTGTGCCGCCGCCGCCCGCCAATCGGTGCAAGCCATCTCGATGTCCTGCGCAAAGTAATGGCTCAGGCCCCGGTTCACCATCACGTCCGTATCCTGCGGTGCATAGGAAAGTGCAGCGGTGAAGTCCGTGATCGATCCGCCGTAGTCCTTCATCATGGCCCGTGCATTCCCCCGGTTGCGATAGGCATCCGCATGATCGGCCTTCAAGCGTATCGTGGCGTCCATGTCGCGGACCACGGCTGGCATGTCGCCCAGTTCCTTGTAGGACAAACCCCTATTGAACCAGCATGGAACACAATCCGGCTTGTAGGTGACGCAAGCGTCGTAGTCGGCAATGGAGGCTTTGTAGTTCTTCGCGTTGTAGTTGGTGAGGCCACGGTTGTAATGCGTAAGGCCATCATCCGGGTACTTGGACAGCATATCGTTGAACAGTGTGAAACTGTTCTTCCATAAGTGGATGCGCCGGGTGGTGACCCCAATGAAGACCGCGAGCACCAGTACCAAGAGAACAGCGGGAACATAGGATAGCATCGAAGACCGTCCTAGGCCATGGCGCCATGTATCAATGACTAGTTGGGCAACGACCAGCGAGAGGCCGATGTAGGGAACATACGTGTAGCGTTCAGCAACTATCGCCCGCCCGACCGGTAGTACCTGAAGGACCATGGCCAAGGTGATCAAGAAGAACAAGAGGCCGGTGATCGTGATGCGCCAATAGGTGCGGGTGCGGTAGGCGAAGAACAACGCGGAACCGAGCATGAGCAACACACCGATCGTTGGTCCCATGTATGGCCCAAGTGCTTCTCCGGGATCCGTGGGATAGGGGTGGATGGCACTAAGTCCATGAGGCACAATGAAGCGGACCAGGTAAAAGGCCAGTGCGAAGCCAACGATCAATGGCCGTTGCCAGAAAGGAAAATGCGGCGCGAAGGTTTCTTCCATTGCACCCGCCTGGGAGGAGAGCGCTACAATGCCGATGCCGATGGCCATGGCGAGAAAGGGCAGTTTTTCCAGCATGAGGTTCCAACTCCATGCCCGACGTAGCCAGTAGTCCAGCACGAAGAGCAAGGGCGCCAGCGCTGCCGCTGCGGATTTCGCCAAGAGCGAGAGCGCGAAGAAGAATAGTGCAAGCACATAGACGCTGGCGGAGTTGGTGCATACGAAGCGCAAATAGGCCAACACGGAGAGGAGGAAGAAGAAGGTGTAAAGTACATCCTTGCGTTCTGCGATCCATGCGACGGATTCCACGTGCATCGGGTGCAGCGCGAAGATCAACGCCACGACCACCCCTCCCCAATGGTGTTGCAATAGCTGCCTACCGAGCAGGAAGACCAGCACCGTGTTCAACACATGGAACACCACGTTCGTCAGGTGCATCAAGGATGGATCGATCTTCCCCGCTACTTCATATTCGATCGCGTAGCTCAGTAGGGTGATGGGATGGTAGTTGCCGACGAGGTAGGCGGAGAAGATCCCCTTGACCCCCTCCCAACTCAGGTCCTTGAGGTATGGACTGTCGGTGATGTAGAAGTTGTCGTCCCAATTCAGCAGGCCGTTCTGCGTCGCGCTGCCGTAGACGATGAACGTAAGCACCACCAGCGCGAGGATGGTGATGGCCTCGCGCTGGAATGAGCCCTTGCTCTTCGCTGGTGACGCAGGTTTCGGAGCGCGTTGCGTTGGTCGCTCTTTCTGGTGTTTCTTCCTTGTGCTCATACAGGTGGCGATGGCAAGATAACCGTAGTTTCAGCCGCATGAATTGGCTGGATTGGGCGGTGGTCGCCCTAGTTGCATTCGCGGCGATAAAGGGTTTCTCTCGCGGCTTTGTCGTCGAAGTATGCTCCCTACTCGCGCTGGTGCTCGGCATCTGGGCGGGCATCCACTTCAGTGACCGTGTGGCCGAGGCCATCGGACTGGAAACGCAGAGCGCGGCTATCGCATTCCTCGTCACCTTTCTGATCGTACTCGTGGGGGTACACCTGTTCGCACGCTTCCTCACCACGTTGATCGACATCGCACAACTGAGCCTGCCGAACAAGATCATAGGGGTGCTCTTCGGTGCGCTGCGCCAAGTGTTCACGCTCAGTATTGCGCTCAATCTGCTCGCCGGTTATTCGGGTGATGCATTGCCGCCGACCAAGGCACGCGTGGACTCCACGTTCTACGATCCAGTGAAAGCATTCGCACCGTTGATCATCCCCGCATTGGGGCAGACCAAGTGGTTGAAACGCGCTTTGGACGAAGTGAAAGCAGGCGTGGACGTTCTGGTGGAGTGAACCACAGAACGCATCCATCGCCCTTCGTACTTCCTAGCCTTTGCGGACGCGCACAGCGTTCAGCCCTTTCGGGCCGCGCTCGATCTCGAAGATCACCTTGTCGCCCTCTTTCACCTCATCGATCATGCCGCTGATGTGAACGAAGTAACGTTCACGGGTGCTATCCTCATTGATGAAGCCGAAGCCTTTGGAGGTGTCGAAGAAATCCACGCGACCGGTGCGGTCCGGAGCTTCCTCTTCCTTCTCGCGGCGGGGAATGCCCAACTCGATCTCCTCTGCGTCGACCACCTTGCGCTTGGTGGGATCGGGTGGTGTGTTGGTGATCACCCCGTTCTCGTCCACGTAGGCCATCATGCTGTCCAAGCCGCCGCCTGAAGAGTTCGCTTTGCGCTCCTCTTTGCGGATCTTCTTCTCCTCGTGCTTCTGAAGGCGCTTCTTTTCTTTCTCGCGCTTGTTGAACGTGCCTGATGATCCTGCCAAGGTGTTGGGGTGCTTATGATGCCCTTCGGATCAACGGCCTTGTTGCGCGTTCGTATCTGAAAGGACGACATAAAGGTAAGGGTTAGCTGGGGAGTTCCGTGCAGGCGAGTAATAGCGCTTGTCAACGGGGCCTATCCAAAGCCCGCATGGGATGCTACCTGCCCGGAGTGCGGGTCCCCCAAGACTCATCGATTTCTTCCAAGGCCTCTCGCGCACGGGGTAGAAGTTTGGGAACGAATCGGTCTAGTGGCAATTCCGTGCTGTTCGTAAGACTCTCCAAGAACATCAATTTGAACGCCCATGGCACCTGTTCATCGCCTTGAGAAAGCATTTCCTCTAGCACCTCCGCCACGCGCTTTAGTTCACTTTCGTCTCCATCAATTATCAACGACCGAACAAAGACCACGAATTCTGCTAAATCGAGCCCATAGGGCGTTCTGCGTCATTCTTCCAATATTCCAAGTGTGTCTGCCACGTGCTGTGGAACGCAGGGAACCTCTCAAGAAGCAGCTCTATGGATCGATCGGGAGAGAGGAGCATTTTGTCGACTAGGCTAAACCCCGCCAAACACGTGCAGCCAAGCTGGACGTATCTCATCCTGATAGAATCGCCAGCGACGCTCCACTTCATCCAATACGGACTGAAAACGGCACACCATCTGCGGGTTCTCCTTCCGGAAGCTTGCAGGCAATTCCACGACCCTTTTCATAAGGTGTCCAGGATACATGTACCCACCGGCCCAAGGGTCGTCATCAAGGATTTCGATCGCGACCGGGACAAGGTATTGTACGCCAATCTCCTGCCCTATCAATGTCCCCAGTTCCTCAACAGCCAGGTTTTTCAGTGGGATATGGCGCAGTCGGTGGCACTCGGTCACCAAGTGCGACTCGGCTGCGGGTGGCGGCCCCCAGTCCTTCCCTTCGAGGTCGGTCAGGGTGCGATCGCGCTCGTTTGAAGACATTGCTTCCTTGGTAGTTTTCACCCCTGCACCGCTGCGATCCCCGGCAGCACCTTCCCCTCCAAATACTCAAGCATGGCGCCACCACCGGTGCTCACGTAGCTGATCTTGTCGGCAAGGCCGAACTGGTTCACAGCGGCAACGCTATCGCCACCACCCACGAGGGAGAATGCGCCATATTCGGTAGCGTCAACAACGGCTTCGGCAATGGCGATGGTGCCTTTCTGGAAGGGCTTCATTTCGAACACTCCCATGGGGCCGTTCCACAGGATCGTCCGGCTGCGTTTCACCACGGCGGCGAACGCCTTGCTGGTTTCCGGTCCGATGTCCAAGCCCATCCACCCGTCCGGGATCTCGTTGGCAGCGCAAACATCCGTGTTGGCGTTCTCGGCGAATGCATCGGCCACCACGGCATCCGTGGGCAGGTGCAGTTGAACGCCTTTGTCCATGGCGCTAGCAAGGATCGCCTTTGCTGTCTCGATCTGGTCATCCTCAACTAGCGATGTGCCCACCTGTCCGCCTTGTGCTTTGATGAACGTGAAGGCCATGCCACCGCCGATCACCACCTCATCGCATTTGGCGATCAGGTTCTCCAATACCTCGATCTTGCTGCTCACCTTGCTACCACCGATAATGGCGGTCAGCGGCCGCTGTGGATTGCCGAGCACTTTGCCCAGGCTATCGATCTCCGCCTGCATCAGGTGCCCGAAGAGCTTGGCTTCTGGGAAGTACTTGGCCAAGATGGTGGTGCTGGCGTGTGCGCGGTGCGCGGTGCCGAAGGCGTCGTTCACATACACATCGCCAAGCTGGCTGAGGGTTTTGCTGAACTCGTCGTCGCCAGCCTCTTCTTCGGGGTGGAATCGCAAGTTCTCCAGCATCAACACTTCGCCGGGCTTCAGTGCAGCGGCTTTCGCCTTCGCATCAGGGCCTACGCAGTCGGTGGCAAAAAGCACTGGCTTGTCCAGCAAAGTGGCAAGGTGCTCGGCTACCGGTTTCAGGCTCATGGCGGGGTTCACCTTGCCCTTGGGGCGCCCGAGGTGGCTCATGAGGATCGCACTTCCGCCGTCGCTCAGGATCTTTTGTACGGTAGTTACAATGGCACGGGCTCGGCTGTCATCCGTCACTTTGCCGTTGGCGTCCTGGGGCACGTTGAGGTCCACGCGCACGAGCGCTTTCTTGCCGTTGAAGTCGAAGGAGGTCATGGTTAGCATGGCGCGAAAATACCTGCTACTGGGGATCGGCCACTGGCTTTTGGCCGGTCTTGCGTCAACCGGCCTGAAGCCAGCAGCTATCGGCCAATGGTGCATTCCCGAACGGCTGTAAACTTGCACTCTTGCTTTTCTCCAAGGTCATCGGTCACGCCACGTTGAAGGCGAAGCTCATCGGCAACATCCGCGAGGGGCGCGTGGCGCATGCGCAGTTGTTCATGGGGCCACGCGGTGGGGGCAACTTGCCGATGGCCTTGGCCTATACACGCTACCTGTTCTGCCAAGAGCGTGGTGCCGCTGATGCCTGCGGAAGTTGCCCATCGTGCTTGCAGATGAACAAGCTGGAGCATCCGGACCTCCACCTGATGTTCCCGATCTTCTTCACGGAGAAAGTGAAGGTGTGCGAATCGTTCACGGCGCAATGGCGCAAGGCGGTTTTGGCTGAACCCTATTTGGATGTGGAACTCTGGCGCGAGCAGTTGGAGAGCGAGAACAAGCAGTTGCGCATGGGTGTGGACATCGCCCAGGAGATACAGCGGAAGTTGAGCCTGCGCTCGTTCATGGGCGGTTTCAAGGTGATGCTGATCTGGCTGCCCGAACTGATGGACGCCCCAGCGGCGAACAAGCTGTTGAAGGTCCTTGAGGAACCCGAGCCGAATACGGTGTTCCTGTTGGTCTCCACCGATGCCGAGCAGTTGTTGGCGACGATCCTCAGTCGGGCGCAACTGACCAAGGTGCCCGCACTACGCCCAACGGATCTTGCCGAAGCCTTGCGCGAACGGTTCCCGGAACTGAACGCGGATGAATCCATGGCCATCGCCCTACGCAGCGAAGGTGATCTGCTGGAAGCAGCGGACATGGCCAACAAAGGGGAGGAGGAGCTTTTCGTCTTCTTCCGCGATTGGCTGCGTTCGTGCTACAAACGAGAGGTTGGCGCTGTGGTCGAGTTCGCCGAAGGGTTCCAGAAATTGGGTCGCGAGCGGCAGAAATCACTGATGAAGTATGGCCTGTACCTGATCCGCCAATGCGCTCTACAGTGGCAACAGGTCCCCGAGTTGGTGCGTGTGCTGGGCCAAGAGCAGGAGTTCGTGCAGAACTTCAGCAAGCTGCTGAACGATGCCAACGCGGACCCCATCCGCCGCGAGCTGGAGACCGCGCATTTGCACATTGAACGCAATGCCAACCCCAAGATCCTGTTCACCGACCTGAGCTATAAGATGATGGGGTTGTTGCGGGCGAGCGTGACAGCATGATGATCATATCACGAATAGTTGTCGTCATCGCCGCCTTGTTCTTTGGGGCCTTGCAAGCCATGTCCCAGAAATGTGGCATGGCGCCAGATCGATGCACCATGATCCCGTTCGATCAGTGGGCTTTTCCGATCGAAGGAGAGTTCAGACAATGGAAACCCGATGCGAAGCAAGTTGAGCAGGCTGAGTGTATACTTCAGGACTACTTGCTGGACGAAGGCCATCGATGGAGCAGGACCATTGACTCGGCATATTCCGTCGAGGACTTTTCAAAAGCAGATGGTCAGATCGAGATCTACTGGCACTATCGACAATATTCCGGGGTCAAGGGGGCGAATGAGGAGGAACTGATCTGGATCAACGCCTTTTGTGATCCGTCCCATGGAAATTGGAAACGCGGACGGATATGGGTGCTTGATGGCGGTGACTGCTACTGGCAAGCGGTGATCAACCTGAAAACAAGGAAAGTCGAGGTATTCGAGGTCAATGGTGACGCATGACCCTTGTTTGAAGAGGTCGGCGTGAACAAGACGACATTCCGGGCTGCGGCCTGACCCGGCACCCCCGCCTATCTTCGCACCTCGCCCAAATGACTTAACGGGCACAGGCAAAAGGAAATGTCATGTACAGGGTGTAGTACTGGAGCCGACGGAAAACCATCCGGTTGTAAGAGCAATGGCTATTGCAGCACCAGCGGTTGTAACAAGCTGGGCGTGTTCGATTGGCTTACCGGCGTTCCCATCCCCGGCGGTCAACAGCCGTTCGAGGGCGTGGAAGTGCGGTTCAAGAATACCCGAAAGGCCTTCTACCGGAATACCGGGATGCAATTGATGCCCGGCGATCTGGTGACCGTTGATGCAGCTCCCGGCCACGATATCGGCATGGTGAGCCTGACCGGCGAACTCGTTCGCGCCCAGATGGAACGCAAGAAGGTGAGCGGCGAGACCTTCGATCTGCGCAAGGTGTTGCGCAAATCCACGCAAGAGGACATCGACCGCTGGCACGAGGCCCGCAAGCAGGAGGACGAGACCATGCTCGCCAGCCGCCAGATGGTGCGCGAAGCCAAGTTGGACATGAAGGTGACGGACGTGGAGTACCAAGGGGATGGCACACGCGCTGTCGTGTACTACACCGCCGAGGATCGCATCGATTTCCGCGGGATCGTGCGCACCATGAGCGACCGTTTCAAGGTGCGGGTGGAGATGAAGCAGATCGGTTCGCGCCAAGAAGCCGGCCGTATCGGTGGCATCGGAAGTTGTGGCCGTGAACTGTGTTGCAGCACCTGGCTCACCGATTTCCGCAGCGTGACCACCAGTGCAGCGCGGTACCAGCAGCTTGCGCTCAATCCGCAAAAACTCGCCGGCCAGTGCGGCAAGTTGAAGTGCTGCCTGAACTACGAGCTGGACATGTACATCGAGGCGGTCAAGAGCTATCCCTCGGCGAACGCCAAACTGAAGACCCAGCAAGGCGTCGGAGCCCACATGAAGACGGATATCTTCTCGGGGAAGATGTGGTACGGTTTCAAGCAACCGGGCGGCCCGTTCATCATGGCCGGTTTCCCGATCGATACCGTGCGCGACATCCTCGCCCAGAACAAAGAAGGTATAGAGCCAGAAGTGGATCTGAACATGATCGATCCGGTGCCGGAAGCAACGACCAAGGCACCCGACTATGAGAACGTTGTTGGCCAAGATGAGCTGACACGCTTCGATAACAAAGCCAGGTCCGGCAACAAGAAGCGCAGCCGTGGTGGTCGTGATCGTCCGAACCGTCCGCAGAATGCCGGTGCGCCGCAAGGGCAACGGGAACAAGGCCCTCGTCCGCCGGACGGCGGACAGGGTGATCGTGGCCCGCGCCCAGAGCGAGGCTCAAGACCAGAAGGACAGGGTGGCGGCGATCGCGGCCCACGTCCGGAAAGAGGTCCACGCCCAGAACGAGGTCCTCGTCCAGAAGGCCAAGGGGGCGGCGATCGTGGCCCTCGTCCCGAAGGTGCTCCGGGTGGTGGTGAACGCGGTCCTCGTCTAGAGGGACAAGGTGGAGATCGTAACCGCCGTAGCCGAGGCCGAGGTCGTCGTGGAGGGGGTGATCGTCCTGCTGATGGTGGAGGTGGCGAAGCGCCCAAACCGCCCGCCGCGTGAACCGGACGCTACTGACCTGCGCGCTGCTCGTCGCGCTTTTCACCGCTTGTTCCGAACCACCCGTGTTCCAAGCTGATACCACCGTTCCGGAAGGATCATGGAACCGGACCTTCAAACCGGAATTCGCCTTTGACATCACGGATACCGTGAGCAAGCACGATGTCTACATCGATGTGCGGCACACCGGCGACTATCCGTTCAGCGACCTGTTCCTTTTCGTGGATCTCGTGGGACCTGGTGGTCGCGCTGCACGGGATACGGTGGAATGCCTGCTCGCCGACCCCTCTGGCGAATGGTATGGTAAGGGCACGGGTTTCATCTTCGCCCAGCGCACCATCGCCGCCCACGTGCTGTACAAACTGAACAATAGGTTCCCTGCTTCTGGACGTTATACCATCACCCTGGAGCAAGCCATGCGTACCGAGCAACTGGAAGGTGTGTTGGATGTGGGCGTGAGCGTAGAGCGCTCCAGCAAGCAGTGACAACGGACCGCGATCCCCATGCAGGACGGGAAAACTCGCCGATCAAGCGAGGGATCGCATGCTGTATGTCCGATAAATTCGGCCGATCAACATGATCGTAAAGGCCCAAGAATCCCAGCGTAAACGCCGCCTGCTATGGTGGGGTATCGTCCTTTCACCCTTGGTCGGCTTGGTATTCATGTTGTTCCTGGCGGCCAACAGCGACCTCCCAAGTACAGAGGACCTGGAGAATCCGCGCAGTGATCTGGCGACGGCGATCCTCTTCAGCGACGGTTCGCAGATGGGCCAGTACTACAAGGAGAACAGGATCCCTGTGGACTACGCGCAGATCAACCCCAACGTGGTGCAGGCGTTGATCGCGACGGAGGATGAGCGGTTCCGAGGACATAGCGGGGTGGATGTACGCGGTACGCTACGCGCGGCGGTTTTTCTTGGGAAGAAGGGCGGGGCGAGTACGATCACGCAGCAGTTGGCCAAGATGCTCTTCACCGAGCGCGCCGATAATTTCTTCAAGCGCACCTTCCAGAAGTTCCAGGAGTGGATCATCAGCGCGCGATTGGAACGCCAGTACACGAAGGACGAGATCATCGCGATGTATTTGAACCGTTTCGACTGGATCAACCAGGCGGTGGGGATCAACAGTGCGTCGCGGGTCTACTTCAACACCACGCCCGATTCGCTCAAACTGGAAGAAGCCGCCATGCTAGTGGGTATGCTCAAGAACCCGGCATTATTCAACCCGAACAGGGCGACACGCGTGGATACCGTGATGCACCGTCGCATGGTGGTGATGGATCAGATGCGCCGTAACGGCTTCATCACAACGGCGCAGTACGATTCGTTGAAAGCGCTGCCACTCGGGCTCAGTTTCCAGCGTGTTGACCACACCGAAGGGCCGGCACCGTACTACCGCGAAGTGTTGCGCGCGAAACTCCAAGATCTTCTTGCCTCAACGGACGAGGATGGCAAGTTGCGGTACGCCAAGTCCGATGGGTCGGCCTACGATATCTACACCGATGGCCTGAAGATCTACACCACGCTGGATAAGAACATGCAGCAGTACGGGGAGTTCGCCGTGCGCGAACACCTTGGCACCGAACTGCAGAAGGACTTCTTCAAGGACATCGCGAAGAAGAAGAACAAACCGTTCGATTTCCGTGTGACCAAAGAAGAGATCGATGCGATCCTGAACACGGCTATGAAGCGCAGTGTGCGCTACAAAGTGCTTACCGGGAAACAGTGCGGGAACTGCGAACGACCAGCGCGCTACATCGAGCAAGTGATGCACGAAGGCGCGAAGCATTTCCATTGCCGTCCGGACCTTGGTGGTTGCGATACCTACTGGCGCGTGGTGAAGGAAGGGGACATCCCCAAGGTGTTCGACACGCCGACCGAGATGCGTGTGTTCAGTTGGAAGGGTGAGATCGATACCACGATGAGCCCGATGGATTCCATCCGGTATTACAAGAGCTTCCTGCAAAGCGGCCTGTTGAGCATGGACCCGCACACGGGCTTCATCAAGGCTTGGGTGGGCGGCATCGACTTCAAGCATTTCCAGTACGATCATGTTGAGCAGGCGCGCAGGCAAGTGGGGTCCACCTTCAAACCGTTCGTTTACGCTACTGCGATCCGAGAAGGCATGGAACCGTGCCGCGAACTGCCCAACCAGCGCGTGTGTTTCGATATGCCTCCCGGCCAGCCCGATTGGTGTCCGGAGAACAGTGATGCCGAATATGGGGGCATGGTGAACGTGAAGTATGCGTTGGCCAATTCGATGAATACGATCACCGCTTGGCTGATGAAGCAGTACGGCCCGCAAGCGGTTACCGTGTTGGCCCGGCACATGGGCGTGAAGAGCCCGCTGGAACCTGTGCCGTCGCTCTGTCTCGGGGTGGCGGACCTGACACTGATGGAGATGACAGGAGCCTTTTCCAGCTTCGCGAACCAGGGTGTTTATATCGAGCCGATCCTCTTCACCCGCATCGAGGACAAGAATGGGAACACGGTGTTCGATGTGACGCCGAATACATACGAAGCGCTGGATGAACGAACCGCATACATCATGCTCGATATGCTGAAGGGCGTGACCGATGGCGCATACAATCAGAGCACCGGCAAGACCGTGGGCACCGGAATGCGGCTGCGCATGGGCTGGGGCGCACGGGCCAAATACGGCAACATCAAGTTCCCCACCGCGGGCAAGACGGGCACCACCCAGAACAACAGCGATGGCTGGTTCATCGGTATCACCCCCGACCTCGTCACTGGCGTTTGGACAGGTGCCGATGATCGCAGCGTGCGCTTCAGCAGTACCGACAAAGGCCAAGGGGCCAACATGGCGCTGCCGATCTACGGGTACTACATGAACAAGGTCTACGCGAACCCGAAGCTGGAGATCAGTACCGGCGACTTCGAACGACCGGAGGGTGCGCTCGGTGTGGAGACCAATTGCCGCAACAAGGCAGCGGTAAAGGGGTCGGAGGATAAACCGAATTGGGGTGATTGAACGCGGCCCATGACTGCTAGCCATTGGCCGATGGCCCGGTGGTCCTGAATATCCACCTTTCCTGAGCGCTTTTGCGACCGCAGGTCCCGTGCTGTTGGACCGTTCCTTTTACCTTGGATGAAGCATCTATCTTCGTCGCTCTACAAAGCGGCATGAACAAGATCGTGGCCAACGCGGATGCGGCCCTCGAAGGCATCCAGGACAACATGACCTTGATGGTCGGCGGGTTCGGCCTGTGCGGCATTCCCGAGAAGAGCATAGCGGCCCTTGTGCGCAAAGGCGTGAAAGGGCTCACGTGCATCAGCAACAATGCAGGTGTTGACGACTTCGGTCTAGGCCTCTTGTTGCGAACACGCCAGATCAAGAAGATGATCAGCAGTTACGTGGGCGAGAACGCCGAGTTCGAACGCCAAATGCTGAGTGGCGAATTGGAAGTGGACCTGATCCCGCAAGGAACGCTCGCAGAACGCTGTCGTGCCGGTGGTGCCGGGATACCTGCGTTCTACACCCCCGCGGGGTATGGAACGGAAGTAGCCGAAGGCAAGGAAACGCGCGAGTACGACGGCAAGATGTACGTGTTGGAAAATTGGCTTCGCGCAGATTTCGCGTTGGTGAAAGCGTGGAAAGGGGACCGCTTCGGCAACCTGATCTACAAACGCACAGCACGCAACTTCAACCCCATGATGGCCATGGCGGGCAAGATCACCGTGGCCGAGGTGGAAGAGATCGTGGAACCGGGCGAGTTGGATCCGGATGCGATCCATACGCCGGGGATCTTCGTGAACAGGATCTTCAAAGGGGAGAACTACGAGAAGCGCATCGAGCAACGCACCGTCCGTAAACGCAACTGATAATGGCGCTGACGAAAGAGCAAATGGCGCAACGTATAGCGCGCGAATTGAAGGACGGTTACTATGTGAACCTCGGCATCGGCATACCCACGCTTGTGGCGAACTATGTTCCGCAGGGTATCAACGTCGTGTTCCAAAGTGAGAACGGGATCTTGGGCATGGGGCCATTCCCGATCGAAGGAGAAGAGGACGCCGACCTGATCAATGCAGGCAAACAGACGGTGACGCTGTTGAACGGCAGCAGCATCTTCGATAGCAGCACCAGCTTCGCCATGATCCGCGGGCAACACGTGCAGCTCACCGTGCTGGGTGCCATGGAAGTGACCGATAGCGGCGACATCGCGAACTGGAAGATACCCGGCAAGATGGTGAAGGGCATGGGTGGTGCGATGGATCTGGTAGCAAGCGCGGACAACATCATCGTTTGCATGTTGCACACCAACAAGGCCGGTGAAAGCAAGCTCTTGAAGAAGTGTACCCTGCCGCTTACCGGCGTGGGTTGCGTAAAGAAGATCGTGAGCGACCTCGGCGTATTCGATGTCACCCCCGAAGGTTTCAAGTTGTTGGAGCGTGCGCCAGGTGTTAGCGTAGAGGAGATCCAAGCGAAGACCGAGGGACGTCTTGTGATCAGCGCGGATGTGAAGGAGATGAGCATCTAATATGTCGTGACAGATGGCACTTCTTCGCCGCATACATCGGATCCTGGGTGGCCGATGGTCGTTCGTTATCGGCTTCGTGCTTTTCTGCGGGTTGTACGAGTATGGTCGCGTGTTGCATTTACGGCCACTCCCCATGCACATTTGGCGTCAGGGCGACTGTCTCTCGCTGACTTGGAACTACTACACCGGAGAGGCCACGTTCGGTAGCCCTGTGATCCATGCGCGCATCGCTGATGGTGGCTTGAGTGGCAAGAGCGCCGGTGAATTCCCGCTCCTGTATTGGGCGATGGGCCACATTTGGAAGTTAACCGGGCCCAGCGAGTTCGTCTATCGCCTCCTTGGTCTGCTCTTCCACTTCCTCGCCTCCTATATGCTCTTCCTGACACTGCGAAGGGTACTGAAAAGCGACTTCTGGTCGATCGGCGTTTCGTTGCTCCTATTCACCTCGCCGGTCATGCTGTACTACAGCATCGGGTTCTTGACCGACGTCCCCGCCTTCGACCTTGCACTGATCGGTTGGTACTTCTTCGTGCGGCATGCCGAGGACGGCCTTCGACGTTGGTGGGTCCTTGCGATATTCACGTTCACGCTAGCCACGTTGTTGAAGGTGACGGCCGGTATGAGCCTTGTTGCGCTCCTCGCGTTGTTCGCGGTGGCAACGGTGCGGCCTTCCCTTCTCGGTGGGCTGCGCAAGGCATTCCCTGCTGTCGGTTTCGGTTGGGCGGTCGTGGCGATCGCCTTGGCCGGCGTCATGGCGTGGTACGTTCATGCGGAACAGTTCAATACGCTCCACAACGGGCGCTATACCTTCAACAACCTCTGGCCCATCTGGGAGATGCGTCCCGAAGAGATGGATCGTGCGTTGAATTTCGCCAAGCAAATTCTCCTCTTCCAGATCTTCGATACATCGGTGCTCGTTGCGATCGGGCTTGCCATCGTGCTGCTCGTCTTGCACGTCCGTCAACTGCCGCTGCCCGTGGCCTTGCTGAATGCGATGCTGATCTTGGGCACGATCGTTTACACGCTGCTCTGGTTCCACGCCGTTGATGGGCACGATTACTACTTCATCAACCCGATGATCGCGCTCCTGGTTCCACTGGTGACCTGGCTATGGTGGCTGCGTGAGAAGCACCCCGACCTTTTCAATGCCGACTGGGCCCGATGGGCTCTCCTCCTCTTGCTGGGTTACAACGTGGCCTACGCACGGAACAACATGATCATGCGCAGCAACCCGAACAGTCAAATGGACCGGGATGATCTGCTGCCCACGTACCATTGCGAGGAGCCCGATTACTGGAACGCATTGGTGAACCCGTTGTGGCCAGGCATTTGGGACATCACACCGTACCTGCGCTCCATTGGTGTGCAGCCACAGGACCTTGTAATGTCGCCGGATGACCACACCATCAACACGTCGCTTTACATCATGCAACAGCATGGGTTCACGGAGTACGGTGAAAACATGGAGGATCCTGCCACGTTCGAGCGGTGTATCAAACAGGGTGCGAAGTACTTGGTGTTCATGGATGAGAAGTGGTTGGCTAAGGAAGCCATTCAACCCTACTTGACCCACCTGATCGGGCAGCATGGAAGAGTGCGGGTATATGACCTCATCGATCGCCAGACCCGTGTTGATACCGCTTTTGTTTTCCGGCAACAAGCGGGTGCTCCCATGACCGTGGAGCACCGCTCCAGCGCTACGGTCTGTGATGACGGCTCAGCCGGTTGGTGCTTTCCCGGAAGTGTGTTTCCCATTGAGATAGATGGGCTGCCACTGGACGCTAAGGGCCTGCGGTATGCCGATATCGATGTGCGTGGCACGATCCATTGGGAAGGCGGCTATTCCGGTGGTTGCATTATCGCATTGGCAGAGGACGATAGTACGGGCCAGATCGGACAGACGAAGAACGAACTACCGGAAGGGCCATTCTCATTCAACTACTGGATACCGGCCCGCGCCAAGGGTGTAAAGCGCAAACTTTATTTCTGGAATTCCAGCGCCAAGTCTTTTCGCATGGAGGGATTGGAGGTAGTGGTGAAGCACCACCTGCCCACTCCATAGCACTGCAGGCCCGGACGGGTGGTTGCTTCAACTTTCTTCGCCACCCATGGCCGTAGAGAAGCTTTCCATCATCATCCCCGCCTACAATGAGGAGCGTACGATACACCTGATCCTTGATCAGCGGCGGGTGTGAACTTGCACGATGGCATCCGCAAAGAGGTGATCATAGCGAATGATGGTTCCAAGGACAGTTCGCGCCCTGCGCCGCCGTTTTCGTTCTACTTTAACCGCCGTAAGTATCCTGCTAGATGATGGTCGGGCCAAAAAGAAATAGACTGATCGAGTTTATTGCGCTGGGGCTGGGCTTTCTTTTGGCCGTGGCGTTGCTCGTCCTACGGACGGCGGGAGATGGCGTGCTCGAGAAGGGGGATGGCGTGTACCATTACCTGATCGCGCGTTACAGTTGGCGCCATCCCGAGTTGTTCTTGGACCTATGGGGCAAGCCCTTGTTCACCCTGCTGGCCTCACCCTTTGCACAGGTCGGTCATTTCGGGGTTGCGGTGTTCAATATAGTAGTAGCCATGACCACAGCATGTGCGGGTGTATTGGCGCTGCGCAAGGCTGGTGGAGTGGCGCAAATGGTCTTTCCCTTCTTGGTCCTTCTTGCTCCACAATACGTGATGATGACCTTGGCGGGTATGACAGAACCGCTGTTCGGTCTTCTCTCGGTACTTTCTATCCTATTCCTCGTTTACGATCGTCCCGTGTTGGCTGCCATTGTGGCCTCACTCACACCCTTCGCTCGGCCAGAGTACGTCGCTTTTCTGCCAGCGGTGTGCGCTTGGTTGGTCCTACGGAAGGAGTGGCGCGCCCTTCCTTGGTGCCTCTTCGGATTTGTTTTTTATGCCTTGCTGACCACTGTTGTCTGGGGTGAACCATTGTGGTTCTGGACTTCCGACCCCTATCAAAAAGCGGGTGGATTCTATGGGTCTGGGCCGCTGGATTTCTTCGTGCATCGCGCTGAACAGGTGTTCGGTAGGCCGTTACTGACATTGGGCCTCGTTGCATTGGTGCTCTGGCCGGTCATTTGGTGGCACGATCAAGCTGAACGGCGCACCCATCTGATGATGTTGATCACAGCGGCTGCTCCAGCACTTGGGATCGTGTTGATCCATTCCCTGCTTTGGTTCGTGGGCACGCGCGGATCGGCTGGCCTCTTGCGCGTGCTGGTCACGTCAATTCCTATGGCGGCGTTGTTCGCAGGAATGACGCTCGGAAGAGGCGGACTACTTTTATGGTATAACGTGCCACGCGCACCGTTGGTTGGGGGCCTGGTCGCATTAGGAATAGGTGTCTGGAGTTATGCCGAACTTGTCAAACAGGAAGAGTTCCCCATTAGGGCGGATCATTCACAGAGGCTGATGGATAGGGTGGCGAAAGATCTGGCGGCACATCGCACACCAGGCGTGAAGGTTTTTTCAACCCATCCCTATATGGCCTTCGGTGCTGGACTCGACCCCTACGACCCCGCAACGTATATTGTGATCTATGGCTTCGACCAGGCATTGAACGAAGGCAGGTTCCGGACCGGCGACCTCTTGGTATGGGATTCCCAGCTAGGCTCGAACGAGGCGGGGATCAAGCTGGAACAGATCCTTAACGACAACAGCTTCAGCGTCTTGGAGATCTATGAGCCACGAGAAGGGTATCGGGTGCTCGGCGGTTACCCGTATGAACTTTTCTTGTTCGAACGGCGTAACGCGGTACGCACATTCACGACGGATACCCTTATCTGGAATGGCACCGTACTTGGACACATTGAATATAGGGCGGACCGTCTACAATGCCCAGAGGATGAGCCAAGATACTGGTGTTTGAAAGGCGGAGAATTCCCACTTGAGTTCACTAACCTGCCGGTACCAGCAACAGGTGACCTGTATGATGAGTGGATCATTTCTGCCAAGGTCACGTGCAACCAAGGTTCTCCACTCTCTTTTGTTTTGAAGCAAGCACAAGAAGGGCAGGATATCCGGTATGACCAGCAAGAAGTGCGGAACGGCGACCTTTTGTTCAGCCGTCGGGTACCCGCTCTAAAGTCCACCACGGTGCAAACGATCTATTTCTGGAACATGAGCCGCGAGCCGTTCTCACTAGAAGGCCTTACGGTTTTGCGTAAGCGTTGGACCCAGCGGCCAGCGTGATCCGAGCCTGTGGATCGGAACTTTTTCGTGAGGGCTGGGGATATTTCAGCCGCAACCGTTTTGGCTATCTTTCCCGCAGATCCATGACACCGATACGTACACTTTCGATCATCATCCCCGCCTACAACGAGGAACGCACCATACACCTCATCCTGGACAAGGTGCGCGACGTGACCTTGCGCGACGGTATCCAGAAGGAAGTGATCATCGTGAACGATGGATCCAAGGACGGCACCGTACAGGCCATCGAACGTTACATAGCCGCCAACCCCGCAATGGGGATCCACTTCCACCAGCAGCCGAACAACATGGGCAAGGGTGCTGCGATCCACAAAGGCATCGAACTGGCCACAGGCGATTACCTGATCGTGCAGGACGCCGATCTGGAGTACGACCCGCGCGAGTACAATGACCTCTTGCGTCCGGTGACCGAGGGTTTCGCCGATGTGGTCTTCGGCTCGCGTTTCATGGGCCACCATCCGCACCGCATCCTGTTCTTCTGGCACAGTATCGGTAACGCTTTCCTGACCCGCCTCTCCAACGCGTTCAACAATTTGAACCTGACGGATATGGAGACCTGCTACAAACTGATCCGTAGCGACATTGCGAAAGGGTTGACGTTGCAGGAGAAGCGTTTCGGCTTCGAACCAGAGGTCACCGCGAAACTGGCCCGTGTGAAAGGGGCGCGTATCTACGAGGTGGGCATCAGCTATTACGGACGGACGTACGCCGAGGGCAAGAAGATCGGTTGGAAGGACGGCTTTCGCGCGATCTGGTGCATCGTGAGATACGGGTTGGGTTAGCACCTCCTGCTCAGCGGCGCTGGTAGATCCGGCAGATCCCCTTGTTGGCCACGAGTATGTGTGTCCTCTCCAGTTCGCAATCCAGATCGAACCCTTCGCCGGGGCCCATTTACACAGGTGTTCCGCCGATCACCACGATGTTGTCCGCAACGCGGATCAAGGCTCCACGTGTGTTCGAATAGGGACTCAAGCGGTCCAATGGATCGTTGGGCAGCGTGCGCATCCGGTCTACTGTTCCGGGCTTCCAGCGTAAAGGGAAATGAGGGTTCATGAACTCGTAGTTGGAAAGATGCAACAGGTGCTTGTCTGCTCCCGCCAGCTCGGCCAAGTGCGTATCCGACCAAGGGAACGCAACGGTGACCATCGTGCTTCCAACGGGGATCGTGCAGCACGCCTCGTAACACTGACGCGTTCATTCTTCCCCTGCCTTGTGAATGTCCGTGCGAACATGGTCCTGTAGGATCACCATACCCAAGCCCATCAACGCCAAGGACACACCTGTGTGTCCCGAAAAGCGCAAACGCGATCAGGATGAAGGCACACAGGTGCAGAAGCAAGGTCATGCGGATCAGCAGATCACTACCCTTACCGACCACGTCCGGTAGTGTTGCGAACAGCAGCCCTGCGACCAGGGATGCGACCCCCGGAACAAGCAGCGATACGGTTCGATATTTCGCTGGCTGTTGTGTGTCGGGTTTGTTATCCACCCAATACCCAACCACGACGGCGCCTACAACGAAGAGGAACGCCTTCCAGATGAGCACTTCACTCGTACCGTCCACATTCTGGAAGGGGCGGAAGAGGATAGACCAGCGGTCAGGCCCTACGCCGCCAGCATTGGAAAGGGATGCGTCCCCCGGTCCGCTGGAGAACAGGTAGGCCATGGTGCAGAGCAAGCCGGGTAGCGCGCACAGGCCCAGAACAGCCGCTTTGCGGAACCAGTAGCGTCGATCATATCCCTTGACCGCGAGCTGATCGAACGCAGCAGAACACCATTGAAGCCCCAACCAGATCAATGCGAATATGAACGGGACCAGATGGGAGAAGTAGAGCATCAGCAGCAGTGTGGCGAGGTACAACCACTGCCGAGCGGCGAAAGAGGTGCGCACCAGACGTTCCCACTGATGCACCACAAGGAGAAAGAGGATGACCCCGATCGTGAAGTTCAGGTAGCCCATGGCGAAGGGCAAGTGCATAGCCATTGGGAAGGACAAGGAGGATACCCATGGAGCACCGATCACATGGTCTTTCACAACGGCGCGGAAAACGAGCGGCAGCCCCACCAAGCACATCAGGTATACCACCTTGAGGGCCTCCGGCGCGTGCAGGAAGATCTGTAATAGGGCCAGCAGAATATGTCCGGTCCAGTTGGGTACGGGTACCGGGTTGACCTCCCAGCCTCGCTCTTCTGCCGAGGAGTTGAAGAGGTCCAGCAGCAAGGACGCGTTGTAAACATGTGCAGGGCCGTCCACCGTGAAGAAGAACTTGGACGACACCACCGGTTGGATCAGGAGCAGCAGGCCCACGAGGAACAACCCTCGCTCGGTCCAGCGGATCCAGTCACGCTCTTCGTTCATGGGTGAGGATACGGATAGCCTTTCCACGTTGTCGAAGTCCGGGGCGGAACACCGAGCACAAAGGGCGTCAACAGTACTTGCGTTCGCCGGTCGGACCCAGGATGCCGTTCTGTTCTCAATGGCTTGCCGTTCCTTTGGGCCGGTTTTACGACGCCTTTGTGGCCGGTCGAAGATAGAATGGAGCATTCCGCAAGGATCCAGATCATCATTCCATGCTACAACCCTCCGGTGGGTTGGGCTGCGCGTTTGATCGAACGAGCGGGGGTGTTGCAGCGCGAGTTGGGAGGTGTCGCACTTGGCTATACGCTGGTGAACGATGGTTCAACACGCGGCGTGAGCGATGCTGAACGGGAGGTCGTGCGATCCGGGCTGGGTGATGTGCGGTGGATCGATCATGCCGAGAATAAGGGGAAGGGCACCGCCTTGCGAACCGGCGTCGATGCAGGCGGTGCCGGGATCTACCTCTTTACGGATGTGGACATTCCGTATACCATGGAGAGCATGGTGCGGGCGTGCAATGCCTTGCTTGAAGGTGCCGATGTCGTTCTCGGCTATCGGCAGGACGATTACTACGAGCGTGTGCCATTGGCGCGCCGCATGATATCGAAGACCTTCCGTTGGGTGCTGCGGAACGTGATGCGCTTTCCCATCAGCGACACACAGTGCGGCCTTAAAGGCTTCAATGAGCAAGGGCGCAGCGTGTTCATGGCCACTACCATCGAACGCTTCCTGTTCGATATGGAGTTCGTCATGCTCATCGCACGAAGGAAGGACCTGATCGTGCGTACGATCGATGCCCGCTAGGACGAAGGCATCCGGTTCAGCCGGATGAACTACCGCGTCCTTGCCGGTGAGTCGGTGAACTTCCTCAAGGTGTTGGTGCACGGCCTGCGCCACTGAGCGGAACGTTGTTGTGGAACAGCGTCGCTTGGCCGTTCCATGTTCCTTCCCGCCAAGTTTCCACTTGGAGTGGTCGTATGATGATGTTCGTCACCCTGTAACGGTCCTTGGAGGTGTCCGGTCCCTTGAACAACAGTTTGTACGCCCGGTCGGAGTGGATAGGCGGGAAGCGCATCGTCATGATCGCAGCGTCCTCCACCTGCATCGGCATGGATCGTATGTTCCGCGTATCCTCCCATACCCCATCCGTCTCATCGGGTCGTGTACGCTCCAGTACGAAGGAGATGTTGATCGCGGTGGGATCCACGGCCTCGAACTGAAGACTTACCTCGTAGACCAGCGCGCTATCGAGTTCGCCCGCCTTGAAGCGGAGCACGGTATTGTAATCGCGTACAGCACCTGTAATGGCAACGTCTTCCGCCGCGGTGAACGTTTGTGCGAGAAGGTGTTGTTGGTGCAGGCTGTCCGTAGTGCTGAGCCACCACGGACCGCGTTGCGTCATGAAGCGGCGTTGCGCATTGAACTTGGATAGCAGCCGATCCCCGTCCCAAGCGAAAAGAGTATCGGAACTGATGGTCCGTAACGCCCCTGAACCATTCGCGAACAGTGGTGTGCCGCGTTCCCACAAGTGCTGCTCATCCATATCCAACTCGTCGTTGCTGCGCATAAGGATGAAGGGTGCCGGGCCAGGGATGTCCTTCGCGATATTCTTGGCGTACGCCGTTGGTGAAGTGATGGCGAGGAGGTCGCGTGTTCGCACGTGCGAGGCCCTGCTGGTAGCACCTGCCATCAGTGGCAACGCGGTCCCATAGGCCATCGGATAGGCCAACGCTTGCAAGGACTCCGGGGCCTCTTTCAGGTAGCGCTCCGAACCGACATGAAGATGGGGAAGAGGAATAATGGCCTGAGCCCCGCTCTTCCGAGCAGCGCCGATCAATTGTGCGTGTTCCACATCAGGATGTTCCAGCACGTTAGGGGAGTGACCGAAGGACTTTGATATGTCCACATGGAAGGCCCAGCCTTCAACGGCATAGAAACCGATCACGATGACGAAGGCGGAGATGCCGACCGCTTTCCGTGCCGGTTCTTGGGCGAACAGGTACTGATAGACCCGTACCGTGCAGAAGACCGTGCATACGTGGTAGAACACCCAAGCGAAACGGCCCGTGCCACGGAACTGGGCCAACATGGGAACGGAGGAACCCAACACGCTTTGCCACTCGCCCATCGCGAACAACAACACGAGGAAGGCCGATCCCATGAAGAGCGGCAGTTCATCCTGCGGGACGGGTCGGGTCGATCGACCCGACCAACGGTCCACTTGTACCGCCCCGGCCATAACGAGGACCAGGAGTGAAGAGAGACCCAAGTAGCACAGGGATTCCCACTCGAACCTCTCGTATCGGAAGAATTCCTTCAGCGGCGTAACGAACGGATCATGCGATGGTACGATCAAGCTCACGAACCGCGTAGCGTAGATGTCCGCGCCGCCGGGTGTTGCAGGACGGTCGGTAACTACATCGCTGATGTTCATCAAAAGCAGGAAGAGGACCAGCGGAACGACGACCATGATCACTGGCTCGAACCATGTTCGCTTTTGGCGAGCGACGGTGCGCGCGCGCGTTACCAGCAACAACCCGTAGTAGCCGGCGATGAACATCGCAAGCATCAACCCCATGTACGGATGGGTGAGGAACGCCCCGATGACCAAGAGGCTGACCGATGCCGCGCCGCGATACCATCGGTCCGAGGCCCGCGTGCGCACAAGCAGATACCACGTCAAGGGAATGAACCAACTGTGCGCCAGCGAAAGGTGTCCACCGAGCCGGAGCAGCTGTGGCTGCAGCAACGTGATGCTGAAAGCCCCCACGAAGCACGCCCATGGTGCCATGCCGAAATGGCGCAACAGGGCGAACACGCAGAACGCACACCCCGCGATGCCCAGGATCAGGATCATGTTCAACACACCGATCTTCCAAGGGGCTAGGAACGGGAGCAACTGGAAAAGCCAGCTCAACAGCGGATGGCCGTCCGTGAAGAACACATGCTCACCGTAAGGATATCCGGATCCGCCGTAATGCAGGAAGTGGGGTCGTACTCCACGTGCCAAGCATAGGTGAAGTAGTTCTTCAAGCCATCGCCATCGCTGGTCAACAATACGCTGTTGGGCGACTGAAGTACGTGTCCGTAGAAGTGTAGCAGAAAGGCCAGCATGACCACCGCGAGGGCCAAGAACCAGCTGGACGTGGTGGAAAGGGTGCGCGGTCGTCGTTTTATCACCATGCAAGTCTAGAACTTCCGGCGATCACCCTTCACCTCACACCAAAGTGATCGACTGTTCCGCGACCGGTTCTTTTCCGGTCAACCGCAGGAAGAGCTGCGCCGTGGCCACAACGTCCTTCTTGCAGTACGTGGCGATGCGGTCCAGACCATTCTCCTCATAGTAGACTCGGGCCACATCGGCTCCGGTAATGTCATCCTTGGGGGTGGGAATGCCGAGGATGTGCGTGAGCAACGCCAGCGAAGTGTACGCTTTGCGATCGCCGAAGCTCCACAGGACCATGGTATCCAGATGCCCCACTTCCCACGGTTTCAGGCCGCCGGTGTCCAGCAGGCGCGGCAGCGCGATGCGGTGTACCACACAGCGGCGCGCGATGTATGGGAAGTCGAATTCCTTGCCGTTGTGGCCGCAGAGCCAATGGTCGTCCGTGTTGTAGTGCTTGTTCAGCAGCTCTACGAACTGGCGCAGTACCGAAGCCTCGTCGTCGCCTTGGAACGAAGTCACGCGTAGCCCGAAGTTCTCGCCGGACTTGTGGATGCTGCCCACACCGATACAGATGACCTTGCCGAATTCTGCTAGGATGCCGCCTTTTTCGCCGTAGATCTCTTCCGCCGACTTCGCATTGCGCTCCTGCTCAAAGCGCGTCTTGTCGCTGAAGAGCTGCGCGGTGCGCGGATCCAGTTTGCTCCAGTCGTATTGCTGTGGAACGGTCTCGATGTCGAGGAAAAGGACCTTTGTGAGGTCGCGGGCATGGTCGGAACGCATGGCGATCGGTGTCTTCGTTCAAGATACGGGACACAATTTAAATACGGTTACGGCCGTGTCCCTTGTGCGTGCTATTCGCAGGTTCCTGAGCGATGGTTACTATTGGTGTGGAGATGTGCATCGGCCATTCTTGGAATATGGCCCGCATAACCAAAGTCTCCAGGAATACGCGCATGAAAGAGACCACGGAAAGTGCTTTGGACGATACAATGGTGCAGGATCGATGGACCTTGCCCGTGAGCTGGACCGTGCTCGTGGTCTTGGGCGTGCTTGCATGGACCTACTACTTGGAGCGAACCGCCTGTTTCGACAGCGCCTTTTTCTCGTGGCAGATGATCGATGATGAGGGGCCGGTGAGTGTTCTTGGACGCTACGGCTCTTGGCTCCCCCAATTGGTCCCTGTGGCGATGGTGCGCATCGGGGCTTCGTTGGAGTCCGTGCTGCGCGTCTATTCCGTTTCCTTCATCGTTTTCCATGCAGCGGTCTTCGCATTGCTCGCCTTCGGTATGAAGGACCGCCGCGCCGCGATCGCTTTGCCTATCGCGCTCACCGCCTGCTTTCACTACATGTTCTACTACGGCATCAGTGAACTCTACCAAGGGTTGTCTTTGACCCTGCTGCTCTGGGCCATGATCCGTCGCATGCGGTGTGCCGCGGAAGGACGTGCGTTCCGGAAGTGGTGCGTGATGATCGTCGTGCTCAATGCATGGATCTCGTTCTACCATCAATTGTTGGTGTTCCCTATGGTCTTCATTCTCGTCTTCGAGGCTATCCCCAACGGGTCCCAACGGCGCAAGCGATTGTTCTTCGTTGGCCTGGTATTGATCGCGTGGTACATCGTCCGCATCAAGGCGTTCCCGACGTCCACCTATGAAGCGCAGCGGATGCTTACGACGGACGACCTCCTTACGAGCATTCGGCGGCTCGGGCAACTGAACAGCACCGTCTATTTCCTCTCTATTTGGACCAAGTTCAAGGCTTTCTCTTTGCTGATGGTGCTGGCGATCGCCCTGGCTATGCGGCAACGCGCGTGGATGGCATTGCTCTGGACCTTCCTTTTCTCTTGCGGGTTCATGGTCCTGATCCTGATCGTGGACAGGGACAGCGGCTCCCCGATCATCTGCGAGAACTACTACCCGGTGGTCGGGTTTTTCTGGGCTGTGCTTTTCGTTACGGTGCTCCCGGAAGGGGGGCGCACATGGGCCATGTTCCGGCCAGCGGCAGTGGGGGTCCTATGTGCACTCGGGTTGTTGCAGATCCACCGCGCGCACTATAGGATCTCGGAAAAGGTCGCCTATGTCCAACGGCTCACGAGTTTCAGAACGGCGTTCGGCTTGCGTAAGTCGATCGTACACTTCAACAATTACCCATGGGGCTACGCGCTGGGCCATTGGCCCTTGGGCATGGAAAGCGCGTTGGTTTCGGCAGTGAAGGGTCCGCAGTACGCGGCCGCGCTGTTCGTCAGTGATGATGTGGTGATCATCGACACGGACACTGTGCGCAGAGAACAGTTCCTTGGGCCGTCGTGGAACCCGCTTTGGTTCACGATCCCGGCCTTGGACCTCCGCTACTTCGACCTGCCGGTGGATACGGGATACACAAGCGCCAATACCCGGGTCGCCGATTTCCAGTTCGACAAGTTGGAATTGTCCGGGCCAAAAGCACGGTTCCGTATGTTCCCCGATCGGTTCACCGTAGTCCCTATCGCGATACACAACCCGACCAATGAGCGCATGCCTTCCAGTACGGCGGATGGTGTGCCGATACGGTTCTCCTACAAACTGTATCGTATGGATGGTACGTTGTACCATGAAAGTTGGGAGCTTTCCTCCTTGGAAACGGATATTCCGTCAGGTGCTACCTATTACCAAGGGCTGGTCATCGAGCGACCGCGTCATGCCGGACACTACATGGTGAACGCGACCATCGTGGCCGGAGCGGTTCCGGTAGGGCCAAGTGTGAGGTTCGAGGTGGAAGCCGACCATTGGCCTTTCTGAAAGGGCCGGTCACTCGATCATCACGCCGCGCTTGTTCAGCAATGGCACCGTGGTGAAGTTGTCCTCTTCAATGCTGCCGGCCAGGAAGATGTACTTCTTGTCGTGTAGCGTTGTACCGATGTAGAAGCTGAGCCAGTATTGGTTGCTCAAGGCGAACACATCCTCCACGATCCGTTCGATCTTTGCCCAGCTCTTCGGTGCAAGTTCCTGCATGAAGTGCCGCAGCTCACTGGTCTTGCGGCTTTCGCCTTCCAGCTCGCCATAGCCACGCGAGCTTACGAGCACGTTTTCCATGGTCGTGTCGTTCTGGTTGATCAGGTACACGAACCACCCGTCGTCACCTTCTTCATCGGCCTCGCGCACCACCGCCATGGCGATGCCTTCGACCTTGGGAGCATGGATGTCTTTTCGCATTTTTCCGATGTCCTTGCCGGGCACAGTGGGTGATGCATGCATCGCCTTTTGGCGCGGTTACGTTCAAAGATCGTTCATTGAGATCATCGTGATGCCAATTCACGTGCGATCGCGATCCATTGGAACACGTCCTTCGGGTGACCAGCATCGTTCACCTCTTCACGCTTCATGCCGGTGCGCACGAACACGAGGTCCTCGCTGGGGATCACCACCACGTACTCCCCATGGAAGCCCCGGCAGTAATGGATCGGCTTGCCATCGATCTCCGCAAGCCACCAGAAGTAGCCATAGCGTTTGTTGGGTTCGCCACGATCGTCCAGGTCCGCCGGTGTGATGGAAGCCTGCCAGTATTCACGCGGTACGATCTGCTTGCCGTGCCACATCCCGCTATCCAAATAGAGCTGACCGATCCTACCGAAGTCGCGCGCTGTGGCATACAGGCAGCAGAAGGCTTTGAAGTCCCCATCCTCGCGGTCTTTCCCCCAGTATGCTTCGTGCTCGGCACCAAGTGGTTTCCAGATCTTCTCGCGCACCAGTTCATCCAATGGCTTGCCATAAGCGGCTTCCAATACCTCGGCCATGATCTGCGTGCTGCCGCTGATGTAATCGAACTTCTTTCCCGGCTCCTCGCGGCACGGTTGTGAAAGGCTCAGGGTGCGCACATCGCTGCCATAGTAGCCTTTGGCATTATCGCTGAAGGGGTTGGCGCCGCTCTCGCTCCAATCCAATCCGGTGCTCATGGTGAGCAAATGGTACAGGTTGATCTTGGCATAGCAGTCCTCCTTGAATTCCGGCAGGAAATCGCCTACTGGCTGGAACACGTTGCTGATCTTCCCTTCGCCCATGGCGATGCCTGTGAGTACGCTGATATAGCTCTTGGCCACACTGAAGCTGTTGCTCACACTGTCCGCATCCCATCCGTTCCAGTATTGCTCGAAGATCAAGCTGTCATGTTGGAACACCGCGAAACCGACCGAGTAGAGGTCTTTCAATTCTTTCTCTTGCGCAGCCATCAGGGCCAATTTGCCATAGCGCGCTCCTAGTGGCCATGGCTGCGGTGCGTCCGCTGGGATGGCCGCGGAAGGGAAGAAGTCACGGTCGTCGATCTCCGGCGAACTACGACCGATCAGATAAGTGAAGCGCACGCCGTTGATCAGGTGACTATTGCCGGTGATGTAGGCCAAGGCGATCAGCACAAGCAGGCTACCGACGAACCAAAGCAGGAATTTCCGGAGGATGCGCATGCGGCGAATGTAACAGCGCCCGCCTCTTTGGGCCATCACTTGCAGCAACGCCGCACCGACCGTAGGTTGGCTCCGCCGAACGCGTTCTCGGCGAACCGCAGATGCCCGAGATCTTGATCGACATCCTGAAAGCCAAGGACCTGAATTCCGGGCTGGGCCAGTTCTCCGTGAATTTCGCGGAAGCGCTTCAAGCGCAGCAGCGCAGGGATCAACGGGTCACATTCCTTGCCCCGGCCGATTTTTCATTGCCCAACGAAGCGCACTATGACCGACCGAATTGGCGCAAGCGTTACTTCCCCGCGTTGAACAAGCCGTATGACATCTGGCACAGCCTGCACCAGTTCCCATCGTTCCGACCCGGCCCGCGATCGAAGTGGATCCTAACAGTACACGACCTGAATTTCCTGTTGGAGAAAGAGGCCGCGAAGTCAAAGCGGTACTTGGCGCGATTGCAGCACAACATCGATCGAGCCTATGCGATCACAACGATCTCGCACTTCACCCGGTACGAGTTGGAACAGCACATCGATCTACGCGGAAAACAGGTGCGTGTGATCCACAATGGTGTTAGAACGCCCTCGGGAACACCAAGCGAGCACCGCGGCCGACCCTACTTCCTTTCGCTGGGCGTGTTCAAGGAGAAGAAGAATTTCCATGCGTTGTTGCCTTTGATGACGCTTTTTCCAGAGCACGATCTCGTGCTCGCTGGCAACAACAACACGGCGTATGGCGAACGTATCAAGGCAGAGGTGCGGGAACTTGGGTTGGGCGAACGCGTCCACATCCCCGGTGCTGTGGACGAGCAGGAGAAGTTCAGGCTCTATTCACACTGTGAGGCGTTCCTCTTCCCTTCGTTGGCAGAGGGTTTCGGACTGCCGGTGATCGAAGCGATGCTATTGGGTAGGCCAGTGTTCCTGAGCAACGCCACGAGCTTGCCGGAGATCGGGGGTGATGTCGCGTTCTATTTTGGTGACATGGGCGCCGAGGCAATGGCGCGTGAGATCACTGCGAGCATGATGGTATTCAACAATGATCCGGATGTGTTTTCGGATCGACTGAAAGAACACGCCGCACAATTTTCCTGGGACGCGTGCATCCGGAAGTATGTGGCGCTCTACGCGGAAGTGCTGGGCTGAGGTGCGTGCCTCGCGCCGTGCTGTTCGTGCCCATTACTCCACCACGAAGCGTGCAGTTCCAACAACGGTCCCAGCGTTTGTGAGCCTGATCAGGTACAGCCCTTAGGAAAGATGCTCCCGCTCGACCACCAGATCCTTCGAGCCCCTTCCTTGAAGCCGGCGAACAACGCGCCCATGGATATCAATGAGTTCGATGTGGTGTTCAGGGGTGAGGATATCGCTGAACAGCAATCGTGCCTCAGTGGCGAATGGATTTGGGATGATGGCGAGCGACGTGCGCGCTTGTTCATTCATATTGAGCGCAATAACGCTTATCGGTTCCGTCATGCTGGTGCAGCCAAATTCGCTAGTCACCTCAACGGAATAGGACCCAACAACATCGACCATCAGCCAGTGAGGTGGTCGGGGAGATCAGGACAGGCGAAGATCGGAACTTTGCCAGACCATGACCACGAAAAAGAACTACCGGAAACACACTGCCACGTTCAAGACCAGGGTAGTGCTCGATGCGCTCAAAGAGC
>Ga0209181_10001126_pt1 | contig 47460 bp, 30 predicted proteins | sample MAT05_FD_187208 | JGI IMG/M metagenome (GOLD analysis project Ga0209181, IMG submission 187208) | Freshwater microbial communities from Lake Fryxell liftoff mats and glacier meltwater in Antarctica - MAT-05 (SPAdes) (version 2) | ecosystem: Environmental > Aquatic > Freshwater > Ice > Liftoff... | reverse complement strand
AGAAGTTAATAAGGGAAATACAGACGAGGTGAAAGCAATTGCAAAAGATATAAAAGAGAATTCTGAAAAAATAAACCACCATGGTAAACGTGCCGATGCGATAGTAAAAGGAATGTTGCAACATTCTAGAAGCAGTTCTGGCAAGAAAGAGCCAACCGATATAAATGCTCTTTGTGATGAATATTTAAGGCTTTGCTATCATGGGTTAAGAGCTAAAGACAAATCATTTAATGCCAATTTGGTAACAGATTTTGATGTCAGTCTTCCCAAAATCAATATCATTCCACAAGACATGGGAAGAGTAATTTTGAATTTATTAACGAATGCGTTTTATGCTGTACAGCAAAATCAAAAAGAACTTGCACAAGAGAATTCAAGTTTTCAAAACTTGAATTCTCTTTACGACCCAACTGTTTCCATCAGCACCAAAAAAGTTGGAGACAAGGTGTTCGTTTCCGTGAGCGACAACGGCAATGGCATCCCACAAAAAGTTTTAGATAAAATATTTCAGCCCTTCTTTACTACAAAGCCTACGGGTCAGGGAACAGGATTGGGTTTATCATTAAGTTACGATATTGTAAAAGCACATGGCGGTGAGATAAAAGCAGAAAGTAAAATAGGGGAAGGTTCGACTTTTATTATTATGCTGCCTCTACAATAGAAAATTCCTACACTGGTTTTACAGTAAAAGGACAATAGTGATTTAAGAATGTAACAATTTCCTTTCTCCGAATGTAGAGAGGATTGTATGAATGCTATGCTTGGCCACCGACCTCCAAAGATCATCATTTATCTTTGGGTTTAAAAAGGAATCAATTGTAGGGACTTAAAAAAATATATTGAGCATTTATGTAGCTAATAAAATCTAAATGAAAAAATTACTGCTGTTATTTATTTTATTGAACGCCTGTTTTAAAAATATGTATGGCCAGGAGGAACTGATCGTTAAAAACAGGATTGATTCCATTTTACAACAGGTAGAAAAGGAAACCAAAACAGATGCCCGGGATTCTTTGATACTTACTATTTTTTCCACGCAAATTGATGGCTTCCCACATTTGGGATTATACACTTATGAAAAATTATACTCGTTATCGGAGCGCAAGAAAGACGAAGTAATAAAAGCGTTTGCACTATGTTTTGCCGGCAGTGGGTATCGGCTGTCTGGCAATTATATAAAGGGCCCGGAATTCCATAATAGGGCAGTGGCAGCCGCAGAAAAAACCGGCAATCCCATTGTACTGGCTTTATCGAAAATATTAATGGCGCATTTGTACAAAGATCGGGAGGATTATAAAAAAGCGACCCAGCTATACCTTGCTGCAAATCAAATTAACCCATCGTTACCCAATGCAAGAAAGATCATTATGTGGAGCCGGGGAAACCTGAGTCGTGTTTATCTAGATAACAACCAGTTGGATTCCAGCCTGTACTACGCTCTAAATATTACAACCGGAAGCGATACAGCATTCTACCTGCAACGTTCTTATCCGGAAGTGGCGAGTACCTACAGCAAAATGGGCAACATGGCAGAAGCTACTAAATACTTCTACCTGGCCATCAGTGTTGCAGAACAGAGCCTGCTAACGAAGCAAACTCAATTGTTGTATTTAAGTTTTGCCGAGCATTTCAGGCGCACCCATCAAATAGACTCCAGCCTGCACTACGCAAAAAAAGCGTTGGCGTTAGTAGATAACACAGCATTTAGTTATTTGTCGCTGGCACCCGCAAAATTATTAATGGACATCTACCAGCAAACCAATGCTGACAGCACTTTGAAGTATTTAAAAATATACACTGCTGCAAATGATAGCCTCAACAGTAAAAGGACAAACGAGCAATTGCAGATGATGACCTTTGAAGAAAACCAGCGTCAACAAAATGCCCTAACTAAAAAAACAGCTTATCAAAACAAGGTCAGGGCCACTTTTCTTTGGGCTGGATTGTTACTCTTCTCTTTAATAGCAATTTTTCTTTACCGCAACAACCTCCAAAAACAAAAGGCCAATAAGGCACTTGAGAAAAGTTTGGCAGAATTGAAAGCCACGCAATCCCAACTCATCCAATCAGAAAAAATGGCCAGCCTTGGAGAACTCACCGCAGGCATCGCCCATGAAATTCAAAACCCTTTAAATTTCGTAAACAACTTTAGTGAAGTAAGTAAAGAATTGATAGATGAAATAAATATCGAGTTAGATAAAGGGGAATTCGAAGAAGCCAAAGCAATTGCAAACGACATTAAACAAAATCTTGAAAAAATAAACCACCATGGCAAAAGAGCTGATGCTATTGTAAAAGGGATGTTGCAACATAGCCGCAGCAGCAGTGGAGTAAAAGAACCAACAGATATTAATGCTTTGTGTGATGAATATTTAAGATTGAGTTATCATGGCTTACGTGCAAAGGATAAAAGTTTTAATGCAATAATGAGAACTGATTTTGATGCTTCTCTTGAAAAAATAAATATCATTCCTCAGGATATTGGAAGAGTGGTTTTGAATTTATTGACGAATGCTTTTTATGTGGTTGATGAAAAGAAGAAATCCGGATTAGAAAATTACGAACCAACTGTTTCAATAAGCACCAAAAAGATTGCTGATAAGGTAGAAATAAAAGTTACCGACAACGGTAACGGCATCCCGCAAAAAGTTTTAGATAAAATATTTCAGCCTTTTTTTACTACCAAGCCTACCGGGCAGGGAACGGGATTGGGATTGAGTTTAGCATATGATATTGTGAAAGCGCATGGCGGTGAGTTGAAAGTGGAGACGAACGTGGCAGAAGGTTCAACGTTCTCAATTACCTTAGCGGTAACATCCATTATGTAAGTCGTCAAATTAATTTAACCATGATTTACACAAATTATGTTATTGTAAAACTGTAAGGTGAGTTTATGCTAGATAGGTACACAAGAATATTAAGTGAACAGTTTTTGCATTAAAATACCCGACACAAATTAATAAATATATAATAGGCAATGACTAAAATATTATATTTCATACTCATTTTAATTTCTTTTACAGCTTCCGGCCAATTTTCCAAAGTGGCTATTCTTGACACCTCTTTAAATAGGCAATGGATCATATTGGCAAAAGATTGGCGATATCAAAAAGGAGATAATATTGAATGGGCGCAACCTGCTTTTAATGATACCTCATGGCCACTAATGACGAGTTTTAACTTAAACATGATTGATTCAAAGCCAATTAATAAAAGAGGAAAAATTGGGTGGTTTCGTAAAAGACTAAAAGCAGGAGTTAACTTAAATGATGCTTTAGTGCTGAATATTTATCAGACTGGCGCTTCTGAAATTTATTTGGATGGTAAGCTGATTCATAAATTAGGGGTAGTAAGTACTAATCCAAAACAAATAATCTATCAAGATCCATCACAATATTTACTTTCTCTGCCACTACAAACGAAAGAACAAATACTTGCAGTAAGGTTCGTAAATGACCAGGAAAAATTCCCTGTTTTTTTAAATTATAATGGCTATTTAAGACTGCTCGTAACAACACTTAGTAATGCCAATTCAAAAGACGCCATAAAGAATGCTCAAGTTGTAAAAGGGAAATTAATAGAACAAAGATATTTTATAACGCTCGGAGTTAGTGCATTTTTATGTATTCTTTTTTCGTCATTATTCTTCTTTTTTTCTTCAGAAAAAATTAATGGATTCTTTGCGCTATCCAGTTTCTTCCTTTTCCTGTTTATTAGTTTCGTTTTAGTCAGTATAAATACAGAAGGTAAGCCTTTTTTGATTAGTTTTCTTTGGAGTATTTTTTCAACTATTCATGTTTTATTGGTTTTGTATTGTGTTTACAAGATTTTCGATAAAAAATTTGGATTTTTTTATTGGTTAATTTTGGCTGCAAGTGCTATAACAATCCCTATGCTGTTTCTATTTAGAGCAGATTTTGTAACTCCATCTATTGGAGTACTCGTTAATGTAGAAATAGTAAGGGTAATTATTTATTTCAGAAAAAAAGACAAATATGGATCTTTTATTTTTTTAATATTTGGAGGAATAAATATGATATTTTGGGTTGCGTATATCTCCGGTATTTTTCCTTTTGGAAATCAATACCTGCCATATGCATTTATGATTACTCCCATTAGTTTAGCCATCTATCTTGGATATTCATTTGGTTCCCAAAGTCAATCTTTACGTTTAAAGTTGCTTGAGGTAGAGCAACTTTCTAAAGAAAATCATTTAATTCTTTCCAATCAAAATGAAACCTTGGAGAAGCAAGTTTCGGAGCGAACATCAGCACTCAATCAATCGTTAGAAAATCTAAAATCCGCCCAATCCCAACTTATCCAATCCGAAAAAATGGCAAGCCTTGGCGAACTCACCGCCGGCATTGCTCATGAAATTCAAAACCCGTTAAACTTCGTAAATAATTTTAGTGAGGTAAATAAAGAGTTACTGATTGAAATGAAAGACGAGATGCGTAAAGGAAATTTGGTGGATGCAGAGGATTTAGCAAACGATGTAATCGCCAACGAAGACAAAATAAACCATCACGGTAAACGCGCCGATAGTATTGTAAAAGGTATGTTGCAGCACAGCCGTACCAGCAAGGGCGAAAAAGAACCAACCGATATTAATGCGTTGGGCGATGAATACCTGCGGCTTGCGTACCAGGGCTTGCTGGCCAAAGACCCAACCTTGAACGCCACCATTAAAACCGAATTTGACGCGGCGGTTGGAAACCTCAATATCGTTCCACAGGATATTGGGCGGGTGTTGTTGAATTTATACAACAATGCTTTTTATGCAGTAGACCAAAAAAGAAAAAGTGCTGATGAAAGCTATAAACCAACTGTAACTGTTGCTACAAAAGGTACTTTTGCCTCTCCTTCAAAAAGGGGCAGGGGTGAGGTTATGATAAGCATTAGCGACAATGGCCCCGGTATTTCCCAAAATATACTTGATAAAATCTTTCAACCCTTTTTTACCACTAAACCAACCGGGCAGGGAACCGGTTTGGGATTGAGTTTGAGTTATGATATTGTGAAAGCACATGGAGGCGAAATTAAAATTGAGACGACAGAAGGGGTCGGTTCAACATTTACTATTTTTTTACCTGCATAGTCTAAAACGCAATTTGACAACCAGTCGCAAGTGTATACAAACATTTTATAAAAGGTTTGAAAACATTGTCCATTTACTTTTTACTACATTGTAAAACATCTTATTTAAAAACAAAACACAAGTGGTGTTATATCAATGAAAGAACAATTGTCAAAACCGCGCAAAGTAGAAGTTAAATCGGGCAGGCTGCCCTATATACATGATTCCAGAACGTTTGATTTGGCCGACTATTTATCGCAGGAAAACCTGGCCCGGGTACCAACGCAACATAATTGGGGAAATAAAATAAAACCCGATAAATGGGGTTCGCTTGGCAATCTAAAAATAAATAATTGCACTATGGCATCTGCAGGGCACCTTATAATGACATGGACTTCTAATATTGGCAAAATACATAAGCCTGCCACAAAAGCAATTGTGGAAGCCTATATTAAACTTACCGGCTATAACCCCAAAACGGATGGTATTGGTGAACCTATTGAAGCGTTGAAAGCCTTAAAATACTGGCGTAAAAATGGTGTGGATGGCCGTAAAATATCGGCGTTTGTAAAACTGGCCTTTAAAAACAAACAAGAACTAAAACAGGCAATTTACCTGTACGGGGGTTGTTACATTGGCATAAACCTGCCCAGGTCGGCCGAAAAACAATTTTATGAAGGTAAAAAATGGACCGTTCCGCGTGGAGGTGCAAAAGGTTTGGGAGAGCCAGGCTCGTGGAGTGGGCATGCAATGATAATAACCGGGTATAAAAACAACGAGCTAAGAGCGATAACCTGGGGCAGGGAAATAATTATGTCAATGGGTTTTTGGGAAACGTATGTGGATGAGGCTTATGCCATTTTTAGCGAAGATTTCATTAAAAATGATCATACCCCTTCAAAAATCAACGTAGAAGTTTTATTAATACAAATTGAAAGATTGAAAAAAAAAGCGGGAGATGAGACCATCTAAGTGACTGTATTGATGGCTAAAAATATAGCAATACTAAATGTCGTTAGGTTGTCAACTTGCCAATGCAGCTGTTAAAACTGCCTTAGGTAAAGTTGCCCCGTTTGCGTGGATACATAAACGATAAATGATTTTTATATCGCACACCAAAACCTAAAGTATTAGCAGTGGATTTGCAGTCATAACATCTTTTGGTTTCAAAACCCGCTTTACACTTTAAAACCAATTTTAACCCATGGTACTTACCGTTCCCTGTTTTTTGGGAACAGCTCCCTGGTTGGGTACCGCACCTAATTTAATCGGTTTTTTGGTGGAAGCTTCCTTTTTCAGCGATGTTTTTTTTGTGGTGCTTTCCTTTTTTTTACTTGTTGTTTTGGGATTTGCCATGATTTTGTTTTTATGTATTAAGAATATATCCCGGCTTTTTAATGCAGAAGCCCTGCAACCGGCGTAGGAACAAAATAAGATTTTTTTTCCTTTTTTTGAATTTTTTACTCCAATAATAATATCAATGTTGATAGGATTGCCCGCTAAAATACTATCTAACTTAAATTGAGTACCAAACTGGTGTCAATAAAAAGGGAAGATCAATTAAAGTTATATCTTACCTTTTAAATTTTAAAACGAATGCTATTGGTCGGTCCCGGACTGAATAGTGTAGCTGCCCGCAACGCGAATGTTATGATGGTAAACAGAAATATTAAAGACACAACTGCAAAATCTTTGTGTTGCCTTTTTACTTCGCTGTTATTTCTGGTATTCGTAACGGCGTGTTCCAATAACGCATCTCATAAAGCAAATGTGGCTGATAATAAAGTATTTGTACCAGCAAAAATTACAAGTATTTCTCAACTGCCCGCCCATAAACAACCACGGGAGGTATTTCTTGAAAATGCTCCAAGGCCTGTTTCTATAATAGTTTCAAAGGGCAGCTTACAAACTGCCAATAGCCGCGGGTTAGTAAAACAGGCAACTGCGCCGGTTGTTGCCAATGCGCAAGGCCGGGGCTTTTTTGCTACGTTTAATACCGACAATGGCCTGGCCCTTGACCAGGTTTATTGCAGTTATAAAGACAAAAGAGGCAATCTTTGGTTTGGTACCAATGGTGGCGGAATTAGTAAATACGACGGTAAAACGTTTGCCAATTTTACCACTGCACATGGTTTGGCTAATAATAGTATATGGTGTATAACCGAGGATCACAACGGTAATATTTGGTTTGGAACAGATGGAAGCGGGGCTAGCAAATATGATGGCAGGCAATTTACAACATACACAACTTTGCAGGGCCTTGCTGGTAATATAGTGTTTAGCATTGCAGTCGATAAACACAATAATCTTTGGTTTGGAACGGGCGAGCAGGGAGTAAGTAAATTTGATGGCAAAAAGTTTATCAATTATACCACTAAAAATGGGTTGGCCAACAACGCAGTAAAAAGTATAATTGAGGACAAAAATGGCAATATTTGGTTTGGTACCCTGGGAGGCGGTGTCAGTGTATTTAACGGAAAAACCTTTAGTAATTTCAATGCTGGCAACGGTCTTTCTAATAACAATGTATGGAGTTTAGGCAAAGATACTTCAGGCAATATATGGCTGGGTACGGACAAGGGCACCAGCAAATTTGACGGTGCTACATTTATTCAATACGGCGGTTTCACCGGGCTATCTGACAATGTCATATTAAGCATTACCAACGATAGGCAAGGCAATATTTGGTTTGGATCGCTAAACGGGGGCGTATTTAAATATGATGGAAGCAATTTCACTAATTATACAACCGCCCAGGGCTTATCCAATAATTCTGTAAGAAGCATTGTGGAAGATGCGAAAGGCAATTTGTGGTTTTGTACGTATGGAGGCGGGTTATGTAAATATGCCGGTAATAGCTTTACCAATTTTACAACGGCCCAGGGCCTTTCTAATACGGTTGTTTTTAGTATTGCCGAAGATAAAATTGGCAACCTTTGGCTTGGCACAACTGGCGGCGGTGTTAGCAGGTATGATGGCCAAACCTTTTATAACTATTCAAAAATACAAGGCCTTTCGGATAACGTTGTATACGCTATTGCAAATGACAAAACTGGCAACCTTTGGATTGGAACAGGCGGAAGTGGTGTGAGTAAATTTGACGGCCGTAGTTTTACCCATTATACTACGCTGCAAGGCCTTGCAAATAACAATATTTTTAGTATACTGGAAGATAAAAAAGGAAACCTTTGGTTTGGTACGTCCGGGGGTGGAGTAAGTAAATTTAATGGCAAAAGCTTTACCAATTTTACCATGGATCAGGGGCTGGCCAATAATGTTGTTTTTAGTATTAAAGAGGATAAAAATGGTAACTTATGGTTTGGCACTTTAGGTGGTGGTGTAAGTAAATTTGATGGCGAATATTTTACCAATTATACTACCAGCCAGGGACTGGCTAGTAATGTGGTGTGGGCTATAACCCAGGATATTAATGACAACCTTTGGTTTGGTACCGAGCAGGGTTTAAGTGTTATGCTTAAAGCACCAAATAACCCGTATAATGGAAATAGTGCTGACCGCCACAACCTAGTTGCCCACTTTAAAAACTTTACTGCTAAAGATGGACTTCCCAATAATTTTATTACCCAGGTAATAACTGGTAATAATGGTAAATTATATGTAGGAACCAACCTGGGTATTTGCGAATTGATACCCGGCGATACTTTAAATAAAAATGAAAAAAAGTGGGTGGTAGGTAAAGTGTTTAATTCCCAAACAGGGTATCCTGTTAAAGATGTAAATGCAGGCCTGAGTGCAATGTTTAAAGACCGCAATGGTATTATTTGGATTGGCACAGGCAGCGATAAAACCGGGCTGGTACGTTTTGACCCCAACGCGGCCATTAATAATAACCTTTCGCCTATTGCAGTTGACCTTAAAAATGTAACAATAAATAACGAAAATATTAGCTGGAGCGACCTTGATAAAAAAGAAATTAGCGAAAAGATAGACAGCAATACAGTTTCGACAATTATTGTTGATGAGCAAATTACTTACGGACGTCAGTTAAGCTACGAGGAAAGGGATTCATTACGTTCTAAATTCAAAAAAATATCTTTTGAAGGAATTACAAAATGGAATTTCATTCCAAAAAAATTAGTGCTTCCCTATTATTTTAATAACATAGACTTTGATTTTAATGCCATAGAAACCGGGCAAAATTTTATGGTAAAATACCAGTATATGCTTAAGGGGTACGACAAAGAATGGTCACCACCCGTTTACAAAAATTTGGTGAATTTTGGCAATATTTACGAGGGGAAATATACATTTTTGGTTAAGGCCCAAAGCCCTGAAGGAGTATGGGGTAAGCCGCTGGCTTTTGCATTTGAAGTGCTGCCCCCATGGTGGCGAACGTGGTGGATGTACTGTATCTATATTATATTAATGATAGCAGTTATTTACTTGTTATTTAGATGGAATAACCGGCAAATTATAGCTAAAAAAAATATGTTGGAAAATAAAGTAAAAATGGCTACCATACAATTAAGAGAAGAAAATACGATAGTAAACGACCAAAAGAAAAGAATAGAAGATACTTTAAAAGAACTGGAAGCTACACAGGCCCAGCTGATACAGTCCGAAAAAATGGCAGGCCTGGGCGAACTTGCCGCAGGTATTGCACATGAAATTCAAAACCCATTAAACTTCGTCAACAATTTTTCGGAAGTTAATATTGAGTTGATTGATGAATTAAAAACGGAATTGGCAACTGGTAATCCGCAATCGGCAATTGAAATAATTAATTATATAAAAGACAACGAACAAAAAATAAACCATCATGGCAAGCGTGCCGATGCCATTGTAAAAGGCTTGCTTCAACACAGCCGCACCAGCAAAGGCAAAAAGGAACCTACCGATATTAATGCTTTGGCCGACGAATACCTGCGAATTATTTACCAGGGATTAAAAGCCAAAGACCAAACTTTCAATGCCACTATCAATACATATTTTGATCGGTCAATAGACAAAATATATATTATACCGCAGGATATTGGAAGGGTGTTGCTAAATTTATACAATAACGCTTTTTATGCGGTTACTGAAAAAGAACAACAATTTGCCAACAACGTTTCGGCTGGCGGGCAGGGTTATCAGCCAACAATAAAAGTATCCACGCGAAAACAGGGCCATCAGGTTGACATTTGCATTGAAGACAACGGTAACGGCATTAAATCAAATGTGGTTGATAAAATTTTTCAGCCATTTTTTACCACCAAACCTACGGGGCAGGGCACAGGGTTGGGTTTGAGTTTGAGTTATGATATTATAAAAGCGCATGGAGGGGATATGACGGTGGAAACCAGGGATGGGGAAGGAACGATGTTTATTATTAAACTACCAACCATTTTTTAAACATGAAGCCAATTTTTATGATGGTATGTCTTTTTTGCCACGTTTGGCTGCGTTTTGCAAACAATGGCAATCCACAATATTTCCCGATAAGGTGTTTTGCAAAACAAATGCTAAAAGTTTAGAGGGGAGGGTACCCCGCCCGGCCATAAAGGATTTTATTAGTAGTAACTGGGCTTTTATTTATCCGCTTTTTAACGTCCATTGTTCCTTACCAAAAATACCGAAGTCGGCTATTAGCTGGCTTCGCATATACTTATGGTTTGACAGTGCAGTAATAAAACAACGATTGGCGCTCATTATTGAACAATTTATTGTATCAAAAATTTACCTGAACGATTTATTGACAGTCAAATTTGGTAAATTGAGTGCTACATAAGCCGTTTTTTGGGAACGATGCTGTCACGAAATACAGTAGCCCGTTAACAAAAAAATGTTGTCGCAAACTTTATTTATATTCAGGTAATTAATCTTTTGTTATGAAAAAAATGCTGACTGCATTGCCTGTTGCGATTATTCTATTTGCCTGTAACAATAAAACAAATATTAATGGCGGCCTGTCCCTGCACGAAACCTTAAAAACTTTTCAGTTACCCGAAGGTTTTAAAATTGAACTGGTGGCATCGGAGCCGTTTATTTCGGACCCGGTTGCAATGGAGCTTGACGAAAACGGAAACATGTATGTGGTGGAAATGCATGGCTATCCGCTTGACACGGCAGGTTCAGGAAAAATAAAATTACTAACCGATACCAACGGCGATGGTATGCCCGATAAAAGTGTGGTGTTTGCTGAGGATTTAAAATTGCCCACGGGCATTATGCGATGGAAAAAAGGCTTTCTCGTAGTTGATGCGCCCGATGTGTTGTACATAGAGGACAGCGATAATGATGGTAAGGCAGATAGTAGAAAAGTAGTACTCACCGGTTTGGCGCTTACCAATCCGCAGCATATTGCCAACACACCTGTGTATGGTTTGGATAACTGGATTTACTTAGCCCACATGGGCAGCATTACGCCAAAAGTTTCGATGATGTTTAGCGACAGCGGGCAGATGGTGCGGTTTGCTGATAATGCTGCTGCGCCGCAGCTTCCACCCAATGCCGATGGACGTAATATTCGTTTTAACCCTAACCGCTATCTACTGGAAATGTGTTCGGGCGAGTCGCAGTACGGGCATACGTTTGACAACTGGGGCCATCATTTTTGTGTAGAGAATGCAGATCATATTTTTTTTGAAGCACTTGCAGCAAAATATTTACTACGCAATCCTGATTTGCTTGTGGCAAATGCATCGGATTATATTTCAGACCACGGCGATGCAAGTGAAGTGTACCCCATTACCACCAATCCCGAAAATCAATTACTTACCGATTTGGGTGTCATTACTTCTGCCTGCGGCATCACTTATTACAACGGGGGTTTGTTTCCTCAAAGTTTTAATAACGTCTCCTTCACCTGCGAGCCGCAAAGCAATATTATTCATGCAGATTATGTAACAAATAAAGGCGCATCATTCAATGCATCACGCGTGTATGAAGGCAAAGAGTTTTTTGCATCAACCGATGCCTGGTGCAGGCCCGTGCAAATGTATATCGGCCCCGATGGCGCATTGTATGTCATAGATTATTACCGCCAGATTATTGAACATCCCGAATGGCTTAGCGATAGTGTTATCAACTCAGGCAGTTTGTACAATGGTTCTGATAAAGGACGTATTTACCGCATTACACCAACCAATGCCGCAAAAATGAATTGGTGCAGCCAGCTATCATTAAATAAAGAAACTACCGCACAATTAGTGCAGCATTTAACCAGTAATAATACCTGGTGGCGAAGGAATGCGCAGCGTTTATTAATGGACAGAAAAGATTCACAAACAATTCCTTTGCTGCAAAAACTATTAGACACTACAACTTCGGCAACTGCCGCCGTACATGCGTTGTGGCTGATGGACGGTTATAATGCTACCAATGTTGCCACCTTGCAGAAGGCATTAAATAATTCAGTTGCAGGAGTGCGGGAAAATGCCATTCAAATTGCGGAGCTGCATTTGGAAGCGTTTCCCCGATTAAAAAAAGATTTACTAGCCATGCAAAACGATGCCGATGCAAAAGTGCGTTTTCAGTTGCTTTGCACACTAGGCAATATGGATAATGCTGCAGCGGAAACGGCACGGCAAAAAATATTGTTGCACGATATAGAAGATAAATGGGTGCAGATTGCTGCGCTTACTTCATCAAAAGGAAAAGAAATGGCATTGCTTAAAAACACTATTCCGGCATTGGCATCAAAACCGTCAGAAGGCACTGCATTATTTTTTGGCAACTGTGCTGGTGTAGTTGGGTTATCGCAAAGAGAGGCTGATATAAAAAATATAATCTCCCTTGCTGCAAATACTAATTCACCGTCATCAGGCTGGTGGCAGGCTGCATGCCTCAAAGGCCTAACCACCGCGCTAACTGTAAAAGGCTTTCCACAAAATATGGATGCAGAAAAATTATTGCTTCTGTCAAAATTCGCGCCATCAACTCCACCAATAATCCGCAGTGCTGCAGTTGAATTATTGGCATTGCTAGGCATTCCGCAAAATAATAAATGGAACACAACACTTACGTCTGCAAAAGCTGTAGCAGCAAATGAAAAAGCAACTGAATCATTTCGCGATGATGCATTGAAGCTGTTGGCGATGGACAAAAAAAATAATTACAATGCATTGCTTCAACAAATTATTACCAATGCAAACAATCCCGAAGCGTTGCAGCAAACTGCCATCAACACTTACAACGCACTATCGCCAAAGGCCTGCTGTCACTACATGGTACGCAACTGGAAATCGTTTGGTTACGCCACAAGAGAAACTGCGATGAATGTTTTTCTTTCTTCCACTGACAATACAAATATTTTATTAACTGCAATAAATAACAGCAGCATAGTGCCCGCGGCTATTAGTTGGCCCAATAAAGTAAACCTGATGAACAATGATGATGCAGGCATCCGCAATCGATCCCGTAAACTACTTGCATTAGAAACAGGTAGCCGCGATGAGGCGATAAAAAAATACCAGCCTTCACTTGCACTTAGCGGCGATACTGCAAAAGGTGTCGCCATATTTAAAACGGTTTGCGGCACCTGCCACAATGCAAATGGAAAATATGGTTATGCATTTGGCCCGGATCTTGGTACCATCCGCAACCGCGATGCAGCAAGCATTATGACCGACATTCTTAACCCCAACCGTTCCATTGCTACTAAGTACGATTTGTGGATTGTTAACAGAAAGAACGGCGAAAAAATCAGCGGAATCATTGCATCGCAAACCCCGGTAAGTATTACGCTTAATAATGTTGGCGGCGTGCAAACCACCATTGCCCGCAGCGATATAAAACAAATGGAGATTTCGACCACATCGGCTATGCCCGTTGGTTTGGAGTCTTCCATATCGGTACAGCAAATGGCAGATTTGTTAGCATTTTTGAAAAAAAGCAAGTAGATTTTTGTACTGATCCAAAGTTTTTTATTGCTTTAATTTTTGCCCGGCCGAATGAAAGGCTGGGCCGTTTAGACAAAAGCATGTGGCTGAGAAACAAAAGCGGAAACGAAAAAGGCCCGCCCGCCTGTACAAACTGGCCATACCCTCCCTACCGGTTTATTGGGGCGGAAGGGTAGGCATAATCTGGTTACAGGTTTCGCCTTTATTATTGTGCTGCCAATTTGGTAAAGCAACCAAGTTTTTTAACCACCACCGGCAGAAACTATCCAGTTGCTTGAACGTTTTGCCGGCGTATTTAACCTAACCTTTACCCAATTTAACGATTTAAAAATAGCCGAAGCGCATGCCATACAGGCCGAAGAAGATTTGGTAAAACTGAAAACGGCAAAAAAGCACGCCGAGGACGCACTGCGTGAACTGCAGGTTACCCAAAAACAACTTATCCAATCCGAAAAAATGGCCAGCCTTGGCGAGCTAACTGCTGGCATTGTACATGAAATTCAAAACCCATTGAATTTTGTAAATAATTTTAGTGAAGTAAACACCGAGTTGCTGCAGGAAATGACATTTGAACTTAACAATGGAAATGTTACCAAAGCAAAATCAATTGCCAACGATGTACTGCAGAACAACTACAAAATAAACCACCATGGCAAACGCGCCGATGCCATTGTAAAAGGCATGCTGCAGCACAGTCAAAGTAGCACAGGCAAAAAGGAGCCAACGAATATTAATGCTTTATGCGATGAGTATCTCCGCCTCTGCTATCATGGATTAAGGGCTAAGGACAAATCCTTTAATGCTACTATAAAAACTGATTTTGATAATTCAATTGGGAAAATCAATATCATTCCGCAGGATATTGGAAGAGTGTTATTGAACTTATATAACAATGCTTTTTATGCGGTAGATGAAAAAAGGAAAAGTGCTGATGAAAGCTATAGCCCTATTGTAACTGTTACTACAAAAGGTTCTTTTCCCTTTCCTTTGGAGAGGGGTAGGGGTGAGGTCACGATAAGGGTAACCGACAATGGCAATGGCATCCCTCAAAACATGGTAGGTAAAATCTTTCAACCTTTCTTTACTACCAAACCTACCGGGCAGGGTACAGGGCTGGGGTTAAGTTTGAGTTATGATATTGTAAAGGCACATGGTGGTGAGTTAAAAGTGGATACGAAGCAAGGGGAGGCTACGGAATTTATTATTCTATTTCCATTGCATGATATTTTGTAAAAAAGTAATCTGGAAATTTTAAGCTGCATTTTTTATTTGTGCTCATAGGGGCATTGCATTGGGCGCCTCCCTGCCAGGTTCGCTAAAAAATTAATTTCGGCCGCCAAAATAAAATTCTTTTAGTGGTGTATTGTCATTGGCAGCCTTATTTTCTATCTTTCTTGTAAAATTGCTAAAATACCCGTAATGGGTAAAGTGTATAAAACATGGTGAAGCATTATTCAATACCAGGCAGATTGCAATAGGAAAACAAAATGGTACGGTTAAAATACTACCACCTGCAACGATCTTACGCAGGGACCCATAAACCTGTAGACAAAACATGGAATGTGGTTTTGCTTGCATAAATGACCAATGGTTTTTATAAGCTTGAGCAAACACTTAAAAATTTTTTGTAACCACCTAACAAACAAACAAAATGAAAAAAGTCACTCAGTTTAAATGTGCAACAGCATGTGTAGTATTTTTTTTCTTCGCGGTAGGGTGTGCTCAAACCGCTACAAATGAAACAGATAGCAAATCGGAAACCGAACAGGCCACTACAGAAAAAGCAGACCCGGTTAAACTAAAAGCAGAAATTCAGGAAATGGAAACTGCATGGGCTGTTGCTGATAATACCATGGATGCGAATGCATTGGCAGCTTTTTATGCTGATGATGCAATAAGCATGTCAAACGGTAAGCCTATGTTTATTGGTAATGCTGCAATTAAAAAAGACATGGAAGAGGGATTTGCAAAAAGGCCAAAAGGAGTTACAAGTTCTTACGACGTAATGGATGTATATGGTAGCGACAACTATGTTACAGAGGTTGGCAAAACAACCAGGAAAGACTCCACTGGTAAAGTAATAACAACCGGTAAGTACATGGCTATTTGGGAAAAAAGAAATGGTAAATGGATTTGCGTAAGAGACATTAGTAACGAAGATGCCGAAAAAAAATAGGGCAGTTTGGTGTTGCGCCCAATAAAGGCTTCGGTTAAGGGATGCTGTGCAAATAGCATCGTCCACTACAGCCCTCTCTTTATTTACCCTAACCACGCACACAATACGCAAAAAAAGCAAAATATCTATTTTATAGTTTAATTGTTGGTGTTGTTAACCTTGTATAAACGGAAATAGTGACGGCAATAAATAAAATACCACCTGCATTTTAATGCTTATCGTTCCAGGTTTTTTTAATTTTATATAAAACGCTTTCGTTAAAATAACAAAAACCTGTTGCTCATTGCCCACCAGCAGGCATTGCAAAACTTTACATTATAGTGTTATGAAAATTTTTTTTATTACGCTTTAAAAAAGCGTTTATGATTTTTGGCACATAAGTATTTGTAATAATAACAAATTGAACACTTCAACGTTATAAACAGCCGACACTGCTATTACCTGCTAACCTTATGAATAGAAGACAGCGTTTTGTTATGTTTATGCTGACACTTGTTTGCATGGCAGGTTTGCCTTCAAATGCGCAAAACATCCGCCAGTTAGATAGTCTGAAACACTCGCTATTACCCCAAAAAATTGATACCAACCAGGTAAATCTCCTCAATAAAATTGCTTTTATTTATTCAGCTTCCGACTCAGCCAATACATTTTTATACGCCAGCCAGGCAAACGATAAGGCAAAAGCACTAAACTTTCAAAGGGGTATTGCCAAATCGCTTGAGGCAAAAGCCAACCTGTTTATATCAAAAACCAATGGCGCTAAAGCCTTACAATTGTATAACGAGGCGGCAAAAATTTGGGTTGCCCAAAAAAACGACCTGTTGTACGCGGCCACCTTGCGTAACATGGGGCAGGCGTGGTACGTTATGTCCAGGTATGATAACGCTTTGACTGAGTTACAAAAGGCAGCTAACATCTTTACAAAATATAAAAATACTATTGGGCTAAGTACGGTGTACCAAACAACCGGCAACGTGTATGTTGGCAAAGGCAATAGCGAAATTGCCATAGAATATTTTTTAAAAGCCCTCAAGCTTGAAGAGATAAATAAGGACCTCGCTTCAATAGGTTCCATCCAAAATAACCTGGGCAAGCTAATGCTTGAAACAAAAAATTATGCTGAAGCCGAGAAGTATTACGGCCAAAGCATACAAACCTCCACCTTCACCGGCGATGTAAGACTTACGGCCATAACCCAGCTAAACCTTGGTAATGTGTACATAACCCAGGGCAACTATAAAAAGGGAAGAGAAATTATAGAGGCAGCTTTAAAAAACTTTGAGAAAGTTGGCTTTAAACGCGGTGTTCAAATTTGTATAAATAATTTGGGGGCTATTAACCTGCGCGAAGGCAATTATGATACAGCCATTGTTTACCTCAAAACATCATTGACCATTGCCAAAGAAAACCCGGCGCAGGTGGGTGTGCCGTTGGTGCAACAAAACATAGGGTATGGCTACCTCAAATTACAGCAGTACAATACTGCCCTACAATGGTTTGAAGATGCTGAGGCAACGGCCGAAAAATTTGGAGCCGATCAGTTTGCCTTTGGCGAAATTTATAACCACCGCTCCATGTTGGACTCTGCCATGGGCAATTATAAAAGCGCCCTTATTTACCGCACCAAATATGTTGATATAACCGATAAAAACAGTGGCGAAAGGGTTACCAAACAAGTAAACGAGCTACGCACTAAATACGATGTGGAAAAAAAGGAACTGATGATTGGCCTGCTATCAAAAACTGATTCTATAAAATCGCTGCAGTTGGCAAATCAACTGGTGTCCATTAATAAAAACCTGTACGAAATTTCGGAACAAAACCTGTTGCTTACCGCTGCCGACCTTCAACTTGCCGATGATAGTTTACAACTAAGCATAAAAAATAGTACGCTGTTACAAAACAGGTTAGACTCTACCCAAAAAGAAGAACGCATAAAAGATTTAAACAAACAAAAGCAAATACAACAACTGGAGGTAAATAGAAAAAATATTGCCATTGTTACAATCTCGGTTTTTACAGTATTACTGGCCTTGTTGGGTTACTCATTTTATAAGCGTAGAGCGCTGCAACAGCAAACGGTAATGCAGGTAGCATTGGCCAATCAACAACAGCAGGCAACTATAAAAATTATACAGGCCGAAGAAAAGGAACGGAAACGCATTGCAGAAGATTTGCATGATGGTGTTGGACAGTTAATGACCGGGGCCTGGCTAAATTTACAGGCTTTAACCCGGCAAATACAGCCGCAAAACAGCCAATATGAGTTGCTAAATAAAACGCTTTTGCTGGTTGATGAAAGCTGCAAAGAAGTGAGGCAGGTAAGCCATAATATGATGCCGAACGCGTTGCTGAAAAAAGGGTTGGTTAACGCGGTAAAGGAATTTATTGGGCAGTTAAACACGGGCGCACTTACCATTAATGTACAAACCGAGGAACTTTCAAAGCCCTTAGAAAGCCATGTAGAAACGATATTGTACAGGGTTATACAGGAAAGCGTAAACAATGTTGTGAAGCATGCCGCTGCCACTCATTTAGATATTTCGCTTAACCAGGATGCTGACGGTATTGACGTATTGATTGAAGACAATGGCAAAGGCTTTGATACTACCATTACAAGGGCAGCGGACGGTATTGGCCTGCAAAACATTACCTCACGCATTAATTATTTAAAAGGTACGGTTGAGTGGAATTCCTCGTTAGGAAAAGGTACACTTGTAGCTATACATATACCCCCAACAGCATAATGCCCGCTAACAAAATACGCCTTGCTTTGGTTGACGATCATCAAATTGTAATTGATGGATTGACAGCCGTATTAAAAGAGCAACAAGAAGTGCAAATAGTACTAACAGCCAACAGCGGCGTAAATATGCTTCAATTGCTGCAAACCAACGAGGTTGATATTTTATTAAGCGATGTAATGATGGATGGCATGAACGGCCAGGAACTGGCCAGGGCTGTGCGGAAGCAATTTCCTAAAATAAAAATTATTGCACTTAGTATGAGTGGAGCCGGCGAAATTGTGGATGAAATGATAAACAACGCCGACATTACAGGTTACCTTTTAAAACAAACCGGTAAGGATGAATTAATACAGGCCATTATAAAAGTATACAATGGCGGGCAGTACTTTCAACCGCAAATTTTGGATGCCCTGGCCGAACAAAGCCGAATAAAAAAAAGTAACACCGAAACCAACCTAACCATACGCGAAATTGAAATTATTAAGCTAATGGAGCAGGGCCTGAGCAACAAGCAAATTGTTACGCAACTAAATATATCCGTACGCACCGTGGAAACCCACCGCAAAAATATTTTTAGAAAAACCAATACCAACACCGTGCTGGCATTGGTAAAATGGGCATATGAGCACCAGTTGTTAAAGCGGTAACCTCCTATTTTAAAAACGATATATACCGTATTAATGGTATTTTTTGATCGGTAAATTGCTACTACCATTGCTGCAATTAAAATACGCTATGGATATAACGCCATTATTGACCGCACGAGAAATGCAGGTGGTTGAATTGATAGACAAAAGCTATCCGAACGTACAAATAGCCTATGTGCTGGCTATTTCTATCCGCACCGTTGAAACCCATCGCAAAAATATTTTTAAAAAAACAGGTTGCCATAACGCATTGGCACTTGTTAAATGGGCCTATACCAATAATGTATTGCCGGTAGCCGGTGCCCGATAAATTTTCCCGGGTCGTTTTCCAAACCAAAAATTAAATTATTTCCTGGTAAAATATACCGTATGGACGGTATTGTAAAGCGTGGCAGTACCTTGATATTTACTGTCTAAACAGTTAACCATGAAAAAGATTTTTACTTGCATTTTGGGGTTGGTATGGATAATTTCAAACGCACAAATTGGTGGTGGTTGGGACTGGGCTTTTAATACCGGTAGCTTAGGTGGCACCACTTATAAACATTTAAAATATAATGCTACAGGATCGGAGATTTTAATGGGCGGGCAAGCCCTGGCAGCCGCCTATTTTGGTTCCACTACGCTTTTGGCTCCACCTCAATTAAGTTTTCCCGGTAACATTAAATTTTTTGGAAAGATAGATGCAGCTACAGGTGCGTCAACCATCATTCGTTCTTTCATTAATATTCCTATCAATTTTGACTGCATCGCTACTGATGATGGTGGCAATTTTTATATTGGTGGTGCTAGTGTAACTACAACCGATTTTAATTTTGGTAATGGTGTCACTATTCCTGGTTCGGCTTTTAAAATGGGTGTAATTGCAAAATTTGATGCAATGGGAAACACCCTTTGGGCAAAAACGTTTCAAATGGGGGCAATTGGGAGTTCTAACAATCAAATTTTAAAACTAGCTGTTGCCAATTCAGGAAATATTTTTTTCTGGGGACTTAATCTTAATTCCGGCAACTCACCATTATATAAATTGGATAATAACGGAAACACGCTTTGGTTTAAAGATGCATTAAATGGGAGAAGTAGTGTAGGTAATACTTTTAAAGAAATGTATTTATCCGATAAGTTTATAGATGAAGACGAAAATGTGCATTTGTTTGTTTCAACAAGCAGTGCAAGTGGGTATGCTTTTGATGGTGTTTCTTATCCAATAGCAAATGCATCTGCCGGTAGTTCCACCTTAATTTCTTTAAACGCAGCTGGAACACTTACCAAAGCCCAAACCTTTGCAGGTGGTGTTTCGCATTTTCAGGTTAACCGAACCAATGGTAATTTAATTTTCGGCTGGAATCAATTTTATGCCAACCCTGGGGCATTTCAAAACCTTCCTCACCCTTTTGGTACAGTAAGCCCAATTTATGCCAACGCTTTTACAGGAATGATGGAGACAGATAAAAATCTGAATTTTATAAAAGCCAAAGATTATTCAACAGTTTTAGACAATCCGTTTCAGGCAACTGGAAGCGACGTAAAGTTTTTATCGCTACTCAATGGAAAATTGTTAATTGCAATGGATTTTGTTAAATCTGCTGCCTATGCTGCTGGTGTAAATTCATTTTACCCGGCAGATGCTACAAAGTTTGCAAGTGTTATTGTAGAAACCGATACAGATTGGAATATGGAAAAGTTTATTACCGGAGGGAAAGCACCCGGCACTGGTCAAACTTTTATAACAGCCTTTAATGACACCTATTTACTTGGGGCTGGTTTTTATGCACAACAACCTGGTTATGGAACTGCAAACCCACCTTTACCAACCACTTCTTTTGGGAACACCAGCTTAACCGGTTTTAATGCAGCCGCTAATATGACCACTGCTTACGGCAATTTTTCTACCAGTTCCTCTTTACGGTTTGATGTGGCCCTTGCCCAAACTAAATCACCTAATTTTCCTGCCATCCCTTTAACCACCTGGTTGGGTACCACCAACAATTGGAATACTCCCGGTAATTGGAGCAATGGCGTACCTACCAATGCCGTAAAGGCCCTGTTCACTGCTGGTGCGGCCAATTACCCTGTTGTTTTTTCTTCGCCAACAGCGGCAACGTTACAAATAGGCACAGGCGTTACACTATCGCTACCAGCTAATTTAACGTTGGTTGGCGGGGTTAAAAATGACGGGGTTGTAGTACTAAACAACGCTGGCTTTTTTCAGGGGCTGGGCTCATTACAATGGAGAGGAACGGGTAGTGTAAACTTTACAGGTACGCCAGTCAGTTTTTTCTACGGCAAAACTTTTACCAATTCCCTGATTTTAAATGCCGATGTCACTTCTTTTTATAACCTAACTGTTCCATCTGTAACATTTAAATCGGGTAAATTAAATTTGAATAATAAAAATATAAGTATTACAAATGCCAATACAACAGCTATATCTGGCGCAAACGCAAACAGCTATTTTTATGGCGCAATAGTAGAACGAAAAATAAACGGTACGGGTACTTACGAGTTTCCTGTTGGTTCGTTTAACAATTTTCAATCCGCTACAATAAATGCCAACAGCCTGGTTGGTGTTAGCAGTATTGCCGTAAGCCACACCAATGGTGCTACAACCGGCACATCGGTAAACACAATTACAAACGGCGTTTCAATTATTGGTGCGTTAAATGGTGGCTGGTTTACTATTACGCCAAATGCACAACCAACCACGGGCAACTACGGTGTGACCTTAAAACTAAAAGGCTCAAATAATACAGTGGCCGATGTGGCACGGTACGCGCTTGTAAAAAGAGCTAACAGCACTAGTAACTGGACGGTAAATGGCACCTACCTGCTACCAACAACCGATGACACAACGGTAACTATAACAGCAAACAGTTTAACCTCATTTAGCGACTTTGCTATTGGTATTGCCAACAGCATATTGCCGGTACAATTAAACACATTTACGGCACAGGCCAACGGCGCCAAAACACAGCTTGCATGGGGTACCGCCGCCGAGGTAAACAACAAAGGTTTTAACGTACAACACAGTATTGACGGCATTACTTATAATAACCTTGGTTTTGTAAATGCAAAGGGAACCTCTGTTACCACAGCTAACTATGCATTTACCCATAATAGCCCTGTAAAAGGTAAAAATTACTACCGGCTACAACAGGTTGATAGAGATGGTCAGCAGCGCTACAGCACCGTGCAGGCGGTTACCATTAATCAACTGCAAACCGCATTAAGCATATATCCTAACCCGGTTGTTTCAAACATAAGGTTTAATACAAACTTTGCTGCAGGCACCACCATACAAATAATAAATACCATTGGGCAGGTGGTTGAGCAGGCTGTGTTTAGTGGCAATCAATATAAACCCAAAATCACGTTAAAAGGCGTGTATAGGCTTGTTATAAAAAGTAATGGCAATACCATTGTTGCCTCAATAACTACACAGCAATAGGGGTAAATAATAAAAAACACTTATTTAAGCACCGGGGGGTGTGCATTGGCAGCGATCTTGTAATATAGATCGTTTGCCATTTTTTTTACCGGGTTGCACGTTTTATTCTGGTTACTTTATAGCCTTAGTTAGCTGCCACTAAAACAGCGCTCACTGCTCAATACCCTTCTTTTAAAAATAATTTTGATAAAATGCAAGAATAAAGCTTAGCCGAGGAAGACTTCAAAACATACCTGGTTCGTATTATTTGTACAATGTCGCAATTTTTGTAATAGGTAAATAGTCAGTTGGGTGCAATAGCCCTTGGCACAAAGGGCTTACTTACTATTTACAACGCACACTCAACCTTACACCTGCACTAACCACCAACTTATATTTTAATGCAAATTTAAAAGTACGATTCTTAAAGCCTTAAAATAAGTTAACCCACGCATGGCAGTGCAAACAAACAAGTTGGATAAGCTGTTTTTTATATGTAAACGCACTTCTTTTAATATTTTTTTTGCTTTGGCGTATAAAAATTATATTCAGCCTTAAAACTCAACTGCTATCAATAACTCATTGCCCCTTGTATTTATATGCACGCTGGTTTTTACAGCCTGTAACCTGCAACCAGCCCACGTACCTATGCCGGCACAAGGCAGCGGTTTTGAACAGCCGGTTGTTAAACCCTTTAAGTTTAGCGACTCTGTACCCTTTCAATTTAAGGTAACGGAAGCGTATAGTAAAAACCCTCCTAAGGTTTTGCCATTGGATCTTGATAAGCTTTCGGCCAAACCCTTTGCACTAAACGATTTTAAGCCACTAAAGGCACCCATACAACAAATAAAACTACGTTGGGATAATATGCCCGACAGTATGCTAAATATTGACATTCTTCCTTCAACGCCTTTTGTTGTTCAACAATCAATATTGCCTAAACCGGCAATGGTAAAAGCCGGGCTTCCCAAGTTGCTTCCTAATACTACTACAGGCATTTTGCAATTTAGCGGCGAAGAAGGTTTACCCGGCACCCGAATAACCGCTTCGTTGCTTGACAAATACGGAAGCACCTGGCTGGCTACCGAAAAAGGCCTTTGCAGGTACACAGGCGAATACCTCTATATCTATTCATTTGTTGATAAAACACTTCAGGGCAACGAGTTTGCCATCATAAAAATGGCTTTGGATCACAACGGAAATATATGGATGGTAACCGGCGGCAATGGCATATATGTAATTGATCTTACAGCAAATATCTTGTTGCATAATAAGTCAAATTTATACAGCTCCGATATTATTTGCGATCATGAAGGGCAACTGTGGGTAAGTACTTACTTGGAAGGAATATTGATAATTGACCCTGAAAAGCAAACGGTAAAAAACTTGCGCAAAGTCAAAGAGTCAATTAACACCAATGCCATAACTGCTATTGCCGAAGACCGCGATTATAATATTTGGCTTGGCCATCCCGATCATATTGCCATCATTGACTCGCAGCGAAAAAGCCTAAAAAATATTACTACAAAGGAAGGGTTACCTGCTACCGTTATAGTAAAATTTTTTGAAGATAGCAATGGTGATATGTGGGCTGCCCGGGCAGGTGAGGGAATCAGTTTTATCTCGCTCAAAAGTAAAACGCTCAGTACCATCGATAGTAAAAATGGAATGAATGGTGTGGCGGTAGAAGTAGTGGAAGACAGCCGCCGGCAGGTTTGGCTATTCAGACGCGATACATCGTACATACTTAACAAACAACGTACAGCAGTCAGGCAGGTTATAATGGATATAAAAATGGGCTTGCAGAACCTTGTGGGGTCAGCCTTAATTGACCGCAACGGCAGTATATGGTTAGGTACATTAAATAAGGGAGCCATTATAATTGACACCAAAGGACCCTTGGCCGAACACCTTACCACTGAACAAGGTTTAGCCGACAACAATGTTTGGAGTATAATAGAGGATAATCAGGGCAAAATATGGATGGCAACAAGGCAGGGGATAAATGTTTACAACCCGGGTAATGGCAAAATAAGTGTAATTGGTGAACAACAAGGGCCCTCTTACGCAACAGTATCACGACTGGCTGAAGACGGTAAGGGAAATATTGTATTTGCCACTGACAATGGTTTTGCAATCGTTAAACCAATATTGAAGTCCATTTCCATTTATAGTAAAGAACAGGGCTTTTCAAACATGGGTTTTACAAAATGCACTGCAGATAGTGCAGGGCAGCTTTGGTTTAGCTCATCGCTGTTTGGATTAATTTCTTATAACATCAATACAAACACTTTTAAAAACTTCGACAGGTCAACGGGCTTGCTGTCAAATATTGTTTGGGATTATATTACCGACAAACAGCAAAACATTTGGGTAGCAACCGACAGTGGTATTACTGTTGTTAATACCGTAAACAATACCATAAAGTACCTAAGGGTAAAGGAAGGGCTTTGTAATGATAGGGTATATAAATTGGTGCAACGTGCCAATGGCGAAATATGGGCAGGCACTATAAAAGGCATTTCCATTATTAATACCAATAAGTTAACCATTACCAACCTAACCAGTAAAGAAGGGTTGCTGGCCGAAGAAATATATGACATGGCCGAACAAAACGGCGCCATGTATGCGGGCTCCTCTGCGGGCCTGTATGTAATTAGGGAGCCGGGTACTATTGGTAATGATACCAAACTTTGGAGTCTTTCCAACTACGGCAAACGCGAAGGGTTTCCGTATAACGATTACAATCAAAATACGGGCACCACCACCCGTAATGGTCAAACCTGGTGGGGCATTACACCGGTACTTACCGTGGTTACACAGCAGCCAATTGCCGATACATTGCTGCCCCAGGTTACTATCACCGGCATTAATATTATGGACCAGCCGCTATCGTTTGCAACCTATGCATCAATGGGCAACCGCCTAAAAGCAGGCGATACTTTATGGAATGAAACAAAAACAGCTTACTATCTTAAAAATAAATTACCGAAGGACTCTGGCTACCTTGTTAGCAATACTATTCGTTGGGACAGCACAACGTCATACTATAAAATACCCGTTGGGCTTGTATTACCCCACCATCAAAACTCCGTTAACTTTTCGTTTATTAACAACGATGTTAAAGGCAGGGAAAAAATATTATACCGGTACATTTTGGAAGGGGCTGACGACAAATGGAGTGATGCCTCAGACAAAAGCAGCACGAGGAATTATTTTAATCTTACTGCCGGGCAATACACATTTAAAGTAAGCACCCGTGGATTTAATGGGTTATGGAGCAACACCGGGCAATGCAGCTTTACTATTTTGCCGCCGTGGTGGAAAACGTGGTGGGCGTATATTTTGTATGTGTTGCTTGCAGCAGGTGTGATAAGTGCTTTTGCCCGGTACAGGTCGCGCCAGTTACTTCAAAAAAATAACGAATTGGAAGAAAAGATTAAGCAACGAACCACCGAATTGTCAAAGTCTATCAACAACCTCAAATCCACGCAGGCCCAGTTAATTCAATCCGAAAAAATGGCCAGCCTTGGTGAGCTTACCGCCGGCATTGCCCATGAAATTCAAAACCCGTTAAACTTTGTCAATAATTTTAGCGAAGTAAATAGCGAATTGCTTGAAGAACTAAAAAGTAGCAAAACAACATTAAATAGTGAGCAACAGGATGACCTGCTGCTGGATATTTTTCAAAACAACGAAAAAATAAACCACCACGGCAAACGTGCCGATAGTATTGTAAAAGGAATGCTGCAGCACAGCCGCACCAGCAAAGGCCAAAAAGAACCTACCGATATCAACGCCCTGGCCGACGAATATTTGCGCCTGTGTTACCACGGCTTGCGGACTAAAGACCAAACCTTACACGTGACCATTAAAACCGACTTCGATACATCCATAGGTAACATTAACATTAACCCGCAGGATATTGGACGGGTGTTACTCAATTTGTATAATAATGCTTTTTATGCCTGCGCCGGGCGTAGCCGAAGTGCGGCCCTCGTTTCCGCGGTAGCGGAAGGGGAGTTCAAAAACCCTGACTATACATATGAACCTACTGTAATAGTTACTACAAAAAAGGTTCCCGCTTCCGCCATGGCCGATAGGTCGGGGGGCGGGGGCGTCATAATTTCCATACGCGACAATGGCCCTGGCATTCCCCCAAACATCATCGATAAAATTTTTCAACCCTTTTTTACCACCAAACCTACCGGGCAGTTTACAGGCCTGGGGTTAAGTTTGAGTTACGATATTGTTACCAAAGGCCACGGTGGAACGCTCCGGGTAAATACAAAAGTGGGCGAGGGATCGGAGTTTATTGTGGAACTACCGTCGTAAACTTTGTGAATAACCTAAAACTGACCACCGCAATGGTATACTAATGCAGCATCCTTTGCGTTTAAATAGTCTACCTTAATAATTTTGTTATTAAATATACATCCCACCTCTAAACTGCCTGTTATTAAGCATTTTTACACCGATTAACTTATAGTAAGTAACCTTTGTACATGAAATTGAAATTGGTATCTGCCTGTTTGCTGGCAGCGGTGTCTTTACAGGTAAACGCACAGTTTAGAAAATATTCTAACGAATTCCTAAACATTGGTGCCGGTGCCCGTGGCCTTGCAATGGGCGGCGCGCAGGTAGCCACCACTAACGATGGAACAGCAGGGTATTGGAACCCCGCCGGCCTGGTGGGCGTAAAAAACGTTCCCTCGTTAAATTTTATGCATGCCGAATATTTTGCTGGCATAGGTAAATACGACTATGGCAGCCTGGCTATTCCGCTAAACGACGAAAAAAGGGTAGTGGCCCTATCCATATTGCGTTTTGCGGTAGATGATATACCCAATACCCTGTTTTTGGTTGAACCTGATGGCTCCGTCAACTATAACAACATTCGTACGTTCTCCTCGGCCGATTATGCCTTTTTGTTATCGTTTGCTCAAAAAATAAAAGACGAAGAAGATAAAAAATTAAGCTTTGGCGCAAATGTAAAAATCATTCATCGCAAGGTGGGCACTTTTGCCACCGCCTGGGGTTTTGGGTTAGATGCCGGCATTCAATACACCAATAAACGATTAAAATTGGGGGCAGTGGTTCGCGATGTTACCACCACGTTCAATGCATGGTCGTTTACTTTTGACGACCGCGAAAAGGAGGTGCTGTACCTTACCAATAACGATATCCCTATAAAATCGACCGAGCTAACCGCACCCCGCTTAATTTTGGGCGGATCGTATACGTTTCCATTTAACGATAAATTAAGCCTTGCTGCCGAAGCCAACCTCGATTTTACAGTGGACGGTAAACGCAATACTGTTATTAGCAGCAGTGCGGTAAGTATCGACCCCCGGTTAGGACTTGAAGCAAACTATAATAACAACCTCTTTTTTAGGGCAGGTATCTCTAATTTTCAGCAGGCCCTGGCCGATGGCGATACCCTTAACCAGAAAAAAGTGTGGATCTATCAACCCGCTATAGGGGTTGGTTTCAGGTTAAAAAATGTGGTGATTGATTACGCCTTCACTAACCTTGCTAATCAAAGCAACCCTTTATACACGCACATCTTTTCACTTAGGGTCGACCTTCAAAAAAAAGATTAATTAATTGAGGCAGTATGAACATTGAATTAAAACGCATGAAAAAATTTTTGATGATACTGCTATTTGTTGCTGGCTGGTTGGTAACCAATGCCCAGCAGTACCGCAACGAGTGGATTGATTTTTCCAAAACCTATTACAAGTTTAGGGTGGCGCAAAATGGATTGTACCGCATTACCTCGGCCAACCTGGCCGCGGCAGGGCTTGCCAATACACCCGCACAACATTTTCAACTATGGCGCAATGGGCAGCAGGTAGCCTTATATACCAGCGTAGCCACTGGCCCTTTGGCAGGTGGTTACATTGAGTTTTATGGTCAAAAAAACGATGGTACCCTTGACCGCGAAATGTACCGCCCGCCTGCTTTTCAGCTAAGCGACCAGGTAAGCCTTCAAACAGATTCATCCGCTTACTTTTTAACGGTTAACCCGGTAGGTAATAATGGCAGGTTTTCCCCGGCGGCCAATAATGTTGTTGGAAATACATTGCCCGCCCAGGCTTTCTTCATTTACCAGTTGCGCCAAAATTTTGCAGAAAGGGTACACCGTGGTTTTGCTGAGCCTGCTGGTAGTGAATATTTGTATTCAAGTTCGTACGATGTGGGCGAAATGATGGCCACCAACGATATCGGCCCCGGTACTCCATATGCCTTTAATATGGGCACCCTGTTTGTAGCCCCCAATGGCCCGGTTGCTACTTTCCGCGCTTCTATTGCGGGCAGTGCCCCTAATTTTCATAATTACCGCATTGAACTAAACAATACCGTACTAAAAGACACCAGTTTTAACCGTTTTGGCGCGGTTATTAACTTAAACAATTTAGTGCCGGCCGCTGCCTTAACCCCCAATACCGGTAATTTTAAAATAACCAATACCACTACCAACAATACCGATCGTATAGTATGCGGTTTTGTAGAACTTAATTATCCACGCACCTTTAATTTTAATAATGAAATAAATTTTGCTTTTTCGTTGCCCGCTGCATCCGCAAACCGGTATATAGAGATCACTAATTTTAATGCAGGCGGCAGCGCCCCGGTATTGTACGACCTTACCAACAATCAGCGGTATGTAGGCGATATTGCGCAGGCAGGTCTTATCCGTTTTGTGTTACCTGCAACAGCTACTGTTGCCAATTATGTGCTGGTTAGCCAGGCCGCCCCGGCCATAAAAGCAATTCCTGTATTGCAAAGCCGCACCTTTATCGATTTTAAAATAGTTGCCAACCAGGCCGATTACCTCATTATTTCCCATGCGTCGTTACAAACGCCTTTTGAGGGCGCTAACCAGGTGGAAGCCTACCGAAGCTACCGGGCATCGGCTGCCGGTGGTAATTATAATGCTAAAATTATTGATATTGAGCAGTTGGTTGACCAGTTTGCTTATGGCGTAAAAAAGCATCCCTTAAGCGTAAAAAACTTTTTAAGGTTTGGACGTAACACCTATAGTGTGCAACCCAAATTTGCTTATATGATTGGCCACGGATTAAGTTACGACGACTACCGTACCTTCGGCGCCTTTCCACAAGCCGAAAGGTTGAACCTGGTGCCCACCTGGGGTTATCCCGCCAGCGATATATTACTGGCTTCCAACGATCTTACACCAAATATTGCTACCCCTATTGGAAGGTTGTCGGTAGTATCGCCAGCCGAAATTGCCCGCTATCTTGAAAAAGTAAAAGACTACGAGCAGATACAATTGAATGATGTACAAACGATTGCTTCCAAGGCCTGGGAAAAAAATGTGGTACATGTGGCAGGCGGTAACGATCTGCCACTTGATTTAAGGCTTACAGGTTACTTACGCGGTTTTGAAAACATTATCAGGGAAACATTATTTGGTGGAACCGTCACTAATTTTAATAAATCTACCACCGGGCCGGTAACACCCATTGTAAGTGCGCTGCTCGAAAAAAAGTTTGAAGATGGCATTAGCATGCTCACTTATTTTGGCCACTCATCAGCTACCTCGTTAGATTATGACCTAAGCGAACCAGAAAATTACAATAATACGGGAAAATACCCCATGTTTACCGTGTTGGGATGCAATGCGGGCAATTTGTATTCGTTCGATACCGGGCGTTTTTCTATCATCACTTCTTTGTCCGAAAAATTTGTGTTGGCAAAGGAAAAGGGGGCCATCGGTTTTATAGCCAGCACCCATTTTGGCCTCGAAAATTTTTTGGATAATTATACCCGTCAATTGTATCAATCAATTGGCGTAACCCGTTACGGCAAATCAATAGGCGAAAATATGCAGGAGGCAGCCCAAAAGTTTAATAGTTTTGGCTATACTTTTTTGGGGTATATGCATTCCGAACAAAGTACACTGGATGGCGACCCGGCTATAAAAATTAACAGCAGCCCGCTGCCCGATTTCGCTATTGAAGCACCACAAATTCGTGTTAACCCAACCATCGTATCGGTGGCCGACGATAAGTTTTCGGTTAAAACATATATATACAACCTTGGCAAAGCTACAGGCGACTCTTTGTTGGTGAGGGTAAAAAGACAATTTCCTGATGGTACCAGCGCCTTTTTATTCGATCACAAAATAAGGGCCGTACGCTACCTGGACTCACTGTCGTTTGAAGTGCCCATTATAGGCTCACGCGATAAAGGCGACAATAAAATTATAGTAACCCTTGACGATAATAATGTATACGCCGAGCTATCAAAAACCAACAATACGGCTACTACTTCGTTCAATATTTTTGAAGATGAATTAAGGCCGGTTTTTCCATATAATTTTTCAATTGTAAATAAACAAGGCATTAAACTGGTAGCCTCTACAGCCAACCCTATCGGTACAAGCCGCCAGTATGCCTTTGAAATTGATACTACCGAACTATTTAATTCGCCAGCAAAAATTACCCGTAATGCAACCTCGGCAGGCGGTATTATTGAGTTTGATGCAGGCCTCACCTACAGAGATAGTGCAGTGTATTATTGGCGCGTTGCCCCCGTACCCACCACAGGGCCTTTTCGTTGGAACGGTGCCTCGTTTGTGTACCTTGCTGCGGGCCAGCCCGGTTTTAACCAAAGCCATTTTTACCAACACACTAAATCGGGTACCAGCCGCCTATCGCTTGACAGTGGCAGCCGCAGTTTTAAATACAACCAGGTGTTAAATAACCTAACCGTGGTCAATTCCATTTTCCCCACCAGCGGCACCGAAGACAACCAGTTTAGCGTAACGATAAACGGTAGTACCTATATAGCCAGTGCCTGCGATGGGCCGGTTATTCAGTTCAACGTATTTAACCCGGTAAGTTTTAAACCATGGCGCAACGTTACCACCAATGGCATAGGCTTGTACGAAAGTGGCCCAAGCAATTGTAACCCTACCCGTAATTTTAATTTTGAATACAAGTTTGCCACGGCAGCCGACCGCCTAAAGGCAATGAAATTTATGGACAGTATCCCCAATGGGCATATTGTGGTAGTACGAAATATTGTTAGCCCTACAGTTTCTGTTAATAGATATGTGGACGAATGGAAGGCCGACCAATCTATTTACGGCGCTGGTAACTCGCTGTATCATAAACTGGTGGCGCAGGGTTTTAACGCACTCGATTCGTTTACAAAACCAAGGGCCTTTGCATTTATCTATAAAAAAAATGACGCCGCTACATTGCCCCCTTTAAGCCGTATAAGCAATGGTACATTGGACAGGATTACCTTGTCGTACGATATTGCTGCCACCGATACGCTGGGCTTTGTAACCTCGCCAACCTTTGGCCCTGCAAAAGCCTGGAACCAGGTAAAATGGCGTGGCATGCAAGAGGCAACCGGTGGCGACGTAGCTTTTGTAACAGTATTTGGTATAACGCCCAACGGTCAGTCGGACAGTTTGTACCGCCTGGCAACCACGCAGCAGGACTTTGACGTATCAGCTATAAGTGCTACCCGGTATCCATACCTGCAGTTGCGCCTTACTACTATGGATTCGGTAAACTTAACGCCTTATCAACTACGCTACTGGCGCATATTATACCAGCCGGTGCCCGAAGGTGCCCTTGCCCCATCGTTGGTACTAAATGCCAGGGATACCCTTGAACTTGGTCAGCGCCTTGACTTTTCCATTGGCTTTAAAAACATCAGCGATGTGCCGTACGCTGATAGTATTAAAGTAAACCTGTTTATCATTGACCGAAACAATGTTACTACGCAGGTACAGGTACCAAAACTTAAAAAGCTGGCACCCGGCGATACTACCGCTTTTCGGGTATCGTTGGACAGTAAGTTGCTCCAGGGTAATAATACGCTGTACCTGTTTGTAAATCCCGACCAGGACCAACCCGAACAATATTTGAGTAACAACTTTTTATACAAAAACTTTTTTGTGCGTACCGACGATTTTAACCCGCTTATGGATGTAACCTTTGATGGCGTGCATATACTTAACGGCGACATTGTATCGGCAAGGCCAAAAATTATTTTAAAATTAAAAGATGAGTCAAAGTTCCTGGCCCTGGACGATACCTCGCTGGTGAACATTTTGGTAAGGTACCCCGGCAACAATGGCACCGTACGCAGGTTTGCATTTGGTACCGATACATTGCGGTTTGTACCCGCCAACTTAAGCACGGGCAAAAACGAAGCAACAATTGAGTTTTCACCATCGTTTTTGCAGGATAGCGACGGCGATTTTTATGAGCTGATTGCGCGGGCAAAAGATAAAAATGGTAACCCGGCCGGCAATACCGAATACCAGGTGCGCTTTCAGGTGTACACCAAACCAATGATAAGTAACCTGTTTAACTATCCTAATCCCTTTACCACTTCTACCGCTTTTGTATTTACCTTAACCGGTACCGAGGTGCCGCAAAACCTGCGCATTCAAATTATGACCGTTACCGGCAAAATAGTTCGCGATATTACAAAGGCCGAGCTGGGCGATATAAGGATAGGCCGCAACATAACCGAATACAAATGGGATGGAACTGACCAATATGGAAGCAAACTGGCAAACGGAGTATACCTATACCGGGTAATTACCAACTTAAATGGCAACTCGTTAGATAAGTTTAAAACGATAGACAGCAATGGCGACAATATAAATACTGATAAATATTTTAAACAGGGCTATGGAAAAATGTACCTTATGCGCTAATTGAAAATAAGTAGCTTGCGCCCGCAAAACAGCCGCACATGAACGAAGTAGGGGTAGGTTCAAGGGTAGTAAATTTTTTAGTAGATATGGTGTTGATATCGTTTATGGCCTATGGGTTATACAAGTGGTATTCGTTTTACTCATTTTATTATAACTACAGGCCCTACCAGTATTACGTGTTTTTTTACCTGTCTATATTTTTATTTAACCTGCTGTTTGAAGGTGTTTTAAACCGAACCCCCGGCAAATATATTACCATGACACGTGTACGCACCCTGGCCGGCAAACGTGCTGGCCTGCATCGGGTGTTTGTTCGTAGCCTGGTAAAAACGTTTCCCCTCGATCCCTTTTTTATGCCCATCATAGGCCGTCCGCTGCACGATGCTTTAAGTGGAACCCGCGTGGTAGAAATGCCCTGATAACGAGATTTTTTTTTAGGCCAAAGCAATGCCACCTCTATAAAACCAATGTAACCTACCGGTCAAATATTTCCATAACACTGCCATAACAAAAAGATGAGATGATTCCGGTTTTCCAACCAGGCAAAGGCATTATTATTAAGTTAAGGCAGAAACCAATTTTAGTACTCCTTACCCAATAGGCTGAGATACTTACTAACCCGCAAAATAAAAAAAGCTGCAAAAAACGCTTTTGTATAAGCCCGCCCGGCTGATAGCCCCGCCAGGACTTACGCTGGTTGAACCGGTATTTGGACCGGGGCACTACGCCCGCAAGGCAAACGCCGGGGAACAGGCAACGGATGTACCAAAAAAGATAAACTGATTGGCAAAAAAATAGTTTAGGCGTATTTAAATTTGCGACAGGTAAGGTGTTCTGAATTTAATACGCGGCGTAAAGCTAGCTTACGCACCAGGGCAAACCCCTGAAATAATGGTAATTACGTGGTTTAAGACTAAATTTTTTAATAATATTTGTTGGTATTTATTTTCAATCTTTAATTACTATCCGCAATTAGGTTTTGATATTTTGGAACCGGGCTTTATAGCAGTTTTCATTAGTCGTTGCAGCCTGCCTCTACCACCCTGTAGGTCGCTCTCTTTTACTGTTGGTAATTTTATTCAGCCTTTTTAATCATCATTTTATATTTAGCATTGAGTGTACCAAACAGCGGATAAACATTCATTCTTTTACAGCCGCGTCATTGTAAATTTATTTCCGCATCCCCTGCGTTTTTGTAAAACCTAACCCGAAGTTCCTGATCCGTAGCGGTGGACAAAAGGACGTAGCCTTAACTTAGTGACATTGCCCCGATGGGTTTTCTAAAATTATCCTGGGTTCAACCCTTTGAGTCCAATCAGTATTAATTTCTTAAACCCCGGCAGGGGTTAAATTTAAATGACCACGGGTGCAACCCGTGGCCTTGAATCAACTCCATATCCTCAACCCCTGAGGGGTTAAATAATGCTAAACACAAATGTAACCCGTAGACTCAAATCAACCCGGTATTGCCAACCCCGGCAGGGGTTTCCTGAAAATAGCCAGGGGTGCAACCCTTAGAATCTAACAGACGGCCATTTTTATACTCCAGAGGGGTTGCCTACCATAATGATCGTTCCATTACTCCTTATGGTTTCCGTTGATTCGGGTAAAATATGGCCATTTATCTTTCCTTACGTTGCACTCCATCTCCCCTCCAATAAGCCCTAATAAAGATCTGCCTATAAACGCACTCCGTTGTAACAATGCTTTAGATGTATCGGACCTCTATGATTTTCCGATACCCCTTTTTCAAAATCAACGCATTTTATGGGGTAATCCCCGTTCTCTTATTATCTTCCCGCCATGATTGAAATTTCGGTTGTTTCCCCTGTGTATAGGTCTGCCGCGCTGGTAAAGCCTTTTGTACAAAGGGTTACGGCCGTACTGCAACAAATGAAAGTGCGGTACGAAATCATTTTAGTTGACGATGGCAGCCCCGATACATCGTGGCGGGAGATAGAAGCCGTTTGTGCCGATGACGAAAATGTAAAAGGCATTTTGCTAAGCCGTAATTTTGGTCAACACTATGCCATTACTGCCGGCCTTGATGCATCGAAAGGCAAATGGATGGTGGTAATGGACAGCGATCTGCAAGACCGGCCCGAAGAGATTCCCAAATTATACATTGAGGCACAGGAAGGTTTTGAGGTAGTTTTGTGTAGACGGGTTCTGCGGATGGATGGCTGGTTCAAAAAAAGTATTTCAAAATTATTTTACAGCTTTTTAGGTTTTATAACCGGCAAAAAAATTGATCATACCGTAGCCAACTTTGGTATATACAGCAGCAAAGTCATTAATCAGATTGTTGGGATGAGGGAGGCTATTCGTTATTTTCCTATGATGGTCATGTGGGTTGGTTTTAAAACAACAACCATAGAAGTTCAGCATGCATCGAGACAGGAGGGAAAGTCAGGTTATAGTCTCAGGCGGCTTTTAAAACTTGGATTAGATATTATACTTAGCTATAGCGATAAGCCGTTGGAAATTGTCGCTGCAATGGGCCTGCTTATTTCATTTATTACATTTATGGCCGGGCTTGTTTTGTTATACCGATATTTTAACCATTCTATTACTGTTGAGGGTTACACGAGTTTACTGTTATCTATTTGGTTTTTGGGTGGTTTAATAATTGCCACATTAGGCGTTGTGGGGTTATATGTAGGTAAAACTTTTCAGGGTATTAAAAATCGTCCACTATACGTTGCCAGCAAAACCATAAACCTGCAAACAAATGACTAAAATTGAGTTTTTGATTTGTGGCCGCAGGGCATTTGATACAGTAAAACACTTTGTAAAAACGGTTGGTGCACAATCAATATCTGTTTTGGTTACGTATGCCGATAAGTCGGTTCTCAACGACCCTTACACTGAGCTAATTGAATTTAGCAATGCCAACGGGATTGAGCTCAAACACAAAAATGATTATATATATTCCGGCAACAATTATCGGATTGTAATAGGTTGGCAAAGAATGATTGATACAGATAATAGAACGATTGTTTTGCACGACTCTCTTTTACCTCGTTACCGTGGGTTTGCTCCGTTAGTAAATAGTTTATGTAAAGGCGAAACTAGTTTGGGTGTAACCGCATTTTTTGCCTCGGGCGAATATGATATGGGGCCAATAATTGTGCAAAGGGAATTAAGTATTAAATATCCCATTACTATCCTAAATGCGATGGAGCATATAACGCCCCTATACTTCCAAATAATTGACTATGTTGTTGAGGGTATTAAGTCAGGTGATTTAAGATCCACGGAGCAGGATGAAACGAAAGCTAGCTATAGTTTGTGGCGAGATGAAGAGGATTATAGAATTAACTGGAGTTTAGATGCTAAAGAGATAGAGAGGATGATAAATGCAGTAGGTTTTCCATACACCGGAGCCACCGCTTTATTAAATGGGGCATTGGTTAAAATTTTGTCGGTGCAGGAAGAGGCTGATTTATATATTGAAAACCGCGTACCCGGAAAGATTATTTTTATTAGCAATGGACACCCGGTAGTAGCCTGTGGTCACGGAGTACTTAAAATAGTAGAGCTCATTGCAGGCAATGGACAAAACCTACTTCCCATAAAAAAATTACGCAGCCGTTTTCAATAAGTATAAATGACCATTCCCTTTAACAAACCATTTTTAACCGGCAACGAAACCGCCTACATTAAGCAGGCGGTGGCGTCGGGTAAAATATCGGGCGATGGTGCATTTACACAAAAATGTCACCAATTATTGCAGCAAACCTATGGATTTACCAAATGCCTGCTCACCACATCTTGTACCGATGCCTTGGAAATGGCGGCATTGCTTGCCAACATACAACCTGGCGATGAGGTGATTGCTCCGTCCTACACTTTTGTTTCAACCGTTAATCCTTTTGTGTTACGGGGGGCAGTCATTGTGTTTTGCGATAGCCGGCCTGACCACCCTGGAATAGATGAGGGCAAAATTGAGGTATTGGTCACTGATAAAACTAAAGCAATTGTAGTAACTCATTATGCGGGCATTGCCTGCGATATGGATATTGTTATGGACATTGCCAACCGCCATCAATTAATGGTAATTGAAGATGCCGCACATGCCATTGATTCATTTTACAAAAACAAACCGCTGGGTAGTATTGGCAATATGTCGGCCTTTTCGTTTCACGAAACAAAAAATATTATTGCAGGCGAAGGCGGAATGATAGTGCTGAACGATCAATCGTTAATAGAAAGGGCCGAGATCGTAAGAGAAAAGGGTACAAACCGCTCAAAATTTTTTAGAGGTGAGGTGGATAAATATAGCTGGGTTGATGTGGGCTCCTCTTTTCTTCCATCGGATATAACTGCAGCATTTTTATATGCGCAATTGGAAAACCTGTCAGCTATTCAACAAAGGCGAAAAAATATTTGGGAAACCTATTACAACGCCCTGTTACCACTGCATGAAGCCGGTAAGGTGTCGCTACCGGTTTTGCCGGGTTATGCCACCAACAACGGCCACATTTTTTACATGGTTTGCCAAACTGGTGCCGGGCGGGATGCATTAATAAGTTGGATGCGGTCAAAAGGCATTTTGGCCATCTTTCATTATTTACCCCTGCACGAAAGTATCTTTTTTAAACACCAATATAATGGCAAACCCTTACCGCATGCCACCCGTTATGCCAATCAACTAATACGTCTACCCCTTTTTTATACCCTTACACCAGCAGAGCAGCAATACATTATTGAACAGGTAAAAGGCTTTTATGCTGTTAGGTGAGCTTTGGCAAATATTGCTGCAGTGGGGCATTGCTTACCTTTTTTTCTACCTTTTTGTACTGGTGGGACAAACGCTGCTTTCAGTAGTAAGTATCGAGGCAAATACTGGTAAAAGTTCGTCCTACTCCGCATTGTTTAGTTGGTTTTTAACTGGCCTTTTACTAACCATTACGTGCTACGCAATTGTGGTAACCCAAGGCGTTTCGGTTACCGTTTTTTTACTGCCGTTGGGCTACCTGTTTTATAGGCACGTTTGTAGCCGGGCGCCTTCCATACAAATAGTAACCCTTGTTAAAAAGCCAACCTTTCATTTATTGGAAACTGCTGCAATGGTATTAATCATAGTAGGCCTGCTACATCTCTTTCCGGTATCGGAATATAAACAGGCGGATAGCCTTTTTTACCTGAAAATCGCGGAAAGCCTCAACCTTTCAGGACAGGAAAATGTCAGTCAATACTATAATTCATACAATGCTTCGTTTCATGGTGCAGAACCTTACCATTATGTTGAATTATGGATCACAGCGTTCATCATAAGGTTTACCCAAAGCTGGCTACCATCTATTTATGTGGAGCGCTTTATAACCCAGGGCATTTTATTAACAGGGTTGATTATTGGTTTGTATCATTTGGCGGCAACAGTTCTGCGATCCAAAATGTCGCTGTTTTGCAAAATTTTTTGCTGGAGTTTATTATTCATTTTTCCAAACTTGCTAGGCTTTTTTCCTAAACTATACAGCGTATTCATTAGCGATTTTGAAGGCAATGTGCTGGACAGGCCCAATTTCAGGATCATTTACCTGCTGCTGGCAGCTGTTTTTTTAGAAGTTTATAACGGCCGAAAACTTACCAACGCGGCATTGTACCTCTGTTTAATGTTGTGTGTGGTTTCGTTTCAATGTGCGGTCGTTTTTGTACCCGGCTTATTGTTATATGGCCTGGTGCTGTTGTTGCTGAATAACCGAAATCACCGTTCCATCTGGGTACCTACCATTGCTTTTACCCTTGCGCTGGGCATATTTTATTGGTGGTTTTCGCCACTGGCCATTCCATCTTTTTTAACTGGTGGCAGCCAGCATTTACTGTGGCAAACGCTTCAGTCAATATGGTTTATAGGGTTTTCAATTGTCACTTCGTTTGTATACACCCTGCTGTTGGTTGTTTTATTTGCCTTACCTATTTTGCTGTTAGGTGTTAAAGCAGTGGTGGCGGTTGCAAAAAAATGGTGGTTGGCTTACCTGCCTTTTGCCTGTATTGGTATAACCGGGTTAGTATTAGCGAGGGTATTTTTTTTAAAAGATAATGCTTACCAGTTTCTTTTTATTACACATATATTGGCCACCCTGCTTATTTGGTTAATGTACTTATGGTATTTAAAAAAGAACATTACACCCCGGATTGTTTTGCTGGTGTCGGGATATTTATCACTATTGTGGCTGGTTAACCGGATAATTACTTTGCCGGCACAAACCAATATTTATAAGCAAAATGGTCATTTTGTATACAACGGCCTTCCGTATAGCAAACAATATATTAGCCAGGTAATGCAGTATTTTCAAAACGAAAAGCCCGCACTCGGCGGCTATATCGCCGATAGCAGTTTTTACAATCAGCTTTACTATTCCCGTCGTAATCCAAACGTATATTTTATGCCTGTAAGCTATTTGGTAGCAGGCCGGTATAATCAAACATTGCAGATCTGCTTGTCCGATACCGCTGCAATATTGCACCAACTAACCAATCCCGTTTTTATCAACTATCTTAACAATGCCATTGAACGGTCGTTATTTTACCGGTTCCGCCTTCAAAATAAAGGATTATTATACCAGCAACAAGTAGCAGCATTTACTCAATCCAATCAGCTTTCGTATATTATTGTTTCTAAAAACGTATGGGCCACCGGGGTAGGCATACGCCCAAAACGCCAGCTTACCGACCCCATAACCGGCGAACAGTTTTTAATTTTACGCTAATGCATGCTACTGACAGGCAACATATTTTTTGGGCAATGATTGCTATTATGGCCGGTTGGTCGCTTTTTTTATACCATCCGTTTCAATATTATTTTTTAAACGACGATCTTATTCATATTCCGCTCAGCAGTCGTGGCGAGTTATTTCAGCGCAGGTCGTTCAGGCCACTGGCCGATCTTTCGGTAATGATGGATTTTCACCTCTGGGGCAAACGGGCATGGGGTTATCATTTTACCAACCTGTTGCTGCACCTGGGCAATACCATTGCAGTTTATTTTTTTGCCAGGGCGATTTTTAAAAATTTTAGCACCTTACCGCCGGGTAAAACAACCTTGCAATTATTGGCTTTGCTGTTTTGGATGTACGCCATGCACAGCGAAAGTGTTTTTTGGATATTAGGTCGCTCGGGCAGCCTTGGTTGCTTATTTTTTCAACTGGCCTGCATCCTGTATTTTAAACGGAACCAGCCTTTTTATTATGTAGGCTCGCTGGTAATATTTGTACTTGGTTTATTGGCTTACGAGTCAGTATGGATATTTCCTTTGGTAGCGCTTATTATTTCGTTTGTGCCTTCCCCATTACAATTATCAAGCATTAAAAAACCGTGGCTGTACCCATTAATTGTTTGGTTAATTTTTATAGCGTACCTGTTTACCCGCCACCAGGCAATAGGTGAAATTGCCGGCCAATACGAAGCAAGCAGTTTTAAAAGTGGAGCTGTTGGAATATTGTTAGCCAACACAATAAAACTACTTGGCCGAACTTTTTTGCCTCCACTTTATACTGGCATGGTCATAGCCATGGGTATATTTTATTTGGTGGTTGGCGGCAAATGGTTGTTGATATCGGGCTTACGGGTGGTAAAGGGCATAAGCCGGTTATTGTTAATATTGTTGGTTTTGCTGGTTTTGTCGGTTTTGCCTTATGCCTCGCTGGGTATTGATACACATGGGGTGGAGGGTGAGCGATTTTTATATCTTCCATCGGTATTTGCGGTAATGCTGCTGGCGGTATTTATAAACGCCGACCAAAGTGCAGCATGGAAACGAACCATCTGGGTGCTTCTGTTTGCCTTGCACACTTTGTTGCTAACGCGTTCGGCTACTTTATACAAAACTGCATCGGCCATTGTGCAAACAACTTTTATCCAAATAAATGCTTTAAATAATAAACAACGGTTATTTATTGATAGCCTTCCGCAATCGTACAATGGAGCATTAATATTTAGGCTGGGCTTTAACGAGGGGGCCAAATGGCTAACCAGCAAGCATTCTGTTGACAGTATTTTTTTGCTTTCGCAGAAAACGGACAACAGTAGGTGGTTGGGCAGCTTTGGTATATTATTGGCGGGGAGCAAACCGCAAAAGCCAGTTACCCGTATATTGGTACCCGATACAACCCAGGTCCATACCTACGTATTGAAAAATACAGTAACTACCTATTTTAATAAGGCTACCGATGTGTGGTTTACTTATAAAAGCAATGGTATTGAAGTGGCCGGGGTAAAACGAAAATAAATAGCTAAGGCAGCGCTTACACTACGCAATAGCATACGGAATGTTTTGCAACGATTGCATACGGTTTACGTATTTGCCTATCATATCAAACTCAATATTTACCTGGCTGCCTTCCTGCACCTGGTGTATATTAGTATGCTCAAAGGTGTAAGGTATAATGGCCACCGTAAAGGCAATACTCGATACATTAAAAATAGTAAGGCTGGTTCCGTTAATGGAAATGGAACCTTTTTCAATAATCAAGGCAGCAAATGCAATGGGTATTTCAAAACGAAACTCCCAGCTGCCGTTAAGGTCTTTTTTTTCTACACAAACTGCCGTAGTGTCTACATGGCCCTGTACTATATGGCCGTCTAACCGCCCGTTCATAACAAGGCAACGTTCAATATTTATTGCTACACCTGGTTGCCAGGTATGCAGGTTGGTCTTTTTTAAGGTTTCTTCTATGGCCGTTATTCGGTGCATGCCGTCTTTAACTTCCTCTACGGTTAAGCAAACACCGTTGTGGGCAAGGCTTTGGTCAATTTTTAATTCGTTGGAAATAGCTGATTCTATCCAAAATGTCTTGTTCGTTCCGTAATTGGTGGCACCTGCAACCGTCCCCAATGCTTCTATTATACCTGTAAACATGTAGCAAAAATACCCGCTGTTAGCTTAATACGGGCAATTGTTATAAAACCTTATTAAAAATATTTGTAGCCGCCATTTGGTAATTGATTTACATGCCCTATCTTCGCCACCCCAAAAACGGGATATTTTTTACCAAAGAAGGTATTATTATGCTAATTATCGACTCTAAAGATTGCGAAAACATAGACAAGGCGCTTAAAAAGTACAAGAAGAAGTTTGAGAAGTCAAAGGTTCTATTGCAGTTAAGGGCACGTCAGTCTTTTATGAAACCTTCTGTTGAACGCAGAACACAGGTTTTAAAGGCGATCTACAAGCAACAGATGGCCAACGGCGATTTCGAATAAAACAGTAAATAGTTTTTTTACGATACTTTACTGGTGGTAATAAGGGTTAACTTTATTTCCACCAGTTTTTTTATGCCCCACACCCGCTATCCACAAATCAAAGTGTTTTTGCAATACCTCACTTTTGAAAAACGATATTCCCGCCACACGGTCATTTCGTATCAAAACGATTTGGAGCAGTTTTTCCAGTTTTTAATCAGCCAGTTCGACGGGCCAGCCTTAACCGCTATCAGCCCAATATTTATACGAAGTTGGCTGGCTGAAATGCGCAGCGACGGCATTTCTCCCAAAACACTTAATCGTAAAATATCCGCGCTAAAATCGTTTTTTAAATACCAGTTAAAGCTTGGCAATATAGTTCAGTCGCCTATGGGTACCGTTATTTCGCCAAGGGTAAAAAAACGCCTGCCGGCATTTGTGCGCAAAGAAGAAATGGAGGCTATAAAGGCTTTGCCCAAAGCTGAAGTAGGGTCTGCTTTTGAGAAGGACGCCTTTACTACACTGACCAACGATTTGTTAATGGATATTTTATACCAAACCGGCATACGTGTTGCCGAACTGGTAGGCCTTAAGCAAAAACATATAGACAAGGCCAACAGCCATGTAAAAGTGTTGGGTAAAGGCAATAAGGAACGCATTATACCCATTGCCAACACTTTAATAACCTCAATAGAAAACTACCTTGCGCAAAAGCAAGCCATTGAAAATGCTGATACTAGCGTACTGCTGGTTACCAAAAAGGGAAAGCCTTTATACCCTAAGTATGCCTACCTTGTTACGCAGCGGATACTTTCGCAGGTTACTACCCAACAAAAAAAGAGCCCACATATACTACGGCACACTTTTGCCACCCACCTTACCAATAATGGCGCCGACCTTAACGCAGTAAAAGAGTTGTTGGGCCATAGTAGTTTGGCTGCCACACAGGTGTACACGCACAACACGATCGATAAGTTGAAGGATATTTATAAAAAAGCTCATCCTAAGGCGTAGCCCGCAAGCCACTAAATTTTTTACGATTATTTCAGTATAAGGCCAATAAATTATAGAAAATAAAAGTTTTTGTATTTGATGAAGGCAGATATATTGATTTTTTAGAAAAGGCGGTTTTGCTGAAAATTTAAGTGGTAATGCAGCGTTTTTAAAAACGATTGCTTTAACTTCATTAAGCAACCAAAAACCGCAAAAGCCTATGTAAAAATTTCGCCTTTTAGTTCTTTATTTATTCACTCAAAATAGCGATCGTTATGAACGTAAAAATTCAAACTGTGCATTTTACTGCAGATGAAAAATTGGTTGATTATGTAACCAGGAAAGTTGAAAAATTGAACACTTTTCATGAACGGATTACCAAAATTGATGTGTTTTTAAAACTCGACAACGTAGTTCATACTATAAAAGACAAGATAGCGGAGATACGGGTACACATTCCCCGACACGATTTTTTCGTAAAATCATCCTCCAAGTCTTTTGAAGAATCTTTCGATTGTGCCTTGGAGTCAATGGTCAATCAAATGAAACGAAAAAAGGAAAAACAAGCAGCATAAAGGTTATTTTTAATAAGGCCCCCTTTTTGGGGGCTTTTTTTTGCCCATATTTGCCAAATGAATTGTAGAAAAGTATATGTATTGGTTTTTTTTGCAGGCACTTTTGCCGCATGCCACGATACCGAAAAAGTAAACGCAAAGATTTTTGAGCGGAAACACTTGCCGGATAATCAATTGCAACTCAAGTACACTTTTGAGTTTAAAGACAATATTTATATCGATAGTTTTACTATTGCTAACAAAGTGTACAACTACGAGTTTCTAGAAGTTAACATTGACACCAATAGCCCCGAAAAAAGTAAGCCTTTGCTAAAAAAATAAACTGTGCCTGTAGCCCATTATCATTGAAAAAGAAGTTGTTTAAAAAAGCAATTCAAAATTTTGGTATTTCAAGTTTTCCCTTACCTTTGCCATCCCTAAAATAAAAGGGTATTTTTTGTTTAAGGGCTACAGGTATTATCCACTTTGATTTTGTTTAAAATTATTGTCGGTCAACACGCTTAGATTTTTTAATTTACAAACCGCCTGATTTTACTTTTTTGTCCTTTTTGGGTGATGATGTTAAAGGAAGGCTCGGTTTTAAAACAAGCCGAAGTAGCTCAGTTGGTAGAGCAACTGATTTGTAATCAGTAGGTCGGGGGTTCGACTCCCTTCTTCGGCTCAGTACGATGTTAGGTTTTTGAAAAAAGGTTTTTAGATAGAGCAATCCCGTCCGACAGTCGGGAAGGTTGGGGGTACGCCTCCCTTCTTTGACTCAATACGATATTAGTTTTTTGAAAAAAGGTTTTTTGTTAGAGCATCACGACCGACAGGCGGGAAGGTCGGCGGTTGGACTGCCTTTTTCGGCCAGGTACAAAGCTGGTTTTTTGAAAGAAGGGATGAAATTACAATAATTGGGCAGATGGCCGAGTGGTTAAAGGCGACAGACTGTAAATCTGTTCACTCACGTGTACGTAGGTTCGAACCCTACTCTGCCCACGGTTTTTGTTTGTGGTAGATATTAAATAATAATTGTAGAATTGGTTTTTCGATTTATCATTTAAAATTTATTATTCAAAATAGTTTTTAGCGGAAGTAGCTCAATTGGTAGAGCGATAGCCTTCCAAGCTATAGGTCGCGAGTTCGAGACTCGTCTTCCGCTCAAGAGATGAGATGACAGATGTATTGTAAAGATGACGGATGTCAGATGATCGTTGACAGATGGTGTCAACGATCAACTGTCAGTTGGCAACTCTGTAAAACAAGCTGTTGTAGCTCAGGGGTAGAGCACTTCCTTGGTAAGGAAGAGGTCGTGAGTTCAATTCTCATCAACAGCTCAAAAGTTCTTTGCGGTTACTCAAAAATATTGATAGAGCAACCCCGATGTATCGGGAAGGTCGTCCCGATTAAATCGGGATCAACAGCTCAAAAGTTTTATGGGGTTATTCAAAAATATTGATAGAGCAATTTCGATGTATCGGAAAGGTTGTAAAAATCAAATCAGGATCAACAGCTGGAAAGATCGATATTTAATTTAGCTGAATAGAACGTAACAGTACAAGAGTGCGACGCAACGGCTGCTAAATAGTAGCAATTGGTTAGGTCAATAAAAAGTAAAAAAAGTATGCTTATTGTGTAAGCGGGTTTTAAAATTTTAAAACAACAATCTAAAAACAAATAAAATGGCAAAAGAGACCTTCAAGAGGGTGAAACCTCACGTTAACGTTGGTACCATTGGTCACGTTGACCATGGTAAAACCACTTTGACTGCCGCTATTACCGATATTTTGTCAAAAAAAGGTTTAGCGGAAAAGAAAAACTACGATGATATTGATGGCGCACCTGAGGAAAAAGAAAGGGGTATTACCATTAATACTGCACACGTAGAATACGCTACGCTAAACCGTCACTATGCACACGTTGACTGTCCGGGTCACGCTGACTACGTTAAAAATATGATTACCGGTGCTGCCCAAATGGACGGAGCTATCCTTGTGGTGGCTGCAACAGATGGTCCTATGCCTCAAACCAGAGAGCACATTTTGTTGGCTCGCCAGGTAGGTGTACCCAGCATGGTAGTTTTTATGAATAAAGTAGATTTGGTTGACGATCCTGAATTACTGGAACTAGTAGAAATGGAAATTCGTGAATTGTTAACCAAGAATGGTTTTGATGGTGATAACACTCCAATCATACAAGGCTCTGCTACCGGTGCTTTGGCTGGTGATGAAAAATGGATGGCTAAAATTGACGAGTTAATGGACGCCGTTGACAGCTACATTCCTTTACCTCCCCGCCCGGTTGATCTACCGTTCCTGATGAGTGTGGAGGATGTATTTTCAATTACTGGTCGTGGTACTGTTGCCACTGGTCGTATTGAGCGTGGTATTATTAAAGTAGGTGAACCGGTTGAAATTGTAGGTTTAATGGAAAAACCATTGACCTCTACTATTACAGGTGTGGAAATGTTTAAGAAATTATTAGATCGTGGTGAGGCTGGCGACAACGCAGGTATGCTGCTGCGCGGTATTGAAAAATCTCAAATCCGTCGTGGTATGGTTATTTGTAAGCCCGGCACAATTACCCCCCACACCGAGTTTAAAGGTGAGGTGTATGTATTGAGCAAAGAAGAAGGTGGACGTCACACTCCATTCTTTAACAAATATCGCCCTCAGTTTTACTTCCGTACTACTGACGTAACCGGTGAAGTTGAATTACCAGAAGGTACCGAAATGGTTATGCCTGGTGATAACACCAGCCTTAAAGTGGTATTAATACAGCCGATAGCCATGGAAAAGGGGTTGAAATTCGCTATTCGCGAAGGTGGACGTACTGTAGGTGCCGGTCAGGTTACTGAAATACTAAAGTAAGCTACAAGTGCAAGCTTTTAGCTGCAAGCCGCAAGGCATTGTAAAATAGATTACTATATTTGCAACATATCGCTAAAGGCTATTAGTTAACTGCTAATAGCTTTTAGCTTTCTACGGGCATAGTTCAATGGTAGAATATTCCGATGGTTATCGGAACAAAGCCTTTGATCCGGGCTTTAAAAAAATAGTTCTTATAATACGGGCATAGTTCAATGGTAAAATATTC
>Ga0209181_10001124_pt1 | contig 47562 bp, 34 predicted proteins | sample MAT05_FD_187208 | JGI IMG/M metagenome (GOLD analysis project Ga0209181, IMG submission 187208) | Freshwater microbial communities from Lake Fryxell liftoff mats and glacier meltwater in Antarctica - MAT-05 (SPAdes) (version 2) | ecosystem: Environmental > Aquatic > Freshwater > Ice > Liftoff... | reverse complement strand
CCGCTGGCGGGGCTGGCGGCTTTGCAACGACTTTACTGCTCCAAGACGCAGGTCAGCGACTTGTCGCCGCTGGCGGGGCTGGCGGCTTTGCAACGACTTTACTGCTACTCGACGCAGGTCAGCGACTTGTCGCCGCTGGCGGGGCTGGCGGCTTTGCAAATACTTTACTGCTACCGTACTCGGGTCAGCGACTTGTCGCCGCTGGCGGGGCTGGCGGCTTTGCAACGACTTGACTGCTACTCGACGCAGGTCAGCGACTTGTCGCCGCTGAAGGGGCTGGCGGATTTGCAAATACTTGACTGCTCCAAGACGCAGGTCAGCGACTTGTCGCCGCTGGCGGGGCTGGCGGCTTTGCAAGAACTTTACTGCTCCGAGACGCAGGTCAGCGACTTGTCGCCGCTGGCGGGGCTGGCGGCTTTGCAAGAACTTTACTGCTACTCGACTCCCGTCAGCGACTTGTCGCCGCTGGCGGGGCTGGCGGCTTTGCAAATACTTTACTGCTTCGCGACGCAGGTCAGCGACTTGTCGCCGCTGGCGGGGCTGGCGGCTTTGCAAATACTTGACTGCTCCTCGACGCCCGTCAAAAAAATATTTCCGCTCACCCAAATTACCGCGCTGGCCTATTTTAAGGTGGATGGCTGCCCCATTGAAGACTGCCCGGCAGATATTTATCAATCTGAAAATGTTGAAATACTGCGCGCCTTTTTCAAAGAAAAGCAGCTGGCAAACACCCCGCCACCGCGCCCGCTCGACACCCGCCGCGATGTAAAACTCATCCTACTCGGCAACAGCGATGCCGGCAAAACCAGCCTGCTGCACTTTTTAAAAACGGGTGGTTTTTTGGAAGAAAGAAACAGCACGCACGGGCTGGAAGTGCACCGCTGGCTGCCCGATGCCGCACGGTTTCCCGCGCTGGCGGAGGTGGCGGTAAGCATCTGGGATTTCGGCGGACAGGAATATTATCACGGTGCCTATCGGCTTTTTATGAGCGACAATGCGGTGTATCTCCTGCTCTGGGATGCGGAAACCGACTGCAATGGTCGCCGCAAAACCTGTTTAAAAACGGGCGAAGGTGAGATCGAACTCGAGCATTTTGAAAAAAAATACTGGCTCGATACCGTGCGGCATTTCGGCGGTGAAAAGAAGGACACGCCGCTGCTCGTGGTGCAAAACAAAACCGACCGCAAATCGGGCAAAAAACGACTTGACCAATCTTTGCACGACGCATTTGGCATCCATGAATCGCTGCACATCAGCCTAAAGGCTGGCTGCCAGCCCAATCAGCCCCGCGAAAAACTGCTGCTTCAACATTTTGAAATCGAACTGGCGCAGGCACTCGCCGCCACCGCCGACCAAACGTCCTTGCCGCTCGACTGGCTGAGCATCCGGCAAAGCATATTGGATTTGCAGGACAAAAAGGGAAGCCCGTTTCTACAATATTTGAGCGACGACGGCTCGATTTCGCTGGAAGATTTTGAAAAAGGCAGTGCCGAAGTGATTGGCAAAGCGTTGGCCGTGGATCAAAGAACCTTACCCGGAATTTTTAAACGCGGCGGCGTGGTCGTCTTTTTTCCAGATTCGGCAAGCATTGGCGAGCGCGTTTTTTTGAAACCGGCCGACCTCGCTGAACGGATCTACACTATTTTGCGAAAGCAAGTGCTCGACCTCGGCGGTGAGTTTGAGCCGAAGCAGATTTTTAAAAAAGAGGAGGAATCGTTCCAATCCGTTTTTCTCGAAGTGGCCCAAAATTTGGAGTTGATTTTTCCGCACCCCGATAACAACAAAGCGGGTTGGTTCATCGCGCCGCAGTATTTGCCCGAGCGTCATCCGATTGAAGATTTGTTCAAAATCGCGTCGCACGGAACCTGGCAATCTGCATTTTGGCTGAAAGTGCCGCTGTTTTATTACAAAAAACTGTTGCACTCGTTGGTTTTGCACTACGCGTCCGATCCCGGCACGGAGGCGCGGCATTTTTGGAAACACGGCATTGTTTTTTTGAAAAATGGGTTGCGCGTGCTGGTCAAAGGGCTTTATCCGGCGGAAGATGAACGCGACGGTGTGTTGCTCGTCGGTGTTGAACAGGGGGGCGACGGGGCGCATTTGGTTTTGCAAAAAGAGATTTTTGAGCGGTGTTTGTATTTTTTGACCGTGCGGGGTGGCGAGGATTCGCGCCCGGAAGTAAAGGAGAAAGGCGAAAATCTTACCCGTAAAATTGACCTTTCCGTCAAAATGCGGAACCCGGAAGAGGAATTTGCTTCCGGCCGGTTAAATATAAAAGCCCCCCTCCCAAACTGGCTTGAAGTTTCGAAAGACAACGAGTTTTTTGTAAAATATAACAACCTGACGGCTGCCGCCGAAAAAGATGACATCAGAATCGAAGGCATCAGCAAAAGTGGCGCGGTGGAAAATTTGCTCATCCGTGCGTTTGAACCGCTGCTCCCACGACCGCCGCGTCGCGCAAAAAAAGTGTTTGTTTCCTATTCTCATCGCAACACCCACTGGCTCGGCAGGTTGCGGGCGCACCTCGGGGTGCTGCGCCGCTCGAACCTAATCGAAACCTGGACCGATCAGGAAATCCTGCCCGGCGACCAATGGGACAAGTCAATAAAAGATAAATTGGCGGATGCGGACGTGTTTATTTTGCTGCTGTCGGCCGATTTCATCGAGTCGAATTATATCTGGGATGTGGAGTTAAAAACGGCTTTTGAAAAATACCAAGCCGCGAAAAAAATGATTCTCCCAATTTTGGTCGAGCCGCTCGACCTCGGCGGTTTGCCCGGTGTGATCGAAATTTTTGACCCCGAAACGAAGGTGCCAGCATTAAAAATTCAGGATTTTGAGATTGTCCCAAAAGATGCCAATGGTTATTTGAAAGCCGTGAGCCTTTGGTCCAATCACGAGGAGGCTCTGGCGATCGTGGCGCAGCGCATTCGGGCGGCGGTGCACGCGAAAACTTGAATCCTCGAATGATATTACTGCCGCCAAGCGTGGGCAGCCAATCTAAATGATGCGTGGCGGCGAGGTTCCAGGCGAGCAATCCGGTCACGGGCGCGAAACCAAGCCCGCAAAAGAAAAGCATCAGGCCATAGCCCATGCCGCGATCGCCGCCGGGCATCGGCGAGGAGGTGACGTTCAGCAAACCAAACAAAAAGAGGGCTGAAAAAACGAGGAGTATGTTGCCTAATATAATAAGGTGCGGCTTTCACCCATTAAACGTTATGAACAGAAGGTTGCTCGGCGCTTATTTACACTCCTACGTTACCGATACAGGTACGGTTCATTGTTATAGGCCATTTTTCTAATGTTTTCCAAAGATTGTTTCAAATAGGTACGCCAAAACGTCTTTGCAAAAAGCCAATTTAATGGGTACAGCAAAAGAACGTCCGAATGTAAGGTGTAGGAATATTCTATCAATATTTTGTCTGGTTCAAGTTCCGTTGTTTTCCATTCGCCCACAAATTTTGAAAAGCCCAACATCCACGACTGGAATTCGCTCACCTCTATTTTCCAGTATTGGTTTTCGATTCGTTCAATGACTTTGTCATTGGAAGCCCAACCGCCGTTTTGGGTGAGTGATTTTGCGACAAAGACCTTTTTACTATAACCGGGCTTGCCCCAATTGTCATCTTCGGTGCAATGGGTAACTTTCGGCATGAGTCCATAACCCGTATGAACTTTAGCAACATCACAGAGCATTGGGGTCTTGAAAGCCCTTTCCAATGAACAATGGTAAATGGTTGAAACTTTAGTTTTTGATATCATTTTTCTTTTAATTTTTCAATCGTCTTCAAAACGCCCTCGCGGTTGCCAGCCGAAGTCATCCAGCGCGGCAGCCGCGAGCCGAGGCTGCGGGGCGCGTTGGCTCGGTTGCGCTCGCGGAGTTTTGCGCCGACGTGTTCGGTCAAAAAATCGAGGTGCTTGAGGTTGTAGGCCCAAAGTATCTCCCCCGAAAAATCGTCCTGCAACCAGACGGGCAGGTGAAAAAACGGGTCAAGGGGTGCGCCGAAAATCAGGACATTGCCGCGTTTTTGCTTTGGGTCTTCCCGGTATGAAATACCATCCAGCGATTTATTGAACCCGCAAGCAGTGCAGACAATCTTAACTTCCTTGATTTCAAAGGTTTTCAAATGGGGATCGGCAGCCCGCACGAGTGCCTTCCCCCCGCAGTTCGGGCAGACGACGAGGATGTTTCGGGCGAATTCGTAAATCGCTGTGCCGTAAGTATGTTTGGTACGGTTTTCCATGTGCTAAATTAATGAGTAATCAAGCCGAAGATTTGCAAAAAACCTCCGTTCTGGATCAAATGCATTCTGTTCATAATATCCATTATTTAAAGAATCACTGCCCGATATTCGCCATAAAATCAATGGCAAAATGTGCGATCATATTAGCGGGCAGGTTCCTTTTCCACCAATACATCGCAGTCAAAACGACACCCGCAGAAAACGCAATAAGGATGCCCGCCCAACCCTGAGTGTAGTGCCGTAAAGCGAATGGAACCAGCGACAGCGCGGAGGCCACCCATTTGTTTTGAAAAATACTGTTCCAACGCTCCAATTGATAGCCACGCATGAACACTTCTTCCAAAATACCCGCCCCGAAGGCAAACAAGTGTGATACTAATTAGCGATAATTTGTTGAATGCTTTTGACTCGCCATAAGGCAAGTGGAGGAGTTTGCACGAACCCAAAGCCAACAAGACCGCAGCCAAGGTCGCTGCAGAAATAATAACGCTCCAAAGGGCAGTTTCCTTCCAAAGTCTTTGGCGGATGCCGAAGGAAGAAAGCGGTAGTTTTTCCTTGTTCAGGATCAACCAAAATAACACCCCGACCATACCGAGGTGTATCAATTCCCGAAAAATGAACGGTGCATCGTCCAATTGTGCCCCATAGAGTGAGGTAAAAATAAAGCGTGCCAGTGAGACAGTTACGTAGGTCAGCAATAAGCCAAGCCAAGTGTATTTATTGATAGTAGTCACCATAAAAATTTGATTTTGACAGAATGTTTTGACTTGTGATACAACAGCGCAAGATTTGTCAATTTTTGAAAGTTGACAAATCTAAATCCCCAAAAAAGCAGTTACTTTTAGGCGAACCTTTATGAGCGAATCAACAAACGATTTTCCTGCACCTCAAACGAGCCGCGCCCGCCCGTCTCTCGCTCCAATAGCAGTCGCCCAAACGTTTCTACAACCGGCTCCCGATGGATGGAGAAGATGCCCGTTACCACAAACCAATTTTCCTTCGTTGGGATGTCAACAATCGCCAATATGTCGCCGCTGCCAACCACCCATTCTGTGTTTAATCGCCCTTCTGGGCCTTTGTAGCCGACATCACCGCCACGCCCATTGGTGTACAGCCACACGACAGGCGTTATATTTTCGAGGTGCTCGTCGTAGAGCATTGCGAGGTTCGTAGCGGGCTTGGTAGCGAGTTTATGTTTGTCTTGGAGCCATTTTCGGATGTCCAAAAACTTGTTTTTTTTGCTCGCCGATATTACTTCGAACCAATTTCCCAAGGTTTTTCCGGTTGTAGAGGGCAGATTGTTGATAAAATCCGCGTGTTCATCAAAACGTGATCGTGTCATGTAAAAACATTTTTTTCATTGAAGGTTTTCTTTGTGCGTTACTTTAGAATGAATAGTTACTTAAAATTTAATTTTGACAAAAACACTCCCCACAATCAGCACGGCGAATTCAAGCATGAGGCTTCCGAGATAGGCCATGCCGATACCCGGTCCTTGAGTGCTGTACGCCGAAAGTGCGCGTTCAATCACAAAATGCCCTCCCACCAAACCGACTACCCAGACGCGCAGCAGCAGCCAGTCTTTTTCCACCGATGGCAGCCATCAAAGCCCGAAAACGAGTACCGACACCGCCGGAATCCAAAACCAGAGGTATTCGATAAAATCGTCCATCGCCTTCAATGGCGGTTGGTTGGCTTTGCCGAGCCAGACGGCGACGGCGTACAGGATGAGCCAAAAAAGTTCGGGGCCGAGCAGGTAGCGGTTCATGTTTATGGTTCGCCGCCGCGCAATCCGGGTTTGCAAAACCATTTTTCAGGATGCCGATGATCTTTTCCCGAAACCCTAAATCGGGCATTGGCCGCCGGGGGCCGAAAAACCAAAAATCGCTGAACAATTGCTCCGAAACGCCGTTGTTGTAGGTACCGTACTGCCCCGAAACGTCTCTGTAAAAAATACCCAACTCATTGACTTTTAATTCCCAGTCAAATTTTTCGTCCACCGTTGTTTTGAAAATAACTGCGTGCCACGCCAATTTTTGGGGTTGAAAGTTTTTCCAAAAATCGAGGCGCAGCCGGACGTTTTCCGAAAGTTCGTCGGACGTTTTCGAAGCCATTTCCGCCGCTTTTTGCAGGGCGGCGGTTCGCTCGGCGAGGGGCTCGCCGGGGAGCGGATTACAGGTTTCGAGGAGTTCCGGAATGGTCCAGATTTTTTCCTGATTTTCGGTTGTTTGGAGGATGGAATCGGATTGAAAATTCAGCATTTTCAGATTTGTTTGTGATTCAATGGAGCAAAGGTGTGACTAATGGTGCGCATGCCCAAAAAAAATTGTTACGATACGCATTTTTTTTGAAATAAAACGGGGTAAAAAGCCATTGAAACGTAGCAAGGAGGGGATTGAGTGTAGCTTCCAAGTTGTCTTTGTGTGCCATTCCGAAACAAGCAAAAGCCGCACCCTTCCCTAAGAAACGCGTAAATGCCCGGGCAGGTTGAGTGAAAAGGAATCACATCAAAAGTACAAGTTATGGAGTACTCGTTCCTACGTAACAAGACGGACGGCAACCACCACCCCAAAAAATATCCGCCGATTGCGTGGAATATCAAATTGAATATTTAACTTTGCGGTGTCATCAGCGACCATACGAAAGTAACAAATTCTAATCTTTCAGTAGAGCACCTTGGACAATTTATTCAAGGAAAATATAATTTCACTAAAAGCACAACTTGTCGTTTAATTCGGGCAGGAATTATAGCAATATGACTTCGAAACATCTAATTAAAAATGTAACCATTGTAAATGAAGGACACTGCGTTACAGAAGACATTCTTTTTTATGACAATTTTATTCAAAAAATTGGCAACATAAAAGCAGAACCCGACTTTAACGTCATTGACGGTAGCGGCAAACATTTATTGCCGGGAATAATTGACGGTCAAGTGCATTTTCGCGACCCCGGGCTTACGCACAAAGGCGACCTTCATTCTGAAAGTAAGGCAGCAATAGCCGGTGGCATCACTTCTTTTATAGATATGCCCAACACCGTTCCTAACGTATTGACGGTTCAAATCCTTGCTGACAAATACGAACTTGCCTCACAAAAATCATTGGCAAATTACGCCTTCTTTTTGGGTGTAAATGGCGACAATATTGATGAAATAATCAATACAGACACCTCCGAAATCATGGGTGTTTCTGACGATGGATTGTATTTTACCAAAAAAGGAAATCTACTTGCCGACAATCCGGCAACAATGGAAAAACTATTTGCGAACTGTAAATCCATAGTTGCCATTCATTCAGAAAAAGAACAAATAGTAGAAGAAAATGAAATTATTTATGGAGCGCAATACGGCGAGGATGTACCCATTGAGTGTCACCCATTGATTAGAAGTGAAAGGGCATGTTTTGAAGCAACCAAACGAGCCATTAATTTGGCCAATAAACATAAAGCAAGGTTGCATATTTTGCACTTAACCACGGAAGCAGAAACCCATTTATTTCGAAATGACATACCCTTAAAGGAAAAAAATATTACCACTGAGGTATCCGTTCACCATCTTTGGTTTTCCGATAAAGATTATCAACGTTTAGGTACTTTGATAAAATGGAATCCTGCCATAAAAACCGAAAAGGATAAAAAAGGGCTTTTAAAAGCATTGTTGGACGATAGAATTGATCTTGTTACCACCGATCACGCACCCCATACTTTGGAAGAGAAACAAAAGCCTTATTTTCAATCCATGTCAGGCGCACCAATGGTGCAACATTCGTTAAATTGTATGTTGGCGTTTTACAAACAAGGACTTATTTCTTTGGAAAAAATTGTGGAGAAAATGTGCCACAATCCGGCAATACTTTATCGTATTGAAAAAAGAGGGTTTATCAAAGAAGGGTATTATGCAGACCTAACATTAGTTGATTTAAACTCAACTTGGACAGTAACAAAAGATAATATTTTGTACAAATGTGGTTGGTCGCCATTGGAAGGGACAACTTTTCAAACCAAAGTGATACAAACATTTGTAAACGGTAATGTAGTTTATGATCATGGGACATTTAATGAAAGTGTAAAAGGCAAACCCTTAAAAGTTAACAATAATATACATTAAAAATATGCGAACAGGTATTCACAATGACAAATTCAGCGTTCATGCCATTGCAGGCACACACGTCATCACTTTAGCCTTTGATGCTAAGGAAAATGCAGCAAAAAAACTTATGGGTTTTGCTATTTTCAGAACCAAGTTTGATTCGGATGGAGCTCCTTTGAATGAAGGAGAATGGATGACTGGGTATAAGCCTTTTGAAAAAGATGTACCAGAGCCACCCAAGGGAGTCAAGTATCTAATGAATCTATACCCTTGGCAATCCTTTGTATGGGCTGATTTTGCTATTGAGCCCAATAGAAGTTATGAATACAAAGTGTACCCGGTAACCGGAAAGTATGGGAAAATGAAACTGGAAAATGAATTGGTGATACCTGTTACACCGGAAAAAACAAATGATAAAAAGCATGAAGTGTTTTTCAACAGAGGTGCTTCTGCTTCTCAGGCTTATGCCGAGCATTTTGATAATATTAAACCAAATGACGAGTCATTATCTGCAAGTGAGAAAGCAAAGCGAATGAAGTGGCTTTCGAGGGGCTTGTTTGAAGCAGTTAAAGATTTTATAGAACAAGCTAAAGATAGCACTTATGGTCTGAGAGCAGCTATCTATGAATTGGATTATCCAGAAATACCCAGGCTTTTTAAAGCAGCGGTGGACAGAGGTGCTGATATAAAAATTATATATGAGGCAAGAGAGGAGGAAAATCAGACCAAACAAAACCAGGACGCATTAACAAAAGCTGGCTTGGAAATTAATGATAAGGCAATTACGTTTGCAAGAAAGGGTACTAATGGTATACCTCACAATAAATTTATTATATTATTAAAAAATGATGAACCCGAAATGGTTTGGACGGGTAGTACCAATCTTTCGGAAGGTGGTATATACGGACACTCAAATGTTGGACATTGTATAAAAGATACTACTGTGGCTAAAGAGTATCTGGAATATTGGAAATTATTAAAAAATGACCCCGACAAAGGGACTCTTGCTGAAAAGGTAAGCAAAAGGTGGCCTGATATTTCCATAAATGATTATCCAAAAGATAGGATGAGTGTTGTGTTTAGCCCTCGAAAAGGGCTTAAAATGCTCGATTTTTATGCTGATATTTTTGGCTCATCTGAAAGTATGTCGCTTATAACATTACCTTTTAATCTTGATAAGAAGTTTGTTGCTAAAATGAAAGAAGATGTTAGTGCAGTAAGGTATGTTATACTGAACAGCGGCAAACCAAAAGAGGCTATAGCGGAGGAGTTTAAATTAGATGCGGATGTAATAATAGCACCAGGTAGTAAAATGGATGACGGGTGGGGGCAATGGTTGGAGGAAATATATCCTATAAAAAATGGTTCAAATGTCCTGTATATACATGACAAGTTTTTATTGAAAGACCCTTTAGGGCCAGAGCCATTGGTAATAACAGGTTCCGCAAATTTTAGTGAAAATTCGACTAATGCGAATGATGAAAATATGGTTATTATTCCATGCAGTAATGAAGTGGGGAAAACGAGAGTGCAGGATATTTATTTAGGTGAATACTTTAGATTATTTGACCACTTATATTATAGATATTTACATAAAATTAACTCTGAGACTGATGAATTGAAAAAAAAGAAACGATTTTTAAAGGAAACACCCGAAGAGTGGGTTCCCTTTTATTATACTGAAGGCACTAACAGGTATAAAAGAAGAAATAATTTTAGTTACGGATTTGAATAATAATTAGGAGGAACAGCATTACCGAAACGAAATACCGGTAATTGCCCTTGAGTATTTGCAAAGTTTGGGTTATAACGATTTGGTTATTTCGCCCGATGGTGGACACGATTGGAAGCCATGACCGAAACGAAGGCTTTTTATTGGAGAAAGATAAAACTACCGCCCGGCAGGGCCTCAACCCCATTAAAGGAAGCCTCCAAGGTGGCGCCAGGCTTGGTTTTGGCGATCTTCGAAGGCGCGCCTCCGTAAGCCCCAGCGTTTCGGACAGGGCCTGCCGCATTTATCATCATTACAACCCGCCCTCAGCGGTCAAACCATTTTTTAAACGCAGGTGCTTTTTCCCGACTGATATCTATTTCTGTTTTAGCCGGAGCCTTTAAGGTCAGGGTCAGTTTTTGGTTTTCGTGTGGCTTCACTTGTTGTATGGCTTCAATGTGCACGATACATTGGCGGTTGGCGCGGTAAAAAATCTTGGGATCGAGCAATTCTTCCACTTCCTCGAGGGTATTGAAATCAAGCATGTACTTATCGCCGTTGAAGGTGTGCATATAATTGAGGTTGTCACGCATAAAACAGGCGATGTCTTTGGTGTTGACTGGTAGCCAGTTGTTGCGCACGCTGACGATGAATTTTTCCTTGTACATGGGAGCAACCGACTGCGGCATCTGCAAGGCTTTGAGCAAATCCTGTACATTGGTGGGCGGCTTGGTTGCGTCTGCTGCATGGCGCCGAAATTTTTCGATGGCACCCTTAAGTTCTTCATTGTCAATGGGTTTTAACAAATAATCAATCCCGTTTACTTTGAAGGCTCGGATGGCGTACTCGTCATAAGCGGTGGTAAAAATGACCGGACAAGTGAGTTGAAAATGCTCGAACAACTCGAAACTGACCCCGTCGCTCAGCTGGATGTCCATGAAGATGAGGTCGGGTTCGGCGTTTTGCAAAAACCATTTTTTCGCCGTTTTCAGGCTGGGCAGGGTTTCTATGATCCGCACGTCGGTGGCCACGGCGGCGATTTTGCTTCGCAATTCGCGGGCGATGAGCGATTCGTCTTCTATGATGATAGCTTGTATCATTTTTTGTGCAGGATGTTGGATGAATTGTATAGGGTTTATAGGATTTACGGGATTTGATTGTCCGTGGTGTTGATTTCACAGGATTTACAGGATTTACAGGATTTTCATGATTTACGGGATTTGATTGTCCGTGGTGTTGATTTCACAGGATTTTCATGATTTACATGATTTACGGGATTTGATTATCCGTGGTGTTGATTTTACAAGATTTTACGGGATTTACATGATTTGATTATCCGTGGTGTTGATTTTACAAGATTTTACGGGATTTACGGGATTTACGGGATTTTACGGGATTTACGGGATTTTTGGGTTAAATAAGGGGTATTTTGATCGTAAAAAAGATGTCGGTCTCTATGATTTCAATTTGCCGCTCGGAGAGGTATTGGTAAAAGGATCGCAAATTTGCCAATCCCCGGCGGTTGCTGGTTTCAACAAATCGCTTTTTTTGCATGTTATTGCGCACCACAAGGCAGTCATTTTCGACAAAAACCGCTATGATGAGCGGCGTTTCTTCGTCAATAATATTGTGTTTAATGGCGTTTTCGAGCAGGTTTTGTAGGGTGACGGGCACAATTTTCCGGTGAAAAAAGGCTTCCTCTACCTTGAAATGCACTTCCAAACCCGCCTCAAACCGCATTTTTTGGAGTTTGATGAAGTTTTCGGCAAATTTTAATTCTTCTGACAAGGGCACGGTTTCGCGCTCGCTGCTTTTCAAAATATAACGGTAGGTTTTACCGAGGCTGTCGAGAAAACCGACGGCGGCTTTCGGGTCAATCTGGATGAGGCTGCCGAGCGAGGTCAATGAGTTGAACAAAAAATGCGGGTTGAGTTGTTGCTTGAGACTTTCGTATAGCACCACTGCTTTTTCTTTTTCCAAGAGTTGTGCTTTGCTTTTCAATGCTTGTACCTGCTTTTCGCGCTCCTGTTCGAGCAATTGCGTTTTGTTTTTCAGTATTTGTACCTGTTGCTCCTGCCGGTGTCGGTTTTGAAAAAATAAGAATGCCAGCCCTATCAGTATTGTGGCGATGACCACCCAAAACAGGTTTGTTTTGTACAACGGAACCTTGACAGTCAGCGGCACGGAGATGCCCTCACTATCGGGTGCGCCGGCGGGTTTTACCTTAAAAAAATATTGCCCGGCAGGGATGTTTGTATAGCTTACAAACTGGCGCGTTCCGGCTTTAAACCATTGATCGTCAAGTCCTTGCAAGCGATATTCGTATTCAAATGTTTCCGGGGTACTCAGGTCAAGCGCGGCAAACTCAAGGGAGAAAAAGCGGCCATCCGAGGGTACCAGCATTGGCTGCGAAGGCACCCATTCGCTGCCGTGATACTGCTCCTGATCATCCACTTTGAAGGAAGTAATGGCGAGCGGCACCTTGTCCTGAACGAGGTCAAGCGAGTCGGGATAGAAAGTATAGTAGCCATTGTTGCTGGTCAAAAAAATGGAGCCGTCGTTTAATTTACCAATGCCACCTACGTTTTTGGGTATCCCGTCTTGTTTGCCGAAGGTGGTTATTTTGCCCGTTTTTTTATCCAAACGGCAGAGGTTCAGGGCAGCGTAGCACCAGATTTGCCCTTCATCATCCTCCGTTGCCCAGGCGATGTATTCATTGGGCAGCCCATCAGCCATGGTATATTTTTTCTCCAATCGCAATTGCTCGCCGGAGCAATCAAAATGCAACAATCCTTGTTCCGAGCAAACCCACACATCGCCCGCCCGATCAATGAAAAAATTGTTTACCCGCGTGGAGGCCAATTCCTTCGTGGGATGGCCATTGGCATCTAAATAAACAAAGCGGTTTTCGGAGGCTATATAGTAGCCGTAAGCGGTTTTATTTCGACTTCCATACCAGGCCCTGCCTTGCCGATCAACGGCGATCGAGCCAACGACATTGGTGGCGATGGCGCCCGGATTGGTTTCATCGGGCATGAAATGCTGCGTTTCGCCCGTGCGGGTGTCATATCGGAAAACGCCAAACATAGCAGTGCCTATCCAAAGATGGCCCCGAGGATCCAGGTCAAATTGGTTGTACATGTTTGACTGGAATACTTTAGAAAACGTAGGCGGTTGTGGTGGCTTTTCAAGGCGCATGGTCCGGGTATTGAACCGATATATGAGGTGCTTAGCCAGCACCCAGATCGTACCGTCTTGGCTTTGTACCATATCCATCACGAAGCGGCCACAACCCTCCGCATTGGGTATTATTTCCATTTCAGGCACGGTAATTCGACCCGTTTTTTTGTCCAAAACTTGCAATCCGTCACCGTTTACAAGTCCAAAGAAACAAAAGCGCCCTTCACGGTCTTCAAAAATGGTGGAAATATCCGTTTGTCCATTCGAAACGGTTCGTTTTGAACGAACTGGATGGAAAAGAAAATGTTTTTCTTTGAATTGGATACGCGCCAAGCCGCGAGCGGTGTTCACCCACAAATTGCCTTGTTTGTCAAGCAGTAATTTTCCCACACTGGCGGCGGGCAAATCGGGATGTGCCTTGGGATCCTGAGAGAAAAAGAAAAACCGTTCCGTCTTTTTATTAAAAATCCCCAATCCCTTTTCCGCGCTTGCGATCCAAAGTTCATCCTCATTTTTTGGAATGATGTCATTGATGATATTTTCATTATCAGGATAAAGCGTATTTTTGGACAACATAAACTGTTTCCACTCGCCCGTTTTTCGATTGAAGCGCCGCAATCCGCTGCCCCAGCCGCCTATCCAAAGTAGATCACGGTCGTGCGACAAGCAATACGCTTGATCGGCACGAAATTTTTCGACTTGAATTTTGCCAGCGCGATGGGACACGGCTTGCCCGGTTTTGGGGTCGAGGCAATAGAGATCGTCCGTGGTGGCGCACCAGATTTTGTCGGTTTCATCCTGCCAGAGATCGTAGGCCACATTGTAGTTGGATATATCTTCTTGGGTCAGGTGGGGCGCAGTTTGGGTGGTCACGAGGTCGTAACATTGGAAATCGCCCGTTTTTTTGTCCAAATGAACGATTCCATACGGGGATACGCCCATCCACAGTTCACCTTCACGGTCAAAAAAAAGGCAAACGACCGGGGCTGTTTTGAATTTCAGTTTTTCGGTAAAAGGGTAGTTTCGGAAGCGTCCGGTCTTTCGGTTGTAACAACTGACCCCACCTCGCACTAAGCCAGTCCAGATATTGCCCTCTGCATCTTCATTGACGCACCAAACGTGATTACTGGCAATCGAAGTTGGGTCATCTGGCATATTGCGAAAATACCGGAAAGTATGGCCATCATAGCGCACCAAACCCTCCCGCGTGGCGAGCCAAAGAAACCCGGTTTTGTCCTGATAAATGTCATTGAGTGCCGTGATATTCAAACCCTTCTTTTCGTCGAAATACGATAACGACAGGAGTTGTTCCTGGGCCAAGGCATGGGCTGCCCAAGTCAAACACAGCAGAACCCAAAAGAATGAACGCAGCCTTTTTCTCATGGGGCAAAATTATGGCTTTCTGCTGGCTTGGGTGGTGTTTTTAATGTGAAGTGTGGTAAAATACGATTAAAGTGTGGTAAAGATTAATTGAAGAGCGGCAAGACCTAAAATTTGAACAAAATTGCGCAATTTACTCAAAAAAAACGTACTTTTGCGCTCGGAAATCGTTTTTTAAAATAAAAACTGTATGCGCCAATTTAATACATCAGGGCCAAATATTCCTGAAAAGCATTATACACTTGCTCGCCTTGGACTGATAGACCGAGGCAAGGCACTTGTTCAAGATGAACGCTATTTCACGATATGGGCACCCCGCCAAACGGGAAAGAGCACCTATTTGCGTTTTCTCGCCACCAAACTCCAAAAGGATGGCTACAAAGTCGCGTACGGTAATTTCGAAAATTTTAAAAATCAGAGCCAGAAAAATTTTCTGCTCCGACTGGGAGATGCCTTATTTGGAGCAATGGGGCATGCCCTTTGACACAAGGTCCTTGGCCAGTGTTTTTGAGCAAATAGAAAACAACAAAACCGACAAATGCGTGCTCATCATTGACGAGGTGGAAGGCATCAATTCCAAATACCTTGGCGATTTTCTGCACTCCATCCGCAGTGCTTACCACAGCCGTACCAATCACTCGCTCAAATCGGTGATCTTGGTCGGTGTGAACAACATCATCGGCGTAGTGCAATACAATGCAAGCCATTTCAATATTGCCGAAAACCTGGATGTTCCTTATTTTACCAATGAAGAAACCCTCGAATTGTTCGCACAGCACGAGCAAGAAACGGGGCAATTATTTGAGGCAAAAGTAAAAGCCAAAATATCGGAAATCACGGCCAACCAACCCGGTTTGGTCAATGGTTTTGCGTGAAAATGGGTGGAAGACAATCCTGGCAAACCAATGATTGATTACGGTGATTATTTAGCGGCGGAAGATTGGTATTTGACACAAAATATTGATAAAAATATTTCTAATATTATCAGTAAAGCCAAAAAGCACCGTGATTTTGTAGAACGATTGCTCTTTACGGACATCAAAATCCCGTTTCAAATCAACAAGGAACCAATCAAAGAACTTGCCGTCAACGGCATTATTAGAAAAGACGAAGGTGGCAATATCGCTTTCCATGTGCCATTATACCAAAAATGTCTCCATGCCGCATCTTACCCCGATATGAATGGGGAAGGCAGTACTATCCAAATAAATATGGAGGAAAACGCTTATTTTGATGCGGCAGGCATCCTCAATTTGGACAAAGTGATCGTAGAATACAAGGATTATGCTCAACGGCGCGGCTTCCAATATTTCAGGGAACAAGACGCTGCGGGCAACTTTCTTTCTATCAAAGAAGCCGCCTTGGTGTATAGTTTCGAGACGTTCATCAATGCTTTTTTGGGCGTGGTGCGGGGCAAAAGTTACCTGGAGGCTCACGCAGGCTTAGGCCGGACGGGTTTGGTCATCAATGTGCGGGGGAATGAACAGGTCGTGGAAGCAAAAGTCTATCAAAACATCATCCAATTTGGCGATGGCAAGGTGCAATTGGCTTATTATACCAAACGGTTGGGGCTGCCAATGGGTTATTATCTCGTCTTTGTGGACACAGAAGTGACCCACCCGCGAGTGGTAGAAGACGATGAAGTTGTGGCAGGTATCCGCATCAAAACGTATTTGGTGCGCTATGACTTGGACAAGGATTTTACGTTGCCGAGGAAGGAACGGGCGGCGGTGAAAAAGAAAAAATAAGGGGTGTTTATATCAGCCTTTTTATTTTAATGGCAATTAATACAAACAGGTTAATGATAATCACTCGGTTCTGACTCAAGCACCTTCTGTTCATAAAGTCTATTGTTTTGCAACTTTCTTACCCGCCAAATATTTATTCGCAGCATCTTCTGCGTCTTCCTCCCCGTAACCATGCGGATAAGTTTTAAAACTGGCCACCTGAGCGTTTTTAACCATAGAAATTTTATAAAACACCTGATGATTGTCCATACCATAGCCCAAGGTCAAAATTTTAAAGCTGGCCACATCAGCCCCGGGTATTTTTTTATCCCCTAAATAAACACTTGTTTTATCTTTTGCGTAAAAAAAATCTGCTGTAACCGTTTCGTTCTCTTTGTACAATTCAAAACTGGCCGCATCCGCGCCAACGATTTGTTTTGATTCAAAATAAATGGCGTGCTGATCCTTCGCATAACCATCACCCAGCACCGTGAAACTTCCAGCGTCGGCACCCGCGATCTTTTTGCCCTCATAAAACACTGCAACCGCATCTTTTGAATAAGGATAATCCAACACCGCAAAATTAGCGGCATCGCAGGGCAACACCGATACCCGTTGTTCTGCCGTTCCGGCAACCGCGAAAAAATATACGTGTGCGGCATCTTTTGCATAAAACGCATCCAGCACCCGAAAACTTTTGCCATCGCTGCCGGCAATCGGCTCCGTATCCAAGTAAGCCTGTACCTTATCCTTGCTAAAACTGATATTTAGCATTTCAAAACTAGCCACATCTTTCACGGAAAAGGCTTTATCTATAAAAAAAGCGTGCTGATTATCTTTTGCGTAGCCACTCCCGAGCAATACAAAAGACGCCGGAATAGCAAGTTCTATCTCTTTGATGATCTGGCGTTTGGTTAAATAATAGTCCTGACCATTCCGGTCTTCCTCACAGTAATACACCTTGTTTTTGTCTTTGGCGTAATGATCATCCAACGCTTCAAAACTGGGGACATCGGCATATTGAAACGCCTTGCTTTTGTAATAAGCGGTGGTGGAATCTTTGGCAAATGAACGATTGAGTACCACAAAATTTTTGTCGGTAATTTCCCTGCCGTCAAAGGTAACCTTACCGTCTTTATCCCGATAACCAGAGCTGCACCTAAAAAAAGGTAAAATGCCAAAGAGTACCAATACTGCTTTTATCAGCAACTTGATGAATTTGAATATAAACATGTTTGAAATAGTAGGCTAAATTTTTACTTACATTTTAACAAAACGCTGAACAGACATCCCTCAGGAACGGTGTCAAAATAAAGTAACAATCTTATCTGATTCCTTAACTAATCTACCTAAGTTTAGTACTTTATGCTGAAACCGTTCTTGGGCCACAGGAGCTGTTTCTGGGCCAGGGCATGGGCTGCCCAAGTCAAACACAGCAGAACCCAAAAGAATGAACGCAGCCTTTTTCTCATGGGGCAAAATTATGGCTTTCTGCTGGCTTGGGCGGTATTTTTAATGTGAAGTGTGGTAGATTTTGGTGGAAGTGTGGTAAAATACGATTAAATGTTATTCACCGCTTTCGGCAGAAACGCGCCTTCCAAGGCAACAAACTGTTGGCCATCCCATTTTTCAACCAAAAGGTCATTAATTTTCTTATCCGCCGTGACAAAATTGACCCCGATGAGGTAAATGTTTTTGTTTTGCGTCAAAAACGGCGCGGCATAATTGTTGGCTTTGATTTGTTTCAGCGCGGCTTTTGCCGTGGCGTCAAGCTTAAATTCAAAAATATAGATCGCATTTTTTGTCGTACAAATCGTGTCTAAACGGCCTTCTGCACTTTGCAACCCCGAAAAAGTCGCCAAGCCCGTGCTGTACAGGAGGACGTGCATGATGGTATGAAAATACCCCTCCGTATGTTTCGTAATATCGTAACCCGTGGAAGCAATAACGGGGGCGAAAATTTGAAAAGCGGCGGCGAGTTCTTCCGCTTCTAAATGGTTTTTCAATTTGAAGGCAATGGTATATTGCGTTTCTTCCCAACCTTTGCCGACATATTCCGCCAATAAGTAAGACGCGAAAGATTCTCGAACTTCTTCGTTTGGAAAGCCCACCGTGTAAGCGGTTGACCATCCTTTTCTTTCCACTGTTTTAATGGTCAGGTACCCGGCTTGAAACAACAAAGCAAGGCTGTAAAATTCTTTTAAATTGGCACTTTCCAATAAATCACCGCTTGTTTCTAAGTTTTCTAATTCCTCCATCGTTATTTGCTGCTCTCGTGCCCCACGGGTTAAAACCGTTGGTGTACCCGTCGAAAACCAATAATTTCGGAATTGAAAACTCTGGAAAAAATTGACAATCGAAAACGGATTATACACCCGATTGTCGTCAATACCATCCCACGAATATCCGTTGTAATGCTGTTTGATATGCCCTAAAATATCCGATTCGGAACGGTTATATCTTTTTGCGGCTTCTGTAATATATTCCGCGTAATGATGCCGCAATTCGGTTTCGGTATAACCAAATAAGGTCGTAAATCGCTCGTCAAGGGTCAAATCATTGAGCATATTCAAATCCGATAAAATGCCGATTTTACCGATTTTGCTCACGCCGGTGATATAACTTCGGTGAATATTACGCCCCGCGCCTTTCATGGTGCCGTAAAATTTTTTTAAAGTAAATATATTTTCCTCCATTTTGGCTTCATCTTTACCGACATAGTCCGTGACCGCCATTTCATATTCATCAATTAGAATGACGATCGGTTTGGTTTTACCCATTTGTTCAATTATTCGTTTGAACATATTGCGTGCCGAACTATCTATTAAGTTTATCCCTAAATCTTCAATAATCGGCTGCAAATAATCTTGTAAACCCTCCTCCAAAGAACAGGCATCATATTCAATTAACGTAAAATCTATCCGCAAAGTCGGGCGTTTTTCTTGGTCCCAATCCATATTGTCATAAGCCCAAGTTCCTTTGAATTGTTCTTTACTGCCTTCATGCATGGCAGCAATGGTGTCTAAAAGCAACGATTTTCCGAAACGACGCGGGCGGACAATGAAATTGTGCTTGCCCAGTTGCATCAGCTCGTAGATTTTTTCCGTTTTGTCAACGTAAATCATATTCTCTTCCGAGAAATCTTGAATATTTTGTACGCCGATGCCTAATTTTTTTCGTGCCATTGATATGCTATTGTTGTTATTAACCGCAAAATTAGGCATTTTTACCGATACTTACATTTTAACAAAACGCTGAACAGACATCCCCTCCCTATTTTTTACAGTTAAAAAATAAAAACCATTTGGATAACTGCTCCAATCAAGCGTATAAGGTGTTGTTTCTATGTTTTTTCGCTGCGCTACAATCCTTCCGCTGTAGTCTGAAATGAAAAAATAATCCGGGTGATTCTCCCCAAAATCAATCGTTATTTTATCGTGTGTTGGGTTGGGCGAAAGGGTGTATTTCCCTTTTTCCACAACCTGCGTGGCAACGGTATTCATGTTGCCCACCCTCAAACCATTACCAAAACTCGTGACCCATACTTCATTGGTTTTGAAGGGATTAAAATAAACCCTTTCTGGTTGTCGAAACGGATAAGAGGTTACCAAATTCCAGGTTGGCGCGGCCACATTCATGTTTTTGCTAAACCACAAACCTTGTGTTTCGGTTGTTAAAAACGCTTGTTGAACATTTAACGGGTTAAACGTTATACTGGTCACGCGATCAAATTGTGTACCGGTCAGTTTTGTCCAACTTGCTCCGCGATTGGTTGTTTTATACAAACCGCCTTTGCCGTTTGGCGCCCCGCCCCAACCACTAAACACGGCTGCATACCAGGTATTTTGCGTCGCATCAGCCGGGTCAATGATGATGTCCTTTGTCCAATATTGCATACCCGCATCCGAGACATCTGTCCACGCATTGGTTGCCGGATTGTACATAAAAACCCCTGAACTTGCGGTAAACGCCGTTGAAGTCCGCCGTCCCGAATACGTCGCCACCAATTTGCCGTCATTCAAAACAAACAACGCCGCAGGATGCCCCTCCGTGCGCGGCGGATTGGGCAATTTAGTCCACGTCGCGGCAGCATAACTATTGGCATTTGAAGTCACCCAAACACCACCTTGCCCCGCGCCCGCGCCGTAATGAATCACTGATGCATATAATTTATTCGTATTATTTGGGTCTATCGCCAACCAAAAAACGGGGTGATTAAATGTTTTCATGTTGAGCCACGTAGCGCCGCCGTCGGTGGAGTACGTCACTTTGCCGTTGCCGTCGGCGGCATCCAATAGCGCATCGGTCAGGCGCGTGCTTTGGTACATATCATGGATATTAGAAGTGGCGGCAAACAGCGCGTTGGTCGTCGGGTTTTTGACGATGCGATAGGTCGAATTGCCCGCATTGCCCGCGTAATCGAAACTCCAAGTGGCACCCGCATCCTTAGAACGAATGCCCCGAATATCGGAGAAACAAGCAAAAAAATTGTTTGCGTCTTGAAAATGCACCTGCCAGGCCGTTGTGTTTTCTAAACCGATGCTGTGATAGGCTTTGCGCGTCGGCGTTGCGGCATTTGCCGGGTTTTGATCGGTTGTTGCCACGTAGGCTTGTTGCCAGGAGTTGCCACCGTCCGCCGTTTTATGGACAAAACCAAAGTCGCCAAAAATGACTTTATTGGCGTTGTTTGGCGCAACCGTGATGCCAAAACACGTTTCGCCATAACTCCATTGTCGGTCGCCACTTTGCCCACTCCAACCGGTTGAAATGTTTTGGTTGTTGGTCGTTTTGAAAACTTTTGACCAGTTTGCCCCCGCATTGGTCGTTTTATAAACCAAAGGAGCCTCCAAAGCATTGTCTTTTCCGCCCAAATAAACGGTGTTGATGTCGTTTTTTGCCATGCCGACGTACATCACAAAATCATTGGAAAAATCCATATTTGTCGCCTTCGCAACCCAGGTATTGGCGCCTGTTGGGTTGTAATCCAGCGCGTAAACCCCTTTTGCAAATTCATAATTGTCCCAGGGCATAATGCCATTATAAGTCTCGGCGGCGGTGGAAGTGATACAAAAAAAGCGCGTTGTTGCCCCCACTTTTCCCGCCGCAAATTGCCAAATCCCCTGACCCGCCGGAAAGCCCGTCATGCTGAGGGGCGTAAAACTCGTACCGCCATTGCCTGAATGAAAAATGCCTTCGTTGGTGGCAATGACAATCCTGTTGCCGTCGAAAAAAGTACCGGCAAGGATCAACCCGACGCCATTATTGGCCGCTTGTTTGACCAGCGAAAACGACGCACCGCGATTGTTGCTGCTGTAAATGGCGCCGTAATAACCCACCACCAAGCGGTCTGGATTGGCATAATCCGCTTTCAACGTATAGACTTGTTCGCCGGCTAAGGGGTTGCCGGGCAATGGTTGCCACGTAGCGCCGCCGTCAAGCGTCCGCACCGGATAGCCGGCGTCGCCATCATTGAACACAGAATAAGCAATGAGTGGATTGGAGGTGAATTCATACGTTGAGGTGTTGAAAACCTGCAAGTTTGAAAAATGCAGTTGCGAATATGACGCGCCAAAATCGGTGGTGTGAAACAATTGGCTCATGTCGCAGGACACGTAATACTCCTGGTCGTTAGCGGGATTGATGGTTGGAAAAAAAAGTGCCCCGCCGCCACCGATACCTTTGGAAGTGAAAGCGGTGGGTTGCGCGCGGGTGTTAGCCAAGGCGGAAAAGAGGACAATGGCGAAGATTAGTTGTTTCATATAAAAATTTAAAAAATTTATGTTGGGAACGATGTTAGTGTAAAGCGAAAAATTAAGGTGGATTATTGTTTGCCGTTATTAAGAACGTGTTCGTTAGGTTGCAGGCCCATGGTCGTAATCATGGTCAAAAAAGCGTTTTGTGGGGGCTGGTTTTTAGACCAATTTCACGAGCACCCGATTTTATTTTGCCTTTAGACATAACAAAAACCTCACTGAATTATCTATTGTGTTAGGTACTACAATATATCTTTCACACAATAAATTTCAGTAAACATGTCGAAATACGATACCGATAAGCGTTGTTCCTGAGCGAAGGCACGGGCTGCCCAAGCCAAGCACACCAGCACAAAAAAGAGTGAATGTAGCCAAATTGCGCATTCTGCTGGCTTGGGTGGCGTTTTTAATATGAGGCGCAGCACACCTTGATTCAATAACGGTAAAACCACTATAAAAACAGGGCATTCATATCCAACGAATCGTTCACCAACTGCATGGAGTGTTCGTTAGGTTGCAGGCCCATGGTCGTAATCATGGTCAAAAAAGCGTTTTGTGGGGGCTGGTTTCTTCTTGTCTGCTGATGAGTATTTGTTCATCTGTCAGGGCTGCTAAAATGTTGAAATTTAGCGCTATTCCTTAGCAAATAAACCTTGCTTTTATGTCGGGAACGTGCGCCGCACACAGCGTTATTTAACGAAAAAGATGGGACTGGTTGGCGGCAAAAGAATGGCATCAAATGGGGCAGTTATGTTGAAACCATTCCCGTATTAATTCCACCCAATCATGTGTGGAATAAGAGGTTTTCCTGAATGGCACGTCTTCGTCTATACCCCCTTTTTTTCCGCGTTTGTTTAATCTTTTGTGGGCCAATTAAAAAAGTGGCTAAACAAAAAGCCCTCTTTTCCGTTACAGCATCAGTACTTCTTGATTTTTCGATTTTAGATCTTGAAGAAATCGTTTACAGATTTTGCACCATACTTTATCTATCTTTATGGATGACTTTTCTAAAACCTGCCACCGTGCAGGTACACATAACTCTGATGACTTGTTCGGAGATGCGCACATGGCTACTTCAATGGACACGCCACTGCGTGCCAATGCTTTCCATCTGTCTGACAATGAAAAAATAGAACGCATCAGCAAACATTTTACCGAAATCATGGACATTTTGGGTCTTGATTTGCAAGATGACAGCTTAAGTGGAACTCCGCGACGGGTAGCCAAAATGTATGTCACCGAAATTTTCAAGGGTTTGAACCCCGCCAATAAACCAGCGGTTACTACCTTTGAAAATACATACCAGTATCGCCGATTGTTGGTGGAGCGTAATATTCCGTTACAAAGCACTTGCGAGCACCATTTTCAACCGATTTTTGGCGTAGCGCACATTGCTTACATCCCGAATGGTCGAGTGGTAGGTTTGTCAAAACTCAATCGCATCGTGGATTTTTATGGCCGCAGGCCGCAAGTGCAGGAGCGGTTGACCATGCAAATTGCAACGGATCTGAAAAAAGTATTAAAAACCGATGATGTAGCCGTGTATATTGACGCTCGCCACATGTGCGTACAGGCTCGCGGGGTGCAACATCACGGGGCCAGCACCATTACGTCGGAGTATTCCGGCAAGTTTTTAAATGAGCAGACCCGGCAGGAGTTTTTGATGGCCATTCATTCGCAGATGCCCGGGCAATAACCCGTTTCTTTAATGCCTTTATTGCTTCATCACCCGCAGTATTTGCAACGGTTCGTTTTTGTCGCTAAAAATGGCGATCGTATATACCCCGTTCGGCAGTCCTGCGAGGCTGTTTTTTGCTGAAAATGAAAACTCCCGCACCACTTGCCCCATTGCGTTGCGCAATTTGGCGCTTTCCCACGCGAGGTCGCTTTTTATTTCAAAAATATCGGTAACCGGGTTGGGGAATACGTGCAGTTCGGGTACGCGCCATGCCACAGCGGCTATATTACCGAGCGAGGCCGTGCCATCATGGTCTATTTGCCGCAGGCGGTAATAGTTGGTGCCAGTATTGGGGTTTTTATCCCCAAAGCGATACTGTTGCTCCTTGTTGGTGGTACCGCGAGCGGCTACTTTCCCGATTTTTTCAAAAGAAAAACCGTCGGTACCGCGCTGTATTTCAAAGCGGTTGGCATTGCGCTCGGTGGCGGTAGCCCGGTAGAGTTCCATGCCCTTCGAAGGCAAGGCGCGGGCTTGAAGCTCGGATAGAGACTCGACCGGCAAGGATGGTTGCTTTTCAAAAGCCCCCGTATCTACCACTGCACCGTAGGGGCGGGCATTACCATCGTAATCGGTGGCGGCAGCGTTGGTATTGTCGCCGACATTGATAGCCGGACTGCCGGGCTGGAGGTGTAAGTCAGCAGAAAGCGTCAGGCCGGGTGCCACGAGGTTGGGGTTGGCGGTCAGGGTATAGGAACCAGTGATGGCCGCGCCGGTAGATTGTTTTTCCGTCGCATTTAAACACCCCTTCGCCATTGGACGCAAACCAGAGATTAAATTGGGTAAACGTTTTTCCATCGTAGCGATAAACACCTTCCCCGGTGAAACCAAACCAAAGATTTCCGGCTTGGTCTTGTACGCCGCAACGGACGTTATCGGATTGGGTGGAACCTTGGGTTTTTACTACTTTCGGTTGTCCCGTAGTAATGGTTGCAGGGTCTTTTGGTGTGTTTGTTTTCACTTGTCCATCGCAGGAAGTAAAAAACATGGCTACGCAAAACAGTGAGGGAAAAGTTGTTTTGATTGTATTTGTCATGTTGTCAAAGTTAATTTTTGTCTGTTTATTTCTCGCAATAAGTTTCAAGCACTTGCCCATCGGTTGCCCAACAGATTGAGTGCTCAACGAACCATTGATACTTAACCCTTTCACTTTAAAATAAGCCATGCGTTCCAAAATATTGTCTGCTTTGCCATCAATAAGTAGATAAATAGAAATAATCGCCGTTTTTAATTTCATTAATTACCTTATTATCAAAGGTTTGTGAGACTGTGGACTGCCGACTATTAACTGTGGACTACTTAATTACACGCCCGGCTAAATTGTTTTCCACCTGCTTTATTTGTGCTTCAATTTCTTTTGAGTAAGTTGCTTGTCCTGCCATCGTTTGGATCAATCCGTGGAGGATGAACACCGTTATAAATAGTTTTTTCATCATGTAAAATTTTTAGTGAAACAATGGCGCAAAGGTATGGGTTGGGTCAGGCAAGCATTTTTTTTGGGTGTAAAAGGTTGTAAAGGATATGTAAAAGGATACTTAATGTAAAAGTACTAACTTTACCGCTTGTTTTGCTGTCCAATTTTGGGGGGAAGCTCAGATTTCAGCATCTGGCGATACCTCGCATGAGTAGGTAAACAGAGATAATCGGCGTTTTTAATTTCATTAATTACCTTATTATCAAAGGTTTGTGAGATTGTGAACTGCCGAATATTGACTGTGGACTACTTACTAAGCACACAATAACCTAAATTTTTATCAATTTTCACATTCAATGCGCTTATGGTCACAGATAGAGTACTACGCTGCTACATTTTTGTTGCCTTTTTTCTCTTTCGGGCTGCTATTTGCTCAGCACAAACCCAACCGGTCCCGGTACTTGACCCCGGCAGCCCCACCGATTTTATCAGCGTCTTACTGCCCACTCGGGACGGAAAATTCCTGATTGCGGCAGCGGCTGACAAAACTGTGCGCATTTTGGATGCCTCCACCGTAAAAACCACTAAAATCTGGCGCCTTTCGGTAGCGGCTGGGCAGGAGGGTGAATTGTATGCCGCCAGCCTCTCGCCCGACGAGCAATGGTTGGCCATTGGCGGCAATATTGGCCCGGCCAAAGATGGCATCCTGATTTTTAACTGGCAAAACGGTACGATAAAGAAGCGTTTTAAGGCCAATGGCAATGGCGTCCGTTCGCTGGCTTGGTCGCCCGACGGAAAATCGTTGTTTTCCGGTGGAAAAGACAACCTCGTGCGCGTCTTCGAGACGGAGGGATTCCAGGAAATTGCCCAACTATCGGGCCACGAAAATCCCGTGCGCTGCCTCGGCATTTCGCCCGATGGGAAAGCCTTGGTTTCTTCCGCTTTAGACGAGAACATCCGCCTATGGCAGCGCGGGCGAAAGGGCTGGCAGGAATCAGCTTCGAAAATATTGGTGGGGCACACCCAAATGGTGGAAAATACCGTCTTTTCACCCGATGGCAAATACATTCTTTCCACCGGGGAAGACGGCAGGGTGTTGCGTTGGACGGCAAACGGCACCTTTGAACGGGAGGTTTTTACCAACCACAGCAGCATCCTCGATCAAAATAACCAGGCGCGGCAGGTCGTTTTTTCGCCCTCTGGCAAACAATGGGCCGTGGCCGAAACCCTCTTAAAACAGCAAGGCACGACGATCAAAGTGCTGTTCAACGTCCAGATTTTTGACGAAAAAGGCAGTCAAAAAAGCAGTTTTACGGCACACAAACAAACCATATTTCAAGTACGGTTTATCAATGAAAACACCTTAGTGAGCTCCGACGGAGCCAATAATGTGTTTCTCTGGAATGCGGACGGTAGCACCCAACTTTCCCTGCCCGCCCAATCGGCTATGATACCCCATGTCGCTTTTGCCGATGGTTTACTGGCAGATTTTGCCTTGATTGCGGATATTTCCAATGGCGATCAACTCAATTGTTCCTTCGATTGGGATAGGCTCAGGCTGACACCCGACATTGGCGGGCGTAATGCGAAACGACAACCTTTAAAGGAAGACCTAAACGGTAAGCGTTTGTCGCAAGCCGATGATTATCATCTTAAAATCGGGACAGGGGCCATTATCAGCTCCGAGCAAAGCGCCAATGGCCGTATCAACCGCTTCACATTTACCCCGGATGGCAATATCCTGGTCTTGTTTGAAAAAGCATTGGGCCTTTACTCGCCAGAAGGTGTTTTATTGCGCGATTTTAAAGGGTTAGGAGCGGGCAACCGAGGTTTAGCACTCACTTCGGATGGTCAGTTTGCCATTGTCAGCACCCTGACCGGTGGCCTACAGCAGCTCTGGCACTTGCCTTCGGGGCAACTTTGCGCCACGCTTTTTGTACGGATTACCGACAAAGAATGGGTCTGCTGGAGTCCTGAAGGCTGGTTTGCCGCTTCTCCACAGGGCGGAAAAATGCTCAATTGGTATGAGCCGGCGGGCGATGTTTTTTTTCAGGAAGTAAATCATCAGGAGGCCATCAGGCAAACTTTTAACCAGCCCGAACGCCTAAAAAAAAGCATCACAGAAAAAAGAATACCGACGCTCGTAAAAGATTCGTTATCCAACCGAAAGGCCAGCGCTCAACCGGAACTGATGCTTTCCACAGGCCACGGCACGGCCATCGAAGAAATCGCTTTCAGTCCGGATGGCAGCCGCGTTGCCACCGCCGGAGATGATAATTTTCTGAAAATCTGGGATTTAAAGACTGGCAAACTCTTCACCGATATCCTCAATGCAGATGATCCCTCCGTGAGTGGCTCCAAAACCGTGCAGTTTAGCCGCGACGGACGCTCTGTACTGACCGTCCAATCAGGCAGTGATGCGCTCTGCCGCTATAATGCACAAACCGGCGAACGCCTGAGCCTGATACCCGCGCCCCTTGAAATGTTGGTCAAAGCCCGTTTCAGCCCCGACGAGACACGTGCATTGACGACCTCTAACCCGCGCAAAGCGGTAGGACTTTGGGATTTGAGTATTGGTAAAGAACGTAAAATCGCCGACCTCCCGGGGGTCGCATCCATTGCCGATGACGTGGCTTTTACGCCCGACGGACTCCAAATTATGGCCGTTTGTCGAGACCGAAATGTACTGTTTTGGGAGGCCAAAACCCAAAAACTATTAAAAAAATTACAATTGACCCTGCCACCCGGTGATCGGGATGGGCTAAATTTTATGGAATTGCGCATCAGCCCCGACGGTCGTTTTTTTGCCGTTGCCGACGGCGAAGCCGGGATTATCTGGCTCGGCGATTGCGCCGCCAAAACGGCAGAGCCGATTCGCCGGACAGCCGTCAACCAAATCGCTTCTGCTATTGGTTTTTCACCGGACAGTCGGCAGTTGGCGATTGCCGGCATCGGTATTCCTTTCGAACTAATTGATGTAAAAACGCGGCGAAGCGTGCAAATCCTCACGGACAATCTTCCGGCACAAAGTTTAGTCTTTAGTCCTGACGGGCAATACATTGCCGTGGTAAGCGGCATTCTGCATGAATTTAAAGTCGAACTTTGGAGCATCGCGCAAAACAAAGCCGTTTTAGAACTCAACCGCACCATTCCGCTTCCAAAATGCGTGGGTATTTCGCGCAGCGGGCGTTTATTCGCTACCGGCAATACCAACAACAATGTGACTTTATGGGATTTGAGTACGGGCCAATACTTATTTGACCTGGAAGGCACCCCCGCCAAAAGCCATTACGATTTTGGAATACAAAGCATTCGTTTCAGCCCCGACGAACGCTTGGTAGCCGCTGCCAGTGCTGACGGAAACGTTTATCTTTGGGAAACTGCTTCCGGCAAGTTGCGCCATCGCTTTACCGGCCACGCGGGGATGGTGACCTGCTTGGATTTTAGCCCTGACGGCACTACATTAGCCAGTGGCGACTTGAACAAAAACGTTTTCCTCTGGGATGCTACTTCGGGGAAGCGCATCCGCAACCTGCCCCGGCACAGCGCACCGGTCACCACCATTTGTTTTAGCCCCGACAGCCGCCGCGTGGTGTATGGCAACTACGACAGCCTGCGGGTATGCGGGGTGGATGGTGCCCAATTGGCTGTTTTCAATCCGGGTTTGCGGAACCTGATAGAAGCGGGATTGGTGGATTCGCTCCGTAAAGGGCTGAACATCGGCCACATCAACAAAGACTTATCATCAGCGGTCAACGAACTCTGGGCGCGTAAAATCAGCGCCTGTTTTGGCACCGACAACCGCTCCCTGCTTTTTGCTGGCGGCGATGATTACCAGATCGGGCGTTTTGATATTGAAACTCGCAAAAAATCATTTCTCAAAAAACCTGTCTCCATATTTGCTCCCGTCACGGCAATGGCCGTTTCGCCTGATGGCCGGTTTGTGGCGCTTTGCCTGCGCCAAAGCGGCAACGTGGACATTTTCAACGCCAAAACCGGGGAATTGCTCCGTTCAGTAGCGGCATCCAAAACCACCCCTTTTGGGCTTACCTTTGCCCAGGACGGTAATCGCTCCCTGTTGGCCACCTGTGCGGATGACGGGTATGCCAAACTTTTTGACTGGCAAAAAAGTAATGCGCCGCTTGCTTCCTTTGTAGTGGATCGCGAAGGGCATTTCACCATCGTGGGAGCCGACAATTATTTCTTCAATGACCGCAGGGGCGTGACCAGCATGGCTTACAAATTAGACGGGCAGATTTATCCTTTTGAACAATTTGACCTGCGTTTCAACCGCCCTGACCTTGTGCTGGGAAGCATCGGCCTGGCGGCTCCCGCGCTAATCAGTACCTACCGGAACGCCTGGAAAAAACGTTTGGAAAAAACAGGTTTTCTTGAAAGCAACTTAACCGACGACCTCCATTTGCCCACACTTGAAGTCGTCAATCGCGGTGTACTCCCGCTCACGACCGACAAAAAAACAATAACGTTGCGCCTTCGTGCAGCCGACGGCAAGTTTCCGCTGGATCGCATTCTGGTAGCCATCAATGACGTGCCGATGGATGGAAAAAACGGGAAAGCCATCCGGCAACTAAATACTAAAAAATGGGAAAATGATCTGTTGCTGGAATTGAGTGCCGGAACGAACAAAATTCAGGTCTCAGTGGTCAACAGCAAGGCCGTCGAGTCGCTGCGCCAGACTTTTTACGTTGCGCGGAAGGCATCCCTGCCGGAGAAAAAACCGACCTTGCATTTGGTATTACTGTCCGCATCCAAATATGAGCAATCTAACATGAACCTTCAATACCCCGTGAAAGATGCCCGCGACCTTTGTCGGGCATTTGTGGAAAAACAGGGACAACACTACCAACGCATTGTCGTGGATTCTTTTTTCAATCAAAACCTGAAACGGGAATGCCTCCCGGAAATCAAAAAACGGCTCTTGAAAACACAGGTTGACGATCGGGTCATCGTGTTGGTCGGCGGACACGGCCTCATGGGGGCCGACACTAATTTTTATTTCGCCACCTGGGATGTGGATTTTCGCCGGCCACAGGATCGGGGTATTGCTTTCGACGATTTGGATGAATTGCTGGCCGGTATTCCTGCCCGTCAAAAACTGATGCTGCTGGATGCCTGCAATGCCGGGGAGATAGACAAAAATAATACGCGCAGCGATACGGTAATCGAAACCAAAGTGGGCAAAGTCTCCTTCCGCAGCTCGAGCGGCGCCCAGGTCTTTCGTCCGCAAACAGTCGGGCCAATCAATGCCTTTGACCTGATGAAAGAATTATTTGTAGACCTGCGCCGGGGCAGCGGTGCTACTATTGTTGCCGGAGCAGGCGGCTTTGAGTTCGCCCTTGAAGGTGACCTTTGGCAAAACAGTGTATTTATCTACGCGCTGCTCGCCGGCTTGCGTAATGAAGCGGCCGATCTTGACAAGAACGGTGTCATTCAAGTCTCGGAGTTACAACAACATTTGGCGGGCGTGATCTATGAATTGACCGGAGGGCGGCAAAGGCCAGTGTCCAGATTGGAAAATGTGATCAATGATTTTTCGATTTGGGAAAATAAGTAGCGTAAGGAACGAGTAACTAAATTTACTTCAGCATTATTGTAACAAATTTTTTACCTTTGCAATACTTGGTTTTAAAATCAGACATTGCAAATTTTAAAATAAAAAAGTATGATCAAAAAGATACTGTATCTCCTGCTGGCTATCCTTTTAATCCTGACGGTGGTGGTAGCATTCCGAACCATGACGGCAAAAAGCCTTCAAACGGGTGTCGTTTCCGTGCAGCCTATGCCGCCTTTACCGGAAAAATCGGTGGAACACCTACAAAAAGCCATTCAGTGTCAGACCGTTTCGTATGGCGACACGACACAATGGCAATCGGAGCCTTTTCTGCAATTTCGCAACCTCATGGAGACGGCCTACCCGCTCCTGCACCGCCAACTGACGCGGGAGGTTATTTCCGACTGGAGTTATCTTTATACCTGGCGCGGCAAAAATCCGGCGCTGGCACCCTATATATTTATGGCCCACCAGGATGTGGTGCCCGTAGAAGAAAATACGCGAAATCTCTGGGCTGCCGATCCCTTTGGTGGCGAACTGAAAGATGACACCATCTACGGCAGAGGAGCCATTGATGACAAATGCAACTTAATCAGTATATTGGAAGCAGCGGAAAAACTGCTCCAACAAGGGTTTCAGCCCGAGCGAACCTTCTACTTTGTTTTTGGACATGATGAGGAAATTGGCGGGCGCAAAGGAGCCGTTCGTATCGCTAAATTATTGGAAACGCGGGGCATCAAAGCAGATTTATTAATAGATGAAGGCGGTATCATTACGGAGGGTAAGGTATCGGGTGTGTCAAAGCCAGTGGCCCTCGTGGCGACGGCTGAAAAAGGGTATATGTCTTTGGAGTTTTCCGTGTCCAAAAAAGGCGGACACTCCTCGATGCCCGATCGGGAAACCGCCATTGACATTCTGATGAAAGCCCTTGTAAAAGTACACGACAACCAGTTTCCTGCCCGGTTTGACGCAGCCACGGAAGGATTTTTGAAGTACCTTGGCCCGGAAATGCGTTTTCCCGGCAACATGGCCGTTGCCAATCCCTGGCTATTTAAAAGCCTGATTATAAAAAATTTCGACGAAAGCGCTACTGCTCGGGCCATGATTCGTACCACCGCAGTGACGACCATCCTCAACGCAGGCATCAAAGACAACGTAGTACCTACGGTGGCGACGGCAGTGGCCAATTTCCGCTTGTTGCCGGGCGACAGTATTTATTGGGTCGTGCAAAGAATCAAGGAGGTCATCAATGATGATCGGGTGAGCGTAAAGATTAAACAAGGTGCCTGCGAAGGATCGGGCGGGTTTGATGCTACCGGCCTTGGCTTTCAAAAAATCAATAAAATTGTCCGGCAAACGTATGACAACGTCCTTGTTTCTCCATTCTTGCTGATTGGAGCCACTGATTCCCGTCATTTTTTGAAGGTATCAGACAACATCGTAAAATTCAGTCCCGTGGTGGACCCAGTCGGCTTTCACACCTTCAATGAGCAGATCAGCCTCAACAGTTACCAGCACAGTATATGGTTTTTTGAGCAATTGATGCGAGATTCCGATCAAACAGCGGCTGTAAACACCCACTAAAAATATCGCGCCAGCACCGAAAAAAGTGCGACTATGCGCTTGCACGAGTGTTAGAGATGATGTACTCGTTCCTTAATAGCCAATAAAGATGGCGCGGTACTGGTCTCCGAATTGCAAACCTACCTTGGGGCAGAGGTGTTAAATCTCACGCAGGGGCTGCAAAAACCGACTTTCAGGGCGGAGAATGTGGGGAATGATTGGCGGGTGTGGTGGTAAAGTAGTTATCCTAAGCATTTTGATACGGGCAATAATTTCTTCATTGTTTGATGAGTTGAACCGCTTTTCATATTTAAAAAGTTGGTTGTTGGGGACTGGTTGTTGGGAAAACAGCTAAACCCTTCAGTCTCTAAACCGGGTAAATCTGCTCAACCCCACCAGCAGTAAGCACGGCAGCCCGATCCATACGCATTCGCTGGCTAACACGGCCAAACCCCACGGACTAAAAAAATCGCCGGCATGGAGCGGTGAAACAGCAATTGGTCTGCCCGGAAAAAACAACCGACTGTTGTCAAAAGGGAAAAATAAGGCGCAGCCTAAACCGCCGTTCGTCAACATGTCAAGGAAGGGATGAGAGGCGGTTGCTACCATTAAAAACGGGGTAATTTTTCTCCAATCGTGGCTTTTATGGAAAAACAAGGCAGCGACCAGCGCACCGAATACCCCCGCAAAAAGCAGCGAATGTGTCCACCCGCGATGCCCCCATATACTGTCATACGAGATACCGAAACGGAACGCCAGCACATCGGCATCGGGAATGGCAGCGCAAATAGCGCCCGCCAACAGTACCGCAGGGCGGGCTTGCCGGGGGAAGAATGCCACACCGAGCGCGGTGGAGGCTGCAATATGACCGAAAATGGAAGCCATTTTTGTTGAGGAATTGAATATTTGAGGAATGAGTCCCCTCCGAAAAGTCGAAACCATCGTTTTTTTATGGTTTTTCACTCTATAATAAAGATTAGGCGCACTAAAAACATCAAAAAAATGTAAAATTTTCGATGTTTTATGGCCAGATAGCCGTTTCAAAATGACAATCCAGACTTTTCGGAGGGGACTCAGGAATTGAGGAATTGAGCGGCACACACCGATACATCAACAATTATATTTCATTTAATCATCAATCGTTAATCAAAAGGTCTGGTGTTTTGGTGTTTTAGCATACGCTTACAGATGAAACCAATGAATTAAGTGTTAAAATATTTAAAGTTTAAATCATTGACAATGAACTAATTAGTTGCTTTTGCTTGGCGGTCACCCCCCTACCCCCCTCAATGGGGGAACCGTAGCGTACACCGCGATGCCTTAGGGGTTTGAGGAATTGAGTATCCGAGGAATTGAGCGGTGCACACCGATACATCAACAATCATATTCCATGTAATCATCAATCGTCAATCAAAATGTTGAGGAGTTAAGTGGATTTACGTGCCGCAAAAATACACTTTTTTATTGATTATTTTTCAAATAGTTCGGTAAAATTTGAGGCATTATACGGTATAAATAAAGACCAGCATACATAAATATTGAAGTTCGGCATTATTTAAGGAACGGTGTCAGCATAAAGTACTAAACTTAGGTAGATTAGTTTTTGCTCAAATAACGAGCTATTTATGCTAATAGTGGGGCTATTTAAACAAAAAGACGGGCAATTTGAGTGAAAAGGAATCAGATAAGATGGATACTTTATTTTGACACCGTTCCTAAGTGAAAAAATTTTAGATTAAATGAATTTTTGCTGGCAGAATCTATGTATTTTTGCGCCCATTTTGCCAGCAATAACCATATTTTTTTAACGCAAATAATTGATTGTCAATTATTTGCAAAATTATTCATTCGCCATTCTCCATTACTTACTAATCCATGCGCAACCTGTTTTTCTCTCTGCTCCTGCTCTCCGGCACCCTGTCTGCCCAAACCTACGACCAGCCGGAACAACCCACCGCCAAATTTCCATTTGGGCTACCGCTGACGACTCCGGACAGTGCCAAAGTGATCAGTACCGATAAACTGCTAAAAACCGGCAAACCTACTGTCCTGGCTTTTTGGCTCACCACTTGTATGCCCTGTCAGATGGAACTCGCCGCTTATACCCAACACTACGAAACCTGGAAAAAAGAAACAGATTTTAATTTTTATGCCATTTCTACCGACTGGCCGGAGCGTTTCCGAAAAATTTCAGAAAAAGCAACTGCCGCCAAATGGCCTTTTCCGGTCTACTGGGACGGGCAACGCAGCTTTTCTAATATTTTGCCCGGTGCTTTGAATGGATTACCACAGGTATTTATTTTTGACAAAACGGGCAAATTGGTGTGGCGCCACCGGCGTTATACCCCCGGAGATGAGCAGGAAATGTACACAAAATTGAAGGAAGTAGCGGGACGGAAATAAAACGAGTGCGGCCCTCCCGACCACGTTTACAGGAGCCAATCATCATCGTCGCTCCGTCCAACGTTCCGTTATTAAATTCAGCGAAAAAACAACCGAAAACAAGGCCACTCCCGGTGGAATAGCCATCCACCAGGCAGTAGTATGTTGTCGGGCACTCAGGAGCAGGCTGCCCCAGGATTTACCCTCGAAGGAGACCCCGCCATAACCGAGAAAGGAGACAGAAGCCTCCAATAACATGGCAGTACCCATACTGAATGCCAATTGTATCCATAATGGTTGCATGGCATTTGGAAGCGCGTGGTTGATTAATATCCTAATTTCGGACAATCCTAATCCGCGCACAGCAATAATATAATCCAAAGACCGGATGCGTAATAATTCTCCGCGAATGAAACGTGCCGGCCCCGTCCACGACAATACACCAATCAAAGCGACCATCAACCACAGCGACTGCCCGGCGGGTGTCACGGCTGCGACGGCAATGATAAAAACCAAGCGTGGTATGCTGGTGAACACTTCTATGGTACGCATCACCATCAGGTCAACTGGCAGGCAAACCGCTTTTTCAAAAAAAGGCCATCCAGATAACCACCCTCCCAGCAGGTTGAACAGCCCGATAATGGCAAAAAAAACGCCTATATTTTGAAGAAAAAAAGCAGCAGTTTTTTCCGATTCCGGTATCCAGCGGTTAGTGGTAAAAGCCCAAAACCAGGCAATCGGTAAAGCAGCAAGGGTTAACCACAACCTGCCCCTGCGTACGAAGAGGCGGTCATCGCCCCAAAAACCCGCTATGGCTCCAAAAAAGACCCCAATGCAAAGGGATATTAATACGGCAAGCGAACCAATTTGAAGGGCTATTCGAGCGCCGGATACCATTCCGGCGGCAATGTCTCGGCCTTGGTCGTCTGTACCCAGCCAATGGCGATAGGTGCCTGCTCCTTCTTCGAGTGTAGTGCCCGGATTAGCCAAAGGCTTCATCACCCTGCCCGGCATTTCGCCCGGAGAAAAGGGTATCGGGGCAAACACAGCGGCCTGATACGGGTAGCTGCGCCAAAGATTGAATTTTTGAATAGAATCCAAAACAGGGTGTCCGTACGGGCGTTGCGGATTCCTTACAAGGGTGCGCAAACCCGGAAAATGCGTCTCCTCCTGTATCCTGCAATACAATGGGCGGCCATTCGCCAAAAAATCACGGCCTACAGCAAGAAAAATTACAAAACCGAGTACCCAGTATTCAGGTCGGCGCATGAAATTGGTTGGTTTGAAGTTATTTGAATTTCTCCCATTCACGGGGCAGATTTTCGTCGGCGCATGAAATTGGTTCCTTAAAATGGCATGTCATTGTCATTATCGTCCTGTTGGCCCGCAGTATCCTCCTCATCGTTCCAATCATCAGGAAAAAAGGGATAGAAAAAATTGTTATCTTCCCGTTTTCTTCTGTATCGTTCATCCATATAATGCGTAGCGATGTCGTCGAAAAAAGTCATTTCTTTTTTAGTGGTATGAAAAGACCCGGTGTAATCGCAGATCGCTTTTACGCGTAATAATTGCAAACAGGTTTGGTATCGCTCGGTAATCGAAGCATCTACGATCCAACTCCAGCCTAAGTCGGGGAAAAGATCAATAATGACATCCGTGATGCCTACTGCGTCGTCATGAAGGATATCTTCTTTAGTAGGAAAACGTTCCAACTCAATACCAAGCCAGTGGCAAACGGGCTGGCTGAGCAGGACCATCTCCGTATCATCTTCTTCATACAGCGGGTGGAAGGAGCATTTACCCGGGGGTGATTGGGTGGCAGATCGAATATGTTCTATCAGGGCTGCGCCTTGCTCACTGATATCTAAATCATATTCCGGCAACTCCTTTACCCATTTTTTGCAAGTACAATAGCGTTGTCCAAACGGGCAGGTTTCGGGGGAGTATTCACAAAATTCTATGGCAATAACCCCATCGTCCGTCACCGTCACTGGTTCGTTTAATTTCCCGATTAGCAGCTCATAGCGCGTTTTATACGGCAAACGAGCTGGCATATCAAAGGCTATATTATAGGTAAGTAAGGTGCCTTCAAAGGCTTCACAAATGACCTTCATCTGTCGCCAGTTGAGCCTGGCGGCTGGCGGAAACTGAATGGGTTCCAAACCCAAAATAGCCTTAATAGGCTCTTGGGGTAATGCATCTTCAATCCAGGTTTCGATGGCCTCCATCTCTTCTTCAAACGAGATACCAGTGTGGCGCGTTGCCCTTGTCACTTCATTGTCTGACCGGGCTGCCTGCCGAATATCCTGAACCAGCTGACCGACGTATTTGTTCATACGATATTTTCTTTGGCTGCAAAATTACAAAACTTGTTTCCATTTTATGCATAAATGCTATTATTTTTATTTATTCGTTCCTAAAAACACAAAAGTCACAAAAGCACAAAACAGTTAATTTTTGTGTGCTTTTGCGACTTTTGTGGTTCACCTTGATTTAAAAAACGGCCTTTTGATTAATCGTCTCCTCTGCGGCGTGTCACAGATTTGCTTTTTTGTCCGTGATGCCGTCCCCAGGAGTAACCAAATTTAAGGCTTAATTGTCCAAATGGTGCCGACAAATCCTGCACGGTCAATGGCCCAAGTGACACATCATTCACAAAGCGGTAACCGCCTTCCAGCCCCAGACGCAGCCAGCGAAAAACATTTACCTCAATCCCGGCAGCGGGTTGAATGACGAATACCTGATCGTCGCCATAACCGTCGAGTCGGGCCTTACCACTGCCAATATCCATTCGAACAATGGGGTGAATAGCCTTATAAGAGGCTATATTGTAGCCCAAATTGAGGGTATTCCATTTCATGTTAAAGGGCCTGTTCTCAGATTGTACCGCAATATTCCCCTCTAAGCCATAATTGGACCAGCCAACCAAGAGGGTTTTGCCAAATTCAAACGTAAAATACCCACCCCGATCGTAGATATTTTTTTTGTCAAAAGTAGTGTATTGGTGGTTGTAGCCGCCCCATATACCGGAGAGGCCCCAGCCACGAGATCCGATGATGGTTTCTTCACGTTGTGCAAACAGTGAAAGGCTGGTGAGCATCAGAATAAAAGTTGGAAAGAAAAATCTGGTACGCATAGATCAATGAATGGTTGTTGATTTGTTTAAATAATACCTCAATGGTCAATTAGTGATCAATTAATGGTCAATTAAGGGCAGTTTCATCGGATGGAAGGGGTAAAATAGATAAACGGGGGATGCCGTCCGATCAAATAGTATTTTTGAAAGATTTCAATAGGAAACGGGTAAATAATAACTCGTTCGTTTCAGAAAGATTAGGTTTCGTTCAAACAACTATCTTTTTGCGATCGCAGCAGGGGCTACAGGAGTAAAAAGATGGGCCGTTTGGGCGGAAAGGAATCACATCAGGATAAGTTATTGTTTACTATTCCTCAGCAGACGATATGATGGACAATCATGTTACAAGCAGGTTGCCTATTTTTCTTTTTTTAATAAAATATTGACTATTTTGCAAAAAAATTAACGCTTTTTAACAAATAGGCAGGCAGCTACACAAATAAAAAGCGGGCAACCGTACCACTTTCCTAAGATCGTCTTATATTTGCCTTTGAAACAATGAACTGGATTTTAGCCCTCCTCCGCCTCACGCGACTGCCCAATCTGTGCATTGCCTTTTTATCGCAGGCAATTCCCTATTGGTTGGTGTTGCGTCCGGCCCTGCTCAAAGCGGGGGCTATTCCGGCGTTGAACGAACGACTGTTTGGATACATCGCTGCGGCTACCGTGTTGACCACTTTTGCGGGTTATGTCATCAATGATTATTTTGACCGACACATAGATGCTATCAACAAACCCGAACGGGTCATTTATGGCAAATATATTACGCCAAATATTGCCTTATTGCTGTATGCTGTATTGATTCTGATCGTGTATGTACTCGCCTGGTCCATTGACAAACAAGTACCGAGTACCAATCGCTGGCCGCTGTGGCTGTTTCCGGCGGTGTCATTTGCTTTATTGCTTTACGCCTGGCAACTCAAATGTACGGCCGTTTTGGGCAATCTTTTAGTCTCCGTATTGTGCGGCTTAGTACCGGTCATCCTCATTTTTGCGGAAGAACGCCCCATCTGGTTAGCTTCTTTCCGCGAGCCGATTCAAATCCAGCAGGCACTCGGGCTGGTTTGGGTGTATGGTTTATTTGCCTTTATCACCAATCTGCTTCGGGAACAGGTCAAAGATTTGGAAGATTTTCAAGGCGATGCAGCGTGTGGTTGCGCTACCCTGGCGGTTGTAAAAGGGCCGCGTTTTGCCAAAAAACCGGCCGGATTCACGGCTGTATCCGTTTCAGCATTGGTGGCGATCCTGCTCTATTTCTGGCATCAGACGCAAGTGCCGGTATGGCGTATAGCCACTGGCATGGTATTCATGCTGATTCCTGCGCTGTTGACCACCTTCGCTATTGCCCGTGCTCATACCAAACGCGATTTTGCCCGCGCCAGTCTTTGGATTAAACTCATGATGGTGGCGGGGTTGTTTTTATTGATACCGGGTTAGAAACACTAACCAAATCCAGTAGTGCCGGATATTCATCATATCCAAATTGATACCCGAAACGCAAAAATAGGCGATAAAAACGAGGGCTAAGGCGCGTTCCGGTGGCGTTAAAATGGCGCAAACCCGTTTGAATACCGTGCCAATCAGGAAAATAAGCGCCCCGAAACCCATCAACCCAAGTTCCCCCAAGGCACCAAAAAAGGTGGAGTGTGGCGCGCAACACAGTGGTTGAATAATGGCACCACGTTCTATGAGTGTATCGGTAAATGCCATCAAACAATTTCCGCCTGCGCCAAAAAATGGGTGTTCTAAAAATGCGATCAGCGCCGCTTTTTTCAAATCAATGTAGGGCGTTGAAGCGATCCACCAGACGGATGAATGAAAAGAGATCGGGAAAACCACTTCGAACTGCCCGAAAGGATGATGCGACAGGTCCTTGTACCAGAGAAAATGAACCGTAAAGACAAAAAAAACAATACCCAAAAATACCAATCCTCTCAACCATTGGGCACCGGAAATCCGATAAAACACGGGTACCAGCCATAATATCCCCAAAATAAAAAGCAATCCGGCTTTTTCTTTGGTTAATATTAAGCAGGTGAACAGCAAAAAAACGGTCAATATTTTTTGATAAGGCGCAATAAATACCCTGTGCGACAGCAGATACAGCGCAAAAAGAGCGCCAATCAACAAATCGGCTAAAAAAACGGCGTTTCTAATCAACCCGTTTGCCCGCAGGGTATCCCCGATGATCGGGTAGCGCAGATACGCGCTGGTGCCAACCAAATGACCCTACCAAACCGAATAACCACACAGGCAAATGCCGGATACAGCGGCTATTAATCCACTGATAACCAATGTTTTCAGGAACAATATCCACATTTCCTGAAAACGGGTAAAGCAAAACACCGATACCAAACCATACAAAACAATCAAATAGCCCGTCCCGATGACCTCTCCCAACGCGTGTAGCCGGCCGGAAGCCACCCAGGAACAACAAACCGCTAAAAAGTACCACAGCAGCGCCGCATCCAAAGGGCCTCGTGACTTCATCCACCCCAACAGGGTGGCTTTGTTTTGCACCACATACAATAACCCGACGGGTGCCCAAATCAGGAAAACCAATTCCGGGAGCATCAGTTTATTGCCCAACAGCGGTATATTTACCAAATCCTCCACGGCCAAACTGATCAGGTAGAGGACAAACCCTGCGGTAAAAAGTCGTGTTGTTGTCGCTGACATAAAGTGGCTATTCTACCGTAATTAATTGACGGCCCTTTAACGGCTTTTTCTGCCCGTTCCACACCAAAAAACCGGTGATACCGGCGGGCAGGGAAATATCTGCTTCGAGTCCGGCAGTACCCTTTCGCGTGCATCGCACCGATATTTCTCCGTCCGGGTGGGGCATTTTGCCCGCTGCCCATTGCAGATTGCCCAAAAACGGTTCCACCACCACGGTGCGGAAACCTGACGAAGCGGGCCGAATACCGCAGACTAAAGATAAAAATTCGTAGTTGGGTGAGGCGCTCCAGGCGTGGCAATCGGAGCGGGTTGGTTCAGGTTGTTCGGCAAAAGTGGTCAGGCCCATTTCGCGCATGGTATGCCAGGGTTTTAGCAGCGGCAAAAAAGCATCGCCGGTTTTAGTTTTTTTAAGGGCCTCAAACAGGTAGAATTTGAAATAAAAAGTGGCCTGCGTGAGGGTTGTATCTGCCATCGTACGCCGAAGTAAGGCCGGTTGTTCGGAAGCGGGTACGGCATCTGTCAATACTGCCCAAATATTGGCGTGTTGGCTGTAACTGCTTTTTTCGGGTGTATCCGCCAGGAGTTGGCGGCGGCTGTCCCAGCATTGTTGGCGCACCGCTTTAGTGATGCGTTGTGCCAATTGAGTATAGCGCAGGGCTTTAGGCTGATCGCCCAGCGCCGCAAATAATTCAGCCGCCTGTTGCAGGGTGTAGGCAAATTGGAGCGACAATATGGAGGAGCCTCCTCTGCTGGCACCCGGCGGCACACCCCCCACCCTTTCCGTTTCATTCCAGGGCCAGCACCAATCGGTAAAATGCCACCATTCCATCGGGCCATTCAGCCCATTGGGTGCCAGCCGGTTTTCGTGCCAAGCCAGAACATCCTCTATGCCTTTAAAAAAAGAACGCACAAACGCTTCATCGCGGCGATGCATCCAGTAGTCGTGCACCATGCTCACCCAAAACAGCGAAAAGGTGGGTATTACCTGCATATCGTTGCAGGGGTAACGGCTTTGAGTCAGTCCGTCGGGTATACGCGAATGGTCGTAATCCATCAGCGCCTTGCGCATCAGGCGATCATCGCCCGACACGTACAGCGAGATAAACGACTGGACGCGGGTATCGCCCGTATATTGCAGTTGTTCGTAGTAAGGGCAATCGTAGTAAGTTTCTCCGGCGCAAAGCCGAGCGGTGTGCCAGCCAATATCCCATAAATTGGTCAAAGTGGGGTCACTACTGCTAAAAGTGGCTTGCTCTGCTAAGGGATACCCCGTGAAAATGCCATAAAAATCCAATATCGTCAGGGGGAAATCGCCCGTTTCCACGTCTATTTGCAAGTATCGGTAAGTACGAAACCACAAAGGAGAAAAAACCCGATTTTGCCCTCCGTCCGCTATAAACACATCCTGAAAGCCCATAATATGTTTGCCCGACACTTCATTTCGGTTGCCTTTTTGGCGTTTGTCGTCTACCAATGCTTCCGCGTAGGTTTGCGTGATGGCAGCGCCGCTGCCCCCGCTGACGAAAAGGCACGGGTAAGCGTTGGTCAGTTTGCCCTGATCCAACAGCAGCGTAGCACGCGTACGCGCGGGAATCGTCAGCGGCGCTTTCCCCGCTAAAAAATCGGGAGCGGGCATCACTGGCTCGCTGCGGCGCACTGCCGCCAGCCGCTCAACGGTTTCTTCCATCGGAGGGATGGTGCGGGGCGTGAGCATCCAGTTGCCGTCCGTACCAAGCCCACGCGCTTTGGTGTTAAACCACAGTGCCGTTGCAGACCCCCAGGCGGAATCGTTGTATCCCGGCAGCGCCCAACCCCAGGGATACCGTCGGCCATCCACCCGTTCGCCATCGCCTACCACGATGTATGTTTGCAACCTCGCCATATCCAGCGGCTCGGCAGTGTATGCAGTGTTGACCCAGCACTTCCAGGAGGCATTGGTGTTGACAACGCTTTCTTTTTTGGTATCGCCCTGTGCCAGAAAGCCGGTTCGGTAGCTCATTTGGGCATAAGGGGCATTGGAGCCGCCATTCCACACCACGGCTGCCAGCGTATTGGCACCTGTTGTCAGGAAAGGCGCCAAGTCTATGGATTCAAAATTCCAGTGTTGCGGATCGCTGCGGGCCGGGCCGGAACAAACTGACTGACCGTTGACGAAAAAACGGTAGCGATGATCGCCGGACAGGTGTATGACAAACCGGGCAGGTTTTTCTGTCAGGTCTATATTTTTTCTGAAATGATAGACCCCAAATCCAGTTGCGGGAGCATCGGGACAGGCAATCCAGCGGGCATCCCAGTAGTTGGTCAATAACGCCGGATTGTGCGAAAAAGACGCTTGCTGCGCGGGAAGGATGGCGGCAAAAAGCACCAAAAATGAAAAGAAAAACAGGTTTAACCGCATATGTTAGGAAAATTTACCCAAACGCCTCCGCCATCCTTTGTGCAACGGAGCGTTCAACGATGGTTTGAATCACAGGGTTCATGTTTTTTAATCGGATAATTTGATTGAAACCAAAGAAACCAAAATGCACTAATATTTTACCGACCAATTCATCAGCAAAGGAGGAAGAAATAACAGAAAGGCCATCAAAATCTATAACAATACCCTTTTGTGTGTCTTTATAGAGATTTATCAAATCTGTGCGTATTTTTTCACCAGATTTTCTGGTCCCGGTACCTGTTCTCTCATCCGCCAACCGGATAACAATTAATCCCTGATCGTCTTCAAAACGCTCCGTTCGATAATTTACGGGCTTATGCCCTTTCAGTGCCTCAGTTAACAGCACTTTTTGATTATAATTTAATTGAAAATCAACCAAGCAAGCTCCATGATCAGATGACAAATAAGGCAGTTGATTATTGGTCTTTACCGCTCCATTTGATCGAAAATAAGCACCAGAACCAGACTCAATCACCAATCTTCCGGAATTATTTTTTACAATTTCTGATAACCCCCACATACCGTTGCCCTGACCCACTTTTCGATCCCTTGTTACCCGTTCCTGAATGGCCAATTCTATGGCATTCAATGGGTTTTCAGGTGCATGAGGCGAGTCTTTAAGCGAATTGAAGATACCCTTTCCATTGTCATAAATGCAAAATGAAATATGTTTAGTTTGCTCATGTATTTGCCCCATTACGAAGCCATCTCCTTTGTTTGCGTGCACTATTACATTGTCCATAATCTCGTTGGTGCACCACATGAGGGCATCAATAATGCCTTCTTCGCATTCGATACTTTGTGATATGGCCCTCAACATTTCGTTTCCCAACGTGTTGGTATCTGCATCCGAGTCGAAACGCCAAATCATATTGAGGGGATTGTCTTTCAATAAATTAGGATTGGCACTCACGGTAAGTGGCCGTTCAAGATGAATTTTTTGCAGAAAAACAGGTAAATTTTCAAACCTAAATTCGATGTTTTTTTCCTGTTGGTAATAATCAATAATACCAGCTATTGGTACAGCAGCGTTGGGGAATATCCTGCCTGCTTCCTGACAATCAATAATAATCTCTTAATATCCTTTTTTATTAATGAGGCCGTGTAGCACATATAAAAAGTCATGCACTAAAGGGAGACTGTCCATTTTAGTGAATACTATTTTATTTTCCCGTACCAATAGTCCGGTCAATTCTTTCATAGCGCAAAGATACATATTTTTTGATCATTAATCGTGTCTTAACAAAGGAGGATGAAATTGAAAAAAAACTTGATATTTAAAAAACCATAAAGCATTTTGTTTAATCTTTTACAGAAAGAGAATAAACAAAATGCCCGAATATCCGTTTTAACTTTTGCGTTGATGAAGCATTTATTAAAAACATGATTACCGGAACGTGGAACGAACAGCTGCATTGATATTTAAAGAACGAAAATAAAAAAATAGTTGTCTTAAATTTATTTAATTTATTCATTATCAATAGTTTATACAACTTTTACTATTGAGTGGCGACTACTAAATAGCGAATATGTCTAAAAAAAAGGTAGTGGTGATCGGCACTGGTTTTGCCGGGCTTTCAGCAGCTTGTTGCTTGGCAAAAGCAGGATTCGACGTGACGGTGCTGGAAAAAAATGCCGGGCCGGGCGGTCGGGCCCGGCAATTTCAGGCACAGGGTTTTACTTTTGACATGGGGCCTTCCTGGTATTGGATGCCCGATGTTTTTGAAGCCTTTTTTGCCCTTTTCGGAAAAAAAGTATCGGACTATTATGCACTAAAACGCTTGGATCCCTCGTATAGTATTTGGTATGGCACCGACGACCGGGTGGATATTCCGGCCAATATGGTCGAATTAGAAGCCGTTTTTGAGCGCTATGAGCCGGGAAGCACTCCAAAACTGCGCAAATTTTTGGCAGAAGCCGAATACAAATACCAGGTAGGCATCAACGAATTTGTGTATAAACCCAGCCAAAGTATTTGGGAATTTGCCGACTGGCGAATTTTGATGAGTTTGTTTAGACTACACATGTTCAGTTCGGTATCCAAACAAGTGAGGGGATTGTTTTCCCATCCAAAACTCATTCAATTATTGGAATTTCCGGTGCTGTTTCTGGGGGCGACACCCCAAAAAACTCCCGGATTGTACAGTATGATGAACTACGCAGATATGGCGCTTGGTACCTGGTATCCAATGGGCGGTATGTACGAAATTGTGCGCGCCATGACCGATTTGGCGGAAGAACTGGGCGTAAAGATCGTCTGCGATTGTGAGGTTAGCCACATTGACGTAGAAAACGGGCAAGCCAAGCGGATAAGAACGCTGCACGGAACCACCTACGAAGCGGATATTGTAGTGGGAGGCGCTGATTATCATCACATTGACAGCGTGCTGTTGGACGCACCTTACAGAAATTATTCGGCAGCGTATTGGGAAAAACGTACCTTAGCGCCTTCTTCTTTGTTGTACTACTTAGGCGTGAACAAACGGCTGCAAAACCTGGAACACCACAACCTGTTCTTTGACGCAGATTTTGGCCGGCACGCAAAAGAGATTTATGACCACCCCAAATGGCCGGAAAAGCCGCTGTTTTACGTCAGCGCGCCCTCGGTCACCGACCCCACCGTGGCCCCGGCAGGCCACGAAAACCTGTTCCTGCTCATTCCGGTCGCTCCCGGATTGAGTGACACCCCGGAAATCAGAGAACATTATTTTCAAATGACCCTGCAACGATTAGAACACCTGACCAAACAATCTATTCGGGAAAATATCGTATTTCGCCGCGATTTTGCCCACGCTGATTTTGTTAAAGACTACCATTCCCTGAAAGGCAATGCTTATGGATTGGCCAATACCCTGCTCCAAACCGCATTCCTGAAACCCAAACTCCGAAACCGCCACGTAAAAAACCTGTATTATACCGGTCAATTGACCGTTCCCGGCCCCGGAGTTCCGCCTTCCCTCATCAGTGGGCAGGTTGTCGCAAAATTAATCAATGAGGTACACGCATGAACCATATTAACCTATACAACAATACCTGCTTCGAATGCAGCAGCCTGATTACCCGCCGGTATTCTACTTCTTTTTCTTTGGGCATCAGGGCCTTCCACCCGCGATTCCGCGACCCCATCTATGCCATTTACGGATTTGTTCGTTTTGCGGATGAAATTGTGGATACTTTCCACGAGTACCCCAAAAGAGCACTATTCAACCGTTTTCGGGAAGATGCCTGGCGGGCCATAGAGGAAAAAATAAGCCTCAATCCGGTGATGCACAGCTTCCAGATCACCGTGCATCAATACGGCATTGAGTACTCCCTGATTGATGCTTTTCTGCGCAGTATGGAAATGGATTTGGAACAAAACACCTACGATGCCAGCACCTATAATGAATACATCTACGGATCGGCAGAGGTAGTGGGGTTGATGTGCCTGCGCGTTTTTTGTGAAAATGATACCGCCCAATTTGATGCGTTAAAAGAACCGGCCCGCAGACTCGGAGCGGCTTTTCAAAAGATCAATTTTCTGCGCGATATTAAAAGCGATTTTGATGACCGCGGACGGGTATATTTTCCGGGCGTTGATTTCAAGCGTTTCACCGATGCGGAAAAACACGCGATCGAATTGGATATTGCCGACGATTTTGGTGCGGCCCTCGAAGGCATCCGGCGCTTGCCGGAAGGTGCCCGATTTGGGGTCTATTTAGCGTATAAATATTATCAACAATTATTTAGCAAAATAAAAAGCGCCCCGGCAAAACGTATTGCAGTGGAACGATTCAGGGTGTCAGACAAGCGGAAAGTATATTTGCTGGTGAGCTCGGCGCTGCGGCACCGGTTGAATTTTTTGTAAATTTATTCAAATGATATTGGTCGTGCAGTATGGTGCATTCGTAATACATCAATCTGCTCATCAGAAACGATAAATGGATTGATATTTCCAAATATAATCCTTGAGTGGGTGATAAGGAAGTCGGCAATAAATAGTCCACAGTCAATAGTCCACAATCCACAGTCGCACAAACCCTTGATAATACCGTAATTAATGAAATTCAAAACTACCATTATTGCTATTTACCTGCTTACCTAAAACAATCAACTTATTATTTAACCCTTCCCAAGGTCCAAATATACCGCATTTTTCACTTTCCCAAAAAAAAAAATTTTCGGCTACAGCCGAAGCTGGCAACGTAGCAGCACCCGTGGTAGCGCTCGTACAGTAGCCATACTGCCCGCAGGTGGGGTCGTCCCTCCCACCACCTTGCTGGCAGTATGGCTCCTGTACTGAGCGCGCTCCGCCCCCCTTGCTCACAGGAAGGCACGGAAGGGCTAACCAACCTCACTGGAGGGCGAGGCGGAAGCCGATAAGGTGGTCGCGGTAGCCCGGCCCGAGGCCGGAGCGGTACGCAGCGCGGCAGCGCCGCGAGACGTAGTCCCAGCCGCCGCCGCGCAGCACGCGGAGGATGCCCTTATCAGCACCTTTCGGATCGGTTTTGCTCCCGGTCGGGTAAGCACCGTACCAGTCGCTGCACCATTCCCATACGTTGCCGCTCATATCGTGGAGG
>Ga0209181_10001122_pt1 | contig 47617 bp, 37 predicted proteins | sample MAT05_FD_187208 | JGI IMG/M metagenome (GOLD analysis project Ga0209181, IMG submission 187208) | Freshwater microbial communities from Lake Fryxell liftoff mats and glacier meltwater in Antarctica - MAT-05 (SPAdes) (version 2) | ecosystem: Environmental > Aquatic > Freshwater > Ice > Liftoff... | reverse complement strand
GCCACGCTGGCGGTGGCGGGCGCCAGGCGCCGCAACGCGGCCAGCAGGCGGGCGTCGCCGTCGTCCGCCGCGGCGGGCGCAGCGGACGACGGGGCCAGCGAACGCCTGATACGTTCCACGGTGCGCTGCAGCCGCTCGCTGCCGACCGGCTTGAGCACATAGTCGATGGCCTCGCTCTCGAAAGCGCTGACCGCATATTCGTCATAGGCGGTGACGAACACCACGCGGGTGCGGCCTTCGATGCCCTGGGCCACCTCCAGCCCGGTCAGGCCGGGCATCTGGATGTCGAGGAAGGCCAGGTCGGGCTGCAGCGCGGTGATGCGCTCGGCTGCTTCCAGGCCATGACGCGCGATGTGCACGACCTGCAATTCCGGCCACAACGTGGCGAGCTGTGCGGCCAGCGCGCGCGCCAGCGCGGGTTCGTCGTCGGCAATCAGGGCGGTGGTCACAGGCTCGCTCCGGGGTTCGGCAGGGTGATGCGCGCCAGTGTGCCGGCATCGGTGGCAGTCAGTTCCAGCGTGGCCTCGCCGCCGTAGCGCCCCTGCAGGCGCTGGCGGATGTTGGTCAGCGCCATGCCGGCGCCTGCGCGGTTGCCGCGCCGGGGCGGGGCGCCAAGGCCGCGGCCGTTGTCCAGCACTTCCAGCACCAGCTGGCCGCCCGCCACGTGTGCCCGCACGGCCACCGTGCCGCCGTCCAGCGTGGGCTCCAGCCCGTGGTGGACGGCGTTTTCCACCAGCGGCTGCAGCAGCAACGGCGGCACCGGCACACGTTGAGAGGCCTCGTCGGCTTCGATGCTGAACGTCAGCCGGTCTTCCATGCGCGACTGCAGCAGCAGCAGGTAGGCGCGCGCCAGTTCCAGCTCTTGCGACAGCGGCACCTCGTCGTGCCGCAGGGTGCTCAATGAAGCACGCAGGTAGTCGGTGAAGGCCTGCAGCATGGCCTTGGCGCGGGGTGGGCTTTCGTCGATCAAGGAGATCACACCGGCCAGCGTGTTGAAGAGGAAGTGCGGTTCGATCTGGCCTTGCAGCAGGCGAAGCTGCGCTTCGGTGGCGCGCTTTTCGGCCTCCACCTGGCGTGTCTTGATGGCGAAAAACTGGTACAGCACGGTGCTGATCAGCAGCGAAAGCAGGAGGCTGCCGACGATGGTGTTCGGGTCGCTCAGGCGGAACCAGCCCGGCCCGTCCTGGTCCACCAGCCAACTGCCCAGGGGCCAGCCTATGGCCGTGCCCAGCAGGGGCACGGCCGAGAAAAACACGGCGCGCATGGGCCCACTGAAGGCTCTGATGCGGGCGTCGCCGACCAGCGGCACGATCAGCCTGAACATGGCATGGATGCTGAAACCGATGCACAGCGACACCACCAGGTTGATGCCGTACCACTCCCCCCAGCCGCGCCAGTTGCGCCAGGCGCCCGTGCCTCCGGCGAAGAGCGCGAAGCCGATCACCGTGAAGGCCGCCGCGATGGCCATGCAGAAGAGCAGGGTCCAGAGCAAGTGCAGCCATTCCGGACCGACGCGGCGCAGGTCGGACGAGACCCAGGAACGCCAGGAGGCAGCGAGGTAGGGGCGGGTGAATGTCATGCGGTGCAGTGTAGGCAGCGGGCCACCCGGCCGGCCGGCGCAAGCCGATGAACGGCGACCCGGGCTCTCGGTTCGACAGCCCGGGCGACGAGCGGCATCGGCGCAGGGTGCCTTGCACCGCTGCCTACAATCCCGGCAACCCCTCTTCAGGCAGCACGCATGCAGATCCACGCCTCCGTCTTCAAGGCCTACGACATCCGTGGTGTCGTCGGCCAGACCATCGACGAGACATTCGCCGAGCATCTGGGCCGCGCTTTCGGCAGCGCGGCGCGCGCCGCCGGCGAGCGCGCGGTGGCGGTCGGCCGCGACGGCCGGGTCTCCGGCCCCGCGCTGAGCGCGGCGCTGATCCGCGGCCTGGTGTCCACCGGCCTCGACGTCGTCGACCTCGGCCCGGTCACCACGCCGATGCTGTATTACGTGGCCGCCACACGCGGCGCGCACAAATGCAGCAGCGGCATCCAGGTCACGGGCAGCCACAACCCGAAGGACTACAACGGTTTCAAAATGGTGCTGGCCGGCCGCGCCATCCATGGCGAGGACATCCAGCGACTGCGCCGCCGCATGGAGGCCGAGGACTACGTGGCCAGGCGCGGCCGCGCGGCACGCATGGACATCGGCCCCGAGTACGCCCACCGCATCACCAGCGACTGCCGGCTGGCGCGCCCGCTGAAGATCGTCGTCGACTCCGGCAATGGCATCCCGGGCGCCAGCGCACCGGCCATCCTGCGTGCGCTGGGTTGCGACGTGGTCGACATCTACAGCCGCGTCGACGGCGACTTTCCGAACCACCACCCCGACCCCAGCAAGCCCGAGAACCTGGCCGACCTGATCAGGATCGTGCATGCCACCGACGCCGACCTCGGCCTGGCCTTCGACGGCGACGGCGACCGCCTGGGCGTCGTCACCAAGGGCGGCAACGTCATTTACCCGGACCGCCAGATCATGCTGTTCGCGCGCGACATCCTCTCTCGCCACCCGGGCGGCACCATCATCTATGACGTCAAGTGCTCGCAGCGTCTGCCTGTGGCCATCCGGCAGGCCGGCGGCGTGCCGCTGCTCTGGAAGACAGGCCACTCGCTGATCAAGGCCAAGCTGAAGGAAACCGGCGCGCCTTTCGCCGGCGAGATGAGCGGCCACATCTTCTTCGGCGAACGCTGGTATGGCTTCGACGACGCCACCTACACGGCCGCCCGGTTGCTTGAAATCCTGTCCCGCCACGACGACCCCGGCGCCGTGCTCGACGCATTGCCCACCAGCTTCAACACGCCCGAACTGAACGTGCCCTGCGCCGAAGGCGAACACCATGCCGTGGTGGCCGAACTGCAGGCCCGCGTGGCCGATGGCCGGCTGGTCTTCGAAGGCGGCGAGGTCGGCCTGATCGACGGTCTGCGTGTCGACTTCGGCGACGGCTTCGGCCTCGTGCGGGCCTCCAACACCACGCCTGTGCTGGTGCTGCGTTTCGAGGGCCACACGGCCGAAGCGCTGGCGCGCATCGAGGCGCGGTTCATGGGTGCGCTGCGCGATGTGAAGCCCGACGCGCAGGTGGCGCTCGCCGCACATTGAGCGCCTGCGCCGCACGCCCGCGCCGAGGCCGGCACGTCTTGCGAGTGTCTTGTCGATGAAGGCGGTGCTGGCGCGTTTCGCCTATTCCACGCTGCTGCGCCTGGCCACGCCGCTGTACTTCCTGCGGCTGTGGCGGCGCGGCCGGCGCGAGCCGCTGTACCGCAGCGCCTGGGGCGAACGGCTGGGCTTCGGCAGCGGCCCGCAGGTGACGGGGCGGCTGTGGATCCATGCCGTCTCGCTGGGTGAAACACGCGCTGCCGCCGCCTTGATCGACGCCCTGCGCAGGCACCGCCCCGCGCTGCGCGTGCTGCTCACCCACGGCACGGCCACCGGGCGTGAGGCCGGCGCGCGGCTGCTGCGCGCCGGTGACGCGCAGGCCTGGCTGCCCTACGACACGCCGGGCGCGGTGCGCCGTTTCCTCGTTCACCACCAGCCCGCGCTGGGCGTGTTGATGGAAACCGAGATCTGGCCCAACCTGCTGTTCGCCGCACAGGCGCGCCACCTGCCGATGGTGCTGGCCAACGCCAGGCTGAGCGAGAAGAGCCAGGCCAGGGGGCTGCGGTTGAAGACGCTGCTGGGGCCGGCTGCGAACTCGCTCACGCTGGTGCTGGCGCAGACCGCCGACGACGCGCGCCGCCTCGGCGCGGCCGGCGCCCCGGCCGTGAAGGTGGAGGGGAACCTGAAGTTCGACATGACACCCAACCCCAAGCTGGTGGCGCGCGGGTTGCAGTGGCGGCAGATGCTGTCGCGCCCGGTGGTGCTGGCCGCCAGCACGCGTGAGGGCGAGGAGGAGCCGCTGCTCGCCGCCTGGCGCGCCCTGCCGGCGCCGCGCCCCCTGCTGGTGCTGGTGCCGCGCCATCCGCAGCGGTTCGACGCCGTGGCCTCGACGATCTCGCTGGCCGGGCTGTCTTTCGAGCGGCGCAGCGGCTGGGCCGACGCACCGCCGGCCGACGCCGCAGCCGCCGATGTCTGGCTGGGCGACTCGATCGGCGAGATGCCGCTCTACTACGGCTTGGCCGATGCCGCGCTGCTCGGCGGCAGCTTCGCCCGCCTGGGCGGGCAGAACCTGATCGAGGCTGCGGCCTGCGGCTGCCCGCTCGTGATGGGCCCGCACACCTTCAACTTCGCCGAAGCCGCGCGGTTGGCGCTGGCCGCCGGCGCCGCGCAGCGCGCCACCGATATCGACGATGGCGTGGCACGCGCCGTCGCCTTGGCCCGCGACCCGCAGCGCAACGGCTGGGTGGACAACGCGCTGGCCTTCACGGCCGCGCACCGCGGCGCGGCCGACCGCATGGCCGTTCAGGTCGAGGCGATGATCTACACCGTCAGCGGCCCACTTCGCGAGTAAGCACGGGCGGGGTCGCGGCGCGCCGGGGGTGTCAGCGAGGCGCCTGCGCCTCGACCCGGATCGCCGAGTACCACGCCGCCAGGTTGGCGATGTCGTCGTCGTTGAGGCCCTTGGCGATGACGTTCATGATCTCGTGATGGCGGGTGCCGCTGCGGTAGTCGCGCAGTTTCGTCAACAGGTAGATCTCCGGGTGGCCGGCGATGTTGGGCGCGTCGGGCCGCACCGACAGCCCGAGCTGGCCATGGCACACCATGCACATTTGCGACTTCACGCGGCCGGCCTCGACATCACCGGCCCAGGCCGGTTTGGCCAGCAGCATGCCGCAGGCGGCGAGCAGCGCCGGAACGAGGGTGGTGTGGAACATTCTGGAAGGATGATTCATGGGCCAGCATAAAAAAGCCCGTCACGCGGCTGCGAACGGGCTTGTTGAAAAACAGCCACACGGGGCCGGGCGACCAGCGGCCCGCCCCGTGTGGCACAGCACTTACGGCGCGCGGTAGCTCACCCGGTAGATGGCACCGGCGAAGTCGTCGCTGATCAGCAGCGAGCCGTCCTTCATCTGCGCCACGTCGACCGGCCGGCCACGATAGAGGCCGGTGTCCTTGTCGAGGAAGCCGTCGGCGAAGACCTCGCTCTTGTCGGCCGTGCCGTCGGCCTTCATCGACACGAAGTCGATCAAGCCGCCGCTGGCCTTGGTGCGGTTCCAGGAACCGTGCGCCGCCACGAAGGCGCCGCCCTGGTACTTGGCCGGGAACATCTTGCCGTTGTAGAAGGTCATGCCGAGCTGCGCCTGGTGCGCGGGGAACTCGATCTGCGGCTTGGTCCAGGCCGCCGGTGGCTTCATGTCCTTCAGGTCGGGCGCGGCGGCCGTGCCTGCGATCTGCGTGTTGTTGCCGTGGATGAACGGGTAGCCGAAGTGCTCGCCACCCGCCTTCGTGATGCGGTTGAGCTCACCCGGCGGGATCTCGTCGCCCATGCCGTCGGTCTGGTTGTCGGTGAACCAGACGGTCTTGTCCTTCGGGTTGATGTCCATGCCGACCGAGTTGCGCACGCCGCGGGCGACCACCTCGCGGCCCGTGCCGTCGAAGGCGTTCATCTTGACCATGCCGCCGATGCCCAGTTGTTCGTACAGCGCCACCTTCTCGCGCGGTTGCACGTTGTAGGGCTGGCCGAGGGTGATGTAGAGATTTTGATTCGCGTCGACCCGGCAGGTGCGTGCGCCGTGGTTGTAGCTCTCTTCTTCGACCGGCACCAGCTTGCCCTGCGGCACGACCTCGATCACCGCGACGTCCGGGCCTTCGTAGAAGAACTCGGCGGCCGGGAAGTTCAGCACGCGGTTGTGCTCGGCGACGATCAGGAAGCCATCTTTCGTCCAGCACACGCCGTTCGGATTGGTGAACTTCAGGCTCGGGGCGAACGACTTCACCTCGTCGGCCACGCCGTCGCTGTTGCGGTCGGTCACGGCCCAGACGGTGGTCTTGCGGGTGCCGACGAACAGCATGTTGGTGCTGGGCGCGACGGCCATGTGGCGAGCATCGGGCACGATGGCATAGAGCTCGATCTTGAAACCCGGCGGCAGGTTGACCTTCTTCAGGTTTTCCTTGATGGCATCGGCGTTCTTGCCGGTCTGCGGTATGACCGGGATGTTCAGGTCGGTGGTCGCGACCTTCATCTGCTTGAGCTTCTCGATGTTCGGCTGTGCGCTGGCCGGCAATGCGGCGGCGCAGGTCAGCGCTGCCATGACGGCAAGCCGCGAGGGAAGCAGACGGGGGGTGTGCATGATCGATCTCCGGGATGGTTATGGTGAGAACTCCGCCGCCGTGACGAGCACGGGGCGCGACGGTCAAAATGCAATGTGCGTACCAGTGCGGGAACACCCTGAGCCGAAGCATCCGGGCATGGCCCGGACCGGGCCAGGGGTGGATTCGACTGTTCAGAAACGTTGCCACTGCATCGGCAACTGTCCAGAAACTGGGCAGTTGCCCTGCGTGCACTGCGCTGCTACCGTCAATCCCTTCATTGGGATGAATTGCGGAACATGAGCCGACACCGATCGGCCCGAGGAGACAAGATGATTGCCAGCCATGAGCGACAGTTGGAGCACGCGCGTGCCGTGCGGGCGCGCGGAAACGCCATGCCACCGGAAGGTTTGCCGCCCGTCAATATTCTCGACAGCTGGGTGCGCTGCATGCACGCCGGGCTGGACGCAGCGGCCGCACCCAGCGTGCCGGTGGTCCTCGCCAGCGACCTGGCGCAACGCCGCGAACGTTCGCAGTTCGTGCGCCGGCTCGCCCAGGCGCAGCTCGAGACGCTGTCGCAGCAGATCGCCGGCTCCAACTTCCTGCTCGCCTTTGCCGATGTCGAAGGCGTCATCCTCGATCTCTTTGCCGACAACCGGTTTTCCATGAGCGGCAGCGATGCAGGCATCGTGGCGGGCAGCCGCTGGGGCGAAGGGATCTGCGGCACGAACGGGCTGGGCACCGCGCTTGCCACCGGGCAGCCGGTGGCGGTCACCGGGATGGAGCACTACATGCTGCAGCTCGGTGACATTTCCTGCACCGCCGCGCCGGTGCGCGACGCCCGGGGCGATGTGGTCGGCGTGCTCGACGCATCCTCCTATTTCGAGTCTCGCCAGCGCCACACCCAGGCGCTGGTGCAGATGGCGGCCACCCACATCGAGCATGGTCTGCTGGTGCACCAGATGCGCTCGCAGTTCGTGCTCGCCATCCACCCGCGCGCCGAGTACCTGGGCACCTTGTCGGCGGGCCTGCTGGCCTTTGACGAGGGCGGTTCGCTGCTGGCTGTGAATGCGCGTGCCCGCAGCCTGCTGGCGGGGTTGGAGGCCGTCCACGGCACGGCTTTCGAAACGCTGTTCGGCGAGCCCTTCGAGCTTGTTCTGGCGCGCCTGCATGTCGGCCACGAGACGCGACTGCGCGACGCGCTGGGCAGCTCGCTGGTGGCCTCCGTGGTGTGCCGGCCGCAGGTGCGCCGTCCGCGCGCGCCGGTGGCATTGCGTCCGCTGGCGTCGGTGGCATTGCGTCCGCAGGCATCGGCGGCATTGCGTTCGCCGGCGCCGGCTGAGGCACCATTGGCAACCAGGCCTGCCATGTCAACCCCGGCGCCGATTGTCCGGTCACCCGGCTTCCTCGCCGACGACCCCGCGGTGGCAGCAGCGTGCCGGCTGGTGCAGGGCGCTGTGCGCATGCAGGTACCGATCCTGATCTGCGGCGAGACCGGCACCGGCAAGGAGATGCTGGCGCGCCACGCGCACACCTGCAGCGGGCGCCACGGCGAGTTCGTGGCCGTGAACTGCGGCGCCCTGCCCGACGAGCTCTTCGAGGCCGAGCTGTTCGGCTATGTCGGCGGCGCTTTTACCGGGGCGCGCCGTGAAGGCAGCATCGGCCTGATCGCGAGCGCCGACGGCGGCACCCTGCTGCTCGACGAAGTGCGCGAACTGCCGCTGCAATTGCAGGCCGCGCTGCTGCGCTTTCTGGACGACCGGCTGGTGCGCCCGGTGGGCGGCACGGCATCGCGCCGTGTCGACGTGCAGTTGCTGGCCGCCACCAACGTCGAACTCGAAGACGAGGTGGCGGCGCGGCGCTTTCGTGAAGATCTGCTGTACCGGCTGAACACGGTCAAGGTGAGCCTGCCGCCGCTGCGCCGCCGGCTCGACTTCGAGGCCGCGGTGCACAGCGTGCTGGCATTCATCGACGGCCGCGCCTGCATCGGCGCCGAGGCGGTGGCGCGGCTCGCCCAGCATGGCTGGCCGGGCAACTTTCGCGAGCTGCGCGCGGTGCTCACGCGTGCGCTGCTGGCCCGCCAGTCGCTGGCCGACGATGGCCGCTTGGAGCTGGCCGACGTGGAGCCGCTGCTGCCGGCGGCCGGCGCGTTGGCCGGCTCCGTGTTGCAGCAGAGTGCCACCGACCTGGTGCTGCGCGAGTTCGAGCGTTGCGGGCGCAGCGTCAGCCGCACGTCGCGCGGCCTCGGCATCTCTCGCACCACCGTCTACCGCCATCTGCGCGAGGCCGGCCCGGGTGCGATGCGCTGATGCCGCGCACTCAAGCCGCGCACTGACTCTGCATACTGACGCCGCACACTGACTCCGCACACTGCCACAGCCAGCCTCCATCCTATGCCCAGCCGCCGAACCCCGCCCGGTCGAAACTACGACATCGTGCTCTACGGTGCCACGGGTTTTGTCGGCCGCCAGACCGTGGCCTACATGGCGCGCCATGCCGCCGGCCAACGCTGGGCGCTGGGCGGGCGTTCGGCGGCGCGGCTGGAGGCCGTGCGCGCCGCCGCCGGTGCCGGCGCGGCTGACGCCGGCATCCTGATTGCCGATGCCGCCGACATGGTGGCGCTCGACGTCCTGGCCGCGCAGACACATGTGGTGCTGAGCACGGCCGGGCCCTTTGCCCTCTACGGCAGCGGTCTGGTGGCGGCCTGCGTGCGACAGCGCACGCACTATGTCGACATTACCGGCGAAACACCCTGGATGCACGGACTGATCGCACGCCACCACGCGCAGGCGGCGGCCGAGGGCACGCGCATCATCCCGGGCTGCGGTTTCGACTCGGTGCCGTCGGACCTCGGCGCCTGGGGTGTCGCGCAGGCACTGTGGCGGAATCACGGCGAGCGCTGCGTCAGCGTGAAAGCCTGCTTCTCGATCAAGGGCGGACTGAACGGCGGCACGCTGGCATCGCTGCTCAACGTCATGGACAGCGGCCAGAAACGTATGCTCGAAGACCCCTTCCTGCTGAATCCTCCGGGCACCGCGCCGGCCGACACCAGCGCGCACGCCGACCCCATCGCGCCGCACCACGACGCAGACTTCGATGCCTGGCTCGGGCCGTTTTTCATGGGCCCGATCAACACCCGCGTGGTGCGCCGCAGCGCCGCCTTGCTGGCTGCCGGCAAAGCCTACGCCGATGACTTTCGCTACCAGGAATACCTGCGGGTCGGCCGTGGCGCGCTTGCCGCGCTGGCGGCCGCAGGCCTGAGCTTCGGCAGCCTGGCCGGGCAGGGCGCGCTGGCGCTGAAGCCGGCACGCCGCCTGGCTGCCAGGCTGGCGCCGGCGCCCGGCGAGGGGCCGAGCGAACGCAGCATGGATGGCGGCTCGTTCCGCTGCGAGCTGATCGGCACCGGCGAGCGCGGCACGCTGCAGCGCGGTTGCATCGCCGACCATGGCGACCCCGGCAACCGCGCCACCACCAAGTTCGTCTGCGAGTCGGCGCTGGCGCTGGCGCTGGCGGGCGACGCCTTGCCTGGCGCCATGCGCCGGGGCGGCGTGCCGACACCCGAAGGCCTTGGCGGCGTGCTGACGCCCGCCGTGGGCCTGGGCGGTGTATTGGTGACGCGCTTGCGTGCGGCCGGCATGGTCGTCGAGCCTTGATGGCGGTGACGAGCGGCAGAGCCGCTGCGGGATTTTTCAGCTGCCGCTGAAGCGCGGCGGCCGACGCGCCGCGAACGCCGCCAGTCCTTCACGCAGGTCGCCGCTGGCCGCGCAGTGCGCCTCACGCCCGCGCAAGGTGGCTGCATCGGCCTGGCCGCGCGCGAGCTCGTTCAGCGAGAGTTTCATGCCGCGCACGGCCAGTGGCGCATTCGCGGCCAGCCTGTCGACGAGGTGGCGCACGGTGGCGTCCAGCGCCTCGGCGGCCACCAGGCGGTCGAGGTAGCCGATGCGCAGCAACTCTTCTGCCGGCACGGTGTCGGCCAGCAGGAACAGGTGTTTGGCCGCCGCCAGCCCCAGCCGCGACATGTAGCGCATCAGGCCGCTGGGGTAGAAATGCAGACCGAGACTTGCCGCGGGCATGCGCAATTCCATGCCTGTCACGCCGACCCGGAAATCGCAGGCCAGCGCGAGGTCGGTGGCGCCGCCGTACACGCTGCCGTTCAGCCGCGCGACGGTCGGCAGGGGCAGCGCTTCGAGTTGTTCGACGGTGCGTTCGAACTGCTCCGGGTCGTCGGTGGCATCGGCCGATTCGTCGAGCTCGCCGAGGTGGAAGCCGGCAGAGAAGGCGCGGCCACTGCCGGTCAGAACCAGCACGCGCGCCGCGGGGTCCTGGGCGAGTTGCGTGAAGTGCCGCTGCAGCATGGCGAGGTCTTCACGGTGCAGTCGGTTCAGGTGACGCGGCCGGTTCAGCGTGATGGTGGCGACGCCGCCGGCGGCCAGACGGAGCCTCGGCGGCCCGGGCTCAGACCCGTCCGCCGGATCATCCATGGTGCGGCAGGTAGCGCACCGCCAGCACACCCGGGATGGCGCCGATGGCCTGCAGCACGCCGGGCGCCACAGCGCTGTCGACATCGACCAGCGTGTAGGCCATCTCGCGCCGCGACTTGTTCATCATGTTGTGGATGTTCAGCCCGGCGTGCGCCATCGCGGTGGAGATCTGGCCCAGCATGTTCGGCACGTTGGCGTTGGCGATCGCCACCCGCCAGGCCGATTCACGCGCCATCGTCACGGCCGGGAAGTTCACTGCGTTCACCACGTTGCCGTGTTCGAGGTAACCGCGCAACTGGTCGACGACCATGATGGCGCAGTTTTCTTCGGCCTCGGATGTGCTGGCGCCCAGGTGCGGCAGCGCGATCACGCCCGCGTGGGCGTGGATGCCCGGGCCGGGAAAGTCGCAGACATAGTGAGCCAGCCGGCCGCCGGCCAGTGCCTCGATGACTGCCGTGTTCGACACGATGCCGTCGCGGCTGAAGTTCAGCAGCACCGCGCCCGGCCGCAGCAGCCCGATGTTGGCGCTGTTCACGAGGTCGCGTGTGGCATCGAGCAGCGGCACGTGCAGGCTGACGAACTGCGCATGCTTCAGCACGTCGTTGACGCTGGCCGCGCGCCGCACCTGGGCCGGCAGGCTCCAGGCGGCGTCGACCGTGATCTCGGGGTCGTAGCCCAGCACGTTCATGCCGAGCTTGATGGCGGCGTCGGCCACCAGCGCGCCTACCTTGCCCAGGCCGATCACGCCCAGCGTCTGGCCGGCGAGTTCGTAGCCTGCAAAGGCCTTCTTGCCGTCTTCCAGCACACGTTCGAGATCGGCTGCGTCGACGTCGAGTTCGGCCACGAACCGCAAGGCCGGCGGGATGTGGCGCGCCGCCATCAGCATGCCCGCCAGCACCAGTTCCTTCACCGCGTTGGCGTTGGCGCCTGGCGCGTTGAAGACCGGCACGCCGCGTTCGCTCATCGCCTGCACGGGGATATTGTTGGTGCCGGCGCCGGCGCGGCCGATGGCGCGCAGGCTGGCCGGCATGGTCATGCCATGCAGGTCGGCCGAGCGCAGGAGGATGGCCGCCGGGTCGGTGATGTCCTTGCCGACCCGGTAACGCTCGGCCGGCAGCCGCGACAGGCCGCCGGCCGAGATCTGGTTGAGCACCAACACGCCGAAGCGGCCGGCACCACCCCCTTTGGCGCCGTGTTCAACCATGCTCGGCCTCGAATTCCTTCATGTAGGCCACCAGCGCGGCCACGCCGGCCAGCGGCATCGCGTTGTAGATCGACGCCCGCATGCCACCCACCGAGCGGTGGCCCTTCAGCTGCACCATGCCGCGTGCCTCGGCGCCCTTCAGGAAGGCGGCGTCCAGCGCCTCGTTCTTCAGCTTGAAGGGCACGTTCATCAGCGAGCGGCAGTCCCTCGCCACCGGGCTGGAAAAGAAACCGCTGCCCTCCAGAAAGTCATACAGCAGCGCGGCCTTGGCGGCGTTGTGCCCGGCCATCGCGGGCAGACCGCCCATCGCCTTGATCCAGTTGAACACCAGACCGGCGATGTAGATCGCGTAAGTCGGCGGCGTGTTGTACATGCTGTCGTTGTCGGCCACGATCTTGTAGTCGAAGGCCGTCGGCGTGGCGGGCAGCGCATGGCCGAGCAGGGCGTCGCGCACGATGACGATGGTCAGCCCGGCCGGGCCGATGTTCTTCTGCGCGCCGCCGTAGATCAGGCCGTACTTCGACACGTCGACGGGGCGCGAGAGGATGTCGCTCGACATGTCGGCCACCAGCGGCACGCCGCCGACGTCGGGTGTCCAGTGGTATTCGACGCCGCCGATGGTCTCGTTGGAGCAGATGTGCACGTAGGCGGCGTCGGCGTCGAGCTTCCAGGTCTCGCGCGGCGGGATCGTCGTGTAGCCGCTGTCGGCCGCACTCGCCACCACGTTCACGCGGCCGTACTTCTTCGCTTCCTTGATCGACTTCTTCGACCATTCGCCGGTGTCCACGTAGTCGGCCGACGCCTTGCCGCCCAGCAGGTTCATCGGCAGGATGGCGTTCTGGCCGATGGCGCCGCCCTGCATGAACAGCACCTTGTAACCGGCTGGCACGGCGAGCAGTTCGCGCAGCAGCGCCTCCGCTTCGTTGGCGATGCCGATGAACTCCTTGCCGCGGTGGCTCATCTCCATCACCGACATGCCCGAGCCGTGCCAGTCGAGCATTTCCTCGGCCGCCAGTTGCAGCACCGATTCGGGCAGAGCGGCGGGGCCGGCACTGAAGTTGAATACGCGGGTCATCAGGCAGTTCTCCGGGAGGGGTGGTTGACTTGCATTATCCGGGGGCGCAGGCGCCATCCTGCATGCCCCGGGCTCTTGATGAAGATCAACGGCCAGACCGGGGATGCCCCTAGAGTTGCCCGCATGAATGCCGGCCACGGCGGCCGGCAACGGAAGGGCCATTCATGTATCGGGATCTTCTCGTGCCGCTCGACGGCGGTTTACTCAGGCTGCGACCTCATCGTGATGGTCAGGCATGGCCGCGGCGCCCTCGGTGAACTTCTGTTCGGCTCACCCACCCAGAACGTGCTCGCGCGCAGCCAGGTGCCAATGTTTATGCTGCACTGTCGGTTCGCGTGGCGGCGTCCGGCGGCCAGCTCGGTGTCGTGCCGTCGGTTCATGATGGGTGCTTTGGTCGCCTTCGGGAACTCCTGCAAGCGGCTTCAGCGACATCCTGAAAACAAACACATGAAGATCACATGAAGACCAACAGAAGCGCCGAACCTCTGACCGCCCAGCCCCTTTCCGCGCAGTCGATCAGCGCCGAGGTGCTGGCCGAGAAATACGCCAAAGGCGACGAGAAAAGCATTGCCGATGTCTACGCCCGCGTGGCGCGCGCCTTGGCGATGGCCGAGCCAGACGATCCGCCGGGGCGGCGAGCGTCGTGGGAAGTGCGCTTCGCGCAGGCGCTGGCGGACGGTTTCGTGCCCGCCGGACGCATCCAGTCGGCGGCCGGCACGGGGCTGTCGGCCACCCTGATCAACTGCTTCGTGCAGCCGGTGGGCGATTCGATCACGCAGGTCGAAGACGGTCACCCGGGTATCTATACGGCGCTTGCCGAGGCGGCGGAGACCATGCGCCGGGGCGGCGGCGTGGGGTACGACTTCTCACGCATCCGGCCACGCGGCGCCTGGGTCGGCAGCACGCAGAGCAGCGCCTCGGGCCCGGTCAGCTACATGCGCGTCTTCGACCGTTCCTGCGAGACGGTGGAATCGGCCGGCTCGCGGCGCGGTGCGCAGATGGGCGTGCTGCGCTGCGACCACCCCGACGTCGAGGAATTCATCCACGCCAAGGACCGCGGCGACCTGAAGAACTTCAACCTTTCGGTCGGACTGACCGACGCCTTCATGGAGGCCGTGGTGGCGGACGCCGAGGTCGAACTCGTGCACCGCGCCGAACCCGGCGCCGCCCAGAAGGCGGCCGGCGCCGAAGCGCGCGCGCAGCCCGACGGCAGCACGCACTGGATGTACCGCCGGCTGCCGGCGCGCCAGTTGTGGGACCTGATCATGCGGTCCACCTACGACCACGCCGAGCCGGGCGTGCTGTTTCTCGACGCCATCAACCGCGACAACAACCTGGCCTACTGCGAAACGATCGCCGGCACCAACCCGTGCGGCGAACAGCCGCTGCCCGCTTACGGCTGCTGCTGCCTGGGCTCGATCGACCTGACGCGTTTCGTGCGCGAGCCTTTCGAGGCTGCATCCCGCTTCGACGAGGCCGCCTTCACGCGTGTCGTGGAGGTTGCCGTGCGCATGCTCGACAACGTGCTCGACATCACCCACTGGCCGCTGCCGCAACAGCGCGAGGAAGCGCGGCGCAAGCGGCGCATCGGCCTGGGTTTCACCGGCCTGGGTGACGCGCTGGTGATGCTGGGCGAGCGTTATGACAGCCCCGGCGCGCGCGCCGTGGCCGCGCGCATCGCGGAGCTGATGCGCGACGCCGCCTATGCGGCTTCCAGCGATCTGGCGCTGGAGCGTGGCGCCTTTCCGCTTTTCGATGCCGACCTCTTTCTCGGCGGCAACCTCGGCGGCCACACCTTTGCCTCGCGCCTGCCCGTCGCGCTGCAGGCGCGCATCCGCACGCAGGGGCTGCGCAACTCGCACCTGCTGTCGATCGCGCCCACCGGCACCATCAGCCTGGCCTTCGCCGACAACGCCAGCAACGGCATCGAGCCGGCGTTCAGCTGGGCCTACACGCGGCGCAAGCGCGAGGGCGACGGCAGCTTTCGCGAGTTCAGCGTCGAAGACCATGCCTGGCGCCTTTACCGCCACTTGAAGGGCGCCGATGCGCCGCTGACGCCGGCCTTCGTCACCGCGCTGGAGATGAGCGCCACCGACCACGCGGCGATGGTGGCGGCCGTCGCGCCTTTCATCGACAGCGCGATCTCGAAGACCGTCAACGTGCCGGCCGACTACCCCTATGCCGACTTCCAGGGCCTGTACCTGCAGGCCTGGCGCAGCGGCCTGAAGGGCCTGGCGACCTACCGGCCGAATGCCGTGCTGGGCTCGGTGCTCAGCGTGACGCCCGCGCTGGAGCCTGCCGCGCCGCTGCGCATCGATGACGCCAACCGGCGCCTCGCGCTGGAGCGACTGCCTGCGCCGGTGCTGGCCAGCCTGCGCTGGCCGGGCCGGCCCGACCTGCCGGCCGGCAACCCGGCCTGGACCTTCATGCTGCACCACCCCTTCGGCGACTTCGCGCTGTTCGTCGGCGAGGTGTCCGACGACGGCGCGCCACCGCGTCCCTTCGAAGTGTGGGTGAACGGCGCCGAGCAGCCACGCGGGCTGGGCGCGCTGGCCAAGACCCTGTCGATGGACCTGCGCGCGAACGACCCCGCCTGGCTGCGACTCAAGCTCGACGCGCTTGCCACGGTGGCCGAAGAGCGCGCTTTCGAGATGCCTTTCCCGCCGACCGGCGAAGCCCGGCTCTTCCCCGGCGTGGTGGCTGCCACCGCGGCGGTGATCCGCTGGCGCTGCGAGCAGCTCGGCGCCCTGTCGCCGATGGGCGAATCGACAGGCGGCGACCTCGCCAAGCCGGTCATCGACGCCATGTTCAGCCGTGCCGAGCCGCTCACGGGCCCGTCGGGCACACTGGCCTGGGCGGTCGACATCGACAACCCGGCGAGCGGCGAGGCCTTCACGCTGACGCTGAAGGAAGTCACGCTGCCGACGCCCGAAGGCGGCACCGTCACGCGACCCTGCGCGATGGGCTTGTCCGGCAACTACCCGCGTGCGCTCGATGGTCTGGCGCGCGTGCTGTCGCTCGACATGCGGGTCATCGACCCGGCCTGGATCGGCATGAAGCTGCGCAAGCTGCTCAATTACGCCGAGCCGCTGGGCCAGTTCATGGCCTTCGTGCCCGGCCTGCCGGCGGGGGAACGGCGGCAGAAGCTGTGGCCTTCCACCGTGGCCTATCTGGCGCGGCTGGTGATCCATCGCTATGCGATGCTCGGCGTGCTCGACGAAGAAGGTTTCCCGCTGCGCGCGATGGGCGTGCTCGACACCTCCGGCGCCGCCGCCGGCCCCGGCGCGGCCCATGCGATGGCCGGACGGCCATGCCCGGAGTGCGGCAACGCCACGCTGATCCACAAGGACGGCTGCGACTTCTGCACCGCCTGCGGCTACATCGGGCAATGCGGCTGAGGCCGGATTGCGGCGGCTTGTGCAGGGGTTCCGCGTGACGGACGGCGTCAGCGCCATGCGAGCCCGGGCGGCAATGTCGCGAGCTGGCTTTTGCCACTCCGCGAGGCTGACCGATGACTCAACGATGCAACCACCGGCTGACGCGCTTTGCGGCCGTCGTCATGCTGTTCGTCCTCACTGCCTGCGCGGCACCCACAGTGCTGAACACGCGCTGGACCGACCCGCAGTCCAACGCCAGGCCCGTTCGCAGCATCCTGGTGGTCGGCATCACCCAGGACACCAGCAACCGGCGTGTCTATGAAGACGCGATGGTGGCCCGGCTCACGGCTGACGCCGGACGTGCAAAAGTCCCTGCGGGCTTTTGCGCGCCTGCCGAATGACCGGACCCTCCGTGGTTCGGGCTGGCGGTGTCAGGTAACGCGAGCCGTGCCCGCAACCAGCCTCAACCCTTCACCGCCCCCGCCGTCAGCCCGGTGATGATCTGACGTGCCGCCACGAAGGTGAAGATCAGCGGCGGTATTGCGATCAGGCTGCCCATCGCCATCACACGGCCCCAGTCGACGCCCATGTCGGTGATGAACAGTGAGGCTGCCACCGGCAAGGTGCGGGTCTGCCGGTCGGTCAACACCAGCGCCAGGATGAACTCGTTCCAGGCAATGCGGAAGGTGAAGATGGCGGCCGCCGCCAGCCCCGGCGCCATCAAGGGCAGCAGCACCTTGGTGAAGATGCGGATAGGCCCGCAACCGTCGATGGCCGCCGCTTCTTCCAGCTCTATGGGCACCTGCAGTACGAAACCGTAAAGCAGCCACACGGTAAACGGCAGATTGACTGCGACGTAGAGCAGCACCAGGCCCCAGAGGCTGTTGATCAGCCCCCATTGATTCCAGATCATGAACACGGGGATCGCCAGCACCGCCAGTGGCACGGTGCGCAACAACAGCGTGGTGTAGGCCACGGTGTGCCGGCCCCGAAACTTGAAGCGCGCCAGCCCGTACGCGGCCATGCAGCCCAGCACCAGCGTGATGACGGTCGAGACGATGCCGACGAACAGGCTGTTGCCCAGGTAACGGTCGAACTTGTCTTCCTGCAGCACCGCGCGGTAATTTTCCAGCGTCGGCGCGAAGATGAAGTTCAGCGGCTCGGCAAAGATCATCACCTGCTGGCGCAGGCTGGTCGCGAAGATCACGAAGATGGGGGCCACGCACAGAAAGGCCAGCACGATGAGCATCGTGTAATGGGCAACGACCAAACCCAAAGGCCGCTTCATTGCCGATCACCCTTCATCGGATTGCTCAGGCGCAGCGCGCCCCACGACAGCAGCGCCACCACCACCAGCAGCAGAACGCTGATGGCGGAGGCCACGCCGAGCTGCTGACCTACGAAGGCGGTCTTGTAGATGTGCAGCGCCAGGATCTCGGTGCTGTCGCCGGGCCCGCCGAAGGTCAGCACGTAGACCACCTCGAGCACGCGGAAGGCGTCGATCAGCCGCATCATCAGCGTGATGGCGATGACGTGCATGATCATCGGCAGCTTGACGCGAAACGTCATCTGCCACCAGCGCGCACCATCGATGCGGCTGGCCTCGATCACCGAGCTGTCGACGCTGGCCAGCGCGGCGATCATCATGATGAAGACGAACGGCGTCCACTGCCAGATGTCGGCGATGACGATCGCCGCAAAGGCCAGCGTCGGGTCGGCCAGCCAGGCCTTGGCGCCGATGCCGAACAGCCCCAGCACGGCGTTGATCAGGCCGAACTGGGCGTCGAACATGTAGCGCCAGGCCAGGCCGACGGCGATCGGCGCGATCATCATCGGCAGGATGAACAGGGTGCGGAAAAACGCCATGCCGCGCACCGGATGTTCCAGCGCCAGCGCCAACGCGATGCCCAGCGCCATCTCGGCGCTGACGCACACGGCGGCGAACAGCAACGTCGTCCACAACGACGACCAGACGCGCGGGTTGCTGAAAGCGGAGACGAAATTGTCCAGCCCGACCCAGCGCGCGCTGCTCCACGGCGTGCCCATGCTCCAGTCGTAGCCGGCCAGCTGAAAGGCCGACAGCACCGGGTACAGGCAGGCCACCACCATCACCAGGACGGCGGGGCCGACGAAAAACGCAGGAACCCAGCGCGCGGTTTTCATCCGACAAGTCTCGCTGCGGCCTGCCCGGTCAGACCTTGTAGCCGGCTTCGCGCATGATCGCGGTGACCTGCGGGACCAGGCCGTTGAGCGCGTCCTCGGCGCTCTTCTTGCCGGTCAGCGCTTCGGAGATGCCCACCCCGAGCGCCTGCACGTTGATCTTGTCCCAGACCGGGATGATCGGCCGCCAGTCGGGGTTGCTGTACTTCAGCGCTTCCTTGAAGACGATGAACTCGGGGTACTGGCGCACCAGCTCGGCGTCGGTGAGGGTCGAGTTGCGCATCGGCGCGCCGCCCAGCTTGGTGACGGCCTTGTCCTGCGGCTTGGAGGTCAGCCACTGCATCAGCAAGAAGCTGGCGTCGGCATTTTTCGCGTTCTTCGGGATCGTCAGGCCGAGCCCGCCCGACTGCGACGCGCGCCTCACGCCGGCCGGGTGCAGCGCCCAGCTCACGTTGCCCGCCACTTTGCTGCGTGCCGGGTCGTTGATGACACCGGCCAGCGAGGTCGAATCGAGGTACATCGCCGCCTGGCCCTGCAAGAAGGCGGTATTGGCTTCGCCCTGGCCATAGCCGGGGATGCCGACCGGCCCGGTGGCCACCACTTCTTGCAGGAACTTCAATGCGGCGATGCCGGCCTTGTCGTTGAAGCGCGGCTTCCACTGGTCGTCGAACACGCTGCCGCCCATCGGGTTGAGGTGCAGCAGCCAGGCGTGGACACACTGGTGGCCCGCCTGGCCGCGCGAGGTCAGCGCGCCGATGCCGGACTGATCTTTCAGCACGCGCAGCGCCTTGCCGAATTCTTCGTAGGTCTCAGGCACCTTCAAGTTGAGCTTGGCGAAGACATCGCGGCGGTAGGCCAGCACCGACGTTTCGGCGCCGTAGGGCAGGCCGTAAAGCTTGGCGCCGGGGCCGGCCAGGTAACCCTTGGGCCCGCCGACCAGCCCCAGGTTCTCCAGGTAGATCGGGATGATGTCCTTCATGTCGTAGGCCGGATCGGCCAGCGCGGCGTTGGCGAAGAAGGGCTCCAGCGGCTGCACCAGGTTCTTGGCGACGTACTCGCCTTTCCACATCACGATGTAGCAGGCGAGGTCGTAGTCGCCCTGCGCCTTGGCCATCTCGAGCAGCTGCTTTTCTTTCAGCCGTCCGATGGCCAGTTTGTCGATCTCGACCTTGATGCCGGTTTCCTTGGTGAACTCCGGCAAAAACTTGGTCATGGCGTCGTAATGCGGGTGCGCCGGGATGTTGATGGTGACGGTCTGGCCGGCGTATTTGGCATGGCGGTTCTGCGCGATGGCGCCACTGAACGGCAGGCCGGCGCCGAACACGGTGATCGCTGCGCTTTTCATCAGGTCTCTGCGTTGCATGGATGTCTCCTGTGGGGGGGGGTCGAGTAACGGGAAAGTGATCAGGGCCGCAGCGCTTTGCCGCTGGCGGTGTCGAAAAGATGCAGGTCGTCGGCGCTCGCGGTCAGGCCGATGCGGGTGCGCTGCAAGGCGTGGCAGTCGCCCGGCACCGTGACGGTCAGGCGCTGAGGGCCGGCCGCCGCCGCGCCACCGACCGCGCGGCCGACAACCTGGCTTTCGGTGCCCAGGTACTCGACCACGTCAACCTGCAGCGCCAGCGGGGCGGGTTCGGCCACCACCCGCAGCGCTTGCGGACGGATGCCCACCATCAACGCCTGGTCGGGCGCCGTCAGGCGTTCACGCAACCAGCCTGGCGCGGCGAGTACAAAGCCGTCGCCCTGCAGCCCGCCGTGGCCGGCGCCGTCGACAAACCGTGCCGGCAGCAGGTTCATGCTCGGCGTGCCGATGAAGGCCGCCACGAACAGCGTGGCCGGCCGGTTGAACACGTCGCCCGGTGTGCCCACCTGCTGGATGCGGCCTTTGTCGAATATCACGATGCGGTTGGCCAGCGTCATCGCCTCGATCTGGTCGTGCGTGACGTAAACGGTGGTCTTGGCCAGCCGCTCGTGGAGCAGCGCGAGTTCGGCGCGCATGTGGCCGCGCAGTTTGGCGTCGAGGTTGCTCAGCGGCTCGTCGAACAAAAACACCTTGGGCTCGCGCACGATGGCGCGGCCGATCGCCACCCGCTGGCGCTGGCCGCCCGACAGTTCTTTCGGCTTTCGTTTCAAGAGGTGCTCGATGTTCAGCACCTTGGCCGCCGCCGCCACCTTGGCGTTGACCTCGGCCGCCGGCCGCCCGGCCAGGCTGAGCGCGAAGCTCATGTTCTGCGCCACGTCCATGTGCGGGTAGAGCGCGTAGTTCTGGAACACCATCGCGATGTCGCGCGCCATCGGCGCGGCGTTCGTCACGTCGCGGCCGGCGATCAGAATCTGCCCTTCGGTCACTTCTTCCAGCCCGGCCACCATGCGCAGCGTGGTGCTCTTGCCGCAGCCCGATTCGCCGAGCAGCACGACAAATTCACCTTCCTGCACCGCCAGGTCCAACTGCTGCACGACGGTGACATCGCCGAAGCGTTTGACGATGTTCTTCAGTTCCAGGCCGGCCATCAAGTGTCCCTTGTCATTGTTTGTGAAGTCGGCGCACGCCCCACCCCACACGCAGCCGTCGGTTGCCGGGGTGTTGCTGGCCCGGCCCCCATATCGCCTGGTACGTGTCCACACAGCGACCCTTTCCCTGCAGATGCATGAAGGCTGCTGCCAAAGCCAGCCACCACATACCCAGCACCAGCGCCATCCAGCGCGGTGCGTCGGCCACCCACAAGCCCAGGCTGATGACGGCCACCGAGACCAGCAGCAGCAACCAGCCCATGCCCTTGTGCAGACGCTCGAAGGCCAGCCGCCAGGGCGTCATGTCGTAGTGGTCACCGCGCATCTGGTCAGCAGTCGGCCCACCCTTGCTGCCACGTGCGAAACTGCCGGCAATCTGCAGCCAGACCGCCGCGCTGAGGCCCCAGCCACCCCAGGCATGCCAGCGTGCGCTGGCCGTGGCGGCATCGCCCTGTTGCCAAGCCAGGGTGATGCCCAGCGTGACGAGCGCGGCCCCCGTCCATTGCAGTGCCCGGTGTCCATGCCACCAGAACTTGTTGTCCAGCACCTGCGGCCAGTCCTGCTGCGGCGTCACCTTGTAGAAGCGCGCCAGCAGCACACCCAGAGGCAGCAGCAGTGCCCAGCCCGCCACCATGCAGCGTGCATGCCAGAAGGCCCAAGGCGCGATCTCATGGGAGAGCGCGCCACTGAGCGGGGTGAACAGCCAATCGACCATCGGTTACTGCAGGTCAGGGAAGGCGGCAAAGCAAGCGGTTCACTTGCCCCAGATCTTGGTGTACTGCGCGCGGTAGCCGTTGTCCGGGTCGAACAGGTTCTTCGGCCCGCCGTCCTTGCCGACGTTTCCGACCGTCACCAGGTGCACCTTCGGCACAAAACCCGACCAGGCCACCTTGCTGAACGAACGGTTCAGTTCGTCGACGATTTGCCACCCCTGCATGTTCAGCGGCTCGGGCACGGTGCCGGTCTGGAACCGCTTGCTGCGGATGCGCTGGTAGGCGGCTTCCGAGCCGTCGCCGGCCGACACCGCCTTCGGGTAACCGTCGCCCTTCTTGCCGGCCGACGTGAGAGAGGGGCCCATGAAGTCGAAGTACAGGTCGTTGATCGCCAGCGAGTGTGTCCACTTGTCGCCGAAGCGCTGCAGCAGCGAGGTGGTGAGTTGCGGCATGCGCGTCGAACTTTCGCTGATGGGGCTGTCTTCGAAGCTCAGCACCGTGCAGCCCGGGCATTTCTTGATGACGGCTTCCATCGCGCGCGCCTTGTACAGCGCAATGGCGTATTGCGAGTCGGTGAAGATCACCACGCCGGCCTTGCCACCCGAATCGACCACCGCCCACGAAGCCGCCACGTCGGCGACGTCGTCGGTGACGGTGGTGACATTGGCAAACAGGCCGGCGGTGGGGTTCGGCCCGGGCTTTTCACCCGAGTGCCAGCCAACCAGCGGCACACCGGCCTTGGCCGCACCTGCGAAAGCGACCTTCTGCTCGGTGGTGTCGAAACCGCCCACCACGATACCGGCGGGCTTGAGCGCCAGTGCCTGGTTCAGCGCAGCGGTGCGCCCGCTCACGGTGCCCTGGCCGTCGATCACACGCACCGTCCAGCCGATCGCCTTGCCGGCTTCTTCCACACCTTTGCTGACACCGACGATGCCGCCGTTTTTCATGTCGCCCGCAACGAAGACGATGGTCTTGCCGGGCACGGCCTTCGGGCCGGTGGTGGGGCCGTCCCACTTCTCCTTGCTCATGGTGGCCACGGCGACACGCTTCTTGGCGGCGTCGAGGAATTCATCGGCCATCGCCTGGCCAGCGTAGCCAACTGCGCACAGCGCAAGCAGCAAAGGTGTGATCTGGTTGCGTACGGTTTTCATGTCATCTCCATCTGTTTTTGCGGGGTCAACGGGGTGCCGCATCAGGTGCGGCTTGCGGGGAATCGGAGGCCAGCTGGCGTTCGGCAATGCGCCGCTTGATCGACAGGTTGCGGCGCTGCTGCGCCCAGCCTGCGATGCCTATGGACACCAGCAGGGTCAGGCCGTTGAAAAGGGGTTCGACAAAAAACGCGCCGCCGAACTGTTGTATGCCCGAGATGCCGATGGCCAGGATCGCCACGCCCACCAGGGTGCCCCACACGTTCACACGGCCGGGCCGGATGGTGGTGCTGCCGAGAAAGGCGCCGACCAGTGCCGGCAGCAGGAATTCGAGCCCCACGCTGGCCTGGCCGATCTGCAGCCGCGAGGCCAGCAGCACGCCGGCAAAACCCGAGAGCACGCCCGATGCGATGAAGGCGCCCATCACATGTTTGCGCACCGAGATGCCGTTCAGCTGTGCGGCCTTCGGGTTGGCGCCGATCACGTAGAGCGCGCGGCCCAGCGGTGTGAACTCGGTCACCAGCCAAAGCAGCACGCTGACCACCAGCACGTAAAACGCCGCCACCGGCAGGCCGAGCAGGTTGCCACCCGCGATGTCGGTGAAAGCCTCGGGCAATTCACCCACCACCTGACGGCCGCCGCTGTGCCACATGGCCAGGGCGTAGATCACCGTGCCGGTGCCGAGGGTGGCGATGAAAGAGTCGATCTGCGCCAGTTCCACCAGCAGGCCGTTCAGCATGCCCGAGAGCGCCGCGCACAGCAGTACGATGAAGACGGCGGCCGGCCAGGGCAGGCCGAATTTCGTCTGCAGGCTGATGGCCAGAATGTGCCAGAGCACGATGCCGTAACCCACCGTCAAGTCGATCTTGCCGGTGATCATCGGGATGGTGGCGGCCAGGGCCAGCAGCGCGATCACCGACTTGTCGGACAGTATGGCGCGCAGGTTGAAGAGCGTCGGGAAGGTGTCTGGCAGCAGCAGCGAGAAGAGCAGGGCCAACGCCACCGTCAGCATCACCAGGCCGTAGACCGGGATTGCGCGGCCCAGACGCTGCAGCGGCGTGAGCGCGTCGCCGTCGAGCGCGTTGTCGGGTTCCAGGGCGGTGGACTGAATGGAGCCGCTCATGCCGGAATTCCTTCGGGTTCGGGCTCGGCTTCTGCGCGCTGTGCCACGCCGCCCGCCGCCAGGGTCAACAGCTTTTCCACCGTGATCCCGGCGCCCGTCAACTCGGCGGTGATCAGCCCGTTGCGGAACACCAGCACGCGCGTGCAAACCGTTGCCACTTCTTCGAAATCGGTGGACACCACCACCAGCGCGGTGCCGGCTTCCGCACGTTCGCGCAGCACGCCGTAGATCTGCCGCTTGGCGCCCACGTCGACACCGGCGGTGGGCTCTTCCAGCACCACCAAGGGCTTGTCCAGACAAAACCAGCGCGCCAGCACCACCTTCTGCTGGTTGCCGCCCGAGAGCTGCTGCACCTCGGCGTTGGGCGCGGGCGGGTTGATGTCGAAGCGCGTGATGAGGTCCAGCGCCGTGGCCAGTTCGCGGCGCCGGCGGTCGAAAGCCAGGCCGCGCTCGCCGTGCAGCCCGGGGTTGGGGAACAGGTTCTCCAGCACGCTCATGGAAGCCGCCAGGTTTTCTTCCAGCCGCTCGCTCGCCACATAAGCCACGCCGGCGCGGATGGCCTGCAGCGGGCTGTCGAACACCACGTCACGGCCGAGCAGCCGCATGCGCCCGGACGACAGCGGCTCGCGGCCGAACATCGCGCGGCTGATCGCCTCATGGCCGGCGCCGCGCAGCCCCACCAGCCCCAGAACCTCGCCGCCGAACACCTTCAGGCTGAGCGGCCCGGCGTTGCCGCTGGCGACACCGTCGAGCTGCAGCACCGCAGTCTCCGAATTCAGTTCGGCTGATGGCCCTGCCTTCGTGACCGAGGCCGACAACGCCTTGCCGACGATCAGGTTCACCAGCTCGCCCTGACTCGTCTCCGACGTCGTCAGGGTGGCGACCAGACGGCCGTCGCGCATCACCGCCGCGCGGTCGCTGAGCGCCATCACTTCGTCGAGCCGGTGCGAGACATAGACCATCGCCATGCCCTGCTCACGCAGCACGCGCAGCACGCCGAACAGGCGCTGCACGTCGCTCATCGGCAGGCTGGCCGAGGGTTCGTCGAGCACCAGCAGCCGCGCCTGCACTTCCAGCGCACGGCCGATGGCAAGCAGTGATTTTTCAGCGCGCGTCAACGAGAAGACACGGCGGTCGGGCGCGATGTTGCAGCCCACACGGGCCATCACACGGCGCGCCGTGGCGTTCGCCGCCTTCCAGTCGATCAGGCCCCGGCGGCGCGGGTAGCCCATGCCCAGGCAGACGTTTTCGGCCACCGTCATCCACTCGACGAGGCCGAGGTCCTGGTGAATGAATGCCAGCGGTTGTTTGCTGCGATCGCTGTTGCGCCAACTGCTTTGCGGCTGGCCGTCGAAGAAGATTTCGCCCCGGTCGGCTGGGTAGATGCCGGCCAGCAGCTTGATCAATGTGCTCTTGCCAGCACCGTTTTCGCCCAGCAGCGCCAGAATTTCGCCGGGGTGCACCGCCAGCGTCACATCGTCCACCGCCTGAGTGCCACCGAAACGTTTGCTGATGCTTTCGAAGCGCAGCAAAGCACCGGACATCAGAGCACCGCTCCGCAGGTATTGAGCCGTATGCGGTAGAGCGAGCTGCTGGCGCAGATGTAGAGTTGGTCGCCGGCCGGCCCTCCAAAGGTGAGATTGCCAACTTTTTCAGGCACCGGTATGCGTGCCAGGCGGGTGCCGTCGGGGTGGTAGACCTGCACGCTGTCGCCGCTGCTGGTGTACAGAAACCCGTGCTGGTCGATGCGGAAACCGTCTGACAAACCGGGCGAGATCACCGCAAAAACTCTGGGTTTGACCAAGTCCTGGTTGCCTGCGACATCGAAGGCCACGATGTGATGGTGGCCGCCGCCATCTTTTCGGAGTGCGGCCGAGGTGTCGGACACGTAGAGAAGCGATTCATCGGGCGAAAACGCCAGGCCGTTGGGCTCTTCGAAAAAATCGCTCACCACCCGCAAGACGCCGCTGACGGGGTCGAAGCGGAAGACGTAGTTCCTGCCGAGTTCACTGGCTGCCTGGTGGCCTTCGTAGTCCGACAGGATGCCGTAAGGTGGGTCGGTGAACCACAGGCTGCCATCGGATTTGACGACGATGTCGTTCGGCGAGTTCAGGCGCCTGCCCTGGTAGTGGCTGACGACAACTTCATCGGGCAGCGGCTGACAGCTGGCGTCGAAACGCGTGCGCACGATGGCGCGCAGGCCATGTGAGCAGTGCAACAAGGCGCCGTCTTGCTCGCGGGTGTGGCCGTTGGTGTATTCGACCTGCTCGCGCCAGACGCTCAAGCCGTCGTCGTCATGCCAGCGCAGCATACGGTTGTTCGGGATGTCGCTCCAGAGCAGGGCGCCGTCTTCTTTCATCCACACCGGGCCTTCGCTCCAGATGGCGCCGCTGCACAGATGTTGCAGCGCACCGGCGCCCAGCGCGACAGGGTCGAAACGGGAATCGAAAATTTCGAGACTCATGGGCGGGCAGCTTCAGCGGGCAGGCCGGACGGACAAGAACCCAAAGTTTTGCACGAACAAGGTTACCGGTAACTAGGCTTTTCCCGAACCGGCAACCTTCGGGATCACACTCTATGATTCGAGCCATGTTGCACGGCAGCGAACCTCGCATGCACCACTTTCATCGTTATCGGTATCTCGTTGTAAGCGCGTGTTTTCGACCCTGTTTTCGATCCTGTTTGCGACCCTGTAGCCGTCACCATGGCTGATCGGCCGCCCCTGGCGCCGGCATCGGCCCAGGCGCCCTTGCGTCGGCAGGTGACGATGGCCGACGTGGCGGCGAAAGTCGGCGTCTCCAAGATGACTGTCTCACGCGCGCTGAACCGGGGCTCGCGCAATGACCGCAGCACTTCGGAAGCGCTGCGGCTGCGCATCCTGGCGACCTGCGCCGATATGGGTTATGTCATCGACCAGACGGCTCGCAGCTTTTCCAGCAAACGCTCAGGCTTCGTTGCTGCACTGGTGCCGACGCTGAACAACTCCAACTTCTCGGAAACCGCCCAAGGTTTGACCGCAGCGGTGGAAGCCAGCGGGCTGCAACTGCTGCTGGGCTACACCGACTACAGGATCGAGACCGAAGAGCGGCTGATCAAGGCGATGTTGATGCGGCGGCCCGAAGGCCTGGTGCTGACCGGCGGCAGCCACACCGCCGCAGCCCGTAACATGTTGCTGAACTCAGGCATTCCGGTCATTGAAACCTGGGACCTGCCGGCCGAGCCCATCGCTCACACAGTGGGTTTTTCGAACGCCGACGCCACCGCCGCAATGGTCCACCATCTGTTTGCCAAAGGCTACCGGCGCATTGCCTTCGTCGGCGGTGCCTCGGACCGCGACTCGCGCGGTGTCGACCGGCGCCGCGGTTACAGCCGGGCTATTCACGAACTGGGCCTGCCCGAGGGCCGGGTTTTCAGCGTCGGTCAGGCGCCGATTCCGATGTCGCAAGGCGCCGAGGCGGTGGCGCTGCTGGTGCAGCAGTGGCCCGAGGTCGACGCCGTCGTCTGTGTCTCCGACCACTCGGCATTTGGCGCGCTGATGGAATGCCAGCGCCGGGGCTGGGCGGTGCCGGGACGCATCGCCATCGCCGGTTTCGGCGACTTCGAGGTGGCCAAGGCCTGCCACCCGCGCTTGACCACCGTCGTGGTGGACTGCGAAGGCATAGGCCGTGCCTCGGGGGAACTGATGCTGCGCGCCATAGACGCCGCCCGCCTTGGGACACGGCTGCCGGCCGAGACACTGCTGATCCCGTTTGGCATTCAGCAGCGCGAAAGCACCTGACGCAACGACTCTCTGCCCTGACAAAGACTCGAAATCTGCATCACACTTTTTGTCTAGGACAGCTATCATCTGTTCCAGAGTTGAGAGTTCTCGTTCGGAGCGCACCGGCAATACCTGACTGACAAACAGCCGGACAGCCGCAGTTTCCGGCGCGGTCAATGCAGGTCGTTGTTCGTATGCGCCCCGAACGGGCGGTTGCAGTACAGGAGCCAGCCATGTTGGGAAATCCGTTGTCGACGTCCCCATCGAATGTCGTTTCCCAGCCGGGGGAGCTCGCGGAGGCCGCGCCGTTGACCAGCCTGGTGTACCGAAGCCGGGCCGTCGCGCCATTCGATGAAGCCGGCCTGCAGGCCTTGCTGGACAGCGCCCAGCGTCGCAACCGCGAAGCCGCGGTCACCGGGATACTGATCTATGACGATGGCCGTTTCATGCAGTGGCTGGAAGGCCCGGCCGAAGGTGTCTCCCGCGTCTGGCAGGTCACCCGCGCCGACAGCCGGCACACCGACATCGAAGTGCTGGGCGACGCTCCGACCTCGGCCCGCTTCTTCCCCGACTGGGCGATGAAACTCGGCACCCGGGATGCCGATCTGCGCAGCGCCAATGACCGAGCGCTGGCGGCCACCCAGAAACTGATGGACTCGCTGCGCTGGCGGCCCGAAGCGGTGCGCGCCGCCTTGTCGTCGCTGGTCCTGCCGCATGCGGCCAGCCTCAACCCGCCGGACCGCGAACTGCTGCGACAGGTGGTCGGCAAGGTCGTGATCCCCAGGCTGACCGGCATCCTGCCGCAACTCCTGCCCGACCCCGCTGCGGCAACGCCCGACGCCCGGATGGCTGAACTGGCGCGCCTGCTGGTGGCCGCCGACCCCGCCGAGGCCTTCGCCCTGCTCGACGTGTTGCAGTCCGCGGCCGGTTCCTTGCTGCTTTACTGCGCCACCGTCGCGGAGCCTGCGGCACGTGGTCTGGGTGACTTGTGGGCGGCCGACGACTGCTCCGAGTTCGAGGTCAGCCTGGGTCTGGGCCGCCTGCAGCAGGCCTTTCGCCGCCTCAGCGCGGACACCGCCTATTCGCGCTGGCAGCCTCAGGTGGCGAGGGTCGTGCTCGTTGCGCCGCAACCCGGCGAGCAGCACATGCTGGGTGCCGCGCTGGACGCTGAACTGCTGTGGCGGGCCGGCTGGGACGCCCACTGTGAATTTCCGGTCGACGACGATGCCCTGAGGGCGCTGGTGGCGGGCACCTGGTTCGATGCCATCGACCTGACCCTGAGCGCCTCGTTCCGCCGTGAGCACTGGCAAAGCCGCATGGCGGCCAGCATCGCGGCGGCACGCAGCGCCTCGGTCAATCCCGGGCTCGTGGTGGTGGTGGGCGGGCGCGTGTTCCACGATCAGACTCATAGCCGGGCGCCATTCGAGGTCGGCGCCGATGTGGCCAGTGCGACCGCAGCGCACATCGTGCAGATTCTTCAGCGAACCGTGCTCAAACGCTGATCCGACATCAGGCACGCTGCCTTTCGGGCGTGCCGTGCATTGGCAGGTCCGTGCTGTGATCAGCAGGGCTAGTGAAAGCGGCCCGGCGGTCGGCCGCCCTTGGGCTTGGTTCTCGGCTTGGCGTCTGTCACAGGTTCGGCAGCCGCCCTGGCCGCGCCGACCGGCTTGATCGCCAGATCCTTGGCGCTCAGGCCGGCAAACAGCGCGGCGGCGCGCACCTTGATCTCCAGCAGTTCGCTGGCCGTCACCGAATACTGGCCCGTGACCTTGTTGACGTCGATGCGGAACTCGACGTCCTTTCCGTTGTTCGACAGCGTGCCGCAAGTGAATTCGTAGTCCTCGCTCTCGAACGGAAACCCCTGCGTGTCGGGGTCATGGCCTTCGTATTCGACCCGCTGGATTTCTCCGCTGGCCAGGTTCAGGGAGCCTGTCGACATGATGACTTCTTCAGTCAGTTCATCGGCAATCACGATCGGCACTTTCAAGTCCACGTCACGCACCTCGGCAGTCAAAACCTGTGATTCTGACCTCTCGGCGGGAATGTCCGTGTTGGCTGGCCGGAAAGGTGAGGCTCAAGGCTTCAACCCGGTCTTGCCGAACTGCCAGAGCAGGAAGCTGTAGCTGTCGGCCAGTACGCTGTAGGCCTGCCTGGCGGTGCTGCCGACGCCGTGGCCGGCCTGGGCGTCCAGCCGCAGCAGCACAGGCCGGCCGCTGGTGCTGGCCGCCTGCAGCCGCGCGGCGGCCTTGGCACTGTGCCAGACATCGACGCGCGGGTCATTCAGGCCATGGATCAGTAGCACGGCCGGGTAGGCCGTGCCGTCCCTGATCTGGTGGTAGGTGCTCATCTCCAGCAGCGCCGGGAACTCGGACGGGTTGCGGAAGGAGCCGAACTCCGAGATGTTGGTGATGCCGTTGGCAGACTCCTCGGCACGCACCGCGTCCATCACGCCGACGTTGAAGATGGCCGCGGCAAACAGTTCGGGCGCGCTCGTGACGGCGCGGCCTACGAAGATGCCTCCGGCGCTGCCGCCCTGAATGCCGAGCGTCTTCGGCGACGCAAAGCCCTGCTCGATCAGCCAGCGTGCGCAGGCCACGCCGTCTTTCCAGGTATTGGGCTTGCTGGCCTTGAAGCCGGCACGGTACCAGGGATCGCCGAAGGCGCCGCTGCCCCGCGGGTTGGCGAAGGCGAGCACGCCGCCACGCTCGAGCCAGGCCACGCTGCGCGGGTCGAAAAATGCCTCGGTGGAGAATCCGTAGGCGCCGTAACCGTCGAGCAGCGTCGGGTTGCCGCCGTCCATCACCAGGCCCTTGCGGCGCAGGATGGCCAGTGGCACCTTCGCGCCGTCGTGGCTGCTGACCAGCACTTCGGTGACTTCCAGTTCCGGCATGCCCGGCGGCGGCAGGTTCTTGCGCAGTCCGGTGTCGAAGGTGCTGCCGTCTGCCGCGGCGGCCAGAATGCGCGAGGGCCCTGTCCAGGTGCTGGTGCCGACCCAGGGCAGGGGGTGTGCATGCGCCGGGTCCATCACGACGAAGGTCGAGCCGGGCAGTTGCGGCGCCACGTCCTGCCCCTGGGCCGGCAAACCTTCGCCGTGGCGGCGCACCCGCGTGTTGAAGCCTTGCCGCACTTCGGTGTAGATCGCCTGCTGGCCGAGTGCGAAGTCCTGCAGCACGCCGGTTTCGGGTTCTGGCACGACCTCGCGTGCTTTCGACAGCATTGGATCCTCGAGCGCCAATGCCAGCACCCGGCCGCGCGGCGCGCCGTTGTAGGTGCGCAGGAAAAGGGTGTCGCCACGCAGTTGGGCGTCGGTGATCTTGTCGCTGAATGCTGAAATCTGTCGCCACGGGATGGCCGTGGCTCCCAGCGCCGCGAGTGGCGCAACGTAGATCCGCCCCTCGGGCACCGTGGTGTCGGTCGTGCGGGCCACCATGTAGCGGCTGCCGGGGGCGAAGAACACACCTGCGACGTCCAGCCGTTCCAGCTTCAGTTCCCTGTTGACCAGCGGGCCGAACAGCGCTCTGGGCGCCGCTTTCGGCCGGGTCTTGTCGATCAGGAAGACGCTGGTGTCGAGATAGGTTTCGGTCTCGGGCGCGTTCTTGGGCAGGGCGCGAAACTGGTTGAAGCTGAGGTGGCGGCTGTCGGGCGACCAGTGCACGAGACCTTGCTGCACACGGGGAATCGGCGATCGCAGCGCTTTGCCGTTGGCGACGTCCATCAGGTACAGAGAGGCGTCTTCCGAACCGCCCGCCGAAACACCGTAAGCCAGCGTCTTGCCGTCCCATGAAGGCACGAAGTAGTTGATGGCATGCGGCACGCCGCTGTTCCTGGCCATCTTCTCGGGGTCGACCAGCACACGCTCGGGCCCCGCCAGGCCGTCGCGCATCATCAGCTTGAGCTGGTTCTCGCCGACCTTGCGCTTCAGGTAGAAGATGCGCTCGCCCGGCATGCGCGTGACAGCGCGCACGGTGTCGCCCGAGGCGGCGGCCAGCGCCTCGATGCGCGCGGCCATCGCGTCGCGCCCCTCGATGCGCGCCAGTGTCTCGGAGGCATACTGGCCCTGCGCCTTCAGCCAGGCCAGCGTGATCGGGTTCTTCGTGTTTTCGAGGTTGCGGTAGGGGTCCGCGACGCTGACGCCGTGCAGCATGTCGATGACGGGTTCGCTGGGCGCGGCGGGCGGCAGCGCGGCGGCCGCGGCCGCGGCGATCAGCGAGTAGGCGGCGGCGCCGCCCATGACCGCAAGGCCGACGGCGAAACGTCGGGTTTTGTGGCGGGTTGGGCTCATGTGGCGGGCTCCGTGGCTGCGTTTCGCAGAAGTGCGTGTTCCAAAGAGGTTGATCGTATGCCGACGCTCGCCGCCCTGTCGCTCCCGCAAACGTGGCTTCCTGCGGTGCCTGGCGAGGTTCCGGCCGATTCAGACCACGTCGGCGAAGTCGATCAGCACCTTCATCGCACGCTTGCGGTCGCCGGCCAGCTCGAAGGCGGCGCGTGCCTCGGCCATCGGAAACGAGCGCGTGATCACCGGCGACAGGTCGACGCGCCCTTCGTTGATCAGCCGCACCGCGAGCGCGAATTCGGCGTGGAAGCGGAACGAGCCGCAGATGCTCAACTCCTTGGCCACCACCATGTTCTGCGGAATGCTGACGTCGCCGCCCAGGCCGAGCTGCACCACGACGCCGCGCGGACGCATCACTTCCAGGCCGTCGCGCAGGGCGCGCTGGTTGCCCGAACATTCCAGCATGACGTCGAACGTGCCCTTGTCGGCCGAATAGCGCTGCACCCAGCCGGTGTCGGTGGCAGCGTTGATCGTGAGATGGGCGCCGAGCGCACGCGCCACCACCAGCGGCTCGTCGACGACGTCGGTGACGACGATCTCGGTCGCGCCGTGCACCCGCGCCGCGGCCACCGCAAGGGCGCCGATCGGGCCGCAGCCAGACACCAGCACGCGTTTGCCGAGCAGCGAGCCGGCGCGCGACACGGCATGCAGGCCGACCGAAAAGGGCTCGGCCAGCGCGGCCATCGCCATCGGCACGCCGCCGGCCACCGCCACGCACTGGCTGGCGTTGCACAGCAGCAGGTTGCGGAACGCTCCCTGCACGTGCGGAGTGCGCATCGCACTGCCGTAGAAGCGCATTTCCAGGCACTGGTTGGGCAGGCCTTCCAGGCAGTACTTGCAGGCAAAGCAGGGCCGGCTGGGGTTGATGGCGACGCGGTCGCCTATCTTCAGGCTCGTGACGTCGGGCGCCACCGCGGCCACCGTGCCGGCGACCTCGTGGCCCAGCACCATCGGCTCCTTGATGCGCACGGTGCCGAAGCCGCCGTGGTGGAAGTAGTGCAGGTCCGAGCCGCAGATGCCACCCATGCCGACGCGAACCAGCACCTGGCCCGGGCCCACCTCGCCGGCGTCCTGCTCGTCCATCCGCAGGTCGTCGGGGGCATGGATGACGAGGCACATACAACGAAGACGCATGGGGTTCTCCTGGGTTCGATCGGCGGGCGGGCGAAGCAGAGCGCCGGATAGGATACCGGTAACTTTAGCCGTCGCAGGCCTTGGACGCAACGGGCGCGGGAGGGCCGTCGCGCGAACCGCGCGCGAACCGCGCTAGCAAAAAACGCCGAATCGGCGCAGCTTGACGCTCAAAAAAGATACCGGTAACCTTTGTGCATCCTCTGGAGACCCGACCGTGAAACTCTTCGACCTCAGCGGCCGCATCGCCTTGGTGACCGGCTCCAGCAAGGGCATCGGCTATGCGCTTGCCACGGCGCTCGGGTCCGCCGGTGCCACCCTGGTGCTGAATGCGCGCGACCCCGCCCGGCTCGACGCCGCCCGGCTGGCGCTGCAGGCGCGCGGGCTGACGGCGCACGCCGTGCCGTTCGATGTCACCGACCCCGACGCGGTGGAGACCGGCATCGCCAGCATCGAATCCGGGATCGGCGCCATCGACATCCTCGTCAACAACGCCGGCATGCAGCACCGCAGCCCGTTCGCCGAGTTCCCGATCGACGCCTGGCGCAAGATCACCAGCACCAACATCGACAGCGTGTTCTTCGTCGGCCGAGCGGTGGCCCAGCGCATGCTGGAGCGCAAGCGCGGCAAGATCATCAACGTGTGCTCGGTGCAAAGCGAGCTCGGCCGGCCGAACATCGCACCCTACGCCGCCACCAAGGGCGCCGTGAAGATGCTCACCAAGGGCATGGCGATCGACCTCGGCCGCCACGGCATCCAGGTCAACGGCCTCGGGCCGGGTTACTTCAAGACCGAGCTGACGCAGACGCTGGTGGACGACGAGGCCTTCACCGCCTGGCTGTCGAACCGCACGCCGGCCGGCCGCTGGGGCGACGTGGAAGAACTCGGCGGCGCGGCCATCTTCCTGGCGTCCGACGCCGCCAGTTTCGTCAACGGCCACATCCTCTACATCGACGGCGGCATCACCGCCAGTCTGTGACGGCGCAATTCCGAAGGCCCTTGCTGCTGTAAGCCGGCGATGCGACGATGAGAGCTCCACAACCGAGGAGACAAGAATGGCCAACCCGATGATCGACCCCGACGCGCTGATCGCGATGTTCGAGACCGCCACCGCCAAACAGGGCGCGGAACTGCGCAAGGCCGTCAGCGGTGCCACGCTGGCCGCGCTGCAGGGCCGCGAGTTGTCGCTGAAGAACATCAAGGCCACGCTGAAAGGCGTGTCGGAAGCGGCCGGCGCGGGCGCGGCGAAAAACGTCGTGCCCGGCATCGATGCCGAAGCCCTGCTCGACAGCGCCGCGGCCGGCATGGACGACGCGCTGGTGAAGGCGGTCGACGCCAATCGCGTGGCCCTGCAGCAATTGGTGGCGCAGGGTGCCGACCTGAACGGCAAGCCGCTGCAGAAGGCACTCGACGATCTTGAAAAGTTCGAGGACACGATGTTCTCCGCCCTGAAGAAGAACGCCGCCAGCGGCCCGCTGGCCGGCGCCTGGGGCCAGGTGCTCGAGAAGATGCAGGCCGGCGGCACGCTGTCGGGCGCGCAAGCCACGCAGACCGCCGAGCAGATGGCCGAGCAGATGCAGACAGCGGTGCGACAAACGCGCGCCGCCGGTCTGCGCGCCGCGCAGGCGATGGCCGAGAGCTACACCGCGATGGTCAGTGGCGTGCTGATGGGCATGGCCGACGCCATGCAGACGGCAGCCAAGCCGGCGGCCGGCAAGGCCAACAAGGCCAAGTAAGGCAAACCGGCGGGGCGAGCCTCGAGGCGCGCGCCGCCGGTTGTCCGGCCGAGCGCAGGCCTAAAATTGCACCATGAAAAACGTCGTCATCAGCGGCACCGGCCTGTACCGTCCGCCGTTCGTCATTTCCAACGCCGAACTGGTGGCGTCCTTCAACCAGTACGCCGCGCTGCAGAACGAGAAGCACGCCGTGCAGATCGCCGCTGGCGAACTGCCGGCCATCGTGCCGTCGAGCGTGGAATTCATCGAGAAGGCGTCGGGCATACGCCAGCGTTACGTCGTCGAGAAGACCGGCGTGCTCGACCCGACGCGCATGAAGCCGCGCTTCGAACCGCGCCCCGATGAAGCGCTGAGCCTGATGGCCGAGATCGCGGTCGACGCCGGCCGCCAGGCCATCGCCGCGGCCGGCAAGCAGCCGGGCGACGTCGACATGGTGCTATGCGCGGCGGCCAACATGCAGCGTGCCTACCCGGCGATGGCCGTCGAGATCCAGCACGCATTGGGAGCCGGCGGCTGCGGTTTCGACATGAACGTGGCCTGCTCGTCGGCCACGTTCGCCATCGAGCAGGCGGTCAACGCGGTGCGTTGCGGCACCGCGAAATGCGTGCTGGTGATCAACCCGGAGATCACCTCGGCACACCTCGAGTGGCGTGACCGCGACTGCCACTTCATCTTCGGCGACGTCTGCACGGCCGTCATCGTCGAGGCAGAAGACACGGCGACCGTGGCCGACCGCTGGCGGGTGCTGGGCACCCGGCTCGTGACGCAGTTCTCCAACAACATCCGCAACAACGCCGGCTTCTTGAACCGCTGCGAAGACACCGACCTCGACGCGCGCGACAAGACCTTCCGCCAGGAAGGGCGCAAGGTCTTCAAGGAGGTGGTGCCGATGGCCGCCGAGCACATGTCCCAACATCTCGCGACGCTGGGCATGAAGCCCACGCAGGTGCGCCGTTATTGGCTGCACCAGGCCAATCTGGGCATGAACCAGCTGGTGCTGAAGCGCCTGGTGGGCCGCGAGGTCGACGACGACATCGCGCCCATCATCCTGGGCGAGTACGCCAACACGGCCTCGGCCGGCTCCATCATCGCCTTCCACGGTCACCACGCCGACATGGCGGCCGGTGACGTGGGTGTGATCTGCTCTTTCGGCGCTGGTTATTCGGTCGGCAGCGTGGTGGTGAGGCGGCTCTGAAGTCGGGAGTTCCGCGCGGCTGATGTTTCAGTCCGGCCGCGCCAGCCGTTTCGGATAGGCGATCTCGATGCCCGACTCATCGAGCAGCCGCAACACCACCAGATTGACGGCCGACTTCACATTTCCCTGGCCATTGTCGGGGTCGGCGATCCAGAAGCTCACGGTCAGCTCCAGGCCATCTGCGGCAAAGGCCGAGAGCAGCACGCTTGCGCCGGGCTCGTGCATGACGCGCGGCACGGCTGCGACGAGCGCGGTCAGGCGCGGGATCAGCACCTCCAGGTCGGTGCCGTAGGCCACCTGCACGCTGGTCGACAGGTTGAGCTTCGGATCGGCGCGCGAAGAGTTCTCCACACGCTGCGTCATCAGCATCTCGTTGGGCACGATGGCCTCGCGGCCAGTCACGGCGCGCAGCACCGTGTAGCGGGTGTTGATGTCGACGACGCGGCCTTCGAAATTGTCGACCTTCACCATGTCGCCGATGCGCACGCTGCGCTCTGCCAGGATCACGAAGCCGCTGATGTAGTTGGCCGCCAGCTTCTGCAGGCCGAAGCCGATGCCCACGCCGAGTGCGCCACCCAGCACGCCCAGCGCCGTGAGGTCGATGCCGGCGGCCGACAGCGCGAACATCAGGCCGATGAACACCAGCCCCGAGCGCAGGATGTTGGCCGCCATCTTGCGCGCCGACAGGTTGTCGGTGGCGCCCTTCAGCAGCTTCTGTTCGAGCGCGGCCGAGATCCACAGTGCCAGCACCAGCACCACTACCGCGGTGATCAGACCCTCGAGCAGGTTGCGCAGGGAGATACGGCCGGCGCCGATGCGCCACTGGATGGCGTCGAGTTCGTCCAGCATCAACGGCAGCGCGCCGATGATCCACAGCACGACGGCGATCCAGGCCACCCAGCTGACGCTGCGCTCGACCACGCGCATGAACTGCGAGTTCGGGAATGCGCTGTGCAGCACGCGCACGGTCAGCCGTATCACCAGCAATGAAAGCAGGATGGGCACGACCAGGCGGAAGACGACGATGGGCAACAGATCGCTCAGCACCCAGCGTGCCAGTACCGCGAACAGCAGGGCCATCACCGGGAACAGCACGCCGTCGACGACACCGCTGCCGAACCAGATCGAGCCCGGTTTCGGCTCGTTGCCACGCAGCAGGCGCACGGCTGCCCAGGCGGTGAGCAGGCAGGCCGCGAACACGGCCAGTTCCACCAGCGCGGTGGGTTGCATCAAGGACACGAAAATGCGGCCGAGCTCGTCGGCCGTCAGCGCGCGAGGCATGGCGCAGCGCTCAGGCGACGCCGGCCAGCACGCGCAGGTGCGCGGCCACGCTGCGCGCCAGGGCGCTCAGGTTGTAGCCTCCTTCGAGGCAGGAGACGATGCGACCGCCGGCGTGGCGTTCGGCCAGCCCCTTCAGGCGCCGCGTGATCCATTCGTAGTCGGCTTCGACCAGGCCGAGCTGGCCGAGGTCGTCTTCACGGTGGGCGTCGAAACCAGCCGAGATGAACACCATCTGCGGGCGAAATTCTTCCAGCGCCGGCATCCACATGGCGTCGATCGTCTCGCGCAGTTCGGGGCCGCGCGTGTACGGCGCGACCGGCACGTTGACCATGTTGGTGCCCTTGGGCACCGCGCCGCTGTAGGGGTAGAGCGGGTGCTGGAAGAAGCTGCACATCAACACGCGGTCGTCTCCGGCGATGATGTCCTCGGTGCCGTTGCCGTGGTGGACATCGAAATCGATGATGGCCACGCGCTGCAGGCCGTGCACGTCGAGGGCGTGGCGCGCCGCGATGGCGACGTTGTTGAAGAAGCAGAAGCCCATGGTCTCGTCGCGCGTGGCGTGGTGGCCGGGCGGGCGCACCGCGCAGAAGGCGTTTTCAACGCGTCCGGCGAGCACGGCATCGGTGGCGGCGACGGCTGCGCCGGCGGCGCGCAGCGCGGCGCGGTGGGTGCCGGGACAGGCCACGGTGTCGGGGTCGAGGTTGCGTGAACGGCCTTCTGCCTGCACCTGCGCCAGCACGTCGGCCAGCTGGTTCACGTAGCCGGTGGTGTGGGCGCGCGTGATCTGCTCGGTGGTGGCGAGCGGCGCGTCATGGAATTCGAGCGCGATGTCCAGGCCGGTCGACAGCAGGTGGTCCGAGATCGCATCGAGGCGCTGCGGGCATTCCGGGTGGCCCGGGCCCATATCGTGCAAACGGCACTCGGCGTGGGTGTAGAAGGCTGTGCTCATCAGGAGGTGGGCTCTTTTCGGGTAAGGTGCCACGCATGGATACCAGCCTTGCGCGCCAGCTGTCCGGGCTGGTCGATCAGATTAGCACGATCATCGTCGGCAAACGAACGCAGATCGAAGACAGCGTGGCGTGCCTGCTGGCCGCCGGCCACCTGCTGATCGAAGACGTGCCCGGGGTCGGCAAGACGACGCTGGCGCATGCGCTGGCGGTCTCGCTGGGGCTGAAATTCTCGCGTGTGCAGTTCACCGCCGACCTGATGCCGACCGACCTGATAGGCGTCAGTGTCTACGAGCGCAGCAAGGAAGCCTTTGTCTTTCATCAGGGCCCGGTCTTCTCGCAGGTGCTGCTGGCCGACGAGATCAACCGGGCCGGCCCGAAGACGCAGAGCGCACTGCTCGAAGCGATGGAAGAGCAGCAGGTCTCGGTGGAGAACGAGACCCGACCGCTGCCGCGGCCCTTCTTCGTCATTGCCACGCAGAACCCTTCGGACCAGCTCGGCACCTACCCGCTGCCCGAAAGCCAGCTCGACCGCTTCCTGCTGCGCATCACGCTGGGTTACCCCGACCGAGCCTCCGAGCGCGCCTTGCTGGCCGGCGAAGACCGCCGCCATGCGCTGGCGCGGCTGCAGCCCGTCATGCGCCCGGCCGAACTGGAAGCCGCGCAGAAGGAAGTGCTGAAGGTGCGCGCCGCCGACACCCTGCTCGACTATCTGCAGGCCCTGATTGCCGAGACCCGCTCGGGCCGCTGGTTCGTCGACGGCCTGTCGCCGCGCGCCGGCATCGCCGTGCTGCGCGTGGCCAAGGCGCGCGCGCTGATGGCCGGACGCGCCTACGTGGCGCCCGACGACATCCAGGCCGTGCTGCCGCAGGCCATCGCGCACCGTCTGCTGCCGGTGGCCGGCGCCGGCCGCGGGCCCATCGAGCAGGTGCGCGCGATGGTCGAGGCCACCGCGTTGTAATGAAGCCCCCAAGCTCAGATGAAGCCCCCAAGCTCGCTAGCGCTCGCTGCCCACCGAGGGGGCTGTCCGCCAGCGGCCCGGCAGAGCCGGTTCTGCGGCGGGAAGCTTGGTGTGCTTGCCCCGTTTCGGGCGTCCCCGTTGGCGGCCGGCGCCGTGGATGACTGAGATGAGCGGACGCGGGTCGCCACGCGCCCGCTTTTGGGCCTGGTGGCAGCAGCGGCTGCCGGTCGCCGACCGCAGCACGCTGACTCAGCGCAATATCTACATCCTGCCCACGAAGGCCGGCCTGGCCTTCGCGCTGACGCTGCTACTGATGCTGCTGGCCTCGATCAACTACCAGCTCAACCTGGGGTACCTGCTGACCTTTCTGCTGGCCGGCAGCGGCATCGTGTCGATGCACCTCACGCACGGCACGCTGCGCGGGCTCACGCTGCACCTGCGGCCGGCAGCCGCCGTGTTTGCCGGTGAACCCGCACTGCTGGAGATCGTCATCGACAACCCGGCGCGGGCCCGCCACGGGCTGGCGGTGCACTTCCAGGACCGCAGCGCCCACGGCCCGAGCTTCGCCTGGTGCGACGTGCCGGCACTGGGCAGCGAGACCGTGCGCCTGAGCATCGTGCCGACGGCGCGCGGCTGGCACGGCGTGCCGATGATCGTCGTCGAGAGCTGCTTTCCGCTCGGCCTGTTCCGCGCCTGGACGGTCTGGCGGCCGGCAGGCCGTGTGCTGGCCTGGCCGCGGCCCGAGCAGCCCGCGCCGCCACTGCCCGCATCGAGCCCGCAGCCCGGCGAGCGCGTCAGTTCGTCACGCGCCCAGGGCAGCGAGCTCGACGGTGTGCGTGCCTGGCGGCGCGGCGACAGCCTGCGCCAGGTGGTGTGGAAGAAGGTCGCACGCACGGGCGAGATGGTCAGCCGCGAGACGGCCGGCAGCGAAGGGCGCGAACTCTGGCTCGACTGGAACGTCGCGCCGGTGCCCGGCCATGGCGCGGATGTCGAGATGCGGCTGTCGCGGCTGGCCGCCTGGGTGCTGGCCGCCGAGCGCGCCGGCCTGGCTTACGGCCTGCGTTTGCCCGGCCGGCAGGGCGTGCTGGGCGAGGGCGATGCGCAGAAGCGCGCCGCGCTCGACACATTGGCGACCTGGTCGTGACCGCCCCGCCGGCAGCGTTGCCATGAACCTGGCGGCCTGGCGCCACCTGCCGCGCGACGCCCGCGACACGCTGTTCCTGCTGGCCGTGATCGGCTGGACCATCCTGCCGCATCTGCTGCATCTGCCACTGTGGTGCGGTGCCATGGCCGTGGCCGTGCTGGCCTGGCGCGGACGGGTCGCGCTGACCCACGGCGCGCTGCCCGGCCGTTGGGCGGTGGTGGCCGTGCTCGTGCTGGCCACCGGCCTCACGCTGTGGAGCCAGCGCACCCTGCTCGGCAAGGAGGCGGGAGTCACCATGCTGGTGGTGCTGATGGCTTTGAAGACGCTGGAACTGCGTGCCCGGCGCGACGCGCTGGTCGTCTTCTTCCTCGGCTTCTTCCTCGTGCTGACGCACTTCCTGTATTCGCAGTCGCTGCTGGTGGCGTTGGCCATGCTGCTTTCGGCCTGGGGCCTGCTGACAGCGCTGGTGCTGGCCCACATGCCGGTCGGCCGGCCGCCGCTGGCGCGCGCCGCCGCGCTGGCGGCGCGCACCGCGCTGCTGGGCGCGCCCATCATGCTGGTGCTGTTCATGCTCTTCCCGCGCATCGGCCCGCTGTGGGGCGTGCCGCATGACGCCGGCGGGCGCACCGGGCTGTCGGGCTCGTTGCGGCTGGGCGGCGTGGCGGAGATCGCCAACGATCATTCGATCGCCATGCGCGTGCGCTTCTTCGGCCGCGTGCCGTCGCCGGGCGAGATGTACTTTCGCGGCCCGGTGCTGTCGAGCTATAACGGCCGCGAATGGACGGCGCTGGCGCCCACCTTCCCGCCCGACCTGCAACTGGCCGCCGAGCTGCAGGTGGCCGGCGAGCCTGTGCGCTACGAGATGACGCTGGAGCCGAGCCGGTTGCCCCTGCTGCCGCTGCTCGAGATGACGCCCAACCGCGCCGACGCGATTCCGCGCATCGAGGGCTGGCCGCTGCGCCTGCGCGCCGACATGCAATGGCAGGTCGAGCGGCCGGTCAGCGAGCGGCTGCGTTTCGAGGCCACAGCCTGGCCGACACACCGCCATGGGCCGCGCCAGAACGTGCTCGGCCTGCGTGACTTCGTCGAACTGCCGCCCGGCGCCAACCCGCGCACCCTGGAGTGGGCCGCCGCGCTGCGTATGAGGCCCGGCATGATTGATGCTGATTCCGCCACGCTGGTGGCCGCCGTGCTGGGCCACATCCGCAGCGCCGGCTTCACCTACACGCTGGCGCCCGGCGAGTACGGCGCCGACGCGGTCGACGAGTTCTGGCTTGCTCGAAAGCTCGGTTTCTGCGAGCACTTCGCGGTCGCCTTCGTCGTCGTGATGCGCGCGCTGGACGTGCCGGCGCGCATCGTCACCGGCTACCAGGGCACCGACCGCGAGCCAGTCGACGGTTACTGGATCGTGCGCCAGAGCAACGCCCACGCCTGGGCTGAGTACTGGCAGGCCGGTCAGGGCTGGGTGCGGGTCGACCCGACGGCCGCCGTCGCGCCCGATCGGGTCAACCGGGGCCAGAGCCTGCCGCTGATACCGGGCTTCGTGGGCGGCGCGCTCGCCAACCTCGACCCGGCCACTCTGGCGCGTCTGCGCGATGCCTGGGAACTGGTGAACAACCGCTGGAACCAGTCGGTGCTGAACTATTCGCGTGGTCAGCAGTTCAAGCTGCTGCAGCAGCTGGGCTTCAGTGCGCCGAGCTGGGAAGATCTGGCCTACCTGATGGTGCTGCTGCTGAGTGCGGCCAGCCTGGGCGGCGCCGGCTGGGCGCTGTGGGACCGCCATCGGCAAGACCCCTGGCTGCGTCTGCAGTTGCGTGTGCAGCGCGCGCTGCTGGCGCTGGGCGTGACGGTGCTGCCGCACCACCCGCCGCGCACGCGCGCCGCCCAGGTGCGCGCCCAGCTGGGTGCGGCCGGAGAGGCGCTGGCGCTGGAGCTGGAGCGGCTCGACGAACAGCGTTACGCCGGTGACGGCGGCGGCCGCCCCGACCGCCGCTGGTGGCCGGGTTTCCGCGCCGCCGCCGCGGCGCTGCGGCGGCCGGCGACGTAGGCGCATGCGCGCAGCCTTGCGCAGCGCTTCGATAATGCGGGCATGAAAGACGCTATCGACCTGGCCTTGCGGCTGCGCCGCGGCACCGTCGCGGTGTTGCTGGGCAGCCTGTGGCTGCCGGTCTGCCTGGCGGCGGCGCCGCGCCAGGCGACCTCCAAGCCTGCAGTGAAGAGCGCCCGCAAGGCGGCTGCCGCCACGCCCGCCTACGAAGGCCGTGAGGACATGCGCTTCTTCGCCGCCGAAGTGTCTGCCCGCCGGGGCCTCGACCGCGAGTGGGTCGAGCGTCAGCTGGCGCTGGCGCGCCGTCAGCCGGCGGTCGAGAAGCTGATCATGCCGCCACCGGCCGGCACCGCGAAGAACTGGGCCGCCTACCGCGACCGTTTTGTCGAGCCCAGGCGCATCGCCGCCGGGCTGGCCTTCTGGCAGGCGCACGAGGCCCGTTTGCGCGAGGCCGAGGCACGCTGGGGCGTGCCGCCCGAGATCGTGGTCGCGATCATCGGTGTCGAGACCTTCTACGGCCGGCACACCGGCGGGTTTCGTGTCATCGATGCGCTCGCCACGCTGGCCTTCGACTTCCCGTCCGGCCGCAAGGACCGCAGCGCCTTCTTCCGCGGCGAACTCGAGGAGTTCCTCGTGCTCTGCCAGCACGAGGGCAGCGACCCGCAGGCGGCGCGGGGTTCGTTCGCCGGCGCGATGGGCCTGCCGCAGTTCATGCCCGGCAGCGTGCGCCGTTACGCCATCGACTTCGACGGCGACGACCACATCGACCTGCTGGCCAGCCCGGCGGACGCCATCGGCAGCGTGGCGCACTACCTGGCCAGCTTCGGCTGGCAGGGCGGCCTGCCGACGCACTTCGATGTGGCGGTGCCAGTCGACCTGGGAGACCGCGCGGTTCTGCTCGGCCCCGACATCGTGCCCAGCTTCACCTCGGCGATGTTCGCCCAGCGCGGCGCGGTGCTGAGCGACGCCGGCCGCGCGCACGACGGCCCGCTGGCGCTGGTGATGCTGGAAAACGGCGACGCCGCGCCGACCTTCGTCGCCGGCACGTCCAACTTCTACGTCATCACGCGCTACAACTGGTCGAGCTATTACGCGCTGGCGGTGATCACGCTGGCAGCCGCCTTGCGGCGGGCGCGCTGAGCTTGCGGGTCGGCTCGCGGATTCACTCGCGCCGGCATTCGCGCAATCACTTGCGCAATCATTCGCGCAATCATTCGCGCACTCCCGCCAGGTCGATGAAGAAGGCCTGCTCGCGGGCAGCATCCAGCAGCCGCTCGAAACGCCCGCTGCGGCCGCCGTGGCCGGCCGCCATGTCGATGTGGAAGAGCAGCGGATTCGAATCGGTCTTGCGGGCGCGCAGCCTCGCCACGTACTTGGCCGGCTCGTAGTACTGCACCTGCGAGTCCCACAGGCCGGTCGTCACGAGCATCGCCGGGTAGGCCTTGGGCTCGATCTGGTCGTACGGCGAGTACGACAGGATGTAGCGGTAAGCACGCGCGCGCCGCGGGTCGCCCCATTGCGACCACTCGTTGGCGGTCAGCGGAATGGTCTCGTCCTGCAGCGTCGTCACTGCGTCGACGAAGGGCACGTTCAGCGCGATGCCGCGGAAACGCTCGCCGCCGAGGTTGGCCACCGCGCCCATCAGCAGGCCGCCGGCCGAGCCGCCGGTGGCGAACACCTTGTCGGCCGCGCCCCAGCGCTCGCGCACCAGGAAGTCGGTGACGTCGAGGAAGTCGAAGAAGCTGTTCTTCTTCTTCATCAGGCGGCCGTCTTCGTACCAGCGCTGGCCCATCTCGGCGCCGCCGCGCACATGGGCGATGGCGAGCACGAAACCGCGGTCCAGCAGCGAGACGCTGGCCGACGAAAATGCCGGGTCGCTGCTGATGCCGTAGGCGCCGTAGCCTTCGATGAGCAGCGGCGCGCTGCCGTCACGCCGCGCCTTGTCATGCCGCCATGCCAGTGTGACGGGCACGCGGGCGCCGTCGCGCGCCGGCGCCCAGACCCGTTCGGTGCGATAGGCGGCGGGATCGAAACCCGGCACCTGCTGCGTCTTGCGCAGCGTGCTGCGGCCGCTGGCCAGGCGGAGGTCGAAGGTGGTCACCGGCATCACCATCGAGGTCATCGAATAGCGCAGGTTGGCCGCTGCCGGGTCGCGGTGGTCGCCGATGGCCGTGGTGACGGCCGGCTCGCCCAGCAGCACCGGTGCCATGGCGGCGCGGCCGGCCGGCAGCAGCCGCACGCGGGTGTCGGCGGCCACGCGTTCTTCGAGCGCGATGGCGCCATGCAGCAGCACGAAGTTGTCGAGCGCCGCGTCGTCGCGAGCCGGCACCAGTGTCTTCCAGCGGCGGCGCGCATCGGGCGCGGCTTCGGGCGCCTCGACGAGCTTGAAGTTGAGCGCATGTTCGTTGGTGCGCACCACCCAGCGGCCATCCAGATGGTCGGCGGTGTGGCGCACCCCGGGACGGCGGGCCAACAGCACACGCGGCGGCTCATCCGGCCGGTCGGCTGCCAGCACACGGGTCTCCGTGGTTCCGTAGCCGTCGATGTGGATCAGGATGTGGCGCCCCGACGCGCTGCGCCGCAGGTCGACGAACAAGGTCTTGTCGCGCTCCTCGAACACCTTCACATCGGTGGCCGGGTCGCTGCCCAGGCGGTGGCGGTAGACCGGCCCGCCCTGCAGGGTGACCGGGTCCTGGCGGATGTAGAACAGCGTGCGCTGGTCGTTCGCCCAGGCCAGCGACTCCATCACGCCGGGTATCCGGTCAGCCAGCAGCGCGCCGCTTTCCAGGTCACGAAAGCGCAGCGTGTGGATGCGCCGGCCGGTCGTGTCTTCGGTCCAGGCGAGGCGCCGGCCGTCCGGGCTGACGGCCATGGAGCCGAGCTCGAAATACGGCTGACCACGGGCCAGCGCGGGCTCGTCGAGCAGCAGTTCCTCGGCGGCGTCCGCGTCGGGCTGCTCGGGGCCGCCGCGCCTGCGCATCTGTTGCGGAAACTCGGCGCCGGCCTCGAACCGCTGCCAGTACCACCAGCCGTGGTCGTACACCGGCACCGTGCTGTCGTCCTCCTTGATACGCGAGCGCATCTCGGCCGTCAGCCGGTCCAGCAAGGGCTGCAGCGGCGACAGCATGGCTTGCGTATAGGCATTTTCGGCGTTCAGATGGGCCAGCACTTCGGGCCGCTTGGTCTGCGGGTCGTCGTCGCGCAGCCAGTGGTATTCATCATGCCGGTCGCCGTGCGGGCTCTTCACGAGATGGTCGATCCTGGCGGCCTGCGGGGGCTGCGGCTTGGCCTGGGGCAGGGCGGCGGCGGGCCCGGCAAGGAACAGGGTGCCCAGTGCAGTGAGGCAGGCGTTACGCAATTTTTTCATCCAGCGGCTACTGCTATGAACGTCCTCGCATCATAGGTGTGCGACCGTCCCCGCGTGAGTCCAGAGTCAGGCGCGCTGCCGCGGGCTGCGGCGCGCCATGCGCTATCGTCCTGCGCATGGCCGAATTCAGCTTCTTCTGGCATGACTACGAGACCTTCGGCCGCGTGCCGCGCCGTGACCGGCCGGTGCAGTTTGCCGGCGTGCGCACCGATGCCGACCTGAACGAGATCGGCGAGCCGGTGAACTGGTTCTGCCAGCCCGCGCCCGACACGCTGCCCGACCCCGAAGCCTGCCTGCTGACCGGCATCCTGCCGCAACAGGCGCTGCGGCAGGGCTTGGCCGAACATGAATTCGCCGCCCGCATCGAAGCCGAACTCGGCCGGCCCGGCACCGTGGGTGTGGGCTACAACAGCATCCGCTTCGACGACGAGGTCACGCGCTTCCTGTTCTGGCGCTGCCTGATCGACCCCTACGGCCGCGAATGGCAGAACGGCTGCGGCCGCTGGGACTTGATGGACGTGCTGCGCTGCACCTGGGCGCTGCGCCCCGAGGGCATCGAATGGCCGACGCACGACGACGGCCGGCCCTCGTTCAAGCTGGAACACCTGACCGCTGCCAACGGCGTCGGCCACGATGCCGCGCACGACGCCCTGTCCGACGTGCGTGCCACCCTGGCGCTGGCCCGGCTGCTGAAGGCGCGGCAACCCAGGCTCTGGGATTTCTGCCTGAAGCTGCGCAACAAGGACGCTGTGCGTGAGCAGATGGGCGTCGGCCAGCCCTTCGTGCACCTGTCGGGCATGTACCCGGCGGAACGCGGCTGTCTGGCCATCGTCTGGCCGCTGGCGGCGCACCCGAAGAACAAGAACGAGGTCATCGTCTGGGACCTCTCCGCCGACCCGTCGGAGCTCGCCACGCTCGACGCCGCCACGGCGCGCCTGCGCCTCTACACGCGGCAGGACGAACTGCCCGAGGGCGTGACCCGGCTGCCGGTGAAGACCATCCACATCAACAAGTCACCCATCGTCATCGGCAATCTGAAGACGCTGGGCGCGGCAGCGCAGCGCTGGGGGCTGGACGTCGAACAGGCGATGCGTCATGCCGCCATTGCGGCAGCCTATGGCCGCACGCTGGATGGCTTGTGGAACGAGGTCTTCAGCCGCGACGACGGCGACCCGCGTGACGTCGACGAAGACCTCTACGGCGGCTTCATCGGCAATGAAGACCGCCGCCGACTGGAGCGGTTGCGCATGCTGGACGCTGAAAAGCTGGCGGCACTGGTCGACGGCGGGCGCGCCACCTTTGCCGACCCCCGGCTGTCCGAGTTGCTGTTCCGCTACCGGGCGCGCAACTTCCCGGCCACGCTGAACGATGAAGAGAACGAGCGCTGGCTGCTGCACTGCGCCGAGCGCCTGCACGACGGCGCTGGCGGTGTCATGACGCTGGCCGCATTCTTCGAGCGCATCGACGAGCTGGCGGAAACCGCAGACGAGCGCGGCCAGGGCATCCTGGAGGCGCTGTACGACTATGCGGAGAGCATTGCACCCGAGCCTCGGTGATCACGCAGAGGGGGATGCGGCCTGCCGCGAATTCGTGACAGCTCGGCTGCAGGCACTGGAGTGTTTGACGGATCGCGGCAATCCCGGGCGTTGTGTGTGGCGTGTGGCGTGTGGCGTGTGGCGTGTGGCGTGCCTGGACGT
>Ga0209181_10001118_pt1 | contig 47715 bp, 49 predicted proteins | sample MAT05_FD_187208 | JGI IMG/M metagenome (GOLD analysis project Ga0209181, IMG submission 187208) | Freshwater microbial communities from Lake Fryxell liftoff mats and glacier meltwater in Antarctica - MAT-05 (SPAdes) (version 2) | ecosystem: Environmental > Aquatic > Freshwater > Ice > Liftoff... | reverse complement strand
GCATCAACCGCCGCGCCGGCTGCATGTTCCAGACCGAGAGCCTGATGCCCTGGCGCACCGCGCTGGGCAACGTGATGGCGGGGCTGGAATTTCGCGGCTCGCTGGCGCCTGCCGAGGCGCGCGGGGTGGCCGAAGACTGGCTGCGCCGCGTCGGCCTGGGAGGTTTCGGCAACCGTTACCCGCACCAGCTGTCGGGCGGCATGAGAAAGCGCACCAGCCTGGCCCAGACGCTGGCCGTCGACCCCGACATCATCCTGATGGACGAGCCGTTTTCCGCGCTCGACATCCAGACCCGGCAGCTGATGGAAAACGAGGTGCTGGCGCTGTGGGGAACCAGGAAGCGCGCGGTGCTCTTCATCACGCACGACCTCGACGAAGCGATCGCGATGAGCGACCGCGTGGTGGTGCTGTCGGCCGGGCCGGCAGCGCGGCCGATCGGCGAATTCAAGGTCGACCTGGCGCGCCCGCGTGACGTTGCCGAGGTGCGCAGCTCGCCGCGTTTCATCGAGCTGCACCGTGCCATCTGGGCCGTGCTGCGCGACGAAGTGCTGAAGGGTTATGCCCAGCAGTTGCAGAAAGCCTGAGGCAGAGCGATGAGCCGGCGCGCACCTTCCCGCCGCATCCTGCGCCTGTTCCAGCTGGCGCTGCTGGCCGGGCTGTTCGGCTTCTGGCACCTGACGACGACGCCTGGCTTGCTGCCGCTGTTCATGTTCGACAACGACCGCCAGGCCGCCTTTTTCTTCGGCGAGCCGCTGAAGGTGCTGGCGCGCATCTGGACCTGGTTCGTCGTCGACGCCGACATCTACCGCCACCTGGCCGCGACGCTGGTGGAAACGCTGCTGGCCTTCGGCATCGGCTCGGCGCTCGGCCTGGCATGCGGCTTGTGGCTGGCGCTCAGCCCGCTGGCGGGCGCCGTGCTCGAGCCCTACATCAAGGCGATGAACGCGATGCCGCGCAGCATCCTGGCGCCGATCTTCGCGGTCTGGTTCGGGCTGGGCATCGCCAGCAAGGTGGCGCTCGGCGTGACGCTGGTGTTCTTCATCGTCTTCTTCAACGTCTACCAGGGCGTGAAGGAAGTCAGCCCGGTGGTGCTGGCGAATGCGCTCATACTGGGCGCCAGCCCGCGCCGGCTGCTGCGCCACGTGTACCTGCCCAGCGCCACCAGCTGGGTCTTCAGCAGCCTGCACACCAGCGTGGGCCTGGCCTTCGTGGGCGCGGTGGTCGGCGAATACCTGGGCTCGAGCCAGGGCGTGGGCTACCTGATCCTGCAGGCTGAAGGCAGCTTCGACATCAACACCGTGATGGCCGGCATACTGGTGCTGACGATGTTCGCGCTGCTGCTCGACGCGGCCGTCGGCCGGGTCGAGAAGCGGCTGATCAAGTGGCAGCCGAAAAGTGGCGAGACCGAAAAACTCTGAGTGCAATCAAGGAAGAGAGACGATGGCCAAAGACTTCGACCTGATGGAAGACAGCAACCGCTCGGCCAACCCGAGCATCCACGAGGTGTCTGCCCCGGAGCGGCGCACGCTGCTGCGCGGCGGCCTGGGCGCGCTGATGAGCGGCCTGCTGGCGCCGCTGGCCGGCGTCACGCTGGCGGGCTGCGCGGCTCAGCCGCCGGCCGCCGCGCCGCGCATCAGCTTCAGGGGCATTGCGATCGACACCTCGGCCAACGGCCTGAGGGTGCCCGACGGTTATGTGGCCAGCGTGCTGGCGCCCTGGGGCGAGCCGGTCGGCGTGGCCGGGCGCATGCCGGCCTGGGCGCCGGACGGCAGCAACTCCGCGGCCGATCAGGAAGTGCAGATGGGAATGCACCACGACGGCATCCACTTCTATCCGCTCGAAGGCTCGCGGCGCGGCCTGCTGGTGATGAACCACGAGTACACCGACGACGGTCTGCTGCACAAGGACGGCATGGCGACCTGGAGCGCCGAGAAAGTGAAGAAGGCGCAGGCCGCGCACGGCGTCTCGGTGATCGAGGTCGAAGCCGCCGACGGCGGCTGGCGGATGGTGCGGCCATCGAAATACGCACGCCGTTTCACCGCCTACACGCCGTTCGCACTGACCGGCCCGGCCGCCGGCCATGCGCTGATGCGAACCACAGCCGACCCCGCCGGCCGCACCGTGCTGGGCACGCTGAACAACTGCGCCAGTGGCCTGACGCCCTGGGGCACCTACCTGTCGGGCGAGGAAAACTTCGCCTTCTACTTCGACGGCGGCGACGCTCCCAGCGCAGACCAGAAACGCTGGGGCCTGCGCAAGGCCGGCTTCTACCGCTGGCCCGAGCACGACGAACGCTTCGACGCGCGCAAGCACCCGAACGAGTTCCACCGCTTCGGCTGGGTGGTCGAGATCGACCCGATGGACCCGACGTCCACGCCCGTCAAGCGCACCGCGCTCGGCCGCGCCGCCCACGAAGGCGCCTGGGTGGCGACCACCCGGGACGGCCGCGCGGTCGTCTACTCGGGCGAGGACGCACGCTTCGAGTACATCTACAAGTTCGTCAGCCGCGACCGCATCGCACCTGGCGGCGCCAAGAGCAACCGCACGCTGCTGGACTTCGGCACGCTGTTCGTGGCGCGTTTCGATGCCGACGGCAGCGGCGTCTGGCTGCCACTGGTGCAGGGCCAGGGCCCGCTGCAGGCGGCAGCCGGTTTTGTCGACCAGGGCGAGGTGATGATCAAGACCCGCCAGGCCAGCGACCTGCTCGGCGCCACGAAGATGGACCGGCCCGAATGGCTGGCCATCGACCCGGTGGGCGGCGAGATCTACTGCACGCTGACCAACAACAGCGCGCGCGGCGCGGCCGGCAATCCGGGTGTCGACGCCGCCAATCCACGCGCCAACAACGTTGCCGGCCAGATCATCCGCTGGAAGGAAACCGGCGACTTCGATGCCACCGACTTCAAGTGGAACCACCTGGTGCTGGCCGGCGACCCGGCGAACGCACGCGCCGAGGCGCAGGGCAACATCAAGGGCGACGTCTACGCCTGCCCCGACGGCATCGCCTTCGACGCCCGCGGCACGCTGTGGATACAGACCGACATGCACGCCAGCCAGATGTACCAGGGCGAGCTGAAAGGCCTGGGCAGCAACCAGATGCTGGCCTGCGACGTGAAGACCGGCGAGGTGCGCCGCTTCCTCACCGGGCCGATGAACTGCGAAATCACAGGCGTGACCTGGACGCCCGACATGCGCACGATGTTCCTCAACATCCAGCACCCCGGCGAGTCGCCCAGCGACCGCAGCGACCCCGCCGACCCGTCGAAATTCTCTTCTTGGCCGGGCGCCCCGGGCGGCCGGCCACGCTCGGCCACCGTCGTCGTGCGCAAGGCCGACGGCGGGCCGATCGGCACCTGAGGCCGACCGCGCAGCCGCACCTCCACAGGGGACGCCGATGACAGCGCTGGCAAAGATCGAGCCCGATCGACAGCCCGGCGCCTAAACTCCTCAGCCTCGGATTCAGGCCAGAGAAGGACAGACACACATGGGCGCGCAATGGAAAGCCAAGGGCAAGGATCTGGCCGCCAACGCCAAGGGCAAGCTGTTCGGCAAGCTGGCCAAGGACATCATGATCGCGGCGCGACACGGCGCCGACCCGGCGGCGAATTCGAAGCTGCGCTTGGTGCTGGAACAGGCGCGCAAGGTCTCGATGCCCAAGGAGACTGTCGAGCGGGCCATCAAGAAGGGCGCTGGTTTGAGCGGTGAGGCGGTGCATTTCGAGCATGCGATGTACGAAGGCTTTGCGCCGCACCGCGTGCCGGTGATGGTGGAATGCCTGACCGACAACCTGAACCGCGCGGCGTCCGAGATGCGCGTGCTGTTCCGCAAGGGGCAGCTGGGCAGTTCGGGCACGGTGTCGTGGGACTTCGCCCATGTCGGCATGATCGAGGCCGAAGCGGCCACCGCCGGCGCCGACGCCGAACTGGCCGCCATCGAGGCCGGCGCGCAAGACTTCGAGCCGGCCGACGAAGACGGCGTCACGCTGTTCCTCACCGACGCCGCCGACCTCGACCTCGTCAGCCGTGCGCTGCCGGCCCAGGGGTTCAGCGTGCTGTCGTCCAAGCTCGGCTACAAACCGAAGAACCCCGTGAAGCCGGGCAGCCTGAGCGCCGCCGAGCTGGAAGAGGTGGAAGCCTTCCTGGCCGCGCTGGACGGCAACGAGGACGTGCAGAACGTCTACGCCGGCCTGCAGGGCTGAGCGGCGCGTCACCCATCGACCTCATCGATCCCATCGATCTCATCGACCGCAGGATCACGAAAGAACGACTCCATGAACGAAACCAGCTTGCCACCTGCCCTGCCAGACCGCTTGTCCATCGACCCGCGCAGCCCGTTTCACGTGGCTGCCGCATTTGAGCAGGATGTCGGCATCCGCTTCAACGACAAGGAACGCACCGATGTCGCCGAGTATTGCATCAGCGAAGGCTGGATCAGGGTGCCGGCAGGCAAAGCGGTGGACCGCAAGGGCCAGCCGCTGCTGATCAAGCTGAAGGGCAAGGTCGAGGCTTCGTACCGCTGAGGGGCGCAGCGGAGGCCCGCTGGCGGGCCGGCGCTTGAAGCAGCCATCGACAGCGGCGCATCGAGGTGGTGAAGATCCCGGGCAGGGCGTGACGGGATTCGTCGCCCGTCGCCTTCGCGCCACCCGATCCAAGGGCGTCGCGAGGGCCCGGGATGTCGCGCTAACGTGTGGAGCCCGGCCCCGTTGATCCCAGGGTTGCGGCCACCCCCTTGAACAGCGTGTCGCCGGGTAAGCACCAGCGAATGTCGCACTGGAATCATCTGGCGCTTGTTATATTGGATTGCAGCAAGGCAGTTCGCCTGCGCTGAAGGAGATTCCGATGCAACCGTCCCGCGTCTTTCACTTTGCCGCTGCCATGGCTTTGCTTGCCGCAGTTCAAACCGCGCAAGCCAGTTACAGCGCCGACTTCAGCACCGGTGTCGGGCCGGAATGGTCCATCGTCACTAGCCTGAACACGGCCGATACGGGCATCCTGGGCCAGCTGCAAGACGGTTCGGCGACGCTGGATTTGTTCGCAGCGGGGCCGACTTCGACATCGCTGAGCTTCGACCTGCTGGGCTTTCGCACCTTGGACGGCGCCGGCAACTGCTGCACCGACACCTTCAACCTCAGCTTGAACAATGTGGTGATCTTGAGCGGCGCCTTCGACATGAGCGGCGGCGGCACCAACACCGTGTTCATCAACAGCGTCTCGGCCATCGTCAATACCGTGTCCTCCGGATACGGCCAGGGTGGGCTGACCACGGTGTCGATACAGTCGCTGTCCATCGTGCCGGGTCTGAACAGCCTCCGTTTCGACTACGGCATGCCTCTGCAAGGCATTGGCGACGAGTCCTGGGGCCTGGACAACGTCAACGCCGCCGGTCAGGTCAGCGTGGTGCCCGAGCCCGCCGGCTCCGCCACCCTGCTTGCCGGCCTGTTGGCAACCGGACTCTGGATGCGCCGCAGGGCCCGGGGGTAACCGAGAGACCGAGCCGGACTCGGCTCGACAGAGCCGCGTTCCGTATCAGCGAGGCGGTGCGCAGCCGTCTATGACAGACTTCCCAGGGAGCGGTTCTTCGCCGGACCGGCCAATGCTGCGCAAACCGGTTTTTTAACCGAAATGCAGCGCAGCCCCGTCAAGTTTTTCAGGCGAACGGCGCGGGCGCACCATGCAGACAAGGCTTGAGCGCCAGCCAGGCCATCTCGTGAACCGGTGTGGCAAATCCCAAAGCGCGGCCGCGCCGCCCGACGTGGTCTGAGAAGCTGTCGAGTTCCAGCGGCCGCCCCTTGACCAGGTCGTGATACTTCGAGGCGTGCCTGGTCATAGGGAACGACTGGTGCAGCGCCAGGGTGCGGGGGACGATGTCGGCGGGGAGGCAGACGTCCTGAAAGGTCACGGCCCGGTTGGACATCGAGCCGTCGGTCTCGCCGAAGCGCAGGCCCGACATGGCCGAGATGTAACGGATCAGGCCGGGTTCGACGATCACGCCTGACACCATCGCAGGGCCGCCGAGCACGCTGCTGGCACCCGGGACAGAGGCGATGCGATCCTGATAGTCGACGCCGTTCAGCACGGAGACGACGCAGGCGCCGCCCTCGATCAGGGGCTGCAGAGGTGCAGCCGCCGCTTCGATGTCGTAGGCCTCGACAGCAAGCAGCACCACATTGCCGGAGCCGGTTTACGGCGGCTGCTCGACGAACCGCACTCTGTCCACGGCGAGGCGGCCCTTGGGCGTTTCCAGCACCAGGCCGCGTTCGCGCATGGCAGGCAGATGAGCGCCGCGCGCGATGAATGTTCCGGCATGGCCTTGCACGGGAAAGGAGCCCGCCTGTTGCGTCGGCCCTGAGAAGTATCAAGCCGCATAGCGCACGCGGCGATACTGGAAGTAGCCAATCACGCGCTCGGGCGTTTGCTCCAGCATCGTCATGTGCTCGTTGGCAGCTGCGCACAGTTTTGCCTTCGTTCTGACAGGCACACGCTTGCCCATCTCAGGCTTCAAATCAGCATTGAGCCTTTCCTCTGGATTGAGTTGCGGGCTGTAGCTGGGCAGGTAGAAAAGTTGAATTTGATCTTCGCGTTCGGCCACCCATGCCTTCACAAGCTTGCTGTGATGTACGCGCAAGTTGTCGAGCATCAGGAAGACTTTCTTACCCGCATCCTTGATCAAGGCTTGGTTCGCCGAATTTCGTTCAGTCAGCGCAGTCGCTGCCATGGCCGTTCACCTCACCAGTCGTGGGCTGACCATCGTATTCCTTGTTTGGTTCCGGCTCTGCCGCCTTAGGTTGAACGCCAATGGGAATCAACGTGCGGCCTGTCCGGATTCCGGATTCGCGGCCGGCGATCCCGGAAAAGCCGGCGCAGATGTGTCTCCGCCGCCTTGCCCACACCCCTCGCAGCGCGGACGACGAATCCACGCCGGCATCATTGGACAAACCCCGCGATCAGAGCTTGAACCCGTAGTCGATGATCAGCGGCGCGTGGTCGGAGAAACGCTGCTCGAGGTAGATCGACTCCTGCTGCGCCGTCGCGGCGATGCCGGGCGTGGCCAGATGGTAGTCGAGACGCCAGCCCACGTTCTTCGCCCAGGACTGCCCGCGGTTGCTCCACCAGGTGTATTGCTCGGGGTTCGGGTTCAGGGTGCGGAAGACGTCGACCATGCCGGCGCTCAGCAGGCCGGTCATCCAGGCACGCTCTTCGGGCAGGAAACCGCTGTTCTTCTGGTTGCTCTTCCAGTTCTTCAGATCGATTTCCTTGTGCGCGATGTTGATGTCGCCCAGCAGCACGAATTCACGCTCGGCCTTCAGCGCCATCAGGTGCGGCAGCAAGGCGGCCAGGAAACGGAACTTGGCGGCCTGCCGTTCTTCGCCGCTGGAACCGCTGGGGAAGTAGCAGCTGATGACGCTGAATTTGCGCTTCGCGGTGTCGAAGCGGGCCTCGACATATCGGCCTTCTGCGTCGAACTCGCCGCCGTCGAAACCAGTGATGACGGCGCTCGGCGCCTTCTTCGTGTACACGCCGACGCCCGAGTAGCCTTTCTTCTCGGCGTAATGGAAGTGGCCGTCCAGGCCGGCCACGTTTTCGAAGCGGCCGGCGACGTCGGCGGCCTGCGCCTTCACTTCCTGCACGCCCATACAATCGGCGCCCGCCAAGCTCACCCATTCGACGAAACCCTTGTTCGCCGCTGAACGGATGCCGTTCAGATTCAATGTGATCAGCCGAAAACTCACTGGATGCCTCCCATGACGACGCCTGCAGCTGACGCCCTCGCACAAGACTTCGTGAAGTTTTCGGTGCAGTCCGGCGTGCTGCGCTTCGGTGAGTTCAAGACCAAGGCGAGCCGGCTGTCGCCCTACTTCTTCAACGCCGGCCTGTTCGACGACGGCGCCAAGCTGGGCATGCTGGCAACATTCTATGCACGCCGCCTGCTGGCCAGCGGCCTGCCCTTCGACATGCTGTTCGGCCCGGCCTACAAGGGCATCACGCTGGCCGCTGCGGTGGCCATCGAACTCGCCCGGCTGGGCCGCAACGTGCCTTTCGCCTACAACCGCAAGGAAGCGAAAGACCACGGCGAAGGCGGTACTCTTGTCGGCGCGCCGCTGGCCGGCCGCGTTCTCATCATCGACGACGTGATGTCCGCCGGCACCTCGGTGCGCGAATCGATCACGATGATCAGCGCAGCAGGTGCCACGCCCTGCGGCGTGCTCATCGCGCTCGACCGACAGGAAAAGGCCACTGAAGGCGGCAAGGACGCCGAGTGGTCCGCCGTGCAATATGTGCAGACTCAACTGAAACTGAATGTGGCATCGATTGCGACCCTTGACGACCTGTTGCAGTATCTTCATTCCGGTGACGACCCTTCGCTGCGCGCCCATGCGGCGCCCGTGCAGGCTTACCGAAATCGGTACGGAGTCTGAATGCAGCTGACGCGGGCGCGGTGGAAGGGTTTGATCGGCATGGTCTTGCTGCCGTGCTGCGCCCTGCCTGGCCACGCCCAGACCAACCCGCCGGCTTCCGCGCCACTCGGCATCTACACCTGCGTCGACGACAAGGGCCGCCGGCTGACGTCTGACCGCCCGATCGCCGAATGCACCGCCCGCGAGCAGCGCGTGCTCAACAAGGACGGTTCGCTGAAGGGCATCCATCCGCCCACGCTGACGGCCGAAGAACGCGCCGAGCAGGATGCCCGCGACCGCAAGGCGGCCGAAGCCCGCGCCGCGCAGGCCGATGCCGTGCGGCGCGACCGGAACCTGACGGCGCGTTACCCGAACGAGGCCACTCACCAGAAAGCGCGCGAAGCCGCGCTCGATACCGTGCGGCTGGCGCTGAAGTCTTCCGAGGCCCGCCTGAACGACCTGGCAGCCGAACGCAAGCCGGTGATGGACGAAGTCGAGTTCTACCGCGGCCGCACGTTGCCGGGCAAGCTGAAGGCACAACTGGACGCGAACGACGCCGCCGTCGATGCGCAGCGCGCCACGGCCGCCAATCAGGCCGCCGAACTGGCGCGTATCAACCGCCTGTATGACGCCGAACTGGAGCGGCTGCGCCGCCTATGGTCTGGCGCGCCGGCCGGTTCACTCGGGCCGCTGCCGGGGCCGCCAGCCGAGCCGGCCACGCCTCGCTGACGCGGACGAAAAGACCGCGGGCAGGCTCCGCCTGCTCAAGCCGGATTCAGCCGAGCCTGCTGCGCAGCAACTCGCTGGCCAGCGCCGGGTTGGCCTTGCCCTTGCTGGCCTTCATGACCTGGCCGACCAGCGCGTTGAAGGCCTTGTCCTTGCCGGCGCGGAATTCCTCCACCGACCTGGCGTTCGCCGCGATCACTTCGTCGACGATGCGGCCGAGCGCGTCGGCGTCGTCCATCTGCTTCAGGCCCTTGGCCTCGATCAGTGCATCGACCCCGGCCGAGCCGCCCAACCACAGCGCGTCGAACACCTGGCGCGCGCCGTTGTTCGACAGCGTGCCGTCGGCCACGCGGCGGATGAGTGCCGCCAGCGCGTCCGGCGGCAGCGGCGCGGCGTCGATCGACAGGCCTTCGGCGTTGAGCCGTTTCGACAGTTCGCCCATCAACCAGTTGGCCGCCAGCTTGGGCTGGCCGCAACCGTCGCGCACGGCTTCGTAATAGCGCGCGAAGGCCTGGCTCTGCGTCATCATGGCGGCGTCGTCGGCCGGCAGGCCGTCGTCGCGCTGGAATCGTGCCGCCATCAGCGCCGGCAGCTCGGGCATGGCCGCCCGCACGCGCTCCACCCACTCGGGCGCGATCAGCAGAGGCGGCAGGTCGGGGTCGGGGAAGTAGCGGTAGTCGTGCGCGTCTTCCTTGCTGCGCATCGCCCGCGTTTCGCCCGTGTCGGGGTTGAACAGCACGGTGGCCTGCTCGATGGCCAGGCCGTCCTCGATGCGGTCGATCTGCCACTGAACTTCGAAGTCGATGGCCTGCTGCAGGAAGCGGAAGCTGTTGAGGTTCTTCACCTCGCGCCGCGTGCCGAGCGCCTCGCCGGGCCGGCGCACCGAGACGTTGGCGTCGCAGCGGAAGCTGCCCTCCTGCATGTTGCCGTCGCAGATGCCCAGCCAGACCACCAGCGTGTGCAGCGCCTTGGCGTATTCCACCGCCTCGGCGGACGATCGCATATCGGGCTCGGAGACGATCTCCAGCAGCGGCGTGCCGGCGCGGTTGAGGTCGATGCCGGTCTGGCCCTGGTAGCCCTCGTGCAGGCTCTTGCCTGCGTCTTCTTCGAGGTGAGCGCGTGTCAGGCGCACGGAACGTGCCTTGCCATCCAGCACGAAGTCGATGCGCCCGCCCTGCACCACCGGAATCTCGTACTGGCTGATCTGGTAGCCCTTGGGCAGGTCGGGGTAGAAGTAATTCTTGCGGGCGAAGATCGACAACGGCGCGACCCGGGCGCCGACCGCCAGGCCGAGGCGGATGGCACGTTCCACCGCGCCGCGGTTCATCACCGGCAGCGTGCCCGGCAGGGCGAGGTCGACCGCGCAGGCCTGCGTGTTGGGCGCGGCGCCGAAGGCGGTGCTGGCACCGCTGAAGATCTTGCTGACCGTGGACAGCTGGGCGTGGGTTTCCAGGCCGATGACGACTTCGAAACCACGAATGAGTGCAGGTGTGCTCGGCATCGCGGTCAGAGTCCGTTGGGCGTGCGCGTGTGGAAGTCGGTGGCGAGCTGCAGCGCGTGCGCGGCGTGCAGCAGCGTGGCCTCGGTGAAGTAGTTGCCGATCAGCTGCAGGCCGACCGGCATGCCGTGGGCGCCGGTGCCGGCCGGCACGCTCATGCCGGGCAGCCCGGCCAGGCTGGCGGGCAGCGTGAAGATGTCGGCCAGATAGGCCTGCAGCGGGTCATCGCCCTGTTCACCCAGCTTCCAGGCCACAGTGGGCGCCACCGGGCCGGCGATCAGGTCGCAATCCTTGAAACACTGCTGGAAGTCGTCGGCGATCATGCGGCGCAGCTTCTGCGCCTGCAGGTAATAGGCGTCGTAGTAGCCATGCGACAGCACGTAGGCGCCGATCATGATGCGCCGTTTGACCTCGGCGCCGAAGCCTTCGGCGCGCGTCTTCTTGTACATGTCCATCAGGTCGGTGTACTGCGCCGCGCGGTGGCCGAACTTGACGCCGTCGAAGCGCGACAGGTTCGAGCTGGCCTCGGCCGGCGCGATGATGTAGTACACCGGGATCGACAGCTCCGTGCGCGGCAGGCTCACATCGACCAGCGTGGCGCCCAGCCGCTCCAGTTCGGCCAATGCGCCGCGCACGGCGCCGTTCACGTCGGCGGCCAGCGCGGCCGGGAAAAATTCGCGCGGCAGGCCGATGCGCAGGCCGGCCAGCGGGCGCCCGGCGCTTGCGCCTTCACGCGGGAGCAGCATCTGTGCGTGAAAGTCCTGCGGTGGGCGCTCGGCGCTGGTCGAGTCACGCTCGTCGAAGCCGCTCATCGCCGACAGCAACAGCGCGCAGTCTTCGGCGCTGCGCGCCATCGGCCCGGCCTGGTCGAGGCTGGAGGCGAAAGCCACCATGCCGTAGCGCGAGCACACGCCGTAAGTCGGCTTGATGCCGGTAATGCCGCAGAAGCTGGCCGGCTGGCGGATCGAGCCACCGGTGTCGGTGCCGGTGGCGGCAGGCACCAGCCGAGCGGCCACCGCCGCTGCCGAGCCACCCGACGAGCCGCCGGGCACTCGCTGCAGATCCCAGGGGTTTTTCACCGGGCCGTAGGCCGAGTTCTCGTTGGCCGAGCCCATCGCGAATTCGTCGCAGTTCAGCTTGCCGAGCGTGACCATGCCGGCACCGGCCTGACCCGCTCTTTCGCCGCTGCCGAGCCGCGCCACCACGGTGGCATCGAAAGGGCTCTGGTAGCCGGCCAGGATCTTCGAGCCGGCGGTCGTCGGCAGGCCGCTGATCGGGAAGCTGGTGGCGAAGATGTCCTTGTGCGCTATCGGCACACCGGTCAGCGGGCCGCCCTCGCCGCGTGCCAGCATGGCGTCGGCGGCATGCGCCTGCGCCAGCGTCAGCTCGGCGCTGGTGGCGAGAAAGGCGCCCAGCGGTTGTGTCTGGGCTGCAAGCCGTGTCAGCAGGTGCAACGCGACTTCGAAGCTCGAAATTTGCCGGGCCTGCAGCGCGCGGCCCAGTTCGGCCACGCCGAGATGATGCAGTTCGCGGTCTGGCAAAAAACTCATTCGATCACCCTGGGCACCAGGAAGAGGCCGTCCTCCACGGCCGGCGCGCTCTTCTGGTTGAGCTCGCGGTCGACCACCTCGGTGACCGCGTCCACACGCAGCCGCAGACCCACTTCCTGCACGGCCGAGAGCGGTGTGTAGAGCGGCTCGACGCCGCTGGTGTCGACCGCGCTCATGCGCTCGACGATGCCGAAAAAGCCGTTCAGCTGCGTGAGCATCGCGGCCTGTTCAGCAGATGAAAGTTCGAGGCGGGCCAGGTGTGCGATGCGGCTCACGTCCTGCGGGGAAAGGGCCATGGGTCGGTGCTCTTGGACGAATGGGAAGGCGGCGCCGCGCCCGGCGAAAACCACTGTTTTACACAGTGCGCTGGCACAGAACCGGGGGGTCGATGCGGTATTATCCCCGGTTACCCGAACCTTCTTTGGTCCACGGTTGCACGAACCATTCAAGCTTCGAGCGCCGCCGGCCGCGGGAGCGACCGGGGAAACACCCGAACACATCCTGCCCGTCAGCCACCGGTGCCCGTTTGAAGTTTCGCACCGTGCCGACGAGGTCAATCCCGACGCCACCCGCCACCCCCTGATTCATGCGTCCTGCGGCCCTGCCCCCGCGTCCGGAGCCGATGCTCCGGCCAACCCGCCTTCCAAGGCGCCGCTGGGCCTGATAGCGCATACCCTCACTCCATCATGTTCTCATCGCTGCGTCGCTACTTTTCGACGGACCTCGCCATCGACCTCGGCACCGCCAACACGCTGATCTACGTGCGTGGCAAGGGCATCGTGCTCGACGAACCGTCCGTCGTCGCCATTCGCCACGAAGGCGGGCCGAATGGCAAGAAAACCATCCAGGCCGTCGGCCGCGAGGCCAAGGCCATGCTCGGCAAGGTGCCGGGCAACATCGAGGCCATCCGGCCGATGAAGGACGGCGTCATCGCCGACTTCACGGTCACCGAGCAGATGCTCAAGCAGTTCATCAAGATGGTGCACCCGCGCGGCATCCTGCGGCCCAGCCCCCGCATCATCATCTGCGTGCCCTGCGGCTCCACCCAGGTCGAGCGGCGGGCCATCCGCGAATCGGCGCTCGGCGCCGGCGCCAGCGATGTCTACCTGATCGAGGAACCGATGGCCGCGGCCATCGGCGCCGGCCTGCCGGTATCGGAAGCCTCGGGCTCGATGGTGGTCGACATCGGCGGCGGCACCACCGAGGTCGGCGTCATCAGCCTGGGCGGCATGGTCTACAAGGGCAGCATCCGGGTCGGCGGCGACAAGTTCGATGAAAGCATCATCAACTACATCCGCCGCAACTACGGCATGCTGATCGGCGAGCCGACAGCCGAGTCCATCAAGAAGAACATCGGCAGCGCCTTCCCGGGCTCCGAGGTGAAAGAGATGGAAGTGAAGGGCCGCAACCTCAGCGAAGGCGTGCCGCGCAGCTTCACGATCAGCAGCAACGAGATCCTGGAAGCGCTGACCGACCCGCTGAACCAGATGGTGAGTGCGGTAAAAAATGCGCTCGAGCAGACGCCGCCCGAACTGGGTGCCGACATCGCAGAACGCGGCATGATGCTGACCGGCGGCGGCGCGTTGCTGCGCGACCTCGATCGCCTGCTGGCCGAGGAAACCGGCCTGCCGGTGCTGGTGGCCGAAGACCCGCTGACCTGCGTGGTGCGCGGTTGCGGCATGGCGCTCGAACGCATGGAGCGCCTGGGCTCGATTTTCACCTCGGAGTGAACGGCGTGAAGCACCCGGGCCGGCACGCTGTTCGCGGTGCCGGCTTCGTTGTCTCTGCACTCTGAAGCAGCGCCGCCACCATGGCCCTCGGCACGCTCGACCGCACCCCGCCGCCCTTCTTCAGGCAAGGCCCGTCGGCGCTGACCAAGCTGGTGTTCTTCTCCGCGCTGGCGGTCTTCCTGATGGTGGCCGACGCGCGTTTCCGTGTCGTCGAGCCCCTGCGCGCCACCTTGGCCATCGCCCTGCTGCCGGTGCAGCGCGCACTGGCCGTGCCAGTCGACCTGTGGCGTGCCGGTGGCGATTATCTGCAGGGTCTGCAGAGCGCGCTGAGTGCCGAGCGCAACGCGCGCGCCCAGCTTGCGGTGCAGTCCGAGACCGTGGCCCGGGCCGGCCAGCTGGCGCGTGAAAACAGGGAGTTGCGCGCGCTGCTCGAACTCAAGCCCGCGCTCGCCGTGCGCTCACAGGCGGCCGAGGTGCTGTACGAGGCCGCCGATCCCTACACCCGCAAGATCTTCATCGACCGCGGCACTGCGCAGGGCGTGCAACTCGGCTCGCCGGTCATCAATGAAGCCGGCGTGCTGGGCCAGGTGACGCACGCCTACCCGCTGAATGCCGAGGTGACGCTGCTGACCGACAAGGATGCCGCCATCCCTGTGCTGAACCAGCGCACCCTGCAGCGCGCGGCGGCTTTCGGCGGCGCCACCGGCAACACGATGGAACTGCGTTTCACGTCCGCCAATTCGGACGTGCAGGCCGGCGACCTGCTCGGCACCAGCGGTGTCGATGGCGTCTACCCGCCCGGGCTGCCGGTGGCGCGGGTGCTGAGCGTCGAACGGCGTGTCGAGTCGGGTTTTGCGCGCATCGTGCTGGCGCCGGTCGCGCAGGCCGACGGTGTCCGTCATGTGCTCGTGCTGGAGCCGCTGGCGCTGCAGTTGCCGCCCCGGCCCGAGGCCACCGCGGTGGCGCCCGAGAAGCCGGCGCGACGCGGGAGCGCGAAGCCATGATCATGCCGCCGACGGGAGCCGCGACATGATCATGCCGAATCTGGAGACCGCGACATGATCATGCCGCGGGGATCCGACCAGCTGCTGCTGCCGGCCAATCCCTTCTTCATCGGTTTCACGCTGCTGCTGGCCTTCGCCGTCAACCTGCTGCCGCTGGGCCGCCATCCGGCGCTGCCGGACCTGCTGGCCGTGGTGCTGGTGTTCTGGAACGTGCACCAGCCGCGCCGTGTGGGCGTCGGCGTGGCCTTCGTGTTCGGTCTGCTGACCGACGTGCATGAGGGCGCGCTGCTCGGCCAGCACGCGCTGGCCTACACGCTGCTGAGCTACGTGGCGATCAGCATGCACCGCCGGCTGCGCTGGTTCGGCCTGGCCGAGCAGACGCTGCAGGTGGCGCCGGTGTTCTTCGCCGCTCACCTGGTGTCGCTGGCCGTGCGTCTGATCGCCGGCGACATGTTTCCGGGCTGGGTGCTGCTGCTGGCGCCGGCGTTCGAAGCCTTGCTGTGGCCGGTGGCCGCGCTGTTGCTGCTGGCACCGCAGCGCCGGGCGCCCGACCCGGATCAGAATCGACCTCTATGACCGAGATGAAGGACATCGAACGCGAGCTCGACCGCTTCCGCGGTCGGCTGCTGGCGGCGGCTGCCTTCGTGCTGTTCGCGTTTTCGCTGCTCGGCGCGCGCATGGTCTACCTGCAGGTGGTGCGCCACGAGCAGCTGGCCATGCAAGCCGAGAACAACCGCATCGCGGTGGTGCCCATCGTGCCGAACCGCGGCCTCATCGTCGACCGCAACGGCGTCGTGCTCGCCACCAACTACTCGGCCTACACGCTGGAGATCACGCCCGCGCGTGTGGCGGGCGGGGCCGGCGAGCTAGAGACGCTGATCGACCAACTGGCCGGCGTGGTGCCGATCGCCCCGCGCGACCGACGCCGCTTCAAGCGTCTGATGGACGAGAACAAGAGCTTCGAATCCCTGCCGATCCGCACCAAGCTGAACGACGAGGAAGTGGCGCGATTCATGGCGCAGCGTTTCCGCTTCCCGGGTGTCGACGTCAAGGCACGCCTTTTCCGCAGCTACCCGCTGGGCGAAGTGGGCAGCCACCTGCTGGGCTACATCGGGCGCATCAATCAGGCCGAGAAGAAGGCCATGGAAGACTGGTCCGACGAGGAGCAAGGCAACTACAAGGGCACCGAATACATCGGCAAGCTCGGCCTGGAGCAGAGCTACGAGACCGAACTGCACGGCAGCACGGGCGTGGAGCAGGTGGAAACCAGCGCCAGCGGCCGCGCCGTGCGCCGGCTCGACAGCCAGCCGCCGACCCCCGGCAACAAGCTGGTGCTGTCGATCGACATCAAGCTGCAGGCCCTGGTGGAAGAGCTCTTCGGCGATCGCCGCGGCGCGCTGGTGGCCATCGACCCGCGCAGCGGCGAGGTGCTGGCCTTCGTCAGCAAGCCCACTTTCGACCCCAACCTGTTTGTCGACGGCATCGATGTGGAGAGCTGGCGGGACCTCAACGAGAGCATCGACAAGCCCCTGTTGAACAGGGCATTGCGGGGCACCTACCCGCCGGGCTCGACCTACAAGCCGTTCATGGCGATGGCGGCGCTGAACACCGGCAAGCGCTCGCCGGCCGCGCTGATCAACGACCCGGGTTTCTTCATGTTCGGCGGCCGCCGCTTCGGCAGCCCCGAGAACGAACGGGGCGGCATCATGGACATGCACCGCGCCATCGTGGAGTCGAGCAACGTCTACTTCTATTCGCTGGCCAACGAGATGGGCGTCGACCTGATGCACGAACAGCTCGGTCCGATGGGCTTTGGCCGCAAGACCGGCATCGACGTCGATGGCGAGGTCACCGGCGACCTGCCGTCCACCGAATGGAAGCGCAAGAAGTTCAAGCGGCCCGAACTGCAGAAGTGGTACGCCGGCGAGACCATCTCGCTGGGCATCGGCCAGGGCTACAACAATTTCACGATGCTGCAGGTGGCCGCGGCCACCGCCACGCTGGTCTCCGGTGGCCAGCGCTTCAAGCCTCGGTTGGTGCGCGAGATCGAGGACGTGATCTCGGGCGAGCGCAAGCTGATGGCCAACGATGCGCTGGAGCCGCTGCCCTACAAGCCGGCCGACGTGGCCGTCATCCGCAGCGCGCTGCAGGGGGTGGCACGCGAAGGCACCTCGCGAGTCTCCTTCGCCGGCGCGGGCTACGTCAGCGGCGGCAAGACCGGCACCGCGCAGGCGGTGGGCGCGAGGGCCAATGAAAAGTACAACGCCGCCAAGCTCGACGAGCACAAGCGCGACCACGCGCTGTACGTCGCCGCCGCGCCCATCGATGCGCCCACGGTGGCGCTGGCGGTGATCGTCGAAAACGCCGGCTGGGGCTCCGACTCGGCCGCGCCGATCGCCCGCCGGGTCTTCGACTACCTGCTGCTCGGCCAGTACCCGAGCGAGGAAGACATCGCAGCCATGCGCGAAGGCAAGGCCAAGGCGCCGATCGGCACGCCGCGGCGTGCCGCCGACGTGCCTCTGCCGGGCCAGATCGCGGCCGCGCAGGTGGCCGGCGTCGCCGAGCCGGCGGTGGCTGCGCCGTCGCTGCGCGTGGCCGCGGGCGGCCCGCCATGAGCTCGGGCTTCTACCAGGCCTCGCCCTGGTTTCGAGTGCGCCGCGTCTTCGCAGGCTTCGACGGCCCGCTGCTGCTGGCGCTGCTGCTGTTGTCCGCGATCGGCCTGGTGGCGATGTACTCCGCCGGTTACGACCACGGCACGCGCTTCGTCGACCACAGCCGCAACATGCTGATCGCCCTGGCGGTGCTGTTCATCGCCGCGCAGGTGCCGCCGCAAAAGCTGCTGAAGCTGGCGGTGCCGCTGTACGTGGCAGGTGTGCTGCTGCTGATCATCACCGCACTCCCCGACATCGGCATCACCAAGAAGGGTGCAACGCGCTGGCTCAATGTCGGCATCGTGATCCAGCCCAGCGAGATCATGAAGATCGCGATGCCGCTGATGCTTGCATGGTGGTTCCAGAAACGCGAAGGGCAGTTGCACATCACCGACTTCGGCGTCGCCGCGCTGCTGCTGGCGATCCCGGTCGGCCTGGTGATGAAGCAGCCCGACCTCGGCACCGCGCTGCTGATCCTGGCTGCCGGTGTCTACGTGATCTTCTTCGCCGGGCTGTCCTGGAGGCTGGTCATTCCGGCGCTGCTGCTCGGCGCGGTGGGCATCGGCGCCATCATCCTGACCGAGCCCATCATCTGCGAGGCGGGAGTCAAGTGGCCGCTGCTGCGCGACTACCAGCAGCACCGGGTGTGCACGCTGCTCGACCCCACCAAGGACCCGCTGGGCAAGGGCTTCCACATCATCCAGGGCATGATCGCCATCGGCTCGGGCGGGCTGTCGGGCAAGGGGTTCATGCAGGGCACGCAGACCCACCTCGAGTTCATTCCAGAGCGCACCACCGACTTCATCTTCGCCGCCTTCAGCGAGGAGTTCGGTCTGGCCGGCGTGGTCGTGCTGCTGCTGGCATTCACCTTCCTGATCTTTCGCGGACTGATGATCGCCGCCGAGGCGCCCACCGTCTTCACGCGGCTGCTGGCTGGCGCGGTGAGCCTGAGCTTCTTCACCTACGCCTTCGTCAACATGGGCATGGTCAGCGGCATCCTGCCGGTGGTAGGCGTGCCGCTGCCCTTCGTCAGCTACGGCGGCACGGCGATGGTGACGCTGGGGCTGGCGCTCGGTATCCTGATGTCGGTGGCGCGCAGCCGCCGGCTGATGCAGTCCTGACCATGCCGGGCGAGCCCGCAGCCCGGATCGGCGTCCTCGGCATCGGCGTGCTCGGCATCGGCGCGATGGGCCTGGCGATGGCTTTGCGCCTGCGCGACTGCGGCCACCCGGTGGCCGTGCACGACATCGACCCGGCGCGCGAGGCACTGGCCATCGCCGCAGGCTGCACGGTGGCGGCCAGCCCGGCCGCACTCGCCACCGGCTGCGAGTTGCTCATCATCGCGGTGGTGAACGCCGAGCAGGCGCACGAGGTGCTGTTCGGCCCCGTCGGTGCGGCCGCCGCGCTGGCGCCCGGCAGCGCCGTGATGCTGTGCCCGACCATCGGCCCAGACGACACCGAGGCCTGCGTGGCCGCGCTGCAGGCGCTGGGCATCGACGGCATCGACGCTCCGATGTCCGGCGGCCCGGCGCGTGCACGTGACGGTTCGATGAGTCTGATGGTGGCCTGCGCAGACGCCGTGTTCCAGCGCTGGCAGCCACTGCTGCAAACGCTGGGCAGCCGGCTGTTCCGCGTCGGCACGCGGGCCGGCGACGGCGCCCGCACCAAGCTCGTCAACAATCTGCTGGCGGCCGTCAATCTGGCCGGCGCAGCCGAAGCCCTGGCGCTGGCCGGGCGGCTGGGGCTCGACCCGGCGGCCACGCTGGCCGTCATCGAACAGTCCAGCGGCCAGAGCTGGATTGGCAGTGACCGCCTGCGGCGCGCGCTGGCCGAACCTGCTTTCGGAGCCCAGGCCGGAGGCGCGCCGGCCACTCCGCAGGCGCAGATGACGCTGCTGGCCAAGGACTCCGCGCTGGCCCTGGCCACGGCGCGGGAAGCCGGCTTTGCGGTGCCGGTCGGCGAGGCGGCGGCGCAGCGCTTTGCCGCCGCAGTGGCGAGCGGGCTGGCGCGGGCCGACGACTCGGCGCTGTGGCGCTGGCTCGCCGACGGGCGCTGATCGGCGCTCGTTCGACCAGACCGCCGCCGCGCGCGCCCGTCAGGCCGGCGGCCCGGCCTGCCTCTGGAAGCGCACCGTGAACAGCGCGCCGGGGCTGCCGCTTGGCACGCCCTGGCGCGGCGCATGGGCATCTTCGATGCTGAGTTCGGCACCATGGTGCTCTGCGATCTCGCTGACGATCGCCAGGCCGAGGCCGCTGCCGTCGACATTCGTGCCCAGCGCGCGGTAAAAGGGCCGCAGCACCAGTTCGCGTTCGGCCAGCGGTATGCCCGGTCCGCTGTCCTCGACCTGCAGCACCACCACCTGGCCGAAGGGGTCGGACATCAGGCGCGCCGTCACCGTGCCGCCCGACGGCGTGTACTGCAGCGCGTTGTCGACCAGGTTGCGCACCATTTCGCGCAGCAGCACGGGCTGGCCCCACAGGTGCACGGCAGCGTCGGACTCGGGCCCCTCGTAACCGAGGTCGATGCGCTTTTCCATCGCCTTGGGCACGAAATCCCGCACTGTCTCTTTGACGATCTCGGCAAGGTCGACGTCCTGGCGCCGCAGGGCCTGCTCGCGGTCTTCGGCACGCGCCATCGCCAGCAACTGGTTGACCATGTGCGCGGCGCGCTGGCTCGACAGCGCAATCTGCCGCAGCGAATGTTTCATCGACGCCGGGTCGGCGTGGCTGCTGTCGACCTCGCGCTCGGCCAGCTCGGCCTGGGTGCGCAGGCCGGCCAGCGGCGTCTTCAGCTGGTGCGCGGCGTCGGCCAGAAAGTGCCGCTGCGCCGCCACCGACTCCCCGAGCCTCAGCAGCAGGTCGTTGATGGCCGCCACCAGCGGCGCAACCTCTTCGGGCACGTCACGCTCCTCGATCGCACTCAGGTCGTTGCTCTCGCGCTGGCGAATGCGTTGTTGAAGTTCGGTCAGCGGCTGGATGCCGCGCGCCAGCGCAAACCACACCAGCAGCACCGCCAGCGGCAGGATGACGAACTGAGGCAGGATCACGCCCTTTATGATCTCGGTGGCCAGCGCCGACCTCTTGTCCAGCGTCTCGGCCATCTGCACCAGGGCGCCCGGCCCGGCCTGCCCTTCGGCGCCGGGCAGCCAGAGGTAGGCCACACGCACCGGGTCGTCGGCGATGACGTCGTCACGGAAGCGCATTTCGTTCGGCACCGCGGCGGCGGCAACCGGCGGCACCGGCAGGCGGGCGTCGCCAGCGATCAGTTCACCGCGCGAGCCCAGCACCTGAAAGAAGATGCTGTCTTCGTCATCGGCGCGCAGCATGGTCGCGGCGGTACGGCTCAGTTCATCACGCACGGCTGCCACCGGCTTGCCCTGCTGCGCAGCCTCCAGGGTGGCCTGGCGAGCCATCTCGCGCACCAGTTCACCGAGATCGCGGTCGTAGGGCCGGTTGGCAATGCTCTGCGCCACCAGCCAGGTCAGCGCCACGCTCATCGGCCACAGCAGAAGCAGCGGGGCGAGCATCCAGTCGAGGATCTCGCCGAACAGGGAACGTTGTTCGCGCGCCGTGGCCATCTGGAGTCAGTCACTGCCGATGACGGCGCCTGGCGCTGGCAGCGCCCGGCTCGCCCGACCAGCCGCCGGACGGCCTCACGCGGCGATCTTCTCCAGGCAATAACCGAGACCGCGAACCGTGGCGATGCGCACCGGCCCCTGCTCGATCTTCTTGCGCAGGCGGTGGATGTAGACCTCGATCGCGTTGTTGCTGACCTCTTCGCCCCACTCGCACAGGCGCTCGACGAGCTGGTCCTTGCTGACCAGCCGCCCGGAGCGCTGCAATAGCACTTCGAGCAGGCTCAGCTCGCGCGCTGAAAGCTCGATCATCTGGTCGTTCAGGTAGGCCACGCGGCCCGTGGCGTCGAAGGACAGCGGGCCGTGCTTGATGACGCTGGACGCCGTGCCCAGGCCGCGCCGCGTGAGGGCACGCACGCGCGCTTCCAGTTCCTGCAGCGAAAACGGCTTGGCCATGTAGTCGTCGGCGCCGAGATCGAGACCCTTGACGCGCTGCTCCACGCTGTCGGCGGCCGTCAATATCAGCACCGGCGTGCTGGTACCGCGGGCGCGCATCTTGCGCAGCACCTCGAAGCCGTGCATGCGGGGCAGGCCTAGATCAAGGATGACCATGTCGAACTCGTGCGAGGCGAGTGCGGCATCGGCTTCGTTGCCGCTGCTGACCTGATCGACCGCGTAGCCCGATGAACGCAACGAGCGCAACAGCCCGTCTGCAAGCACCTGGTCGTCTTCCGCAATGAGAATGCGCATGGCTGGTCTCCTGAAACGCTGTTACGGCGCACCCCGAGGCAGTGGCGCGCGGCCTGTTCCGGCACGCCCTGATTCTAGGCATTCATCAAGACGGCGAAGATTGATTCGCATCAAGTCAAGACCGTCGCGAGAACTCCCTAGAACATACTGTACAAACATCCAGCTTCTGCCATAATTGTTCAACTCAAGGAGAGCTTCGTGGATGCACCCGTCAAAGCACTGAACACCGAAAAAGCCAAGGCCCTGGCGGCCGCGCTGGCGCAGATCGAAAAGCAGTTCGGCAAAGGCTCGATCATGCGGCTGGGTGAGGGCGAAGTCATCGCCGACATCCAGGTCGTGTCGACCGGCTCGTTGGGCCTGGACATCGCACTCGGCGTCGGCGGCCTGCCGCGCGGCCGGGTCGTCGAGATTTACGGCCCCGAGTCGTCTGGCAAGACCACGCTGACGCTGCAAGTCATCGCCGAAATGCAGAAACAGGCGGGCACCTGCGCCTTCATCGACGCCGAACACGCGCTCGACATCCAGTACGCGCAGAAGCTCGGCGTCAATCTCCAGGAACTGTTGATCAGCCAGCCAGACACCGGTGAACAAGCACTGGAAATCGTCGACGCGCTGGTGCGCTCCGGCTCCATCGACCTGATCGTCATCGACTCCGTGGCCGCGCTCACACCGAAGGCCGAACTCGAAGGCGAAATGGGTGACAGCCTGCCCGGCCTGCAAGCCCGGCTGATGAGCCAGGCGCTGCGCAAGCTCACCGCCACCATCAAGAAGACCAACACCATGGTTATCTTCATCAACCAGATCCGCATGAAGATCGGTGTCATGTTCGGCAGCCCCGAAACCACCACCGGCGGCAACGCGCTGAAGTTCTACGCTTCTGTGCGGCTCGACATCCGGCGCACCGGCAGCATCAAAAAAGGCGAGGAAGTCATCGGCAGCGAGACCAAGGTCAAGGTCGTCAAGAACAAGGTGGCGCCGCCGTTCAAGAGCGCCGAGTTCGACATTCTCTACGGCGAAGGCATCAGCCGCGAAGGCGAGATCATCGACCTCGGCGTGACCGCCCGCATCCTCGACAAATCTGGTGCCTGGTACGCCTACAACGGCGAAAAGATCGGCCAGGGCAAGGACAACTCGCGCGAATTCCTGCGCGAAAACCCGGCGCTCGCCCACGAGATCGAGAACAAGGTGCGCGAGTCGATGGGCATTCCGTTGCTGGCGGCCGAGGTCACTGCGCCGCAGTGACGCGCTGAGCCAGTGACGCTGTGATCCAGCACCGCCGGCCGAACACTGCCTGGTTGCAGGCGGACGAGCGTCGGCAGGAGCGGCAAAAGGAGCGTTGGAAAAAGTTGTGGAATGAGCGGGCCCAACGATGAGCTTCGGGCAGTTGTCACTCAAGGGTCGGGCGCTGCGCTACCTGTCACAGCGAGAGCACTCGCGCGCCGAGTTGATGCGCAAACTGGCGCCCTTCGTCGAACACAGCCCCGAAGCACCTGCCGCGCAGCAGATCTCGGGCCTGCTCGATGAACTCGCCGCCCTGAACTGGCAAAGCGAAAGCCGCGTGGCCGAGTCCGTGCTGCGCACCAAGGGCGCACGTTTCGGCACGTTCAGGCTCAAGCAGACGCTGCAGGCCAAGGGCCTGGAGCCGGCCCTGGTCGCGGCAACGGTGCAGCAGGCACGCGGGACGGAATACGAACGCGCGCTCGCGATCTGGTGCTCCAGGTTCGGCGGTCCGCCATCGGACGCCAAGGAGCGCGCCAAGCAACAGCGCTTCCTGGCCGGCCGCGGTTTCGCCTCCGAGGTCATCCGCCGCGTGGTGCGAGGCGGCGACGACGAGTCCTGAATCCGTCGCGCGCCGCGCCGGGCTGCTGCGTCGCAGCATGCTACATTCGCGCCGTTCTTGGCGTACGCCAAGTGCGGCCGAATACCGCTGTTCCTTCCTGCCGCGGCGTCAAAGCGAGGGCTCAAGCACCGCCGTCAGATCCCACGTCAGGTTCATTCCCGCGCTGGCTGGCCATGGAAGGCCTCTGAAAGGCTCGATGACCTGCAGGATGATCCCGCGTCGTGCCGGACGCAGTACGCCCCCAAAATCGCCAACATCGGTGCCGTGCCGGCGCAAAAATACGAGCATGACCATGAGCATGAGCACGCCCACGTCCGGCTCGTAGCCCTTGACTTGATGACTGGCTGCGGTCCTGCACTGCGCGCCCACGGCGGAGACGCGCTTCGGATGCACTATCCGCGTTGACACCGGCGCGCGTCCGGCACTGTTCTAACGCCAACTTCCATCGATCGACCGAGGACACCACCCATGAAGATCCACGAATACCAGGCCAAGGAACTGCTGCACGCCTTCGGCGTGCCGGTGCCGCGCGGCCACGCCGCGTTCACCGTGCGCGAGGCGGCGGAAGCCGCGCAGAAGCTCGGCGGCAGCGTCTGGGTGGTGAAGGCGCAGATCCACGCCGGCGGTCGTGGCAAGGGTGGCGGCGTCAAGCTCGCGCGTTCTCTGGCCGAGGTGGAAACACTGGCAGGCCAGATCCTGGGCATGCAGCTCAAGACCCACCAGACCGGCCCCGAAGGCCAGAAGGTGCGCCGCCTGCTCGTCGAGGAAGGTGCCGATATCCAGCACGAGTACTACGTCGCCGCGCTGACTGACCGCGCCACGCAGACCGTGGCCATGATGGCCAGCTCCGAAGGCGGCATGGACATCGAGGAAGTCGCGCATGCCACGCCCGAGAAGATCCTCAAGGTCTTCATCGACCCGCTGGTCGGGTTGACCGATGCGCAGGCGCTGGAACTCGCCTCGGGCATCGGCATCCCGGCGGCCAGCCAGCCGCAGGCCATAGACGTGCTGAAGAAGCTCTACACCTGCTACATGGCCACCGACGCCAGCCTGGCCGAGATCAACCCGCTGATCCTCGAGGGCTCCGTGGACGGCAAGCCCGGCGCCATCAAGGCGCTGGACGCCAAGTTCAACTTCGACGCCAACGCGCTCTTCCGCCACCCCGACATCGTGGCCTGCCGCGACCTCGACGAGGAAGACCCGGCCGAAGTGGAGGCCAGCAAGTTCGACCTCAGCTACATCAGCCTGGACGGCAACATCGGCTGCCTGGTCAACGGCGCCGGCCTGGCGATGGCGACCATGGACACCATCAAGCTGTTCGGCGGCGAGCCGGCCAACTTCCTGGACGTCGGCGGCGGCGCCACCGCCGAGAAGGTCACCGAGGCCTTCAAGATCATGCTGAAGAATCACAACGTCAAAGGCATCCTGGTCAACATCTTCGGCGGCATCATGAAGTGCGACACCATCGCCGAAGGCGTGATCGCGGCCTGCAAGGCCGTCAACCTCAGCGTGCCCCTGGTGGTGCGCATGAAGGGCACGAACGAGGACCTGGGCAAGAAGATGCTGGCCGAGAGCGGCCTGCCGATCATCGCGGCCGACACGATGGCCGAAGCCGCCACCAAGATCGTCGCCGCTGTGAAATGACCCACCCCCGAAGCGCCTTCGGCGCTCTCCCTCCAGGGTGGCGAGCCGGACAAGGAACAGTCCTGGTGGACTGTTCCTTGCCTGCGAGCGCCATCGGCGTCGTCGCCTATCGCGTCGCCAGCGGACCGGCAAAGCCGGTTCCGCGGCGGCAGCTTGAGCCAACACATTCCTTCGGGCTGCTGGCCCACTGAATCGAGCACACCATGTCCATCCTGATCAACAAAGACACCCGCGTCATCACGCAAGGAATCACCGGCAAGACCGGGCAGTTCCACACCCGGGGCTGCGTGGCCTACGCCAACGGCAAGGCCTGCTTCGTGGCCGGGGTGAACCCGAAGAAGGCCGGTGAAGACTTCGAGGGCATACCGATCTTCGCCGGTGTGAAGGAAGCGGCCGCGGCCACCGGCGCCACCGTCAGCGTGATCTACGTGCCGCCGGCCGGTGCCGCCGCGGCGATCTGGGAGGCGGTGGAAGCCGACCTGGATCTGGCGATCTGCATCACCGAGGGCATTCCGGTCAAGGACATGCTCGAAGTGCGCAACAGGATGAAGATGAAAGTGGCCGCCGGCGGCAAGGAGACGCTGCTGCTGGGGCCGAACTGCCCGGGGCTGATCACGCCGGAAGAGATCAAGATCGGCATCATGCCGGGGCACATCCACCGCGCGGGGCGCATCGGCGTGGTCAGCCGTTCGGGCACGTTGACCTATGAAGCGGTGGCGCAACTGACCGAGATCGGCCTCGGCCAATCCAGCGCGGTGGGCATCGGCGGCGACCCGATCAACGGCTTGAAGCACATCGACGTGATGCGCCTGTTCAACGACGACCCCGACACCGACGCGGTGATCATGATCGGCGAGATCGGCGGTCCCGACGAAGCCGAGGCCGCGACGTGGTGCAAGGCGAACATGAAGAAACCCATCGTCGGCTTCATCGCCGGCGTCACGGCGCCGGCCGGCAAGCGCATGGGGCATGCCGGCGCGCTGATCAGCGGTGGCGCCGACACGGCCGACGCCAAGCTGGAGATCATGGAAGCCTGCGGCTTCACCATCACGCGCAACCCGTCGGAGATGGCTCGGCTGCTGAAGGCGCTGCTGTAAGGCGCCAGCGTGACGGTCGGCCGGCTGGCCGCCGTGCCAGATTTGAACGTGTCGAAGGGGCTGCAGCTGCGGCCCTGGCAGTGCCCGCTCATCTGTAGTTTCCGCAACTCGCTGCCCAGCCCGCGCGCCTAAACTGAGCGCAAGCCAATCAAGACCTGAAAGCGTCCCGATGGATCAGTTCATGCACGCCGAATTCTGGGTTGCCGTCGGCCAGATCATCATGATCGACGTCCTGCTGGGCGGTGACAACGCAGTCGTCATTGCGCTGGCTTGCCGCAAGCTGCCGACGAATCTGCGCACCAAGGGCATCCTCTGGGGCACTGCCGGTGCCATCGTGCTGCGCGTGATCCTGATCTTTTTTGCCCTGACCTTGCTGGCCATCCCCTTCCTCAAGCTGGTGGGTGCCGCGCTGCTGATCTGGATAGGCGTCAAGCTGCTGGCGCCTGACGACGAAGGGGGGCATGGTGATGTGCAGGCCTCGGACAAACTCTGGACCGCCGTCAAGACCGTCATCGTGGCCGACCTGGTGATGAGCGTGGACAACGTCATCGCCATCGCAGGTGCCGCCGAAGGCGCGGGCGGCGACCACAAGATGCCGCTGGTGATCTTCGGCCTCCTGGTGTCGATACCCATCATCGTCTGGGGCAGCCAGCTGGTGATCAAGCTGATGGATCGCTTCCCCGCCATCATCACCGTCGGCGGTTTGCTGCTGGGCTGGATCGCCGGCACCATGGCCGTCTCGGACCCCGCCTTGCTTGGCTATCTGCCCACATTGCCGGTTGCAAGAGCCGGCGCGTTGCCAGAGGTCGTGGCGGTTGTGCGCTACGGTGCCGGGGCGGCCGGTGCTCTGCTGGTGTGGGTCATCGGCATGTTCGTCAAGAGCCGATCAGCAGCAGTTCATCCCGCTGCCTGACGCAGCGCCGACGACGCTCTGCCCGTCGCCCGATACAGCCCGCGATGATGGCCGCCACAGGCACGGCCCCGATTTTTGGGCCCTACCAGGTGTTGCGCACCCTGGGCCAGGGTTCGATGGGCGCAGTGCACCTGGCCATAGATCAGACCAGCGGGGTCGCTGTGGCATTGAAAGTGATGGCGCTGACCGACCACGCCGCCGGCGCCGAATCCGACGAAGCTCGGGCACGCTTCCTGGCCGAGGCAGAACCGATGCGCAGGCTGGCGCACCCCGACATCGTCAGGCTGCTGGCCGCAGGTGAACAGGGCGGCAGCGGCTGGCTGGCGATGGAGTTGGTCGTCGGTGTCGATCTGGCCCGCTATGCCCGTCCCGCCCGCCTGCTCCCCGAACCCGTGGTGCTGCGGCTGGCCGAACGTGTGGCGCGTGCACTGCACCACGCCCATTGCGCCGGCGTGGTGCACCGCGACGTCAAGCCGTCGAACATCATGATCGACTGGGCGAGCGACCAGCTCAAGCTGGCCGACTTCGGCCTCGCCCGGCTGGCCGACGCCGAACGCACGCGCACCGGGCTGGTTCTCGGCTCGCCGGCGTACATGGCGCCCGAGCAGCTGGCCGGTGACGCGCCTACTCCGGCGAGCGACCTGTACGCGCTGGGCGTCACGCTGTTCCAGCTGCTCACTGGCCGGCTCCCGTTCGACGACAGCTCGCTGGGCGTGTTGCTGCGCAGCGTGGCCTTCGACGCGGCGCCCGACCTGCGCACCGAGCGGCGCGACCTGCCGCCCGCACTGGCCGCCTTGGTGGCGAGCCTGCTCTCCAAGCGCCCGACAGAGCGGCCAGGCGATGCCCAGGCGCTGGCCGACACGCTGCACGCGCTGCGTAACTCGATGTGATGGCGACGTGATGGCGACGTGAACACGATGTAAACACAGTGCCTCAGAGGTGTCAGCACGGACCGAAATCACGCGTACGCCCCCGCTTGCAGCGCAGTACGGCCCAGCTTCCGATGCACAATCCCCAACATCGCTGACGACGCGCAACAGACGCCCATGCCGATCGACCTATTTGCCGCTGTCGACCCCGGCCGAGCGCGCAGCAACAACGAAGACTCCGTGGCTCTCGACGACGGTGTATCGCTCGCCGTGCTGGCCGACGGCATGGGCGGCTACAACGCCGGTGAAGTGGCCAGCAACATGGCCACCACGTTCATCCGCACCGAGCTCGGCCGCTGGTTGCGCGAGGCCAGCGCGCAGGCCAGTGACGCCGAAGTGCGCCGCGCCATGGACATCTGCGTCGACAACGCCAACCGCGCCATATTCAACGCTGCCAACTCCAACCCGCAATACGCCGGCATGGGCACCACGCTGGTGGTGGCGGTGTTCCGTGACCTGCGCCTGCTGGTCGGCCATGTCGGAGACTCGCGCGCCTACCGGTTGCGGGCGGGCCGGCTGCAGCAGATCACGCGTGATCATTCGCTGCTGCAGGAGCAGATCGACGCCGGCCTCATCACGCCCGAGCAGGCTGCGTTTTCAGCCAACAAGAACCTGGTGACGCGCGCCGTGGGCGTCGAAGACACCGTGTTGCTGGAAACCCACCAGCACGAGGTGCAGGTGGGCGATCTGTACCTGATGTGCTCCGACGGGCTGTCCGACATGCTCGACGACACCGCCATCGCGCAGCTGTTGCAGGCGCACGACTCGCTCGAGTTGACGAGCCGCGCACTGATAGACGCCGCCAACGACGCGGGCGGAAAAGATAATATTTCGGTCATACTGGTACGCGCGCCTGGCGCCGCCAGCCCGCAGGGAAGGTCCTGGTGGCCGTTCAGGCGCTGAGCCTGTCGGTCGGCAGCATGGGCAAGGCAGTCGCGGTACAGCGTCATGCCTGTCGCAATCGGCGGCGGGCAATCTAGAGGTCAGACATGGGCAAGCTGGTTGTTTCGCTCGACGGGGTGGTCATCAAGGAAGTCCAGATCACCAAGGACAAGACCACGCTTGGTCGTCGCCCTTACAACGACATCGTCATCGACAACCTGGCAGTCAGCGGTGAGCACGCCGTGCTGCAGATGGTGGGCGCCGACGTCTTCATAGAAGACCTCAACAGCACCAACGGCACCTACATCAACGGCAAGGCGATCAAGAAGCAACTGCTGCAGCACAACGACACCGTCGAGATCGGCAAGTACAAGATCAAGTACCTGGTCGACGAAAGCGGCGAATACGAGAAGACCATGATCATGCGGCCGGGCAGTGCGGTGCCGCCGGCCTTCAGCCCGTCTCAGCAGCCCATGCAGGCGGGGCATTCCAGCTTTGGCGGCTTCCACGCGGCACCGCCGCCACCGCAGGCCGCGCCGCTGCAACCGGCGTCGATCAAGGTTCTGAACGGCGCGGCTGCCGGCCGCGAAGTCACACTGACGAAGGTTGTCACCACCGTCGGCAAGCCCGGCGTGCAGGTGGCGTCGATCACCCGGCGGCCGAACGGCTATGCGTTCGCGCATGTCGAGGGCAGCGTGCGGCCCAGCGTCAACGGCATGCCGCTGGTGGGTGAATCGGTGCCGCTCCGCAACGGCGACGTCATCGAGCTGGCCGGCACGCAGATGCAGTTCATCCACCGGTAAAGCTCATGGCGGCAGCGCCGTGCCCTGGCGCCGCCTGGCGGACTGTGACGCGCTTCACGGCGGCTGCCGGCAGCACCGTCCAAGCTCTCCAATCTGCGGGATGCTTGCCTTGCGTGCGGCGCTCCTCTGGCCCAGCATAGGCGACGCTCAACCTCATCCGTCCATGCAGATCCGAGTCCTTGGTTGTTCAGGTTCGATTGCCGCCGGCAGCCGCACCACCTCATTCCTTCTCGACGGCACCGTCCTCATCGACGCCGGCACCGGCGTTGGCGATCTGACGCTGGCCGAGATGGTGCGCATCGACCACATCCTGGTCAGCCACTCGCACCTCGACCACGTGCTCGCCATCGGCCTGCTGGCCGACAGCGTGACACGGCGGCGCCACGCCGAACGGCGCCCGCCGGTGCGCGTGCACGCGCTGGCCGCCACGCTGGCGGCCCTGCGCACCCACATCTTCAACGGCGTGATCTGGCCCGACTTCACGCGCCTGCCCAGCGCCGCCGAGCCCGTGCTCGAACTGGTCGCCATCGAGGTCGGCCAGGTGCTGGAAACGGGCGAACACCGAATCGAGGTGCTGCCCGCCAGCCACACCGTGCCGGCGGTCGGCTACGCCGTGCTGGGCACGGCCGACGATGGAGCCGGGAGCACGGGCGCCTGGGTGTTCACCGGTGACACCGGACCGAACCCGGCACTGTGGGCGCGGCTGGCCACGCTGCCGATCGACGCGCTGGTGATCGAAACCGCCTTTCGAGACGACGAACATGAACTGGCCGGCATCAGCAAACACCTGTGCCCGGCCATGCTGAAGATCGAACTCGCCCAGCTGGGCCGGCCGATGGATGTCTACATCACCCACATCAAGCCCGGCGAGGTGGACCCGGTGATGGCCGAGATCGGTGCCCATGACAGCCCGCACCGCATACAGGCGCTGGTGTCGGGGCAACTGATGGAGTTCGGGCATTCGGGAGCGGCGGTGAGCGGCCGCTGAGAGCGCTGGCCGCAGCCCTTGCCTCACGGGGCGGGGTGTGTGCGCAGGCCGGCTCTGGATGCGATCAGAACCAGTTTTGCACTTCCAGACCCTCCACCTGTTCGAAGTGCTGCACGTTGCGTGTGACGAGAGGCAGGCCTCGGTCCAACGCGGTGGCTGCGATCAAGGGATCAATCGTGCCGCAAGGCCGGCCAGACAAGCGCTGCGCGGCGGCAATGTCGGCGGCGCGCAAGCTGACTGGCTCTGTGACGGCAAGCCAGGTCACCAAAGGCAGCACGTCGCGCTGCAGGCGGCGCCAGAAGACAGGAGCATCGGCGCGCAGTGCCGCGCCAAAGCGCAGCTCATAGCGCGTGAGCTCTGACGCAAACAGGGTCTTCGAGCTGTTTTCCAGCAACCGCCGGATCACCCCTGGCGACGGCCGTAGCCTGAGGACTTCACTGAGAACGTTGGTGTCGAGCACGAACATTTTCAGCCCTGCTGGAAGGGGTCGCGCAGCGGTTCACCGCGGCTGCCGGCGCGCAGTGCATCGAGAGACTCGAAAAACGCATCGTCATCCAGACCGTATGGGTTGGTCACAGCGCCATCCGGGCCGATGAGCAACCGCTGTCCGAACGCCTGAACCGGGTCGGACGGCGCTGACAATGCACCTGCGGGCATCGACAAGGCCGCGCGCAAGGCGTCAGCCACGATGTCCTTCAGCTTGAGGTTGTTCTCGGCAGCGCGAATCTTTACCGCGCGCATCAGATCATCGGGCAAGTCGAGCGTGGTCTTCATGGCTGGTTTCCCATAAATATGGCTTGCTGGAGTTTACGCTAACTTGGGTGGCTCCTGTCGAGCGGGAGACAGTGGTCCGCCCGAATGGCCTGGCCCCGAAAGACAGCGGCAACTCGACGACGGCTGCCGACGCAGCTTGTTGCGAGCTGGGGTTCAAAGGCAAGATCTGACCCCTTCCCCGACGTTTTGCGGCAACTGGGGCCGCCCGGGGCCGCGTCATGAGGCCGGAAAGTGACCATTGTTGTCAATCGGCGTGAAAACAGCACGTTTTTCAGGACAAACCGGCCTGGCACGGTGCCTGCAATCAACAGCTTGTCTTCCGTCTCAAACCACCCCCCCCAAAAGGAGCTCACACCATGAAGCGCGTCCAACAAGGTTTCACCCTCATCGAACTGATGATCGTCGTGGCGATCATCGGCATCTTGGCGGCCGTCGCACTGCCCGCGTATCAGGACTACACCACAAAAGCGAAGGTCACAGAAGGTGGGAGTCGCTCTGCCCCGGCACGCACTGCGATCGGTATCGCTTGCAGCGACAGCACGTTGAATGCTGCTGACAACGCTTCGCTGGGCTTGGAGACGGCTGCGACTTACACCAGCACCTACGTCACTTCTGTTACGGCCGCTGGCACCAGCGCCACTGCAGGGACTGTGACGGTTGTTTATAAGGCTATCGGTTCACAGATCAGCGCTGGGGACACTGTGGTGTATGCCGCAGCATGTAGCGGTGGCGGCGTGGTTTGGACCATTGACACCACGAGCACCGTCGCAGCTAAGTACCGTCCAAAGGCCTAAGAAGCTGAGTTTCGCCGCCCAGCGTAGATGGAGAAGAGGCGCCTGAGGGCGCCTCTTCTTTTTAGGGAAGATGGATTCAGGTCTTGCCTCTCGCCCCCTCTGCCTTTCAGTTCAGTCGTCATCAGGCTCTGGGAAGTCCGGGGTCAGGTCTTGCCTTTTGCCTTTTGCCCTTTGAGCTGCCTGAAGCCGCAGCCGGCCACTGCCTCAAGACTTAATCTGCGGCCGGCAGTTCAGCCCCGCCTCGGCAGCGCCGGCCTGGAGCCTCTGGTCCAGAGTCCAGATCTGCGTGCTGCCGTGCAGCAGCGCCGACGCCAGCAGACTGAGGTCGACCGAGCCACAGCCGCGCCCGAAGCAGCGCTGTTGCACGATCATCGCCAGCACTTCTGCTGTCGTGGCGACGGCCGCGCGTTCGACCAAGACCATGCTGTCGAGAATGGACCGCCGGTTGGCTGGCGTGCCACATGCCAGTTCCAGCACCACGTACGGGTGGCAGACCACACGTCCCTGCTCCAGCAGCGCTGCCAGATGCTCGTTTTGTACAGCTTGAAGTGGCCGACCCAGACGCTGGTGTCGACCCGCACGTTCATGAGGGCAGCGCTTCTTCGCGGCGCCGGGGCGCCAGTTCGACGTCAGGCGCCTGCCCGCCCAGCGCAGCCAGGCGGCGCGCTGTTTGTCGCTGGATAAAAACCCTCACACACTCCCTGAGCAACTCGGACTTTTCGGTGCCCGGCGCGGCCAATTCAAGCGCCTTGGCAAACAGTTCGTCGTCGATGGTGAGGGTCATTCGCATGCCCCGCTGCTCCACATCTGGTTCAGCGTCAGGCTGCATCAAATAGCGCGCCATCGCAAGACCGACGCGTGGGTGCCTGGAACGATCCGGTTCAAGGCATTTCGACGCGCGGATCGCCCGGCCGGGCCAGGGCCCGGAAGTCGCGCAGGTTCAGCGTGTAGAAGACCTCGGCGCCGGCTTTCCTGGCTGCCGCCAGGTGGATCCAGTCGTAGACGCCGCCGCCGCGCACGCCGCGTGCCTCGCACTCCGCCAGCGCAGCCATGATGGCGCCACCGTCCAGCAAGACGGGTTGCACGTACGGCAGCACGCTTTGCTCGATCGGCCGTGCCGCCACAGCCGGGCCCAGCCGCCGGCCTTGACGTCCGCCGGTGAGGATCGAAAACGACTCGGCCAAGGCGTGCACATGGAGTTGGTGACCTCCGGCGGCGATGAGGCGGTCGCAGGCGAGGTGGTGGCTTTCGTCGGGGTCGAGCGAGGCGAGCACGACCGAGGTGTCGAGGAACGCACTCACGTCACTGATTCACGTCACTGATTCACGTCGCAGACTCACTTCACCCGCGCGCTGCGTGCCTGCGCATCACGCTCGGCGCGCGTGACGGCCCCGGCGTCGAATGCCACTCCCGTGGGGCGCAAGACGGTGCGCCCGCCGGCTGTCACCTCCAGTTCGGCCTCAGGCTGAGCCTGCGGCGTTAATTCGATGCGCTGCGCCACCACGTCGAGCGTGAGCAGGGAGCCGGGAACCAGGTTCAGGCGGCGCCGCACCTCGATAGGCAAGACGATGCGGCCGGCACGGTCAATGGTGATGGCTTGAGTCATGGCATGTGAAATGGAAAACAGACTGCCATTTTAGATGGCATCCATCGACCTTGTCATGGCTGTCTGATGGCGGTCGTCTTTCCGCCATGGGCTGCATGGGTGCAGCGCCTGCGGATGCCGGGGATTCAGGCAGCGGTCCGCAGTGCCAGCGTCATTCGGCCTTATTCGGCGTCAGCCTCGGGCTGCGGCTGCGGCTGCGGCTGCGAAAGTCCGCGCCCCTTGCCGCGCCCCTTCTTTACCGCCCGGGCGGCTTCCAGCGCATCCCCCGCGGCGACCCAGGCCGCATGTTCGGCCGGCGTTTCGAGCGTGATGCGGCCCAGCGCGCCGGAGCGGAAGTCGTTCAGCACCACGTCGGCCGCCTTCTGCAGGTTCAGCCGACCGCCGGTCTGCACCAGGCCGCGCTGGCGGGCGATGAGTTCGAGCAGCGCGTCGGGCTGCAGCGCGGCCAGCGCAGCCGGGTCGGGCAGCTTGTAGCGCGCCGCCACGGCGCTTGCATAAGCAAGCTGCAGTCGTTCGAGCAGCGCCAGCGCCACTTCCTGTTCGTCATAAGCGTTGCGGCCGATGCCGCCGCTGGCGGCCAGGTGGTAGCCGCTCTGCGCCACGGTGATGCGCGGCCACAGCATGCCGGGGGTGTCGAACAGCGTCACGTCGCTGGCCAGGACGATGGCCTGCTCGGTCTTCGTGATGCCGGCTTCGTCGCCGGTCTTGGTGGCCTTGCGGCGCACCAGGGTGTTGATCAGCGTGCTCTTGCCGACGTTCGGGATGCCGCAGATCAGCACGCGCAGCGGCTTGACCATGCCGCCACGCAGCGGCGCCAACGCCCGGCAGGCCTGGATCAGCCGGGCGGCGGGCGCGGGCTCGCTGGCGTCCAGCCCGATGGCGCGGGTGGCGGGCTGGGCGTTGTAGTGTTCCAGCCAGAGCGCGGTGCGCGCCGGGTCGGCCAGGTCCTGCTTGTTGAGCAGCTTGAGCGCCGGCTTGCCGGCCGTCAGCGCGGCCAGCAGCGGGTTGGCGCTGGCGCCGGGCAGCCGGGCGTCGAGCATTTCGATCACCACGTCGATGCCGGTCTTCAGCCGGTTGACCATCGCCAGCCGGGTGGTGTGCATGTGGCCGGGAAACCATTGAATGGCCATCGGGAGGGGCGGCGGTCAGCTCGGCTGTGGTTGAGTCCTATTGTCGATGACGGCGGTGACGGCGGCGGTCAGTGCCGAGCCAGGCCAAGCAGGCTCCGGCCCTCAGGCCGTGACGGGTGTGTCTGTCGCCGTTGCCATCGCCGTCGCCGTCGCCGTCGCCATCGGGTCGACCATCGGGGGCTGGAAGCTGCCGCTTCTCGCGGGCTGAAAACTGTCGCTGCGCGCCAGCGGCCAGTACAGCTTGAACACCGGGTAAGGCCAGTCGGCCCGGCCGTCCATCGCCGCTTTCAGCGCGCCCGGCTTGACGAACGGAAGCTGGTTGGCGAGCAGCCGCACGTCGTTGTCGGCCATGCGGCGCACGATGTGGAAGGCGGTGATCTCGCCCGGGTGCCGCAGCCCGGCGGCCTGCACCAGTTCCTTCAGCGCCTTCAGCGTGTTCTGGTGGAAGCGGTAGACGCGCTCGGTCTTGTCGGGCACCACCAGCGCCTGCTGGCGCTGCGGGTCCTGCGTGGTGACGCCGGTCGGGCAGCTGCCGGTGTGGCAGGTCTGCGCCTGTATGCAGCCCAGCGCGAACATGAAGCCGCGCGCCGAGTTGCACCAGTCGGCGCCCAGTGCCATCGTGCGGGCGATGTCGAACGCGCCCACCACCTTGCCGGCACAGCCGATCTTGATGCGGTGGCGCAGGTTCAGGCCTGTCAACGTGTTGTGCACCAGCAGCAGCCCTTCCTGCAGCGGCGCGCCGACGTGGTCGGTGAACTCCAGCGGCGCCGCACCGGTGCCGCCCTCGGCGCCGTCGACGACGATGAAGTCGGGCAGGATGCCGGTGTCGAGCATGGCCTTGGCGATGGCGAACCACTCCCAGGGGTGGCCGATGCAGAACTTGAAGCCGGTGGGCTTGCCGCCCGACAACTGGCGCAGCCTTTCGATGAAATGCATCATCTCCAGCGGGGTGGAAAACGCGCTGTGGCTGGCCGGGCTGACGCAATCCACGCCCGCCGGCACGCCGCGCGCGGCTGCAATCTCGGGCGTCACCTTGGGCCCGGGCAACACGCCGCCGTGGCCGGGCTTGGCGCCCTGGCTGAGCTTCAACTCGATCATCTTCACCTGCGGCTCGCGCGCGCCGGCCTCGAAACGCGCCTCGTTGAAGCTGCCGTCGTCGTTGCGGCAGCCGAAGTAGCCCGAGCCGATCTCCCAGATCAAATCACCGCCGTGCACGCGGTGGTGCTGGCTGACCGAACCTTCGCCGGTGTCGTGGGCGAAGTTGCCCTTCTTCGCGCCGCCGTTCAAAGCCAGTATGGCGTTCGCCGACAACGCGCCGAAGCTCATCGCCGAGATGTTGAAGATGCTGGCCTCATAAGGCTGCGTGCAGCTGCTGCCGCCGCTGCCGATGCTGACGCGGAAGTCGTGCGTGGCCAATGTGGTGGGCGCCATCGAGTGGTTCATCCACTCGTAGCCGGTGGCGTGCACGTCGAGCTGCGTGCCGAACGGCCGCTTGTCCGACTCACCCTTGGCGCGCTGGTAGACCAGTGAACGCTGGGTGCGCGAAAACGGTGTCGCTTCGTGGTCGCTCTCGATGAAGTACTGGCGGATCTCCAGCCGCACGAACTCCAGCAGGAAGCGCAGGTGGCCGATCACCGGGTAGTTGCGCAGCACCGAATGGCGCGTCTGCCGGTGGTCACGCCAGCCCAGGCCGGCGAGGAACAGGCAGGCCAGCGCGGCAAGACCGCCGACGCGGAACGCCACGTAGGTGAAGCTGAAAAGCAGGAAGCCGACCGCGCAGAGGAACCACACCGTGTAGCGCACGGGGAAGTGCTGATCGATCCTGTGCAGCCAGGCATGCATGCGGTTTACCTCCAGAAACGGCGCGATGGTAGCCGTCGGCGCCGGTTCTGGGAGTGCCGAGTTACGCGGTGTTTCGCGGTCTGTTCAGACGTTGAGGAAGGCCTGCAGGGCGTCGGCCGTGGGCCCGGGCAGTTCTTCCGGGATGAAGTGGCCGGCAGCCATCAACTGCCCGCTGACGGTGTCGGCACGCAGAACCAGAGCATGTGGCGCCTTCGGACGCGGGGTGTACGGGCTGGCTATACTTTGCCCTGAAAGCGCCGATTTGTTTCGATTGCGGGCGCTACAAGGCCACGCTGATCAACGTCGCCCCAACAAATGCCGCTAAAGCGCGAGGCCATCCAACCGGCACCCGCACGACTGCGCCGCCGGGTTTTCATGGGCTCCATCGGAATCGTCACCCCCCAGCAGATGCACTTCAGCGAGCCCTTGCCGCTGAAGAGCGGCGCCGTGCTGGCCGAGTACACGCTGGTCTATGAGACCTACGGCACGCTGAACGCCGACGCCAGCAATGCCGTGCTGGTGTGCCATGCGCTGAATGCCAGCCACCACGTGGCGGGCAGCCACGCCGAGACGCCGTCTCAGACCGGCTGGTGGGACAACCTGGTGGGCCCTGGCAAGCCGCTCGACACCGACCGCTTCTTCGTCGTCGGCGTCAACAACCTGGGTTCCTGTTTCGGCTCCACCGGGCCGATGCACGTCAACCCGGCTACCGGCCGCATCTACGGCGCCGACTTCCCGGTGCTGACGGTGGAAGACTGGGTCGACTCGCAGGCCCGGCTGATGAGCCGGCTGGGCATCAGGCAACTGGCCGCCGTGCTGGGCGGCAGCCTGGGCGGCATGCAGGCACTGGCCTGGACGCTGCGCCACGGGGCGCGCCTGCGCCACTGCGTCGCGGTGGCCACCGCGCCCAACCTGTCGGCGCAGAACATCGCCTTCAACGAGGTGGCGCGGCGCGCCATCATCACCGACCCCGACTTCCATGGCGGCCATTTCCACGAACACGGCGTGGTGCCCAAGCGCGGCCTGCGCGTGGCCCGCATGATCGGCCACATCACCTATCTGTCTGACGACGCGATGGACCTGAAGTTCGGCCGCAAGCTGCGCGCCGCCGATCTGGCCTACAGCACGCAGGAGATGGAGTTCCAGATCGAGAGCTACCTGCGCCACCAGGGCGACAAGTTCAGCGAATATTTCGACGCCAACACCTACCTGCTGATCACGCGTGCGCTCGACTACTTCGATCCCGCACGTGAACACGGCGGCGACCTGGCGCGTGCCTTCGCGCTGGCCCGTGAGCACCGTTTCCTCATCGTCAGCTTCACCACCGACTGGCGCTTCTCGCCGGCACGCTCACGCGAGCTGGTGAAGGCGCTGGTCGACAACCGCATCGACGTCAGCTACGCCGAGATTGCCGCCCCGCATGGCCACGATGCCTTTCTGCTCGACGACCCGCGTTACCACCAGGTGATGCGGTCCTACTTCGAGCGCGTGCTCGGGTTGCCGGCATGACAGGACGCAAGGACCTGGAGATCATCGCCGGCCTGGTGCCCGCCGGTGCCCGCGTGCTCGACCTCGGCTGCGGCGGCGGCGAGTTGCTGGCCTGGCTGCAGCAGCACAAGGGCTGCAGCGGTTACGGCATCGAGATCGACGACGCCAACGTGCAGGCCTGCGTGCGGCGCGGGGTCAACGTCATCCAGCTCAACCTCGAAGAAGGGCTGGCGCTGTTCGAGGACCGCAGCTTCGACGTCGTGCTGCAGGTCGACACGCTGCAGCACCTGCGCAACACCGAACGCATGCTGCGCGAGACGGCGCGCGTCGGCCGCATCGGCATCGTCGCGTTCCCCAACTTCGCGCACTGGCCGAACCGGCTGCACGTGCTGGGCGGCCGCATGCCGGTGACCCGGGTGCTGCCTTACCAGTGGTACGACACGCCGAACATCCGCGTCAGCACGCTGGCCGACTTCGAGGTGCTGGCCGTCAAGACCGGGCTGCGCGTGACCGACCGCTTCGGCCTGCAGGACGGCCGCGTCGTGCGCCACTGGCCCAACCTGCGGGCGAGCGTGGCGGTGTTCAGCTTCGAGCCGGCCTAGACGGCTGGTTCTGCAGGCTGGTTCGGCGCCGGTTCCGCCGGTTCCGCGCACACCGGCAGGCTCACGAAGAACGTCGTGCCGCGGCCCGCCTCGCTGCTCACCCGGATGCCGCCACCCATCGCCTCGGCCAGCTGCTTGCAGATGGCCAGGCCCAGGCCCGTGCCGGCCACCCCGCTGCGCTGAGCGCCCAGGCGGTCGAAGGGCTGGAAAATGCGGGCCAGTTGTTCGGCGTCCATGCCCAGCCCGGTGTCGGCCACGCTGAACTGCAGAAAGCCGCCCGCTGGCGGCCCGACCACGGCCACGATCACGCTGCCACCCGGCCGGTTGTACTTGATGGCGTTCGACAGCAGGTTGGCGCTGATCTGCTTGAGCCGCTTGCGGTCGACATGCAGGCGCAGTCCCGGCGGCACCGTGTGGACCAGACCGACATTGCCAGCGGCCGCCATGGCGGCGAGCATGGTGCAGGTTTCGCCCACCACCTCGGCGAGGTCGACCGGGGCGCTGTCGAACGGCAGCTGGCCGGTCTGCGCGCTGGCCAGGTCGAGAATGTCGTCCACCAGCCCTAGCAGATGCTGCCCGCTCGTCAGCACCTCCTGCACCCAGCCCAGCTGGCGGCTGCCGGTGGACGGCGTCATCGCGATCAGCTGCGAGAAGCCGAGGATGGCGTTCAGCGGCGTGCGCAGCTCGTGGCTGACGCAGGAGAGGAAATGCGTCTGCGCCTGGCGGGCTGCCTCGGCGCGGTCCCGCTCGTGGCGCAGCTCTTGCGCCTGCTTGCCGTGGGTGATGTCGGTCATGACGCCGATGCGCAGGCAGCCGGCGGCGTCAGCGCGCGCCGAGCACGAGACGAGGTGCACCCAGCGTTGTTCGCCGTCGGCACGCCGGATGCGGAACTCGGTCGACAGCGGCCTGTTCTCGCACGCCGCCCTGGCGGTTTCCGTCTCGACGCGGAAGTGATCGTCGGGGTGGCGAAAGCGGTTCAGCAGGTTGCCGTCAGCCATCACGCTGGCCACGTCCACGCCGTAAATGGCCTTCACCCCGGCGCTGATGAAGTTGTAGCGGCGCTGGCCGTCGGGCGCGATCAGCAACTCGTAGACCATGCCTGGCACCAGTTCGGCGATGTCGCGCAGGCGGGCTTGGTGCTGCCGCAGCGCCGTCTCGGCCGTCACGCGCGCGGTGATCTCCTCGACGGTGCCTTCAAACCGCAGCACGCCGCCACAGGCGTCGCGCACCAGATGCGCGTTCTCGCTGACCCAGATGCGCTCACGCGTCTTGTGGCGGTAAATCTCCGAGACGAAGGCGACGACCTGGCCGTCACGCTCCAGCAGCGCCCGGAATTCCCCGCGCCGAGCCGGGTCGACGTACCACTCGGTGCCGATGTCGCGCACGGCGGCCAGCATCTCGGCTTCAGTCTCGTAGCCGTTCAGCCGCACCAAAGCCGGGTTGGCGCGCAACTGCTCGCCGGCGGGCGAAGAGCGGTAGGCGCCGATGGGCAAAAAATCGAACAGGCTGGAAAAGTCAGCCGGCTCTGGCGTCTGGGCCGCCAGTTCAGCGATAGCTTTCGAGACGGTGGGAGCATGCGGCATGGGAGGGTCGCAGCTTACCCCGACGCTCGCCCCACGGAAGGCCCGGCCTACACTGCGCCTTCCACGCTGCAAGCCGGGAGAAAAGCATGTTCGGATCCGTCGAGGCCCGCCCGCACGGCGGCGGCGGCGCCGGCCCGCTGGCCGGCCTTCGCTGCCTCGAACTAGGCCAACTGATCGCCGGCCCGTTCGCCGCGCGCACGCTGGCCGACTTCGGCGCCGACGTCATCAAGATCGAGCCACCCGCCGGCGGCGACCCGCTGCGCCAGTGGCGGCTGCTGAAGGACGGCACCTCGGTGTGGTGGCAGGTGCAGTCGCGCAACAAGCGCTCGGTGGCGCTCGACCTGCGCGAGGCCGAGGCGCAGGCCACCGTGCGCGCGCTGGCGCTGGAAGCCGACGTGCTGGTAGAAAACTTCCGCCCCGGCGCGCTGGAAAGCTGGGGCCTGGCGCCGGCCGACCTGCTGGCCGCCAACCCGCGCCTGATCGTGCTGCGCATCAGCGGCTACGGGCAGACCGGGCCTTATCTCGACAAACCCGGCTTCGGCGTGGTGGCCGAGGCGATGGGCGGGCTGCGCCACCTGAGCGGCGAGCCCGGCCGCACTCCCGTGCGCGTGGGCGTGAGCATCGGCGACACGCTGGCCGCACTGCACGGCGTCATCGGCATCCTGATGGCGCTGCAGGAGCGCCAGAAGAGCGGCCTGGGCCAGATCATCGACGTCGCCCTGTACGAGGCGGTCTTCAACTGCATGGAAAGCCTGCTGCCCGAGTACAGCGCGTTCGGCGCCGTGCGCGGGCCGGCGGGCAGCGCGCTGCCAGGCATCGCGCCGAGCAACGCCTACGCCTGCCGCGACGGCTACGCGCTGATCGCCGGCAACGGCGACAGCATCTTCAAGCGCTTGATGACCACCATCGGCCGTGACGATCTGGCGAACGACGAAACACTGTCACACAACGCCGGCCGCGTGGCGCGCGTCGATCAGATCGATGCCGCGATCGGTGACTGGGCGGCCCCGCGCAGCGTCGACGAAGTGCTGGCCGCGCTGGACCTGGCCGGTGTGCCGGCCGGCCGCATCTACACCGTGGCCGACATCGCCGCCGACCCGCACTACGCCGCACGCGGCATGCTGCAGGAAGTGACGATGGGCGACGGCAGCCGGCTGCTGGTGCCCGGCATCGTGCCCAAGCTGTCACGCACGCCGGGCGGGCACCGGCGCAACGCGCCATCGCTGGGGCAGGACACCGATGCCGTGCTGGCGGCGCTGGCTGCCGAGCGCCCGGCCTTCGGATCGGACTGAAGGGCGCGGGCTACAGGCGCGGACTACAGCACGGCCGCACGCACGATCGGTCTGGCCTCAGGGCCGCAACTGCAGCTTGACCCAGGCGCCCAGCACGGCGAGCCGTGCAAAGAAGTCGGGCACACCGGGCGAGGCGCAGGCGCTGATGCCGAAGCTGGTGACTGCCGCCTGCAAACGACGGCCCGGCTGGCGTGCCGGCACGAACAGGGGCCCGCCGGAGTCGCCGGAGCAGGTGCCCACGCTGTGGTCCGGGGCGCCGGCGCACAGGATCGCCGGCGAGCCGCCGCATCCCGGCGCCAGCAGGGGCATCGTGCCCTGCTTGAGTTTCGTCGACTGCCCGGCACCGGTCTCACCCCAGCTCACCGCGGTGGCGACCGTGCCTTCGGGCGCCAGGATCGCCTCGACCGCGGTCGAGGCGATGATCGACACCGGCGTGATGCCCGTGGCCGCGCTGGCCAGCGTGAGCACGGCCACATCGTTCCCGGCGGTGTCGGGATTCCAGCGCGGATGCACGGCGATGGTCGACACGGCAAGGCGCTGGCCGCCGCTGGTCAGGTCTTGCGTGCCGACGAGCACGGCCAGGTCCGCCGCGACGAGGAAGTCGGCGCAGTGCGCGGCCGTCAGCACCTTTCGCGCGGCGGTCAGCGTGCCGGCGCAGTACTGCGCCTCGGCGTTGCTCGGGACGCCCTTGAACAGCAGCGCCACCACGGCCGGGAAACTGCCCGGCGGCGCGATGCCGCCACCGACGAGTTCCGGTGTCAGCTCGGCAAACCGGTCGGCCATGCCGTGCTGGGTGAACCAGGCCGATCGCCACTGCCGCACGTGGTCACGAGCGGGGTTCGCATCGACGGCAAGCGCCGGCGCGCTGGCGGCGATCAGGGCGGCGGCGAGCAGCCAGGGCGCAAAGGAAAGAGTGCGTCGAAACGGCAGCGGCATGGGGCATCTCCAGGCTGGGTTGATGGCGGGCTGCACAGTCTGGCAAGCCAGCGTCTCAGCACCGTCTCAGCCGCGCCAGACGCAAACAATCGGTCCAGGAGCGTGGGCGGCAGAAATCCAGGCTCGCGTTGACCCCGATTTGGGGCCCAGGCTAGGCGCAGCGCGCGGCCCGGGCTCATGCCCGGGCAAGTGATGCAACGATGCATGGGCCCCAAAACGGGGTCAACCCGAAGGGCCGGTCAGACCGGGTCGACCGGCGCCAGCGGCTCGAACCCGGCGGCCGACTTGCCCTTCCAGGCCGTGATGGCCACCGCCATCTCGTCGATGTCGAAGATGGCGCTCTGCAGCAGCGTCATCTGCTGCAGGGCGTCGGCCGTCGGGTGGTCGATGGCGTAGTTGATCGCCATCTTGCTGCCGGCCACCGCCAGCGGCGACTTGGCGGCGATGGCTGCGGCCAGCGTCATCGCATGGCCGAGCGAGGCCGCGGCATCGGGCAGCACGGCGTTCACCAAACCGACGGCCAGCGCGCGCTCGGCGCCCAGCCGGTCACCGGTGAAGGCCATCTCGCGCGCCACGGCGGGCGGCACGATCTTCGGCAACCGTTGCAGCACGCCGAGGTCGGCGGCCATGCCGATGTGGATCTCCTGCACGGTGAAAAAAGCGTCTGCGCTGCAGACGCGCAGGTCACAGGCGGCGGCGAGGTCGAGCGCGCCGCCGATGCAGCCGCCCTGAACGGCCGCGATGACGGGGAAGCGCGCTTCTTCCAGCACGTCGATGCAGGCCATCAGCTGGCGCAGGCTGTCCTGGAAAGCCAGACGTGACCGGGCGCTGGCCGTGTTCAGCATCGGCATCGGGCCGCCACCGGCAAACACTTCGAGCGACATGCCGGCGCTGAAGTGCTTGCCGGTCGACGAGATCACCAGCACGCGTGCCCGGCCTTCGGCGCCCAGCTTGCGCACAGCGTCGCGCAGTGCCGGGAAGAAAGGCGGCGCGAAGGTGTTCATGCGCTCGGGGCGGTTGAGCTGCAGGTGGGCGACGCCGCTGTCGGCGAGGTCCATGCGGAAGAAGTCGTTGTCCATCGGAGTCTCCTCAATAGTGCCCCCAGGCCGACGAAATACGTCGTCCGCCCCCCGAGGGGAAATGAGCAGAAGGGCAGAGCCACCTTCGATCATGAGCGCGGTGGGGCCAGCATAGCCTGCAGGCCATGGTTCAATCGTCGCCATGGAGTCACTCAACATCCCCGTCCGCACGCGCGACGGCCTGCAGCTGCATCTTCAACACTGGCAGGCCGTGCCGTCCAGAGGCAGCGTGCTCATCGTGCACGGCCTGGGCGAACACATCGGCCGCTACGAACATGTCGCGCTGGCCTTGAACCGTGCCGGCTGGCGCGTCGCCGGCCATGACCAGCGCGGCCACGGCAGGAGCCCGGGCGCGCGCGGAGCGCTCGCCACGCCCGACAGCCTGCTGGCCGACCTCGCACTCGTCATCGACCGCGTGCGCGCCAGCCACCCCGGGCCGTTGCTGCTGCTCGGCCACAGCATGGGCGGCGTGGTGGCGGCGCGGTTCGTCGCGGAGGCGCTGAGCCCGAGCCCGGCGGCATGGTCACGGCCGGTCGATGGGCTGGTGCTGTCCTCGCCCGCGCTCGACTCCGGCATCGGCGCGCTGCAGAAGATGATGCTCGACAGGCTCGGTTCCTGGCTGCCCAACGTGGCGCTGGGCAACGGCTTGAAGCCGGAATGGGTGAGCCGCGATCCGGCCGTCGTCCGGGCCTACATCGACGACCCCTTGAACCACGACCGCATCACGTTCCGGCTGGCGCGTTTCATCGTCGGCGGCGGCGCGCTGGCGCTGCAGCGCGCTACGGCCTGGCGCACGCCCACCCTGCTGCTCTGGGCCGGCGCCGACCTCTGCGTGGCGCCCGCCGGCAGCGCGGCGTTCGCCGCCGCCGCGCCGGCCGACGTGCTGACCGCGCAGCGCTTCCCGGCGCTGTTCCACGAGATCTTCAACGAGCCCGAACAGGCCGAAGTGCTGGCCGCGCTGACCGGCTGGCTGGCACGGTTCTAAACTGCCTCACTCGACCCATCCCGGAGCATTGGCCATGAACGCACCCACCCGCACCCAGGAATCAGCCGCGCTGGCTGCCTACGCCGACAGCGCCTGGGACGAGCGCATCGTGCCCGCGCTCACCGAGTACATCGCCATCCCGGCGAAGAGCCCGATGTTCGACGCCGACTGGCTGGCCAACGGCCATGTCGACCGCGTGATCCGCGACGCCGCGGCCTGGGTGGAAGGCCGCAAGGTCGCGGGCCTGACGCTGGAGGTGGTGCGCATCGAGGGCCGCACGCCGGTCATCTTCTTCGAGATCGAGTCCACGCGGGCCGCTGCCGGCGACACCGTGCTGATGTACGGCCACCTCGACAAACAGCCCGAATTCAGCGGCTGGCGCAAGGACCTCGGGCCGTGGACGCCGAAGTACGAAAACGGCCTGCTCTACGGCCGTGGCGGCGCCGACGACGGTTACGCGGTCTACGCCGCCATCACCGCCGTCGAGGCACTGCATGCGCAGGGCCTGCCGCACCCGCGCATCGTCGGGCTGATCGAGAGTTGCGAAGAAAGCGGCAGCTACGACCTGCCGGCCTACATCGATGTGCTGAAACCGAGGCTGGGCAACGTCGGCCTGGTGGTCTGCCTGGACAGCGGCGCCGGCAACTATGAGCAGCTCTGGCTGACCACCAGCCTGCGCGGCATGGTCAGCGGCGTGCTGAAGGTGGAGATCCTCAGCGAAGGCATCCACTCGGGTGACGCCAGCGGGCTGGTGCCGTCGAGCTTTCGCATCCTGCGCCATGTGCTCGACCGGCTCGAGGACAGCGCCACCGGGCGGCTGCTGCCCGAGAGTTTTCATTGCGACATTCCCGGCGCCCGCATCGAGCAGGCCGCCGCCACCGCGGCCATCCTGAAAGATGAAGTGTGGAAGCGTTTGCCCTGGGCTTGCGGCGCCGACGGCGGGCCCACGCTGCCGACCACCACCGACCCCGTGCAGGGCCTGCTGAACCGCACCTGGCGGCCCACGCTGAGCGTGACCGGCGTGGACGGTTTGCCGACGCTGGGCAACGCCGGCAACGTGCTGCGGCCATACACCGCCTTCAAGCTGAGTCTGCGGCTGCCGCCGCTGATCGACGGCAACGAGGCGAGCCTGAAGCTGAAGGCACTGCTCGAAGACAACGCGCCCTACAACGCCAGCGTGACCTTCCACGCCGACGGCCGCGCCGGCGCGCTGGGCGCCACCGGCTGGAACGCGCCGGAACTCGCGCCCTGGCTGGAAGACGCGCTGAACGCGGCGTCGAACACGCACTACGGCGCGCCCTGCGGCTACATCGGCCAGGGCGGCACGATCCCGCTGATGAGCATGCTGCAGAAGGGCTTCCCGAAGGCGCAGATGATGGTCTGCGGCGTGCTGGGCCCGAAGAGCAACGCACACGGGCCGAACGAGTTCCTGCACGTGCCTTACGGCAAGCGGCTGACGGCGGCGGTGGCCGAGGTGATCGCGGCCTGCCCCTGATCGCAGGCGAGCCGCGCCAGCATGGGCTTCTTCACGCGCCAGCGCCCGGCGCCCGACCGCCAGACCGCGCTCGCCCAGTACCGGGCGCGGGCGGTGGTCTACGACCTCGAACTCGCGCTGTTCGAGCCGCTGCGCCGGCTGGCCGTCGACCTGCTGCGCCTGCGGCCCGGCGACACGGTGCTCGATGTCGGCTGCGGCACCGGCCTCAGCCTGGCGCTGCTGCGCCGGCGTGTCGGCGCCGGCGGTCACGTCATCGGCATCGAGCAGAGCCCCGAGATGCTGGCCATCGCGCAGGCGCGGGTGGAAGCGCAGGGCTGGATCAACGTGAGCCTGCTGTGCAGCCCGGTCGAGACGGCCGACGTGCCGACGATGGCCGACGCCGCGCTGTTCCACTTCACGCACGACGTGCTGCGCCGCCGCGACGCCGTGCACCATGTCCTGCGCCACCTGCAGCCCGGTGCCCGCGTCGTCGCTTGCGGTCTGAAGTGGGCCGCGCCCTGGGCCTTGCCGGTGAACCTGCTGGTATGGCCGGCGGCGTTGCGCTCCGTCACCTCGCTGGAGGGGCTGCAGGCACCGTGGTCGCATCTGGAAGAGGCCATCGGCAGCCTGCACCTGCAGTCACGGATGCTGGGCGGCGTCTTCCTGGCTGACGGCGTGATGCCGGTGGCGCCAGCCCGGCGGCGCCGGCCCGCGCGCTAGAACGCCCGCGCCGCCGGGCCGGGTGCGCCACGGTAGCATCGGCCGCTTCGACATTCCGCGCACTGCGCCGCACCCTTGTCGACCTCAACCCCCGTCCTCAGCACGCCAGGCTGGCTGGCCATCGCCGCGGCCAGCGCGCCGTCGTTGCTGGCCTACAACGTCTCGCCTTCGCCCACCTTCCTGAACCAGGCGCTGGCCGTCGGCTTGTGGGGCGCCTTCGTGGCGGCGGCGGCTTGGGACACCGGCGCGGTCAGGTCGGCATCGGTGCGCGGTGCCGGGCCGCTGCTGGGCGCCGTCGGGCTGATGGCGGTGGCGGTCGGCTGGTCCTGGGGGCCGGGCGGCCTGCCGGCCAGCCTGGCGCTGTCGGCGCTGGCGCTGCTGCTCGCCACCGCCGTGCTGGTGCTCGGCGCGGCGAACGCGCGCGCCTCGGTCAGCG
>Ga0209181_10001117_pt1 | contig 47747 bp, 42 predicted proteins | sample MAT05_FD_187208 | JGI IMG/M metagenome (GOLD analysis project Ga0209181, IMG submission 187208) | Freshwater microbial communities from Lake Fryxell liftoff mats and glacier meltwater in Antarctica - MAT-05 (SPAdes) (version 2) | ecosystem: Environmental > Aquatic > Freshwater > Ice > Liftoff... | reverse complement strand
CCTTGCCTTCGAACTCGAGCACGTTGAAGTAGATGGAGCACGTCTCGTTCGGGAACGGCTGCTCCCAGCCGAGGTACAGGGTCGGCGACTCTTCCGAGATCGGCTGGAACACCTGGAACGGCTTGTACTCGGTCGCCGCGACCTTCGAATGGTCGGTGTAGACGAAGTCGTTATAGACCAGCACGTTCTTGACCGGGTGTGGTTCCTCCTGGAACTTGAAGGTGAGATCCTTCCACCAGGGCGGACGCAGCGGGTTCTCTTCCTTCCAGACCCAGGTGTCGTCCTCGAGCACATAGGTGCCCGGGTGACCGAAGTTGCCGAGCTCGAGGCGGCAGCGGATCCACAGGTTGGCCGTGCCATTGACCTCGCTCTCACCCATGTCTTTGGGACGCGAGAAGAGGATCGAGCCGCTCGTCGTAAAGCACTTCGTGCCGTCGAGGAACGTGCCCTCGGTCTCGAACGGACCTTCGGTCGACTTCACCCGCGCGAGCACCTTCCAGCGCTTGCCGGTGTTGTACTCCCAGCGGAGCACAAGGTCGTTCGAGGGCCGCGCGGGGTCCGCGATCGCCTGGTCCGACAGCGTGATGTCCATCCGGATCTTGGTGTTCGGCTGGACGAAGGCTTCCTTGCACCCGAAGTAGAACGTCGAGTCGATCTTCGGCTCTTTGCCGAACGGCGCGAAGTTCTTGTCGAGGTCGAGGTTGAGGTAGGTCTCGCCCTCTGGATTGGAAATCGCGAACTCGGGGCGCAGCCCCTCGCCGAGCACCTCGATGCGCGCCGCGATCGTGTCGATGACGGTCTCGTCCTCGGCGTGCGGCACTTCGAAGAGGCGGCCACGAATCCAGAACGTCTCGACGTCGTTGATCTTCGTCATCGCGAAGAGCTGGGGACCATTGAAGGCGCAGGTGTTGCGCTCGAGGTCCATCGACGGTCGCGACAGCTCGCGCCATCGGTTGCCGTCCCAGTACTCCCACTCGAGCAGCTCGTGGAACTGGCGGTCGCCTGACGACTGCGCCTCGAAGCGAGCGATGAGGATCGACGTGTCGTTGAACGTCGAGAAGCGCTCGTCACCGAGATACAGGAAGCGCTCAATCGAACGTGCGCCACCGAAGATCTCGAACGCGCCGACCTCACCTTCGATCGCCGGCGAGTTGTCGCTGAACGTCTTGGCGTGCTGGCTCATGCAGCGCATGAGCTTGTTCGACAACGCGACCAGGTCACGCTCGGTCTCGAACGTGAGCGCCGGGACGTCGCCATCGGGCTGCGTCTGGATGCGAGTGCCGGCCGGGATCTGCACCATGTCGGTCTTGTCCGAGATGGCGAAGCGCACGATCGTCCGCGACGGCTGGGGCGGCTGGAGCCGGATCCCCATCATGTTCAAGAACGCGAGGTAGTTGTTCTCGGGCACTCGGTTGAGCCGGTAGATGACCATTTCGGTCATCCACGCGAACAGCTCGAGCAGCGTCACGCCCGGGTCGGACTTATTAAAGTTCGTCCACTCCGGGCAGTACTGCGGAATGAGCCGGATAGCCTCGTCGACGATGTCTTCGAACTTACGATCGTCGAGGTTCGGAATCGGAATCATAGATCCTGTTCCCTGCGGAGATAGAACGGGTAGACCAGGTTATGGAGGTTGTTCGTCGAGCGAACGGTGTACTGGATCTGGATGAGGAGCGTGTTCTCGGTGCCCGGGTCCGGGTAGGTCTGGACCTGCACGTTCTCGATGCGTGGCTCCCACTTGATGAGCGACTGCTGCGCATACATCGTGATCATCGAGCAGGTGTTCGCGCTCACCGGATGGAAGACGAGGTCGTGGATCATACAGCCGAAGTCGGGCCGCATGATGCGCTCACCGATTGCGGTACCAAGGATGAGCCGTACGGCGTGAGCTATGCTGTGCTCACCCGAGACCATCTCGACCTGGCCGCGTCCATCAACGCGAAGTGGAAAGGCGAATCCTCGCCCGAGGAAGTTCTTCATGGTGCTGGCCTCAGCGGAAAGTCCCTTCGAAGAACTTGCGGCAGCTCGGACACTCGAGCCGCACCCTACCCTCGTCGATCAACGGCACGTTCAGAGGCCCCTGACCGCAAAACGGGCACGGATGACCTTCGGTGCGACCCGCGAGAATCTCGTCGAGCACCTCTTGGAGCAGGGCGTACTGATCGGACTCGGAATCGTGCATTCCACCCTCCTGGGGATCCTGAGCGGCCGTTGGCACCGGCACCTGAGCAGGTCCAGGGTCGAGGGGCGGGTGTCGCCCCAGATTTATGTTCGCTAGAAGCCGCGCCCAGCGGGCCTACCCACACGACGTTTCGGTGGCCCGTGAGACGGGCCAGGGGACGGTGCCGCAACGCTCATCGCGTGTGCGTACCGGCCCCAAAGGTGCGCGGACGAGAGGCATCATAGGGAAGCCGGACCCCTTGTCAACCGACCCAGGGCCGATGGTCAGCTTGCCGTTAGATGCAGGTAACAACCCAGAATGATAAGGATTTATCCCCCGACAGCCAAAGGCCTTGACCATCATGCAGGCGCCCCGTAGCTCTGGGAAGATGGTTTACGAAGGCACAGCCGGGCGCCTCTCGGGAGGCGGAAGGAGGATCCTCCTCGGTCTCTTTGTGTCGTCGTGCCTGGTCGGGTGCAAGCCGGACCCGGCGATCGAGTGCACGGCCACCTACCAGCACCTGCTCGAGCTCGCGCGCCGCAATACGGATGCGACCCTGCAGGCAAAGTTCGTCGACGCGTGCCGCGAGGCCTTCGACCCCGAGCGCCTGGCGTGCGTCCGCGGTGCGACGACGACCGGTGAAGCGCTCGCGTGCAAGCCCGTGCGCAAGCGTCCGGGCTGAGGCGCGCTTGCATCCCGCGACAAGAAAAGCCGAGGAGCTGAGGCTCGAGCCGGCCCCCGAACGCGCGCGCCTCTTACCGCCGCGCGCGCGCCTGGTCGTGGTCGATGCCCATGGTCACGCGTTCCGGGCGTTCTGGGGGCTCGAGCCGATGTACGCGCCGGACGGGTTGCCGACCAACGCGCTCTTCGGGTTGGCTGGTCTCTTGAGGCGCATCGTGTTCGAGGAGCAGCCCGACTACGTTGCGGTCGTCTTCGATGCGCCCGACGAGGTGCGGCGGACGTTCCGGACCAGTCTCTATCCCGCGTACAAGGCGCACCGACCAGAGCGGCCGCCGGAGCTCGCGCTGCAACTACCTATACTGCGCGAGGTCGCGCACGCGTGTGGGCTCAAGACGTTGATGCACCCGGACTTCGAGGCCGACGACATCGTCGCGACCATCGTCGCGCAGGCCGAGGCGAGCAACGTTCATACGACGATCCTCTCGGCCGACAAGGATCTCCTGCAGCTCGTATCCGATCGCACCCTGGTGTGGGACGCGATGCGCGGCAAGCGCTACACCCAGGCCGGTGTCGAGGAGAAGCTCGGCGTCGGGCCGGCGATGGTGGCCGACTACCTTGCGCTGTGTGGCGACGCCTCGGACAACGTGCCTGGCGTTCCCGGTATCGGGCCGAAGAGCGCCGCGACGCTGCTGCGCGTACACGGCAGCCTCGATGGGATCTACACGGTGATCGACTCGGGCCCGGTCGGCGCCGGCGAGCCTGTGCCGACGCGCGACAAAAGGAAGCTCGTCGAGCATCGCGAGCGCGCGTTCCTCTCGCGCTCGCTGACCCGCCTGAGGTCGGATGTTCCGCTCGACTTCGAGCTCGAGGATCTGGCGCTACCGCGCGAAGTGACACGCGATCTCGGTGATGCCTTGTGGCGACGGCTCGGCTTCGGGTCGTTTCTTGGACGCCACGCGGCGCCAACCCCTCGGCCTGAATTGCGACCCACGCCTGTCGCGGGCGTTGTCGCCGCACCTCCGACGTTGCCTGCCGCCATGCCGCTGTCGCTGTCGCTCGAGGTCGAGCTCACCGCGGCGGGCCCTCTAGAAGGTGCCGGCGTCGAAGCGCTCGCTGCGGTCATCGGTGAACAACGGGCGCCGATCGAAGTGACCGACCTCGCGGGCCTGCTGCTGGCGGTGCGGGAGGCGCGCGCGGCGTTGGCGTTCGGGCTGGCGTTCGCAGGTGGCACGCCTGAGGTGGTGGCGGCCGGACGGGTCGCGGTGAAGTCCGAGCGCATGGCTCGGCGGGCCGAGCATGCCTACGTGGCGCCCGTGCTCGGGCTCGCGGTGCCGTCGGGCGCCTCGTGGCGCCTCAACCTGCAAGGAGGGACGCGCGGCCTGCCGGGGCGGGCGATCCAGGGATTCCTGTTCGGGTCGGCCGAAGCCGAGGCCGGGCTCACGTTGACCGATGCCGCGGCAGCGATCGCATCGCTGCTCGCGGACTCGCGGCGGGTCCTGTGCGCGCATGATGCGCAGCGCCTCGTGATCCTCGGGATCGCGCCGTCGCGTGCCGCGTTCCGCGAGGCGGCCGAGGTGGCGCCTGACTCTGCAACGGCAGCCGAAGGCGGTACGGCGGTTTCGGCGTTGGATCCGGCGCTGGCTGCGCTCGAGGCGCTGTCGGGCTGGCTCGCGCGAGGTGCGGCATGAGCACGCAGACCGACGCCGAGCAGCTTGCACGTGCGCTCTCGGCCATGACTCCGAGCGAGGCCGAGTTCGAGCTGCAGGCTCTCCGCGAGCGGCTCCACCAGAGCGAGCTGCGCCTCCAGGGGATCCAACAGATAAGCCAGATCGGTCAGCTGCTCGCGTCCGACCCGGACCTGGACAGCGTGATCGAAGAGATCGGTCGCCGAACCGCCGTGTTGATGGAGTGCGAGCGCGCTACCTTATATGTCGTAGCCGACGATCGACGGTCGTTGCTGGCGCGGCTCGTCAATCCAGGCACGTCAGCCGGAGGCGAGCCGGCGCTTCCAGAGCGGCTCGAGAGCGTGCACCTGGTCGAGCTCGGGATGGGCCAGGGCATCGCCGGCTGGGTCGCCGAGCATGGCCGCGCGATCAACGTGAAGGACGCCTATCGCGATCCACGATTCGACCCCGGCATCGACCTCGTCACGCGCTTTCGCACGCGGTCCATCTTGTGCCAGCCGATTCGCGACCGCCACGAGCGTCCGATCGGCGTCTTGCAGGCGCTCAACAAGCGTGTCGGTGTGAACGGGACGGACGGATACTTCTCGACTGCGGACGAGACTCTGCTCGAGACGATCGCGAGCCAAGCCGCGGTCGTCATCCGTAGCTCGCGCCTCTTCATCGACCTGGCGAAGAAGCACCACGCCCTGCTCGACACCCAGGTCCTTCTCAAGGAGCGCAACTCCGAGATGGACCTGATGTTCACGATCGAGCGGGCGGCAGCGGTCGCGCGCGGGCTCCCCGAGGCGCTCGACGGGGCGTTGCTGGCGACGCTGTCCGAATATCCGTGCGAGGCGGCGGCGGTGATGTTGCTCGACGACGACCCGGATCGGTCGCCCGACAAGCGCACCTGGCGCGTGAAGCGAACGGCCGGCGACTACGGCGAGCGCCTCGATGGCGCAATCGGCAGCGCGTCGGAGCCCCTCCTCGAAGAGGCGCTCGTGCACGGACGCGCGCTTGTTCTGTTCGATGATCCGACGTTGCCCGCGCTGCCGACGCTGCTCGCGGGGTTCGCACGGATCGAGACGCTCGCTTTGATCCCGCTCTTGTGGCGGGGGCGTGAAGACGGCGAGCCGGAGACCGAAGAGCGGCCAGTCGGTGCGCTGTTGCTCGTCAACAGTCGGCGCTTCCCGAAGGGCTTCGACGACCTCGACCGGGACAAGCTCGGCGTCATCGCGAGCCGCATGGCGTTGTCGGTGACGCTCTCGAGCGCGCTCGAAGAGGAGCGAAAGGCCGAGCGCATGGCGGCGATCGGCGGCGCGCTGTCGGGCATTGTGCACGACCTGAGGACGCCGCTGACGTTGCTCGATGGCTACGCGCGGCTCTTGTCGCGCGAGGTCGACCCCGCCGAGCGACAGGTGCTGCGCGACAAACACAAGCGGCAGATCGAAGGGGTCAACGCGATGATCCAGGATGTGCTCGCGTTCGCACGCGGCCAGAGCCAGGTCCTGCCGCGCAAAGTGTGGATGCGCGAATTCATGAGCGACATCGAAGAGATGCTGCAGATCGAGCTGGACGGCAGCAAGGTCACCGTGAACATCGAGGAAGGCTATCGCGGTGCCGTGCGCATGGACGACGCGAAGATGAAGCGGGTCGTGACCAACCTCGTGCGGAACGCGCGTGAAGCGATGGGCGATGAGGGCGGCGAGCTGCGCATCAAGGCCGCGCTCGATGCCAGCGGCGAGAGCGTCCTGCTGAGCGTCAGCGACACCGGTCCGGGTATCCCGAAAGAGATGGAAGGTCGCCTCTTCAAGTCGTTCGCGACCCATGGCAAGGCGCACGGCACGGGGCTTGGCCTGGCGATCGTCAAGACCATTGTCGACCAGCACGACGGCACCCTCGCGGTGCGCTCCGAGCCCGGTGTCGGGACCACGTTCGAGATTGGCCTGCCCGCTGCCTGATCTGAACTGGAGCGCGACGATGTCTCTTGAACTCTTCGCCTCACCATTGTCCGCAGAGCTGGCGAGCTCGGAGCGGATCCTCATCGCCGGCGCGGGCGGCGGCTTCGATGTCTTCTGCGGACTGCCCCTGTTCTTCGCGTTACGCGCAGCCGGCAAGGACGTGCATCTCGCCAACCTGTCGTTCACGCACCTGGCGGCGACCGGGGCGCTGCGCCTGTCGGAGGTGACGTGGCGCGTCGACCAACTCAGCGTCAGCGCCGCAAGCTACTTCCCGGAGTGCTACCTGGCGCAATGGCTTCAGCGCGAAGGCCACCCGAGCGAGGTGTACGCGTTCGACACGGTCGGAGTCGCGCCGCTGTCGGCCGCCTACGCCGAGCTCTGCCGCGAGCTACGCATCGACACGATCATATTGGTCGATGGCGGGACGGACATCCTCATGCGCGGGGACGAGGCCGGGCTCGGCACGCCGGCCGAGGACATGACCAGCCTCGCGGCCGCGTACGCCGTGCCTGACGCGAAAAAGATCCTGTCGTGCCTCGGGTTCGGCATCGACGCGTTCCACGGCGTCTGCCATGCGCACTTCCTGGAGAACGTCGCGGCCCTCGAGCGGCGCGGGGGCTTTCTCGGGGCGCACTCGCTACAGCTCGCCGACCCGCATGTCAGGGCCTTCGGCGACGCCCTCGAGTACGTGCACCAGCGCATGCCGACGCAAGAGAGCATCGTCAATGGCAGTATCCTGTCGGCGCTCGAGGGGCGCTCTGGCGACTTCCATCGCAGCGATCGCACCCGCCCGAGCAAGCTCTTCATCAATCCGCTGATGGCGCTGTACTGGCACTTCAGGCTCGCCGATGTAGCCGAACAATCGCTTTATCTTCAAACCATTGCAGAGACGCAGACGCTGCTCGAGGTGCATCTCCAGATCGAGGCGTTCCGCAAGACCGTCGCCATCCGCGAGCGCACGTCGATCCCGGTTTGAGGTTGCGCGGCGTCGTCGATTCGCGCGGCGTTCATCGAGACTTCATCGCGCGCTCCGCCTGCTGGACGTAAGAACCGAAGGTGAGCAGGATCGGTTCGATGACCCACAAGATTCTATTGGTCGAAGACGTCGCGCCGCTCGCGGAGTCGCTGCTGCGTGGCCTCACCGAAGAGGGCTTCGTCGTCGACCATGCCAAGGACGGCGAGACGGCGCTCGCGCGCCTCGCGCTGCGCGACATGGATCTCGTGATCCTCGATCTAGGACTGCCGGACATCGACGGGGTCGACGTGCTCGCGAGGGTGAGAGCGGCTGGCATGATCGCGCCGATCCTCGTGCTCACGGCGCGTGACGCGCTCGCGTCGCGGGTGGGCGCGCTCGAGCTCGGGGCCGACGACTACCTCGTCAAGCCGTTCGCATTCGTCGAGCTCCTGGCGCGCATTCGCTCGCTCCTGCGACGGGCTTCGTGGCCACGCTGGGCACCGCTTGTGTGTGGCGACATCGCCATCGACCGCGACGCGAATGGCTGCACGGTCGCCAATCGTACGGTGGCGCTGTCGCCGCGTGAGCGAGCGCTGCTCGAGCTCTTCATGCGGCGCCGGGGCGAGACCTTGGGCCGTGCCGAGATCCTGCGCGAAGCGTTTGGCTACGACTTCGATCCCGGCACCAACATCGTCGATGTGCACGTAGGCCATCTACGAAAGAAGCTCGACGGGGCGACGGCACGCCTCGAGGCGGTGCGTGGCGCGGGCTACCGACTGGTCGAGGGCGCGTGACGCGAGGCTCGCGGTGGCTAGCAGCGCCTCTCGCTGGAGGCTCGCGGAGCGGCAGCCTGCGACGGCGCTTCGCGTTGTGGACATTGCTGTCGACGACGATAAGCCTGCTCGTGTTCGGTGTTGCGGTGTTCGTTGTCTTCCTCATCCACGAGCAAGCCGAGGCCGAGGACAGGTCGCTTGAGGACATCAGCTGGGAAGCCGCCAGCGCGGTGCTGCCGGCACTCGCGATCGCACTTCCTGTGGGCCTCATGGTCGCGGCGAGTGGCGCCTTGTGGCTTGCGCGGCGCGCACTTGCGCCCATCGATGCGGTGGTCCAGGCGGCGCGTCAGATGACCGCGCGTGACCTGCAGCGACGCCTGCCGATTCCGGACGCGGACGACGAGCTGCGTGCCCTGGTGGTGGCGCAGAATGCGCTGTTCGCGCGCCTCGAACAGGGCTTCGACGCGCTCTCGCGCTTTGCCGCCGACGCCTCGCACGAGCTGCGCACGCCCCTCGCGGTGCTCGGCAACGAGCTGGAGATTGCCCTCCATCGCCCGCGCTCGGTCGCGGAGTGGGAGGCCGCGGGGCAACGCATGCGGGTCGAGCTCGCGCGCACCCATCGCCTCGTCGAAGCGCTGCTAGCGATCGCGCACGCAGACGACGCTCCGATAGAGCGTGCCGTCGTCGCGTGCGATGCCAACCTGGTCCTGGCCGACATTGTCATGCGACACGCCTCGCTCGGCGCGAGCCGGGGCATCCTGGTGACGACGGAGCCGACCGACTCAGGCCAGAGCTTCATGGTCCAGGCGGACACCGAGACAGTGGCCATCGTGCTCGCCAATCTTGTGGCCAATGCGCTGCGCTACACGCCCCCGGGCGGGACCATCCGCGCAGGCAGTGAGCGACGCGGCGGTACGGTGGTCACCCATGTCGATGACACGGGCGCGGGCGTCGCGCCCGAAGAGGCGGAGGCGATCTTCGGTGCCTTCTCGCGTGGTCGCGAAGGCCGCGCCGCAGACGCGCGTGACTCGGAAGGACCACGTGGCCTCGGCCTCGGCCTGTCGTTGGTGCGCCGCATTGTCGATCGGCACGGCGGCAGCGTCCTGGTCGAACGCTCGCCCTACGGCGGCGCGCGCTTCATTGTGGAGTGGCCCGCGCTGGTTGAGCGCGACGACGGGCGCAGCGAGGGCTGAAACACACCGCAGCCCTGGTTCCTGACAAGGACCTCCATTACCGTGCGAATCGTCGACTCGAACGCGAGCGTGGCGAGCCTCCTGCGAAAGGCGCAGCCAGACATCGCGAGCCTCGAGTTCGGCAACGAGCGCCTACCAACGGCGAAGCGCACTGACTGACACAATGGAGCAAGCCGGATGAGTGTGAATGGAGCAATTGTCAGATTGAGCGACGACGATCTCGCGTGGCTTCGCGGCGGCTCAGCTCACGCTAGCGGCGACGAGCTCGGGGACCGGACCGCTGGCTGGTTCTTTGCGGACAACCCCAACGTCTATGAGTTCGAGAAGGCATTCTTGGGTGTGCACTTCATCCTCACCGGCTCGAGTTTCGGTGGCGAGGGGGTGTTGAGCTTCATTGCGAACGATGCCAGTGGCGAGGCGGTACCTCACGACTTTGGCTACGGTCCTGGCCGCGTCTTCGAGCCGGCCGCCGTGCGATCGATCGCCAGCGCGATCGAGTCGTTGTCGGCAAAACCCGTGCGTACGCGCCTCGACAGCGCCGAGCTCGCGTCGATCTATCCGTTCACGCGCCCACTCGAGGACGACGACAAGGAGTGGCTCCTCGCGGTGCTACAGGGGCTCATGACGTTCATGCGGCGCGCGGCCGACGATGGCGTCGCGATCCTGGTCGCGGTCGTCTGACGATCGTCAGGGAGTCGGCGCTTCGGGCCAGCCGCGCAATAGCGGCAAGAGCGACTTGTATGACGAGACGGGGGTCGTGCCGTCTTCGCCGGCGTGCTTGCCGATGATGAACACGTGGTCGTTCGGGATGTCGCTCGCCTGGTAGGCGAAGATGTCGGTCGTCGCATTGCCGAACGCGGCGAAGAGCCACACGCCGACGTCACCGGTGAAGGCGTCGAGCAAGCGTGACTTGAAGTCGCCGACGCCGTCTTCGGTCGGCAGCACTTCGAGCGTCTCGCTGGTGAGGATGGTCGGGCCGGGCGGATAGGCATGCGTCGCGAGCCAAGCTTTGCTCATGCGACCGAGCAGCTCGGGCCGGCCGGTGATGTAGGCGATGCGATAGCCCTTCCGGCGCAAGGTCCAGAGCGCCTCCTGGCTGTCCGGGTAGAGCGCGGGATCGGTTCCGAGGAAGAGCGCCTCGAACAGCTGCGCGTCATTCGTCGTGAGCGTGCCGTCGATGTCGCTGACGACCACCGCGCGGCCCGACTCCCAGATCGAGATGGTCCCGGTCGCGGTCGTGCCATCGCCGGGCACGTACCAGAGCACTTGATAGTCGCCCGGCGGGAGGCTCGCCGGCAGCGTCGCGCGCGCCGTGCCATCTTCGTCGGTGCGCGCGGTCGCGACCTTCTCCCAGCCCGGGCAGGTGCGGATCCACAAGTCAACGTCCTCATCCTCGAGGTCCTTGTCGATGGCACCGTAGGTGAAACGAGCGCTCGCGGTCGGCAGCGCGTCCTCGGCGAGCACCTGGTCGTACGCGCGATGGCGCGGCGAGCCGAGCGCCGCAACGACCCGGGACGCGATCGAGTGCACCCACTTGCGCTTGGCGAGCTTCGGCGCGGCCGCCGAGCACGACCCGAGACAGCTCGTGCCGGCGCAGCTCACGCTCACGGTCGCGTTGCCGGACTGACCGACGTAACGCGGCTGCGGTACAATCAGATAGGCACCTTCAGCGGGCGCGGTGACGCTCACCGTGTTGGCCTCCGATGCGAGCGCGGCCCCGTAGCTGCCGTCGCCCGCGCGCGGCCCGAACACGGTCACGCGGGTGCCGATCGACGACTTCGCGCGCACCGTGAGCTCGGCCCCGGCGGGTGCCAGGACGACCACGCCGACGTACGCCGGGACGACTGGCAACGCGATGACGCGCGAGTCTTCGAGGGTCAGGCCGCCGACCAGCGCTATCGGCGTCGCGGAGTCGGCCTTGCCGGGATCATCGGACAGCTGCGCGAGCGCGTCGGCCTCGGGCGGCGGGTCGTCGCAGGCCGTGAAGGCTGAAACGAAAGCAGCCAGCGCGAGGGCGCACGATGTTGATGCACGGCGACGAAGCATCGGAGGTCTCCAAGGGGCGGCAACGGCAATAATGGCCTCAAGAACTCACAGGCCAGGGGCCGGTTCGGCGGCGGAAGCTACCGGCCCGAAGATAGCACTGTCCCGCTTGCCGTGTGGCCTTCATCGAATCTTCATCAACCGCTGCCTCTACTCGAACGCGCCTGTCAGGGCGTCGCGGCGAGGATGCCCTTGATCCGGTCGGAGGACGGCGCGATGAGGCCCGGGTGCTTGCCGATGTAGTAGTCCAATGCGTCGGAGTCCACGATCCCGATCTTGCGGCGCGTGCCGGTCTTCAAGGTGTCGAAGGCGTCGCCGCCGTTGGCGAGGAACTCGTTGCTGACGACCCGATAGTCGTGCGCCAGGTCGAGGGGCTTGCCGAGCACCATCACCTTCGCCGGGTCGATGCGGTCGCCGGCCGGCCGGGTCGCGTCCCATGTGTAGGTGAGGCCAGCCGAGACCTGCAGGATCTTGGGCTGGTCGCGCTCCTTGCCGCCGACGGCAAACTGCTCTTCGAGCACACGCTCGAGCTGGGCGCCGCTCAAGGTCATCGTGACCAGCGCGTTGCCGAAGGGCTGTACTGAGAAGACCTCGCTGAACGTGACCTCGCCCACTTTCTCGCCCGCGGCGATGGCATCGTGGATCAGCTCCGCGCGGATCCCGCCCGGGTTCATCAACGCGATCTCGGCGCCACCCGCCGACGGGTCGCTCTCGGCGAAGACCTGCGCGTCGGCAATCACATCGCCCAGCGGGATCTCACCGAAGGGGCCTGGAGTGCGGTTGAGGTCGGCGCCGATCGAGCCGACCACCCGCGCCTCGACGCCGCGCACGAGGACCTTGTACTTGGCGATGATCGCGGTCAGCTCGGGGGCCTTGTCGACGTCGCGCGTCACGATCACGTTCTTGCCGGTCTTCTTGACGACCTCGTGCGTGACCGGATCGATCTCGAGTCGGATGTCGGTCACCAGGCGCCCCGCGAAGGACGCAGAAGTGACCAATTTACCATCGACATCGCATACATGCGCGGCGTTGGTGTGACCCGTGACGACGACGTCTACCTCCTTGTCGAAGCGCTTCACGACATCGAAGACAGGGCCCGAGATCCCTTCGCACTGGTCGTAGCGTCCGGTCGTGAAGCCACCCTCGTGGAGCAGCACGACGATCGCGCGGATCCCCTGCGCCTTGAGCTTCGGAACGAGGTCGTTGACGGTGTCGGCCTCGTCGCGGAACGTGACGCCCTTGACGCCCGCGGCGGTGACGACGTCGGGCGTGTCCTTCAACGTCATGCCGATGAAGGCGATCGGCACCCCTTCGAAGCGCCGCACTTCGTAGGCTGGGAACAGGGTCTCGCCACTGCCTTCGCGCACCACGTTGGCCGCGAGGTAGGTGTACCTGGCGCCCTCGAAGCGCGCCTCGGGCGTGCCGTAGCAGCCGTCCTTCGGATGGCAACCGCCATGCTGGATGCGCCCGAGTTCGACGATGCCCTCGTCGAACTCGTGATTGCCGACCGAGGAGATGTCGAGGCCTATCGCGTTGAGTGCCTCGACCGTCGGCTCATCGTGGAAGGCCGCGGACAAGAGCGGGGTCGCGCCGATGTTGTCGCCGGCCGCGACGACCAGCGTGTGTCCGTGCGCCGCGCTGACCTTGTTGATCCATGTCGCGAGGTATTCGCTACCGCCCGCCTCGACCGGCCCGGTCTCGGACTGGACGATGGCCGCCTTGCCGATCGGCGGCTCGAGCTGGCCGTGAAAGTCATTGAACGCGAGTAGCTGCACCTCGACCGGCGGCGCGGGCGAAGCGGGCGGAGCATCGAGCGCCGGCACATCAGCCGCGATCGCGGCATCAAGCTCGGGCGGCGGCCCCGACTTCGAGCAAGCACACAAGACGAGCGACAGGGCGAAGATGCGCTTCATGCGCCAGCGATATCACGGACGAGGCGCGCGGACATCCGCCCGGGCTATTCGATCCCGAGCGAGTGGCGCGCTTCCATAGTGCTGATCCAGAGCTCGTCGACAGGAACCACACCGCGCGCGCTGGTCGTGATGCCGCCCTCTTTAGACCAGAGTGGCGGGAAGTAGCTGTAGCCCTGATCGCCCTCGAGGCTCGCAACATCCTTGCGCCAATCGGTCCAGCGAAAGCCCTTGTAGAATAGCTCGAGGTCACCCTTGAACGCGACCGCCAACCAGTCGCCCAGCTGCAGCTCGAGGTCGTCCCAGATGAGGTCGTCGGGGGCGAGATAGAAGATGTTTCGGGCACCCGGAAAGGCGCCGATGTTCAGCGCATAGAAGCCACCGAGCACATCGACCCCGACGATCAGTGCGTCGTTCAGGCGAGGCATGGTGCCGGCCGGCATGCGGCCATTCCACTGCGCGATGTTCTGCGGCACCCGCCGCGAGCCCGAGCCGAAGATGCGCAGGAAGCCGTCATCGACGACGATGCCGCCCGTGTCATAGGCCAGCGCGCCGAGCGGCGAGTGGTTGGTCACCTGCAATGCTTCGAGCGTCGGGCCCCGCTGCGCTTCGTCGGGCGGCAGGATCTCGACCTTGTTGGTTGCCTCGGCGGCGAGCTTGCGCAGCCGATCGATGCCGAGATCGGTCGCTGCGACCAGCTCGCTCAGCCGTCGTCGCGCGGCATTCGGCCCACGCGGCGCCATCGCTATCGTCGGGTCGGCGACCACAAAAGGCGCCGGGCCTGCATGGGCATCAGGCACCGAGGGCGCAGTCGGCTGCTCGGACGTCTGCGTGGCACCACATCCAAGCGAGAACACGATGGCCGCCAATGCCGGATTGAATCTCATGTCGCGCTCCCGAGGATATCGCCGCAGATATCGGTAGCGGCAGCCGACAAGCGAACTAACCGAGAGCTACGGGCTGGTCAATCACGGCCACTTTTTGAGGACCGGTGCCCCACGTCCCCAGCGAAGAAACACCGCGACACGACTTCGTCTGCGAAGCTCAATTGGCACTACAACCGTCGCCAGTTGAAGCGGTACTTGCCGCCGGTGATCTCGAAGAAGAAGCCGAACTCGAAGCGAATATGCCCATCTGCGTCGGCGAGACCAAGCGGCGGATTCGCGAACGGCTGCGCCTCGCGAAAGGCGCGCTTGGCCTCTTCGTCCATGAAGTCCAGGCCCGATGGCCGGGTCGTGATGATACTCAGGATCTTGCCGCTACGGTCGAGCTCCACGCGCAGCACCGTGTACCGGTCTTTGACGCCGTAGACCTGGCCGCTCGGGTCGCGTCGCAGATACGTGTCGCTCGGCTTCCATTGGCGTTCGACCGCGCGCTTCACTGCCTGGAAGAAGTCGGCGTACTTGTACGCGTTCGCGTTCAAGACCGTCGACTTGCCGCGATCGACATCGGGCAGGTGATCGTTGCTCGTGTAGTCGCCCGCCAGCGCCTGGATGTTGGCGAGCGCGTCCATCTGGCTGCCGGGCCGCATCAGGATGTGCGCGCCACCGCCGCCATCGCCCCTTTCCATGACCTTGCGCTCGGTCGTGTTGTTGCCGACATCGCCCTTCTGATTCTGGATGATGTCGGCGACCTGCGGCTCTTTGGTGCCTTTGGTCTTGACGGGGTCGCCTTCCGCGTCGGCCGGGGTCTCGTCGGGCTTGGCGATCTTCACGTCGGGCGGGGCCGTGCTCTTCTCGGGGCTCGTCGCCTTCTCGGGCGCCTCACGCGCGGCCTGCTTGACCTTGGCCGCACCCGCGCCCTTCTGCGAATGGGCCGCGACCTCTGAGCGCGTCTCCTTCTCGGTACGCGTCGTCACCTCCGCCAGGTATTTGGTCTCGACCGGCTTCGGATCGACCGCCGCGGGCATGTCCAGCTCGACGATCTGCGCGTCGTCCGGGACCTTCTCGACCGGGTCTGCGGTGATGAAGGTCTCGACCGACTTCACGTTCGGATCACAGCGCCGCTCGAGCGTGATGCGCTCACGCGGGGTCATGTCGTTGATGCGATCGGTCTTGAGGTCGAGGCACGTGAAGACCGCGGGCCCCGCCCCCTGCTTGGCCTCCGAGAACGCCCACAGCAGCGGAAACTGCGCCACCGCGAGGATCCCAGCGGCCACCAGGAGCCAGTGCACCGGGCGCCAAGGCGTCACCTTCTTGGGCGGAGGCGCCGACACATCGTCGGTGACCGCGAGGCCCCAAGGATCTCCGACTCGTGCCTGCACGATCGGCATGTCGCCCACGGGCACATCCTCGAAGTCGCGATGCAGGGCCGCCCGCAGCGCCTTCTTGTCGCCGAAGTGCGGCGCCACGACGAGCTCGCGGGCAGTCACCCCGAGCCCATCGCCCGCGCGCTCCGACGGGGGCGCAAGGGCACTGCCTGCGCTCGTCGGTCGCTCGTTGTCGTGGCTCCCCGGGGTCATCATCCTGGCCAGCGTAGCCACCCCGGGTCAGGACAACAAGTGCGGAGCGGCCGAGCGCCCAACGCAGGCATACGCCCGATCATGCCCGGCGGACCACAACATGGCCCCCAACTTGGCCCCGACGGCCTCGCGATGCGGCCACAATGAGCCCGAGCACGAACAATATCTCGCCGCCAGGCCCCCCACCCGCGCAGCCATCGTCGCGAGCGCCAGGGCCCACGCCTCGCACCCCATCGGGCACCTGGCCAGTGTCATCTGGCGCGCGCGTGACGTCACTCTCGGCTTCGACCACGTCTGGCTCGGCCGCGACCGCGACGCAATCACCCTCGACGCAAGCGAGCCCGTTGGACGCGCAATCGACCCGCTCGAGCGAGTTGCAGCCGCCAATCCCGAGCACGCAGCGGGTGGCGTCCGCGCCGTCGCAGCCGACGTCCCCGACGATGCACGCGCTGCAGTCGGCGCGGCAGTCGCCCGCGATGCACAGTGCGTCCGTAGTGCACGTGCCGCAGCTCCCACCGCAGCCATCGTCACCGCAGGTCTTGCCGTCGCAGGCGGGCCGGCAGGTGCACGACGAGGGGTTGGCGCCGCTCGGATCATCGCCGACCAGGCCACAGCCATAGAACCCTTCGCCACCGTCCCAGCCGCAGCCCGTGCCAGCACAAGGCTCACGCTGGAGGCGGGCATTCTGGCAGAAGAGCACGTCGCCACCCTCACAACAGCCGCGCCAATCGACGCTACCGCAGGCGGTGTCCGGCACCTCGAGCGGGCATTCGTGACAGTCGTTGCAACCGCACAACCAGTCGGGTCCGTAGCATAGGTCACTCGCACCCCGGACGGTGCAGGCGCCGTCATAGCCGCCCGCAGCACTGCCGCAGACACCGTCGGCGCAGGTCCCTTCGGCGACCCATGGAGCGGCCTTCTTGGCGGGGATGGTGCGGGTGACGCAGTGGATCGCGCCCGATTGGTAGGCGAGCTCTTCGGTGTCGATCCATACGTGTTCCATGTCGGGTAGTACTTCTTTCCAGATCGCTTCTGCGTCCGCGCGACTGTGGGTCCAGTTCGCGAACGAGTAGGCAGGCCAAAGGTTCAGGCCGTTGAAAAAGGTCGAGTTGATGTAGGTAAATGGCAGCTCGGTCCTGAAGCCCTGATCGTCGGTGATGGTGCGATGGCCCGGCATCGGCAGGCGCTTGACAACGAAGCGCCCGCCATCGGGCTTGACATAGGCCTCGAGGAACGCCGCGTTGTCGTTCATCAAGATCGCGTTCTCCTGCTGCATGTCATTGTCGAATGGCTCGCGAAAGTCGCCCAGGAGGATCCGGCGATCGTCGAGGATTTTCAGGTACATGTCGATGTGGCCGGTGCCATCGTCGCTGATGCTGTGGGTGACAATGAGGTCCTGGCAGCCCGCGTAGGCGGCCAATGTGCCACGCATCTCGACGGTGTTGGGGTGGACTTGTAGCTCGCTCAGGGACAGGCCGAGGATCGCATCGCAATCCGGCGCGCCGGTGAGGCAGCTCATGTTGGAAATCTGGCGCGAGCCGGTGATGCAGACACCGTCGCCCGTCGCCTGAAAAGTGCCACCCTCGGTGTTGAGCGGCATGCGAAAAGTCGTGGCCGCCCCAGCCTCACCAAGGCGTGGCAGATTGCGCCCGAGCACTGTCGGCACAGCGTCGTCGAAGGGTCGCTTGTGGTAGTAGCGGAAGTCCGCGAACGCGTAGCTATCCTGGACCAAGTCGATGAGCGGCAGCGGCCCATAGTCGATGAGCCAGACCGTCTGGAGGTTGGTCCGCAGGAACTTGATGACGGTGCCGACCTTAGCTGCCCCGACGCCCGCACGGCTCAACTTCTGTTTAAACACCGACTCGGACTGTGACCCGTCGACGAGAATCCAGACCTGCCCATAGTCGGATGCGTGCTTGGCGATTTGCACGAATGTATCCGAAGCCTGATCGAGTAGCGCCGTATAATACGGGTATGCGAACACCAGCGCGCTCATCTGCTCCCATTCCGTCAATGGCCGGACATTGGCGATATCGAGCGGAGGCGAGGTGATCGCATAGTTCTCCGGCGCCGCGGCGCGATCGTCGTCCCACTCATCCGCTTTCGCCGCTCGCAACGTGTCGCCGCGCCGATAGGCGCGCGGCACCGCCGCCGCGAGTCGATAGGCGCCGCTCGCGTCGAAGCGGGCCGCGAACGGGATCACCGCGGTCTCATTCGGCGATGGAGTTGAAGGCGCTTCGACCGTGTCCGGCGCCTCCTCCGGAGCAGGCGATTCGCACCCAATCCCGCCGAGGGCCAGCGCCCAGCCGAAGGCTGCGATCGCGACACCATGAACACGACGCATGTCCACCATCCTCGCGCAGCGGTGCAGCGCCTGGGAGAGCGCCACCGCCGAAGTCGCCGGATGGTAGGCCGCCACCGACCTGCTCGATAGCGACAACCTTGCGCTACCCCGCCCACCGGCCCGCAACCCCGCCTGCACCGGGCATGAGCGCCCCGTTCTTTTCGAGGAACGACCGCGGCGACGCCGGCCGGTTCGGGACCAGCGTTCTTTTCGATGGGCCACACAGTTGAAGTCCGCGCGCGATGCATCCGCCCCGCACGCGGGTTCCGGCCCCGCAAGCGACACTGGCGAAGCCAGCTTTGGTGAGTTAGACGATGCGTGGAAGCCCAACGGTTCTGGTGGGCTGCTCGGTCTTCAAAACCGATGTAGGGCGCCGAGAGGCGTCCTGGGGGAGTTCGATTCTCCTGGGCTTCCGCCGTACTCCCCGCGCGCCCATAGAGCTCGACGCACTCGGGGTCGGCGCCCGCTGCCTTGAGGTTCGTCTCGAAGGTCCACCCTGATTGGTCCGGCGGCCGTGAAGTACTCGTCCGAGCAACGAACGACCCGCCGATATCCGATACCACCCACCTCCGTCGCATCTGTCGACACGTCCGCTTGCGCGAGCTCCTCCGCGAGGACCTCCCGCTCCAGCGCCATCACACGACCACAAGGACCGGACTCCCGAGGTCAGCCGGTGGGCGCGGTCTTCTTGGCTTCGTTCTCGGCGACGCGTGCCTGCACGATCTTCTTGATGAGCGCCGTCGGCAGCGGCTCGGCGTGCGAGAAGCGGAGCGTGCCGGGCCCCGTGTAGTATGGCGCCAACTCTTGCTGGTAGGCCTCCATCACCGCGCGGCTCATCACGAAGAAGCTGCAGTGGAGCTTCTTCGACGCAGAGTAGCCGACCAGCGGTCCCTCGTGGATGACGGTCGGAACCTGGAAGCTGAGCTTCTCGCTGGCGCCCGGCAGCATGTCCTTGATGATCTTGCGCACGCGCTGGAGAGCGCTGTGCTGATCGACCTCGAGCGCTGCGAGATAGGCCTCGACCTCGGCCTCGGGCGTGAGCTTCTTTACGCCGGGACGGCGTCTGCCGCCGCGGGTCGTTGGATCCTTCGGCGCCGCGGCCGGTGGCCGCACTGTAACAGCCTCGGAGAAACCTTCGCTGTGGGGGTCGCGCTTGACGGCCATTTTGTCTCCTCGGTCAGAGGCTCGCGCGCCGAGGCGAGCACGTCAACCGTCAGCCGCGACGGTTGTCATCGGAACGGTCGAGGTGGCGTGATTCCGAGGTCTTTGATGCGGGACAGGCGCTGGCTTGTCGGTGACTGCTGTGGTCCCTCGCCTGGGTCCCACAATGCACCTCTTCCGTCTCCGCCCGCTCGTCATCTCGATGTTGCCGACTCGCCCAACCGTGTTGCTCGCCTGCGGCGACGATGGCGATAGCAAGGCGATCAGAACCGCCGTCAGGCGGTTGGTGGTTGCGACCTGGGCCTGGACTGCCTCAACGCTCCGGCAAGGCGCAGGCGACCGCGTTGGGATCGGCCGACCCAGGGTCCTCACCGAGCGCGACCAGCTCGGCCGCATCGAACACGCGTGAACGCGTAATGAAGCGCTTGCCGGTCGGCGCCTCGAGCGAGAAGCCCGCGCCGCGCCCCTTCACCGCGTCGAGCACGAGCTGGGTGTGACGCCAGACCTCGAACTGCAGGCCGCCGATATAGACCGGCGTCTCGCCCTCGCCGACCGTGCCGAGCAATACGTCGCGCTGGCCGAGCTTGAACTCGCCGAGCGGGAACAACATCGGCGCGCTGCCATCACAGCAACCACCGGACTGATGGAAAAGGAGGGGGCCGAAGCGACCCCGGAGCTCTCCAAGAAGCTCCAGGGCCGCCTCGGTCGCGACCACTCGCGGAGGTGCGTCACCGAGGACAGCGACGCTGCGTGTGGGCGTCTCGGTCATCAGAAGAAGCCCATCGCCTTCGGGCTGTAGCTGACGAGCAGGTTCTTCGTGTTCTGGTAGTGGGCGAGCATCATCTTGTGATTCTCGCGGCCGACACCGGACTGCTTGTAGCCGCCGAAGGCCGCGTGCGCGGGATACAGGTGGTAGCAGTTGGTCCACACGCGACCCGCCTGGATGGCGCGGCCGACGCGGTAGGCGGCACTACCGTCGCGCGTCCAGACGCCGGCGCCGAGACCGTAGAGGGTGTCGTTCGCCATCGCGATTGCCTCGTCTTGGTCCTTGAACGAGGTGACCGACACGACCGGCCCGAAGATCTCCTCCTGGAAGATGCGCATCTTGTTCTTGCCCTCGAAGACCGTCGGCTCGACGTAGTAGCCGCCGCTGAGATCGCCGCCGAGCTCGGCGCGGTGGCCGCCGGTGAGCACCTTGGCGCCTTCCTTCTGACCGAGGTCAATGTACGAGAGGATCTTCTCGAGCTGGTCGTGGGAGGCCTGGGCGCCGACGGTGGTCTTCACGTCGAGCGGGTTGCCATTGACGTGCTTTTTCACGCGCTCGATCGCGCGCCCCATGAACTGGTCGTAGATGCTCGCCTGCACCAGCGAGCGCGACGGGCAGGTGCACACCTCGCCCTGGTTCAGCGCGAACATCGAGAAGCCCTCGAGGGCCTTGTCGAAGAAGTCGTCGTCCTTCGAAGCGACGTCCTCGAAGAAGAGGTTGGGCGACTTGCCGCCGAGCTCGAGCGTCACCGGGATGAGGTTCTCCGACGCGTACTGCATGATGAGGCGACCGGTCGTCGTCTCGCCCGTGAACGCGATCTTGGCGATGCGGTTGGACGACGCGAGCGGCTTGCCAGCCTCGACGCCGAAGCCGTTGACGATGTTGACGACACCCGGCGGCAGCAGATCCCCGATCAGCTCGAACAGCACCAGCAGCGAGGTCGGCGTCTGCTCGGCCGGCTTGATGATGACGCAGTTGCCGGCGGCCAGCGCGGGCGCGAGCTTCCAGACCGCCATCAGGATCGGGAAGTTCCACGGGATGATCTGTGCAACGACGCCGAGCGGCTCGTGGAAGTGGTAGGCGACGGTGTCGTCGTCGAGCTGCGAGAGGCTGCCCTCCTGCGCGCGAATGCAGCCCGCGAAGTAGCGGAAGTGATCGATGGCCAGCGGCAGGTCGGCGGCGAGCGTCTCGCGCACGGGCTTGCCGTTGTCCCAGGTCTCGACGACGGCGAGATATTCGAGGTTCGCCTCCATGCGGTCGGCGATCTTGTTGAGGATGATTGCGCGCTCGGTCGGCGAGGTCTTCCCCCAGCGACCCTTGGCGGCGTGCGCTGCGTCGAGGGCCTTTTCGATGTCGCGGTGATCGCTGCGCGGGACCTCGCAGAACGCCTTGCCGTTCACGGGCGACACGTTTTCGAAATAGCTCCCGCCGACGGGGCCGACCCACTCACCGCCGATGTAGTTGGCGTAGCGGGACTTGAACTGGACGATCGAACCTTGCTGGTTCGGGGCGGTGTAGGTCATGGGGCGTGCTCCTTCGATCGGGGCCGGGTGGTGGCCGTGGACATCTGAGGCACAGGTCGTGCCGGCGCAGAACTCCTTCGAGTTCAAAGCATCCAGGCCACCACGGCGTGACCGGCTGGAGCGAAACGCTACAGGCGAATGTAGCGCTTCAATGCCCGCGTCATTGCGCGTTCGTTACGACCCGGCGCGTCATCGCCCGAGCCTGTCGCGTGCACTCCAAACGTGTCATGCCAGCGCGATGCTGACACTTGCGCTGCCGGCCGACCAGGATCACGGAGATGCCTTCCGCGAGATCGACGCGCGCTGGACCCGGGCGCGCGCACTCGGGGCAGTTCCGAACGGGCCAGCCCATCCCGAAGGCGTCGGCGGTGATGACCTGCGCGAGCGGCGCTCGAAGCTGGCCGAGGCATTCCAGTCGTCGATGCCGCTGGGCCTCGTGCCGGACGCGCTCGCGGCCGCGGGGGACGCGGGCTACACGGCACTGCTCGCCGACCCGGACGGCATCATCGTGAGCGCGCAGGCGAGCGAGCACTTCACCAACGTGGCGGCGCGCGTGCGCCTCGTCGAAGGCGCGTCGTGGCACGAGGCGCAGCGCGGCACCAACGCTATCGGCACGGCTCTGTTCGAGGGTCGCGGGGTCGCGGTCGTCGGCGGCGCCCATTACGAGCGGCTCAACCACGGCCTGGTCTGCTACGCGACGCCGATCCGCGATCCGCTCGGCGAGATCGTCGCCGTGTTCGATGTGACCTCGCGGGTCGAGCTCGCGAATCCGCTGGTCGGTGCCCTGGTGCAGACGGTCGCGGGCGCGCTGGAGCAAGTCCTGCGCGAGGCAGCCTACGCGCGTGCGCACCCGGGCGGGCTGGGTGCCGTGCGGGCCCTGGTCGAGCGCGCGCACGGCCCGGCTTTCCTCGTGCAACGCGGCGGCAAGGTGCTCGCGAGCAGCCGCGAGTCGGCGGGATCTGGCCAGCCTTGGGACAAGGTGGCCGCTGACTGGGATTGGCAGCGTCTCGCGCTGGCCTCGAAGAAGGGTGAGCGCTTCGACGTCGCGGGCCGGACCTATTTGTTGGAGCCAATCGTCGGCGCTCGCGACGAGCTCCTCGCGGTCGTCGCGCTCGGTGCACTGCCCTCGGTCGCACCACGGCCGAGCGAGGTGCGGCGAACGTCCGCAGCCGGCAAGCCGGAACCGGCGACCACTGCCACGAGCCCGCAAAAGTCCGATGCGTTCGCGAAGGTGACCGGCAGCGACCCAGCGATCCTGCGCGCCAAGGCGATGGCGGAGCGGTTCGCGAACACTACGCTGCCGATCCTGCTGCTGGCCGAGACCGGCACCGGCAAGGACCTCTTCGCCCATGCGGTGCACAGCGCCAGCCCGCGCAAGCACGGCCCATTCGTCGCCGTGAACTGCGGCGCAATCGCACCGACCCTGCTCGAGAGCGAGCTGTTCGGCTTCGCACCCGGCGCATTCACCGGAGCCAATCCCAAGGGCCACTCCGGGCGCATCGGCTCGGCCTCGGGCGGCACGCTGTTCCTCGACGAGATCGGCGAGATGTCGGCAGCGGCGCAGGCGGCGTTGTTGCGCGTGCTGGAAGACGGCCGCTACAGCCGCCTCGGAGACGCGGCCCAGCGGCAGGCGGACGTGCGCATCGTGTGCGCGACGTGCCGCGATCTCACTGCGATGGTGGCCGCCGGGCAGTTCCGCAAAGACCTCTACTATCGGATTCGTGGTGCAGTGCTGACGCTGCCGCCGCTACGCAACCGGACCGACCTGGCGGAGCTGGCCGCGGGCCTCAACGCGTCACTGGCCCAAAGCAAGGGCCTGCCGCTGGCGGTGCTGACGGCCGACGCGCTGCGCGTGCTGGCCGGGCACAGCTGGCCGGGCAACGTGCGCGAGCTCAAGATGGTGCTCGAGGTGGCGCTGGTGTTGGCTGACGGCCAGCCGATCCGACGCGAGCACCTGCCCGACGATCTCGCAGGCTTTCGCACGACCGACCTCGACACGGCGGCCCGGGAGAGCGACCTGCCGCTACGCGCCGAGGCCGAGCGCTCCGCGGTGAGCGCGGCCTTGGCCAAGGCGGGGGGCAACCTGTCACGCGCGGCCCAGGTGCTCGGCGTCGCGCGCACGACCCTCTATCGGATGCTGCGGCGACACGGTCTGGACTGACCATACGCATCCATATGTCGTGCCCATACGCCGGCGTATGGGCATTACCATACGCCAGCGTATGTCAGTCGAGCATCTCGCGCACCTTGGCTAAGAGGCCCTCCGGCGTGAGCGGCTTCTGCACGTAGTTCGGCGCGTTCATGAGGCCGTGGTCGGCCTTGGTCTCCTCGCTGTAGCCCGACATAAACAGCACCCGCACTTCGGGTCGGCGTCGCAACAGCTTCGCCGCGAGGTCGGGACCACTGCCGCGCGGCAACATCACATCGGTGAGCAGCAGGTCGATTCGCTCGTCGTAGGCCGCCTCGATCGCCAGGGCCTGCCCCAGGTCGCCCGCCTCGAGCACCTCGTAGCCGCGAGCGCGCAGGATCCGCGTCGCGAGCCCACGCACCAGCGCGTCGTCCTCGACCAGCAGGATCGTCTCGCCGCCGCCCCGAGCGCGCGTGAGCCCTCCTTCGGTCGCCTCTTGGGCGCCCGCAAGCGGGTCGACGCGCGGCAGGTAGATCGCGAACGTGGCGCCCTGCCCCGGACTCGAGCGCACGCGCATGAACCCGCCGCTCTGCCGCACGACCCCGTACACCATCGGCAGGCCGAGTCCGGTGCCGCGACCGAGCGGTTTGGTCGTGAAGAACGGCTCGAAGATCAGGGCCTGCGTGTCCTCGTCCATGCCGATGCCGCTGTCGCTCACCGACAAGACCACATACGGGCCGGCCGCCGCCTCAGGGAGGCCGGCCGCATCGTCCGCGCTGACGTCGCTGTTGAACGTCTCGATGACGACCTTGCCCCCCGTGCGGCATCGCGTCACGCGCGTTTACGATGAGGTTCATCACCGCCTGCTCGAGGCGTGAACCGCGCGCACCGCCGGATCCTCGAGCAGGTTGACCGCGCGCCCCGACAGCCAGCGCCACGACCCATCTTTGTGCCGAACCCGATAGCTGATTGGCCACGCGGTCCCGACCGCGTTGACAACGAGGCGCTGAAAAAAGGCGCTGACCTCAGCGAAGTCATCTGGATGCACCAGCTTCTTGGCCGGCAGGCGCGCCAGCTCGGCGGCCGTGTAGCCGAGCACCCGCACCAGCGATGGGCCCGTGAACACCGAGCGCATGTGTATGTCGAGAAGCAGCGAGAGGTCATCGCTGTGCGCGAGCAACGCAAAGAGGCGCTCGGGCACGATCCACTCAGAGCTCTCGCTCGGTGGGAGCGGCGTCCTTGGCTGGGACATGTGTGAATCATTGCCCAATTGACGCGCGAACACCACCAGCGTGTTGCGCGTGCACCCTGGCTTGACACCCCGTGCGGGCACCGCGACAACCCTGGGATGATCGCGTCCACAGCTATCTTCGAACGCCTGGTGACGATCCTGAGCGACGACTTCCAGGTGCCTGGAGGCGTCATCTCACGCGACTCGCACCTGCGCACCGACCTCGGTCTCGACAGCTTGTCGCTGACCGATCTCGCGTTCCTCGTGCAGCGCGACTTCGGCTTCAAGGCGGCCGCCGAAGACTTCCGCGGGGTTACGACCGTCGGCGCGCTGGCCGACTTCATCGCGGCCGCGGTCTCGCCTGCGGCTACAGTCCCCGAGTGAGTGACGTGGTCCCGGCGCGTCGACTCGGGCGCCTCTCTGCCGAGGAGCGCGCGGCCCACCTGTGCGACCCCGGAACTTTCGCGCGCGAGGCCGCCGCTTTGCGGTCGACACACGCCGACTCGCCACCGGGCGACGGGCTCGTGTGTGGGATGGGGCTCATCGATCAACGTCCGGTGGCGGTTATTGCGACCGATGGGCGCGTCTTGCGCGGCTCGCTCGGGACCGCGGCGGTCACCACCGCGACGCGCCTCCTCGAAGGCGCACGACGTGCCGGCCACCCGGTCGTGTTGCTGCTCGATTCCGACGGTGCGCGGCAGAGCGAAGGGCTGGCGGCGGTGCTCGCGAACACACGCTTCCTGGCGACCCTGGCCGACCTCGGCGGCCATGTGCCACGCCTTGGCGCCGTCTTCGGGGCAGCTGGCGGCTCGGCCGCATACGCGCTGGCGCTGACCGATCTCGCGGTCGGGATCGCGGACCGCTCGTTCGCGTTCGTCGCCGGTCCAGCGGTCGTCGCGCAAGCGCTGGGCGAAGAGACCTCGCTCGCGGAGCTCGGCGGTACCCATGTGCACTGCGGCAATGGGCTCCTGCACGCGGCGCTCGCGGATGACCGCGCGGTGCTCGCGTGGTTGCGCGCGGCGCTCTTCTATCTGCCGTCGTCGGCCGCCGGCCTGCCGCTCGTCATCGATCCGAGTGAAGCGCATGAAGCCCGCCTGCCAGGCGGCTTCGAGGGGCTCTTGCCGAACGACCAGAAACGCGCATGGGACCTCGACCGCGCGCTCGCGAGCCTCGTCGACAGTGGCTCGTGGCTCGAGCTCGGGGCGACCTGGGGCGCGAGCATCCGGACGGGCTTCGCGCGTCTCGGCGGCCGACCGCTCATGTTGGTCGCATCGAGCCCGGGCGATCTCGCGGGCGCTATCGATGCCGCCGCGGCCAGGAAGCTCACCCGCTTCTTGCGGTTCGCGGGCGCGTTCAACCTGCCGATCCTGACCCTCTGCGACACACCCGGATTCCTGCCCGGCAAGCAGGCCGAGGCGGCCGCGATCCTGTGCCATGGTGCTGCAGTAATCGCGGCCTACTGCGAGGCGCGCCGTGCGGTGCCGCGAGTCGCGTTGATCGTGCGGCGCGCGATCGGCGCGGGCAGCGTGCTCGCGGCCGAAGCGGACATCGTCTTGAGCCTGCCCGATGCGATCGTCGCGCAGATGGGTGATGCCGCGCTGCGGGCGGCCGCCGCCGTATCGAGGATCGCCGCACCCGACGTCGCCAGCTCAGGGCTCACGACAGGTGCGGAAGCCGCCGGGTTCGCGCACCGCACGATCGCACCCGAGGCGGTTCGCAGCGAGCTTATCCGCGCGTTTGCGCGACTGCCATCGCCGACCCCGATGCCCTTCGGGACGCGCCGTGCGCCACTGTTCCCGACATGATCGGCAGCCCCGCAATGACACCGTCGCTGACGCTTGGCCCCTGTCCGGCGCTGATCGTCGGATCGGGCGCCGCCTTTCCCGCCGACCCGATCGACAATGCGAGCCTCTTGACGCGCCTTGCGCCCGGGCTTCCGACGGCCCGCCGCGACGCGTTGCTCGCGCACCTGGACGGCGAGCTCGGCGTGACTTCGCGTGCACACCTGCAGCCCGGCAGCGACCCGCTGATCCTCGCAACCAGGGCAGCGCGGCAAGCGCTTGCGGAGGCCTCGACGTACGAGCCGCGGGCGATCCTGCTCGCGACCTCGACCGCTTCGCGCTGGACGACCGCCGAGTCGGCGCGGCTCGCGAATGCGCTCGGGCTCGCGGTCGCGTTCTGCGATCTAAAGTCGGGCTGCACCGGCGGTCTCTGGGCGTTGATCGAGGCGGCGCGGCTCGCACGTGACAGCGCGGCACCGGTGTTGGTCGTCGGCTGTGACAGCTTCTCGCGCGCCTTCCCAGCGGGCGAGCGGCTCCTGCCCTTCGCGATGGGCGACGGCGCCGCGGCGCTGGTCGTGGCGCCGGGCGGCGACGCGGGCCTCTTACGTGCGGCCATCGGTGGCGAGCCGCGCCACGTCGATCTCGCGACCGTCGCGGCACGCTTGCCGCCCGCAACCCCAAGTGAGCCGTTCGCGCTCTCGGGCGATCCCGAACCCTTCGCGCGTGCCGCCGAGAGCGCCCTGGGCGCGGCGATTAACGCCCTGCCCGACCGTCCCGCGGACACGCTCCTCGTCCCCCACGTGAGCCGCCTCGCGACCGCGCGTCGCCTCGCTGCGGCGACAGGTCTCGCCTGTTTCACGGCCGGGTTCACGGCGCATGGCAACCTCGGCGCGGCCTCGCTGCTGGTTGCGCTGCACCTCATCCGGGCGCAACGCTTGCGTTCGCCCTCGCCGCTCGCCCAGCATGTGCTCTTGGCGAGCGCGGGCGGCGGTCTCTCTTATGGTGCCGCGCTGTGGCGTTTCGCGCCCACACTCGAAGCGACGAGCCGATGACCCCGAGCCTCGCCCAACTCCCGCTCGCCGCGCGCGCCACCTTCAGGCTGCGCACCCGTGACGGCTCGCGCACGCTCGGCGATCTCATCGCCGCAGCGGCCATGCTCGCGCCTTCGTTGCCTGACGCGAGCAATGGTGTGCTCGTGATCCCCGCGTTCGATCCCGAGGGCGCGCTCATCCACCTCGAAGCGGCCTTCATGCGCGGCTTCGTGCCGCTGCCGTCGCTGCGCGCGAGATCTGTCGAAGTTATTGATGTTGCTCACGATTTTCCCCATGCCGAGCTCGCCCTGCGGACCTCCGGCTCGACCGGCTCACCACGTATGCCGGCCTTCACCTTCGACGCGCTGGTCCGCTCGGCACAACGCATCGCGGCCTACCTCGAGCTCGGCGCAGACGACGAGATGGCGCTCCTCCAGCCGCTCGATCACGGCTTCGGTCTGGTCGGCCAGCTCTTCGCCGCGATAGCCGGCGGCGCCGCTGTCACCGACTGCGCGACACCCTACCCCGATGAGCGCGCCGAGGCCGTGGCGAACTCACAAGCGACCGTCGTCGCGGCGGTGCCTCACACCCTGCAGCAGCTCGCCGAGCACCTCGCCGAGCTCGACCCGCAAGCCTGTGCTCGCCTGCGTTCGGTCGGCTCCGCTGGCGGTCGCCTGCCACCTGTGCTGGCACGCCGCCTGGCGCTCGCGTTCCCCAACGCGACCATCTGGAACCAATACGGCTGCACCGAGGCCGGCCCGCGCCTCACCGCGGTCCCATCGAGCCACATCGCGTTCTACACCGGCACCGTCGGCCGCGCGTTGGACGGCGTACACCTATGGATCAGCGACGGCGCGGATGATGTTCTGCCCGCGGGTCGCCCCGGCGAGATCTGCTACGCGAGCGACACCCAGATGCTCGGCTACCTCGGCGACCCCGAGGCCACCGCGCGCCAGCGTCGCCAGATCGGCGAGACGCGCGGCTATTGGACCGGCGACCTGGGCCTGCTCGACCCCGATGACCGCCTGCACGTGCTCGGTCGCGGCGACGATCTGGTCAAAGTGCGGGGCGAGCGCGTGTCGCTCTATGCGCTCGCGCGCGCGGCCGAGACCGCCGGTGCCAAGGGCGCCATCGCCATCTTGACCGAGCCCGAGCCAGGGCTTGCCGACGGCGTGCTCACGCTCGTCTACGAAGGCGAGCGTGAGCTGCGGCCCGCCGACCTCGCGCGCACGATGGCCCCTGCCGATCGCCGCATGTTGCCGCGCCGCATGTTGTGGGTTCCGACCTTGCCGCGGCTCGGGTCGGGCAAGATCGATCGCAGCGCGGTCGAGCTCCTGGCGGAGCTGTCGAACGCGAGTTCAGCATGAGCACGGCCGGCGAACCAATCATCGATATTGCCGACTCGCTCGAGGCCCGCGTCGCGGCCCTGCTGCTGGCGATCGTGCATGATCTGCCCGACGCTGACGCGCTGCCAGATGCTTGGTACTCAAAGCATCGCGACAGGGAACTGACGCTCGAGTCGCTCCAGGTGATTCAGCTCGTCGATCTGATCGAAGCGACCTTCGACATCGCGCTGTCGAGCCTCGACGTGGTCCGGGTCCACTTCGCCTCGCCCGCCGCGCTGGTGACCCGCTTGCGCCAGCGAGGTGCGGCATGAGGCACGCGTTGCGCGTCACCCGCTTCAGCGATGCCTATCTCGCCAAGACGTCGTCGCACCTCCCTGCGACGCGCCTCACGACCGCCGAATTGGCCGTCACGATGGGTGTCGACGGCGATGACCTGGTGCGCCTCACCGGCATCCTCGAGCGCCCCGTCGCGCCACCCGAACAGGCTACCTCCGACCTGGTGATCGCGGCGCTGCGGCCGCTCGTCGCCGATCTCGATCCCAGGTCGATCGATCGCCTGGTGCTCGCAACCGTCACTCCCGACCACCCGTCGCCTGCGACCGCTCCGCTCGTCCAACATGCGCTCGGCCTCGATCATGTACCCGCCTTCGATATCGGGGCCGCGTGTGCCGGCTACGTCTACGCGCTCGACATCGCTGCGCGAGCGCTGGCGACGGGCGACCGCAACGTGCTCATCGCCGCCGGCGAGTGCCGCGTGCGCACCCTCGAGCGCGCGACGCCGGGTGTGCGTGTCCTGTTCGGCGACGGCGCGACCGGTGCCCTTGTAGCCCATGCCCCCCAGGGTCTACGCCTCATCGCGACTGGCCTTGGCGCCGACGGCAGCGGACATCGTGCAGTGCGCGTCGAGGCCGGTGGCTCGCGCCTCCCGACCTCTGCCGCGACCGTCGCCGACGGCCTGCACGCTTTGCGCATGGAAGACGGCGCCCACGTCTTCATGAAGGCGACCGAGGCCTTCGTCGAGCTGGCCGACGCCTTCCTCGGCGCGCTGGGTCTCACGCTCGACAACATCGCCCTGGTCGTACCGCACCAGCCCAACGTGCGCATCTTGGAGCGCATGGCGCGGCTCCTACGCCTTCCGCGTGAGCGCCTCGTCATCACCTGCGACCACCTCGGAAACCTCGGCGGCGCGTCGATCGGCGTGGCCCTCGACATTGCCATCCGCGCTGGCCGTATCGCGCCCGGCTACAAGGTCCTGCTCCTCACCGCGGGCGCTGGCTATACCGCCGGCGCCGCCCTCCTCGAGGCCGTGTCCCCATGCTGAAGCAGCTCGTCTCGTCCTTTCTGCAGTCGCGCCGCAAGCGCGGCTACATCGCCTTCGGCGAACGCTGCCGCGATGTCGGTGGCGCGCAGGAGGAACTGCTGCTGCGCCTCGTCAAGCGCAACGGCCAGACCGAGCTCGGTCGCCGCCTCAACGTGCCGCAGGTGCGTTCGCTCGACGACCTGCGCCGGCTCGTGCCGATCACCGACTACGACGCGATCCAGCCCGAGCTGCAGTGCGCGCTCGCCGGCGACCCAAACCAGCTCGTGCCCGGTCGCCCAACCTTCTTCGGCATGACCTCGGGCACCACCGGCCGCGCCAAGTACATCCCCATCGACGAGGCCTATCGCGCCGAGTTCCAGAGCACGGTGCAGCACTTCCTATACGGCATCGTGCGCGATCATCCGACCGCGCTCTCGAAGAAAGCGCTCTACCTGGTCGGCCCGGCAGCGCTAGAGATCACCGCGGGCGGCGCGACCGCGGGCTCGATCTCGGGCCACAACCTGCGGCGGCTACCGGCCCTCATCCGCAGTCTCTATGCGGCCCCGGCGGATGCCTTCGAGATCCCCGACGCCGAGCGCCAGGCCTATGCCGTCGCCCGCTTCGCGCTCGCCGCCGAGCTGTCGTCGGCGTTCGCGGTCACGACAGCACCACTCGCCTTTGTCGGCGCCTCGATGGAGCGCAACACCGAGGCTTTGCTGCGCGACATCCACGACGGCACGCTGGATGCGACCGGGATCCCGCCGCAGCTCCATGGCACACTGAGTCAATCGTTGAAGCGCGACCCGGCCCGCGCGGCCGTCTTGGCGAGCCGCGTCGCCGGCGGCAAGCGCCCGATCCCGAAGAACTTCTTCCCTGACCTGGCGCTCATCTCGTGCTGGCATCACGCCAGCGCAGGCAGCCACCTGCCGGCGCTGCGCGACCTCTGGGGTGACGTGCCGATCCGCCCCGGCCTCTACTCCGCGACCGAAGGCTGGATGAACGTGCCGCTCAGCGACGCGCACCCGACCCACCCGCCCAGCGGCGTGCTCGCCGCGGACGCGGTCGTGCTCGAGTTCCTCGGCGCCGACGGCGTCGCACGCTTCGCACACGAGCTACACGCGCCCGGTCGCTACGAGGTGCTCATCACGTCGGGCGCCGGCCTCTGGCGCTATCGCATCGGGGACGAGGTCGAGGTCACCGGCTTCTTCGAGCAGCTCACGGCGGCCACGCCCAAGCCGACCGGTCACGCGCCGATGTTCCACTTCGTGCAGAAGGCCGGCAACGTGCTGTCGCTCGCGCACGACATGACCTCGGAAGCGCACGTTCGTCAGGCGATCTACGCGGCGCTGTCCGACGCGCGCCGCTGGGTGTTCGGCCCGAGCCCCGACACGGTCGACAGCTATCGCGTGATCCTCGAGTCGGCCGACCGCGAGGAGGGCTCGATCGACCCGCGCGCGGTGACGCTCGATGGCGCCTTGCGCGCCGCCAACATGGGCTACAACGCCGATCGGCTCGATGGCCTCTTGCGGCCGATCGAGGTGACGACCGCCACGCCCGCGACCTTCGATGCGTGGGAGGCAGGGCGCCGCACTGCGGTCTTGTCGCAGGCCAAGCCGACCGTCTTCGTAAAGTCGTCGCGCGACCTGCCCGGCTTCGCGCGCCCCGCCCGCCTCCTTCCCGGTGACCCGCTGCACGAGGCCGAAGGGACGCCTTCATGACGAGCGGGCATGCGCTCGTGACCGGTGCTTCATCCGACCTCGGCCATGCGATCGCACGCGCGATCGCGGCCGACGGCTGGACGCTGACGCTGACCGGTCGCGACGAAGCGCGCCTCGCTGCGTTGAGCAGCGAGCTCGGTAAAGGCTGCAGGCACATCGCCGGCGACCTCGCCGACCCCGCTTTCCGCCAGGCCCTCAGCGCCGCGACCACCACGTGCACGGGCTTTGTGCACGCCGCCTCGCATCGCTTTGAGTACCAACGATTCCACCGAATCGACCCGACCGATGCGGCCAAGCAACAAGCGATCGATCACGACGCGCCGATCGATCTGCTCACCCGCGCGCTGCCCGAGATGATGGCGCGACGCACCGGTCGAGTCGTCATCGTGAGCTCGCTCGCCGCCCAGGTCGGTGGCCAGGGCGCGACGCTCTACGCCGCCCACAAGGCCGGGCTCGAGGGTCTCGTGCGCGGCCTCGCGGTCGAGTACGGCCGCTTCGGGATCACCGTCAACGCGGTCGCTCCCGGCTTCATCGCGACCAGTCGCTTCGACGCACGCACCTCACCCGAAGCGAGGGCGCGCCTCATCGCCGCGACGACTCTCAAGCGCCTCGCCGACCCGGCCGAGGTCGCCGCCGCGGTCGCGTTCCTGATGAACCCGAAAGCCGCCTACATCACCGGCATCACGCTGCCCGTCACGGGCGGCCTCCACCTCAACAACGCGTGGTAGCCGATGGCCGCGGGCATCATCCTCATGGATCTCATCTGGGCCGCGGGCCTCTTCGGCCTCGGCTACCTGTCCGCGTTCAGCGCGCTCGCCGTACATGGTTTGATCGCAGGAAAGCCTGCGCTGGCGATCACGCTCGCGCTCGTCACCGCACTGCTCACGTGGATCTTTGCGTGTACGGCGGTCCTGTTCGTGTTGCCCAAGCCAAAGCCCGGCAAGTACCGCCTCATGCGCGGCAGCACCTTCTACTGGTGGGCACTCGGCTTCATCGCCCGCCGCTGGCTCGACCTGCCACCGATGGGCCTCCTCTACCGGCAATCGGGTGTGCTGCGCTTCATCGTGATGCGCGCGGCGGGCGCCAAGGTCGCGTTCACGGCCCAGATGTCGAGCGACGCCCTGGTCCTCGACCCGTCGCTCCTCACGATGGGTCCGAACACGATGCTCGGCAGTCAGACCACGGTCGCCGGCCACTTCATCCTCGGCGACCGGCTCATCCTCGCGCCCGTCGTCATCCACCGCGGCGCACAGGTCGCAAGCGACGTCGTCATCGGCCCGGGAGCGACGATCGGCGTCAATGCCGTCATCATGGCGCGCTCATCGATCAGCCCCGACACGATCGTCGGAGACGACGCGGTGGTCGGTGCCTGCGTCACGTTGGGCCCCGGGGTCGTCATCGGCAAAGGCGCTCGCATCCCCATGGCAAGTGTTATACCCGCCAAGTCCCAGGTCCCCGCCGGAGGCACCTGGCCGTCGCCGCCAGCCCAGGATACCGCCCCATGAAGCGCCTCATCTGCTCCCTCGCCCTCGGTCTCCCGCTCGCCGCCGCTCCTGCCTGTGACGATGACGCGGCCAGCACCCCAAAGACTGTGGTCTACTCGGGCGCCATCGCCGACGGCGCCAACCAGACTCCGATCGCCGGCGCCGAGATCTGCTTCGTCAGCCAACCCGAGCTCGCTTGCGTCGAGACCGCGGCCGACGGCAGCTACTCGGTCAAGCTGCCGATCAAGACCAAAGTCGAGGTCGAGGTCGTGCGCGACGGCTTCATCTCGGTGCGCTCGAACTTCGTGACGCGCGAGGTCGACAGCTCGATCTCGGCCCAGATGTTCGCCCCAGCCGCGGTCGAGGCGGCCTTCCAGCTCGCCGGTGCGACCTACGACGACACCAAGGGTGGCATGCTCGTGCGCGTGTACGACCCGGCGAAGGGCCAGCTCGTCGGTCTCGCCGGCGTGGCGATTGAGGTCGAGCCTTCCGACGGCGACGGCCCCTACTATCTCGACGGCCTCACGTTCAACACGAGCGCGACCGCCACCACCGCGGTCGGCAACGCGCTCTTCTCGCAGCTCGAGGACAAGACCTACAAGGTTCGCTTCACCAGCACGACGCACGACTGCAAGGGCACCTACCTCTGGAAGTCGTCGGACGGTCGCGTCGAGGCGATCGTGAAGCCCGGCTTCGCGACCTACATCTACGCAGACTGCACTGCCAAATAAGCGTCGAACGCGCATGAACGTACTCGTCACCGGCGCCGCGGGCTTCATCGGCTCCCACGTCGCACTGCGCCTGCTCGCGCGTGGCGATCGGGTGATCGCGGTCGATGACCTCAACGACTACTACGATGTCGGGCTCAAGCGCGCGCGGCTCGCACGCATCGCGCACGAGAGCTGCCACTTCCTGCAGGGCTGCATCACCGATCCGGTGGTGCTCGGTCGCGCCTTCGCGGGCGCCATCGACCGCGTCGTGCACCTCGCCGCGCAGGTTGGTGTGCGCCACTCGATCGACAACCCAGCCGCCTACGTCGACGCCAACCTGGTCGGCTTCTCGCGCGTCATCGAGGCGGCTCGCAGGAACGCCGTCAAACACTTCGTCTACGCCTCGTCATCGTCGGTCTACGGCGCCAACCGCGAGCTACCGTTCGCGGAAGCCCACCCGGTCGACCATCCGATCAGCCTCTACGCCGCGACCAAGAAGGCCAACGAGCTGCTCGCCCACAGCTACAGCCACCTCTTCGCGCTGCCGACGACGGGCCTCCGCTTCTTCACGGTCTATGGGCCGTGGGGCCGCCCGGACATGGCCCTCTTCAAGTTCACCGACAGCATCCTCGCCGGCCGCCCGATCAGGCTCTTCGGCCACGGCGAGGTGCGCCGCGACTTCACGTACATCGACGATGCCGTCAGTGCGATCGTGGCCGTGCTCGACAAGCCGCCCGCCCCCGCGAGCGACCCAGTCAGCGGCGCCCCTTATCGCTTGCTCAACGTCGGCAACCACAACGCGATCGAAATTCCGCGCATCATCCGCCTGCTCGAAGCCTGCCTCGGCATGTCCGCCATGGTCGAGCCCATACCGATGCAGGACGGCGACATCCACACGACCTGGGCCGACGTGCAGGCACTCGAAGCGCTGATTGGGCCGATGGCCTACACCGCGATCGAAGACGGTGTGGGCCACTTCGTCGACTGGTACCGGCACTACTACTACCAGCCTGCGGTCCAAGCTTGACGCGAGAGCGACTTCTCCAACGTAGGACTCACACGAGCTGTGGCGCGTGCGAGCTGCCCCAGTGGGCAGGTTCGGCCTCGCGGTCCGCAGCTTGCCGCAGTGCGATGCGGGTCCTAGCTTGGCTGGGTCATGAAGACCCTGCTCGCCCTGATTTTCCTGCTGGTCGGCTTCGCGTCGCCCGCCCTGGCGGACGCTGATCCGACCCCATTGGACCCGGCCGCCGCGGTCCCCTATCGCACGACCGAACACTTCCGCTTCTACGGTGATGAGGAGGTCTACCCGATCCTCAATCGCCTGGCTGAAGACGCGGAGGATCGCTTCATGCGCATGTGCAGGCCGATCGCTGCCTGCGACCGCATCGTAAAGCCGATCGACATCTGGGTCGCCGAGGACGCGGAGCACTTTGCGGCCGGCTTCCCCGAGCCCAATCCGATGTCCGAGTGGGCCGCCGGCGTCACGTTCCTGGCACAGCAGCGCGTCATCCTGCGCGCACATGGCTCGGCCATGTTGACCCTCAGCGAGACCTTCGATCATGAGCTCGCGCACGTCCTCGCCCACACCTACACGCAGGGCGATGGCACCTCGGTGCCGCGCTGGTTCCACGAGGGGCTCGCGATCTGGCAGGCCGGCGAGGGCGTCTTGCAGCGGCTCGAGACCGCGCTCAAGGCGGCCTCGAGTGGGCGTCTCCTGACCTACGAGGAGCTCGCGACGCGCTACCCGAACCAGGGTGGCCAGGTCGAGATCGCGTACGCGCAGTCGGCGCTCTTCGTGAAGCGTATGGTCATGGAGAAGGGACCGCTAGCGGTGATCGAGATATTGCAGGACACCGGGCGCGGCATCGACTTTGCGACGGCCTTCGAGGCGCGCCTCGGCACCACCGCACGCGAGCTGTTCGCGCGCCTCGACGAAGATCTCGAGAAGACCAGCTCGCCGTTCCTGTTCCTGCATGACGGCAACTTCTTGTGGGGCCTGATGACGGTCCTGTTCGTGGTCGTCGCGTGGTGGCGCCTGAAGGATCGCAAGCGCCAGATGGCGCGGCTTGCCGACACCGAGAACCTGCGCATCGCCGCCGAAGACATGGCGCTGCTCGCGGAACGCACGCGCGCCTCGCTGCCCGAAGACGCGCTAGCCCCTGCGTCCGAGTACGCCGTTTCGCCTGACATCGCCGAGCTGCCGCCGATGCGGCCGATCGAATTCGACGAGGACGGCAAGCCGCTACTGCATTAGGCGATGGCGAGATCCCAACGGTCTGGGATCAACAATCCCTCTTCGAGGAGGGCCCGCAGCTCCGAGTCGTGCTCGGCCTGCACGACCACCGCCGCCGCGTCGAGCGGCCCCTCGGACAAGCGCTGGGCAAGCGGCTCAGAGAGCGCCACGAGTCCGACCTCGTCGCCCGCGTCGCGCCGCACGAGAAACGATCGTGGTCCCTTCGGGTCGGCCACCCCATGCATCAAGAGCCCGCCGGCATCGAAGCCGGCGCGCACCAGCTCGACCCCGATCGGCAAGCTCAACGTCTCGGCCAGCGCTCCATCGAGCCCGAGCCCGAGTTCGATCGGATCGGGCGGCGAAGCGCTCGCGATGGCCGCTTCGAGCGCCGCCAGGCCGAGCGTCTCGCTGTCGCTCGCGACGTCACTCGCGTCCTTCAAGAAGGCGGCGAAGCGCGTCCCGATCGGCTCACGCGACGGAACCAGTGCGCTCGCGAAGCGCGCGACGAGCCCGTCCGCACCTTCGCCGAGGCTCGCACCGAGACGCGTGAGAGTCGCGCCCATGGCCGACTCGAGCCCCGCACGTAGCTGCGCGACGCCGACCCCGACATGCCCCGGCAGCGCATAGCCGAGCGCGAAGACGTCGTCGGGCTCGGGCAGCTCGAACGACTCGTGCAGCTCGACGTAGCTCGCGATCGCGTTCGCGACCGCTGCCTCGGTTCCCGCGACCAGGCCCTGCAGGATCGCCTCGAGCCCCGCAAAGCACTCGCCCTCGCTGTCCGCCGCGATCTGCATGACGCGACCGGCGAGGTCCTGCGCGACGAAGCGCCAGCGCCCGCCGCTCACGACACGCGGCGCCGGGCCATGTCCCGCGACGTAGGCCCCGAGCTTCTCGATGTGCGCGGCGAACGCCTCGAGCTCATCGAAGAGGCCGAGCTCGGGCCCCGGCGTGCCCGCGAACATCGCCGCGAGCTGCGCCTGCATCTCGGGTGCGCGCAAGCGTGGCGCATGCGCCGAGGCGTAGGCGAGCCCATCGGTCATAAGGTCGATCGCGCCATGCGGCGTGAACATCGGTCGACCCTCGGTGATCGAGCGGCGCACGCCGTCGACTTCGCGCGCGAGAAATGTAAGGCCGCGTGCGGTCCACGCATCATCGGAGACGCTGCTCGCGCTCCCGGTAGAAGCAACAGCCGCCCGCTCGCAGGCGCGACAGAAGCTTGGTCCGACCTCTGTCTGAAGCGCATGCCGTTCGCAGCGCTGAAGCCCCGCCTCGTCGAAGAAGTACCAGAGCGCGACTGGCAGCGCTTCGGCGAGGCGCGCTGCGAGCGCATGAAACAGCATCGATCCGTCGGCCTTCCAGCAAAAGCCGACGAGCCCATGGCACAGCTCGTGGGTCGACCACTTCGCGCGATGTCCGGCGTGCAGGCTCCCGAGCAACAAGTCGTGCCGGAAGCTCAGGTACTTCGACTCGCCGAGGAGCCCACGCTCCCAGTCCGGCGGCAAACCGGTTACGCCGAGATCGGGCCGTCCGACCGGCAGCCAGTCCTCCGGCAGCTCGAGCTGCACGCGCCGCTCGTAGTCGAACAAGAACAGGCCCGCATCGGCGGCCAGGCGCGCGACCCGACGTGCCGCCGGCGAGCGCGTCAGATCGGCGATAGGCGCATGCAGCGTTCGGCCGAGCCCAGCCACATCAAAGGTTGATTCGGTCATCGGGCGATCCGCTCCACTGTGAAACCTGGCGGTGTCCGAACTGGCATTGCACCGGACGCGGGTGCAGGGCTATCACCCGCACATGACGAGCGCTAATCGATTTCAGAGCGTGTTCCGGGATGATCTCTTCGCCGGGCAGGTCGCCCTCGTCACGGGAGGCGGCACCGGCATCGGTCGCTGCATCGCGCACGAGCTCGCGCGCCTTGGCGCCATTGTCATCGTCGCCGGCCGTCGCCCCGAGCCGCTCGCGCAGGTCGTCACGGAGATCACCGAAGCGGGAGGCATTGCCCATGCGCGCGCGATCAACATCCGCGACGAGGTCTCGGTCGACGCGAGCATCAGCGAGATCGCCGCAACCTTCGGCCGCATCGACCTGCTCGTGAACAACGCCGGTGGCCAGTACGCGGCGCCTGCCGCGCTGATTAGACCCAAGGGCTGGAAGGCGGTCATCGAGACCAACCTCAACGGCACCTGGTTTGTGACCCACGCCGTCTTCTCGCGCGCGATGCGCAAGACCGGCGGTTCGGTCGTGTGCATCGTCGCCGACATGTGGAACGGCTTCCCCGGCATGGCCCACACCGGCGCCGCGCGTGCGGGCGTCGTCAACCTGATGCAGAGCCTGTCGATCGAGTGGGCCGCCGCCGGCGTGCGCCTCAACTGCGTCGCCCCCGGCTTCATCTTGTCGAGCGGGCTCCACAACTACCCGCCCGACGTCGCCAAGAAAGCCCATGAGGTCTTCGCGAAAAACCCGACCTCACGGCCTGGCACCGAGAGCGAAGTCTCCGCCGCGACCTGCTTCCTCTTGTCGCGCGCGGCCGCCTTCATCACTGGCGCGACGATCCGCGTGGACGGCGGCGGCTCGCTCCAGAAAGAGACGATGCTGCCGATGTTCAAGCACATGAAGATCCCGCCGTTCGATGGCTTTCACCTCGGCGCCGACGTGCCCGGGCAATTCCAGGATCTGCTCGCGACGCCTGCGGCCAAAGAAGAGACCTGACCGCGGTCGCGATCAGGAACCGCAGCCGCTGCCCTCGATCTCGGCGATGCCATCGTCCTTGCCGACCATGAGGTCGAGGCCGATGAGCGAATGCAGCTTGCGGTCGAGCAGGTGCGTCGGACGCACATTCGACAGCGCCGAGAACAGGTTGCCGCGCACGTTCGGGTTCTCCGCGTGGAGTTCCGAGATGAGCTGCTTCACCTTGTTGCGATGCAGGCCATCCTGCGAACCGCAGAGGTCGCACGGGATGATCGGGAAGCGCATGAGCCTGGCGAGCTCGGCAATCTCCTCTTCGTGGCAGTAGATCAGCGGTCGGATGACGATGTTGCGACCATCGTCCGAGCGCAGCTTGGGCGGCATCGCCTTCATCTGACCCGAGTAGAGGATGTTCAAGAGGAGCGTCTCGATCGCGTCGTCGCGATGATGCCCCAGCGCGATCTTGGTCGCGCCGAGCGAGACTGCGGTGTCGTAGAGGATGCCGCGACGAAGCCGCGAGCAGAGCGAGCAGTAGGTCTTGCCCTCGGGGATCTTGTCGGTCACGACCGAGTAGGTGTCGCGCTCCACCACTTTGAAATCATAACCGTTTTCGGTCATGTAGCGGGGGATCACGTCGGTCGGGAAGTTGGGCTGCTTCTGGTCGAGGTTGACCGCGATCATCGTGAACGGGAACGGCGTGTGCCGCCGCACCTCACGTAGGAGGTGCAGCATCGTGTAGCTGTCCTTGCCACCCGACACGCATACCATGATGTGATCGTTGGGCTCGATGAGGCCGAAGTCCTCGCTCGCCTTGGCGACCTTGCGGGCGAGTCGCTTCTCGAGCGTCTCACGGGTCCAGCCGCCCTCCGGCCCGGCCTTTTGCGCGAACGGCAGTCCGATGCCCTTGAAGCGCAGCGGCGAGGGCTCTGCAGCAATGCCCGTGCCTGCATCGGCGACGAAGTCGGAGGAGCTGCCCGGGAGATCATCAGCGTGCGCAACCATCACGAGGCTCCATTCAACGAGATCCGATCGGCTGGGAGCGTCATGCGCACCCTCACATCAGGCTTGATCTTGAGCGCGCCGAACATCGCCGAGTAGGGCTTCACGCCGAAGTCCGGCTGGTGCAGGACGACCTCGCTGACCCAGCGCGCACCAGCGCGACGCGCCTCGACCGTCAGCGTCTTCGAGCGCCCAGCGAGCGTGAGCGTGCCCTGGATCGTCGCCTTGTCGCCGCCCTCAGCGACGGTCACACGCTCGGACTTGAACACGATCTCGGGGTGGCGCTCCGCGGTCAGCACGTCCTCGCGAATCGTCTTGGCGATCTTGTCGAGGTCGCGCTGACCGAGCACGCCCGCTGCCTCGTGTCCGTCGCGCATCACCGCGGCGACGACCAGCGAGCGTGCGTCGAAGCGGCCTTCGACACCGCTGGCATCGGCCTTCAGCGTGAAGCGCGTGACCTTGATCTTCAGGTCGTGAGCGACCGCGGACAGGAGCCCGTCCTTGAAGGTGTAGACGAAGCACTCAGCGCTGTTCGGGTCGAAGTCGGGCATGGCACTCTGGATCGCGTGAACGAAGAAGCCCTCGCCAAGGGCGCGCAAGCGCCAGACGCAGTAACGGAATCCAGCTCGTCGGGCAAGCTACGGCTCGAACGCGGGCAACGCAGCTCAGCGCGCATAGAAGCCCTGGCACAAGCCGCGACCCGCCTCGTTCCGGCACACGGTCGCGTGATCGAGATCGGCTACGATCACGGCGCGATCCTGTTCCGCGCACTGACCGTGCGGCCCGACATCACCGCCATCGGCAGCGAGATCCTGCCGGCGCTGGGTGCTTTGCCAATCCCACCCGAGTTCGTCGGGCGCCTCACGCTGCGCACCGGCGACGGCTTCGACGCCCTGAGCACAACCGACATCGAAGGCGCGGTCGCGATCATCGCGGGCATGGGCGGCCGCACCATCGCCGAGATCCTCACGCGTGCCCCGACCCGAACCCGCGCGTTCAGGGCGCTCGTCCTCTGCGCGAGCCATCGCGAGGCCGACATTCGCCCCGCGTTGGCGACCTTCGGCTTCGCCTCCGCGAACGAGCTGCTCGTGCTCGATCGCGACCGCTACTATGAGGTCATCGTCGCGCGTCCGCGCGCCGAGTGCGCCCTCGACGAGTACGACCTGGACCCTCTCACCGCGGCCTGGGGCCCTCGCCTCTTCGCACTGCGAGACCCGCTCCTGCGCGCGTTCCTCGAAGACACGCGCCGTCGCTTCCGCGCCGCCTTCGCCGAGGGTCTACGTTCCTATCCGAAGAGCGCGAAGCACGCTTTGGGCGAGAAGCTCGCGAGCCTCGAGGCAGCGCTCGAGCGACTCGCGAGCTGACACTCAGGGCTTGGCGTCGGGACCCGGTTCCACCGCGGGCGCCGCGGGCGCCGGCAGATCGTCGAGCACGAGGAGGCCGGCCTGGCGCAGGAAGACACCGTCCTTGCTGACGATGTCGAAGCTGCCCGTGAGCGAGACCTCTTGCCCGTCGCCGAGCGTCGGCAACACACTCCACATCGAGCCATAGACCAGCAGCTCGCGCTTCGAAGCCGGCTTCGCATCGATGAGGTACAGGTTCGGCGGCGGATTGCAGGTCCGCGGCGGGCGCGGCGGCGGAGGCGGCGGCACGTCCGAGTCGATCACCTCGACCAGCGCGTCCGCCTCGGGTGGTGGAGGGGGCGGCGGCGGCGGGCACTTCTGCAGCTTCTTCACGACACCGCGGACCGTGACCGACTCGCCGATGAGCTTGTCGCGCTCACGCAAGAGACCTTCGACCGTGTAGCTGCCGTCGGCGTTGAGCTTCTCGTACGGCTTCTTCGCGAGGTCGGGTGCGGGCGGCAAGCCCACCGACACATCGCTACGCTCGGACGGCCTGGGCTTCGGGATGTCCTTGGTGCAGCCACCGATGAGGCCGACAGCAACGATGCCGAACGCGAAACTGTACCCGATCCTCATTGAGCCCCCGTCAGACATTCAGATTCGCCGCAGGGCCATGCCCCGGATTCGAGCGTTCGCGCCCCAGGGTCTCGCCCTCGAACTTCAACGCTGCCGCCAGTAGGGCTGCGTTCCCGGCCACGACACGATGGAAAGCGAGTTCGGCGCGACGAAGACCGGCACGCCCCCGACCGTGACCAGTTGTCCGTCGACACGTGCCGCCCCTGCGATCCGATTCCAGCCGGCAGGGACGTCGAGCGCCGCGAACCGGCCCAATATGTCTGTGGTCTCGCGATCGATCAAGGGCACCGTGTCGTCTTCCAGGTTGTTGAAGTAGACGATCGCGGGACCCGGGTTCGCGAGCCCGAGTCGCACGTCGGCGATCGGCCACGAGTCGCGGTTGCTCTGGCAGTCGCGCAGACGGCCGCCCACGGCGCCATTCTCGGGCGCTATCGGGGGCTGACCGACGGTGTTGGTGGTGAGCACCCACTGCCCTTCGGACACCATCTGGGCGTCGTACTGGACACGGCCCGACTCGACCTGATCGGCCTGGAGGATGACGTTGAACATCCAGGTGTCGTGCCACTGCGCTTCGCTGGTGGTCGTGTACGAACGAATGATCAGCGGCGTATCGAGCGGCACGCCGGCTATCTCGTAGACGCCGAACTGCTCCTCGCAGCGACCGCCCAGCTCGTTCGGATCGAAGCACTGGTAGCCGAGCGGGCACTGCTCGTGGACCTCGCACTCGGTAGGTACGTTGGCCGGCGCGCTGGCGACCGAGACCGCCGATCCGACCGGGGTGCCGTAGTTGCGAAAGCACGTCTTCTTCGCGTCGGGCGTCGGCTCGTCGTTGCAAGCGCTCGGGTCGAAGCCCTCCGCGAGCAGCACATCGACGTGGATGCCGATGGTCTTGCGCCCTTTACCAAAGCGCGCGACCGAGCCGTACAAGGTCGCGGTGCTGGTCGCAATCGGAGCTGCGTGCGTCACGCCGACGCAGTCGAGGTCGGGCCACTGGTCGGACTCCTCGTTGGTCGTCGGATCAGTGATGTAGGACACGGCACCCAGCGGCGGATCGACAACACATACGCCCGATCGGCAGACACCCGTCGAGCAGGCATTGGCCGCATCGCAGGCGTTCGGGAGGGCCAGCGGCACGGTCGCATCGGCAGTCGTCTCGGTCGGGCTCGAGTCGCCTGAGGTCTCACTCGCGTCGCCCGTGTCGGGCGTCGTCTCGCCGGTATCGGTGGCATCCACCTTCCCGATGCCACGGGTCCCGCTATCACCACAGCCGCTGCTGCATATAAGGAGCGTCGCCGCCGAGCCGAGCACAATCCAGTTCTTCATCGCGAAAACCTCTACCAAGAGCGGGCTGGAAGCGATACCAGACCGCACCGCTCTGCTCCTAGCGGTTTTCCGGTCCAGCCCAGCTGGGTCGGGGACGCGAAGAACGGAGTGGAAGGCTGGCGGGCCACCAGGAAGATTTGTCTTGACTGTACCCGCTAGCTGCGCAAGATGGCGGCCCGCACGCGGGTCACGCGCTGCGAACGGCGACATTCCCCCAAGGGTGTCGCATAGATAGGCACATAGCTCAGTGGGAGAGCACTACCTTGACACGGTAGGGGTCCGCGGTTCAATCCCGCGTGTGCCTACCAACCGCCCCTCGGTTGGTATCAGCGAAGCAGGCCGAAGGCGGATAGCCTCAAGCCAGCCAACAGACCCGCAGCGGACCGGCCCCAACCGCGGGGCACGGCCTGTGCCCGACACCCCACCGGCTCGCCTTTGTGGCGAGCGTGTGCGAGGACGATAGAAATGCCCAAGATCAAGACGCACAAGGGCGCTGCCAAGCGCTTCCGGGTCACAGCGAGTGGCTTGCTCAAGCGCAAGAAGCGCATGCATGGTCACAAGCTGACCAAGCAGTCCTCCAAGCGCAAGCGCAACGGCGTGCGTGCGGCCTATGTCGGCCCCGCTGATGCGCCGAACATCAAGCGCCTCCTTCCCTACCTCTGAGATCCGCCACGCTCCCGCTCACGCGGAAGCCCCAGGTCTCAGGGCATCCTCCGAGTATCGTCAGCCTGATGGGCTGCCGATCTGACCTCCGTCAGGAGTTCGTTCCCATGGCTCGAGTAAAACGCGGATTCAAGGCGCGCCGTCGCCGCAACCGCATGCTGAAGAACGCTTCCGGCTATCGCGGCCGCCGTTCAACCCTTTACAAGACCGCCAAGATGGCTGTCTATAAGGGCTGGATCTACGCCTACCGCGACCGTAAGCAGCACAAGCGCGCCTACCGCAGCCTCTGGATCGTGCGTATCAACGCCGCGGTTCGTTTGCTCGGTTTGAAGTACAGCGAGTTCGTGGCCCTGCTCTCGCGGGCCCACATCGAGCTGGACCGCAAGGTGTTGGCGGACATCGCTGTGTACGACGCTGCTGGCTTTGCCCGCATCGTGGAGCAGGCGAAAAAAGCAGCCTGAGCCGAACAAGGAGCTGACGGATGACGAAAGCAGATCTGGTCGAAGCCGTTTATGCCCAGCTCGAGGGCGGGTCCCGAGTGTCGAAGCGCGAGTCGTCCGATCTGGTCGAGCTCGTCTTCGACACGATGAAGGAGACGCTCGGTAGCGGGGGTAAGGTCAAGATCTCCGGGTTCGGCAACTTCGTCGTCCGGCACAAGAAGCCGCGGGTGGGGCGCAATCCCCAGACCGGTTCTGAGATCACAATCTCAGAGCGCAGGGTCCTGAGCTTCAAAGCTTCACAGGTTCTCAAGGGCTCGCTCAACGGATGAGCAGGCTCTGCGAGCCCAGTCCGCGCAAGCGGTCTTTGGGAACGCAAGTGCGTTGTGAGAGAGGTGCGGAGCAATCCGCTCCTTTCAGATCGAGTTCGTTGGCAGCCGCTTCGCGGTGTTTGCGGCCGAGCTCGAAAGGACGCCGGGCAACCGGCGTCGGAACGGCAGCGGACTGCCGCTGTCGAGTGCGATCCAGTGACGGGGCGTGGCGCAGCCTGGTAGCGCAACAGACTGGGGGTCTGTGGGTCGCAGGTTCAAATCCTGTCGCCCCGACCAGGATCGCAATCAGCAAGGCATACCGGTTCGTCCGGGTGCCGAGCTTGCCGCTCGTGAACGACCTCGCAATGCGAGGCACGCACGGGCTTGACGTGAGTGGCCTCACCTCGTGAGGCCCTCACGACTTCCCGCATCATGCCTCGGAGGCACGAAGCGGAAGATAGGCGCAGCCGATCTCGAGCCGCGCTGGTATCTCGACTGCGTGCGGGTCCCCGCATGTGGTCATGAGCTCGCAAGGGCTCTTCGGGTCGGGTGATCGAGATCGCCCGCGTGTGCGGCTCACGCCCACCGCTGAACCCGAGCGTCGTGGCTTGGCGGCATGACCACGATGCGCACGGACGTCGGACCCGAAGTCCCGCGAGCTGGAGCTCGGCGCGCGGACCCAAACGGTTTGAACAGGCCGCCCAAGAGGCAATGTTGCTCACCGTCGACATCGAGTCGCTGCGGACGCGAAAGCTCAAGAAGCAGGTCGGTCAGAAGACCTTCACGCGCGGTTGCCAGTACTACGCCAGCGGGCGTGTGGTGGAGACCAAGCGCGAGGACGACAACTGGATCTCGGGCACCGTCACCGGCAGCGCGCGCGATAACTACGCCGTTCGCATCTTCCTGAGCTCGAAAGACGCGACCATCGTCAAGAGCGAGTGCTCGTGCCCCTACAAGCACGGCCTCTGCAAGCACAAGGTCGCGCTGGCGCTGGCCGCCCTGGCCGACCCGACCTTGCGTGGCGCCGAGAGCGCTGGCTGGGGTCGCATCCTCGATGACGCTGAAGAGGTCGCGCAGGAGTTCCTGACCGGCAACGACGAGGCCGAAGACCGACTCGTCATCCGGCTCGACCTGCCGCTCACCCCCGACGACGTCATGCGCGTGCGCCTCTTGCGCTCGACCTTCTCGAAGCGGGGACGCGGCACCGAACGTCCGATCGCTGGCGTGCAGGTGCGCGAGGCGCTCTTCCAAAACCCAAACGTGCTCGGCTTCAAGCGCTCCGATGAGACGATCGCCGCGCGCATCGCCGGCCTGCTCGAGGACGACGACGACGATCCCAACCTCCTCGTCGCCGACAACGGCAACCTCGACATGTTCTTGCGCGCCGCCTCGCGCGTGCAGGAGGTCTTCCTCGCCGACACCGATCGACGCCTGCAGATAAAGCTCGAGGCAGTCCGGCCGCGGGTGCGCGTCGACTCGCTGAAGAACCAGGGCCTCTCGCTGAAGGTCCAGATCATCGTCAACGGCAAGCGCAAGACGCTCGACAAACGCACGCGCGTGGCGGGCGAGCCGACCGCGTCGTGGCTCTTCGACGGCGACAACACGCTGCTACCGATAGCGGGTGGCGCGGGCACCGGAACGATCACCTACGGGCTCTCACGCCGTCAGGCACGTATGCCGCTGCGCGAGGTGCCGACGTTCCTCGAGCGCGGTCTCAAGCGCATGCGCGAGATCATCAAGGTCGAGGCGGACCCGGGTGTGCTGCCCGATATCCAGGCGCCAGAGCCGTTGCTCATCCTCGGCGAAGATGGCGAGCACCTGAAGGTCCAGCTCTCGTTCCGCTACGGCGATCCGGTCGAGCTGCAGGTGATGTCGAGCTCCGCGCCCGAGGTGCTGCGGGCACCCGAGGGCCAGGAGCCGATGTTCGTCATGCGCGATCTCGAGACCGAGAAGCGCCTGCTCGATCTCGCGCGCCTCGAAGGCCTGCCGCTGACCGATGGCCCCGGCACGGTGCTGCTCGATACGCCGAGCGGCCTCGCATTCCTGGAAGAACACCTGCCGCGGCTCGAGAACGACTGGGTTGTGCTCGGGCGTGAGCGGCTCCTGCGCTTCCGGACGAAGCAGGTGATCCCGCGCCTGCAGGGCCGCATCCGCACGGGCCTCGACTGGTTCGACGTGGCGATCGAGGTCGGCGTCGAGGACAGCCGCTACGGGCTCGACGCGCTCTTGCAGCTCTACCAGAACAAGAAGCGCTACCTCACGATGGAGACCGGCGAGCTGGCGCTGCTGCCCGACTCGTGGGTGACCCATCACCTGCAGATGGCGATGGAAGTGCCGCAGCTCCTGATGTCGGGCGGCATCGGACGGGTGCCGCGCTACCACGCGCCGGTGCTCGACGCGCTGATCGGCGACTCGCAGTACATCGACTCCGACGACGAGTGGAAGAAGCTCTCGGCGCGCTTGCGCAAGTACGCCGGCGTCTCGGAAGAGCCGCTGCCCGAGGGTCTCCGGGCCGAGCTGCGCCCCTATCAGCGCCAGGGCTACGACTGGCTCGCGTTCCTGCGCGACTTCGGTTTCCACGGCATCCTCGCCGACGACATGGGTCTCGGTAAGACGCTGCAGGCGCTGACCTGGCTGCTCGCCGAGCACAAGTCGCAGAAGGGCGAGGCGGCCGACGGCGGCACCGAGATGAAGCCGCCGCGCGCCGAGAACCCGTCGCTGGTCGTGTGCCCGACCTCGGTCGCGTCGAACTGGGTGGCCGAGGCCGCGAAGTTCACGCCGGGGCTGAAGGTCAT